>Ga0182739_1005064_pt1 | contig 10592 bp, 8 predicted proteins | sample eDN5th30CBELigBY_FD_128873 | JGI IMG/M metagenome (GOLD analysis project Ga0182739, IMG submission 128873) | Enriched backyard soil microbial communities from Emeryville, California, USA - eDNA 5th pass 30_C BE-Lig BY (version 2) (version 2) | ecosystem: Environmental > Terrestrial > Soil >...
GGGGTCGGGGCCGAGGCCGACCATGCCGGCCCAGCAGCGATGGAGATTGTCGAACAGCGACTGGCGGCGAAAGCCGCAGGCGACCGGCAGGTCGTTGGCGTCGATCCAGCGCTCGAGCGCGGTGCGGCCGGCCGAGTCCCAGGTCGAGCCGCCCAGGATCACCATGGGCCGCTCCGCCCTCGCCAGCAGTTCGTGCAGCCGGTCGATCGCGGCGGGGTCCGGCCAGGCGATGGCGGGCTCGGCGGCGATCCCGTCCGCGACTTCGACCCGGTCGGTCAGCATGTCCTCGGGCAGCACCAGCACGACCGGGCCCGGCCGGCCGGAGGTGGCGGTGCGGAACGCGCGATGCACATGCTCCGGCAGCCGCGCCGCGTCGTCGATCTCCAGCACCAGCTTGGCCATCCCGCCGAACAGCAGGCGGTAGTCGACCTCCTGGAAGGCGTCGCGATAGCGGGCGGCGCGCTCGATCTGGCCCACCAGCAGCACCATGGGCGTGCTGTCCTGCTGGGCGACATGGACGCCCGAGGCGGCGTTGGTGGCGCCAGGAGCCCTGGTCACGAAGCACACGCCCGGCTGCCCGGTGAGCTTGCCATAGGCCTCGGCCGCCATGGCCGCCCCGCCCTCCTGGCGGCAGGTCACGAAGCGGATCGGGCTGTCCACCAGCGCGTCCAGGGCTTCCAGATAGCTCTCGCCCGGCACGCCGAAGATCGTCCGCACGCCCTGGATCGCCAGCTGGTCGATCAGGATCCGCCCGCCGCTGCGTGACGCCATTTTTCCGGCTCCCTTGCTGCCCTGACGGTCCAGTGACGCCGGGCGGGCCCGGACGCAAGCCCCCGTGCAGGCCGGGCACGACCCTGCTAAGCCTCCGGGCACAGCCTGGAGGACCAGCATCTTGCCGCAACGCGCCGCCCTGCCGGAGCCGCCGCCGTGAGCGCGGTCCCAGGACCGAGCAACACGATCTGCGATGTCCCGGGTATCCGCGTCGGCAATGCCCAGGACTTCCGGGTGCGCAGCGGCGTGACGGTCGTCCTGCCCGAGCGGCCCGCGGTCGGCGGCGTGGACGTGCGCGGGGGGGCCCCCGGGACCTGCGAGATCGAGCTGCTTGACCCGGCCAACAGCGTGACCGAGGTCCATGCGCTGGTGCTGTCCGGCGGTTCCGCCTTCGGCCTGGACGCAGCCGGTGCGGTGCGCAACCGGCTGGCGGCGCGCGAGGTCGGCCTGCGGGTCGCAGGGGCTGTCGTGCCGATCGTGCCGGCGGCGATCCTGTTCGACCTGGCCAATGGCGGCGACAAGGAATGGGGCGAGACGCCGCCCTATCGTGCCCTGGCGCTGCGTGCGCTGGCTGCCGTTGATGCGCCCCTGGAGCTGGGCTCGGTGGGTGCCGGGGCCGGAGCGCGTGCTGGCTCGGTCGCCGGCGGCCTCGGCAGTGCTTCGGCGGTCTGCCCGGTGACCGGCTGCACGGTCGCAGCGCTGATCGCGGTCAATTCCATGGGCGAGCCGGGCTTTCCCGACGGGCGCACCCTGTTCGCCTGGCACCTGGAGCAGGCCGGCGAGATGGGTGGCCAGCCCCTGCCATCCGGGCCGATCGATCTCGAGCTGCGCACCAAGCAGAGCCCTTCCCTCGGCGCCAACACCACGATCGGCGTGGTCGCCACCGATGCACCGCTGACCAAGGCCGAAGCCAGACGGATGGCGATCATGGCGCAGGACGGGCTTGCCGTTTCGCTTCGGCCGATCCACACGCCGTTCGACGGGGATACGATCTTCGCGTTGTCGACCGGGCGGCGGGACCTCGCGGTGACACCGGAGGTGCTGATGCGGCTGGGTGCGCTCGCCGCGGACTGCACCGCCCGCGCCGTGGCGCGCGGCGTGCTCGCGGCACGGCCGCTCGGCACGGTCCCGTCCTGGCGGGAACGCGCTCGTGGGGGGAATGGATGAAGCTGGCTCGGCTCCTGGCGACTTCGCTGCTGGTGACGGCACTGGCGGATGCGGCGGTCGCGAAGGACACGGTGACGCTCGGGCAGGTGCTGGAGCCACCCCATCTCGATCCCACCGCCGGTGCCGCGGCGGCGATCGACGAGATCGTCTATGCCAACGTGTTCGAAGGCCTGACCCGGATCGCCGCGGACGGCAGCGTGCAGCCGCAGCTCGCAACGTCCTGGGAAGTTTCGCCGGACGGGCTGGCCTGGACCTTCCACCTGAAGCAGGGTGTGACCTTCCATGACGGCACGGGCTTCGACAGCACCGACGTGAAGTTCTCGCTGGAGCGGGCGCTGGCCGAGGACAGCGTGAACGCGCAGAAGGGCCTGTTCGAGCCGATCGCGGCGGTGGAGACGCCGGATCCCGCCACGGTGGTGATCCGGCTGAAGCGGCCGACCGGGCTCCTGCCCTGGAACCTCGCCTGGGGCGACGCGGTGATCGTGGCGCCGGAGAGCGCCGAGACCAACCGGACCCGCCCGGTCGGCACCGGGCCGTTCCAGTTCACCGAGTGGCGCCAGGGCGACCGGCTGGTGCTGAGCCGCCGCGAGGGGGCGGACGTGGCACTAGCCCAGGTCACCTTCCGCTTCATCGCCGACCCGGCGGCCGCGACCGCGGCGCTGATGGCCGAGGACGTCGACGGCTACCTGAACTTCCCGGCGCCCGAGGCCCTGCCCCAGTTCGAGGCGGACCCGCGCTTCGCCGTGGTGATCGGCACCACCGAGGGCGAGACGCTGCTCGCGATCAACAACCGGCGGCAGCCCCTGGACGACGTGCGGGTGCGCCGGGCGATCGGCCATGCGATCGACCGCCAGGCGCTGATCGACGGCGCCATGATGGGCTACGGCCAGCCGATCGGCTCGCATTTCAGCCCGAGCCATCCGGCCTATGTCGACCTGACCTCGCGCTCGGCCCACGATCCGGAGCTGGCCCGCCGGCTCCTGGCCGAGGCCGGGGTCGGTGACCTGAAGCTGACCATCAAGCTGCCGCCGCCCAGCTATGCACGGCGCAGCGGCGAGATCATCCAGGCGCAGCTGGCAGAGGTCGGCATCCAAGCGGAGCTGGTGCCGGTCGAATGGGCGCAGTGGCTGGAGCAGGTCTTCGCCAACAAGGACTACGACCTGACGATCGTCAGCCACACCGAGCCGCTCGATATCGGCATCTATGCGCGCGACGATTATTACTTCAACTACCGCAATCCCGACTTTCAGGCGCTGATGGCCAGGATCGAGGGCACGGCCGACGAGGCGGAACGCAACACGCTCTACGGCCAGGCCCAGGAGATGCTGGCGGCCGACGCGGTGAACGGGTTCCTGTTCGAGTTGCCCAAGCAGGGCGTGTGGAACGCCAGGCTGGAGGGGATGTGGGCGAACGCCCCGATCCAGGCGACCGATCTTACCGGCGTGCGCTGGGCGGAGTGAAGCCGGGCGGGGTCTCACGCGGCGTCGCGCGCATCGCCGCGGCGCTCCTGACCCTCCTCCTGGCGTCGGTCCTGGTGTTCCTGGCGCTCAACGTCCTGCCGGGCGACCCGGCAGCGGTGATGCTCGGCACCGAGGCCCGGCCGGACACGCTGGCCGCCCTGCGCCGGCAGATGGGGCTGGACCTGCCCATGCCGCTGCGCTGGTGGCAATGGCTGACCGGGCTCGCCAGGGGCGAGCTCGGCACCAGCCACACCTATGGCGTGCTGGTCGCCGAGCTGGTGGCGACGCGCGCAGTGGTGAGCGTGCCCCTGGCACTCCTGGCCCTGCTGGTCGCGATCGGCCTGGGCATCCCGGCGGGTCTGTTCGCCGCCACCCGGCACCGCCGCACCGGCGACCTCGCCACCATGGCGGTGGCGCTGGTCGGCCTGTCGGTGCCGGCCTTCTGGATCGGCATCCTGCTGGTCCTCCTGTTCGCGATCGGGCTGCGCTGGCTGCCGGCGGGCGGCTTTCCCGGCTGGGATGCCGGCATCCTTCCTGGCATCGCGGCCCTGATCCTGCCGGCGGTGGCCTTGGGCCTGCCCCAGGCGGCGGTGCTGGCCCGGGTGACCCGGACCGCGATCGTCGAGATCATGCGGCTGGACTTCGTCCGCACCGCCCGCTCCTTCGGCCTGACCCGCACGCAGGCGCTGCGCCGCCACGCTCTGCCCAACGCCCTGCCGCCGATCGTCACCGTGCTGGGCCTGCAGTTCTCCTTCCTGCTGGCCGGTGCGGTGATCGTCGAGAACGTCTTCTACCTGCCGGGCCTGGGCCGCCTCGTGGTCCAGTCGGTGGGCGGCCGCGACCTGCCCACCCTGGCCTGCCTGGTCATGCTGCTGGTGACCGCCGTGGTGGTGGTCAACCTCGCGGTCGACCTGCTGCTGCTGCGGCTGGACCCGAGGCTCCGCCAGCGTGGCTGAGCGACCCGACCGGAACTGGAGCCTGTGGCTGGGCGTGGCGATCACCCTGGCGATCGTGCTGCCGGCCGCCCTGTCGCTCGTCTGGACTCCCTATCCCCCGGCCGCGATCGACATCAAGGCCCGCCTCCAGGGCTGGAGCCAAGCCCATCCGCTGGGCACCGACCCGTTCGGCCGGGACGTCCTGTCCCTGCTGATGGCGGGTGCCCGCAACTCGTTCGGCATCGCCCTGGGCGCGGTGGCGCTCAGCGTCGGGATCGGGGTGCCGCTCGGTGCCCTGGCCGCAGCACGGGGCGGCTGGCTCGACAATCTGCTGATGCGCGGCAGCGACCTCCTGTTCGCCTTTCCCGCAGTGCTGACCGCGATCATGCTGGCCGCGGCACTGGGCCCATCCATGGGCGTGGCGATCCTGGCGATCGGCCTGTTCAACCTGCCGGTCTTCGCCCGTGTCACCCGCTCCGCCGCGGTGCGCATCTGGCCGCGCGCCTTCGTCCAGGCCGCCCGCCTGTCGGGCAAGTCCAGGACCCGGATCACGCTCGAGCACGTCCTGCCCAACATCCTGGACCAGTTGCTGGTGCAGGTGACCCTGCAGCTGGCGCTCGCCATCCTGACCGAGGCGGGGCTGGGCTATCTCGGCCTGTCCGTGCCGCCGCCGGCACCGACGCTCGGCCGGATGCTGGCGGATGCGCAGAGCTTCCTGGCCGTGTCGCCGCGCCTGGCGATCCTGCCGGGCCTCGCCATCGCCCTGGCCGTGCTCGGCCTGAACCTCCTGGGCGACGGGCTGCGTGACCGGCTCGACCCCCGGCTGGGCCGGCAGCCATGATCCGGCTGCTGGAAGTCGAGCGCCTGACCGTGCGCCGTCCGGGCGGTCCGCCCCTGGTGCGCGAGGTGAGCTTCCAGATCGCGCGCGGCGAGCGCCTGGGCATTGTCGGGGCGTCGGGTTCGGGCAAGTCGCTCACCGCGCTGGCCATCGCCGGCCTGCTTCCGGACGGGCTGATCGCGGAAGGCTCGGTCCGCCTGGACGGAAGGGAGATCCTGGACCTGCCCGAGCCGGAGCTGGCCCGGCTGCGCGGGCGGCGCATCGCCATGGTGTTCCAGGAACCGCTCACCGCGCTGGACCCGGCGCGCCGGATCGGCCGCCAGGTGGCCGAGCCGCTGGCGATCCACGGCCTGGGCACGCAGCGTGAACGGATCGCGCGGGCAGAGGCGATGCTGCGCGCAGTGGGCCTGCCGCCTGAGCGCGCCTCGCCCGCCCTGTTCCCCCACGAATTGTCGGGTGGTCAGCGCCAGCGGGTGCTGATCGCGGCAGCGCTCGCCGCCGGGCCGGACCTGCTCCTGGCCGACGAGCCGACCACTGCCCTGGATCTGGTGATCCAGCGCCAGATCCTGGACCTCCTGGACGAGCTGGTGGCCCAAAAGGGCCTGGCGCTGCTGCTGGTCAGCCATGACGAAGGCGTGATCGCGCGGATGTGCCGGCAGGTCCTGGTGATGGCGGGCGGCCGCATCGTCCGCTCCGGGCCCGCCGCCGTCCCGTCCGCCAGCGGCGCTGTCCTGCCGCTCCAGCCTCGGGACCATCCCGGGCCCCCGGCCCTGCTGACCGCGACCGGCGTGAGCCGGCACTATCGCCTGCCCGGTGGTGCCACACGTCAGGCCGTGGACCGCGTCGACCTGACGATCGCTGCGGGCGAGGCGGTCGGGCTGGTCGGCGGCTCGGGCAGTGGCAAGTCGACCCTGGTGCGGCTGCTGACCGGGCTGGAGCCGCCGGATGGCGGCGTCGTCCGGCTGGATGGCCGCGATCCGGCCGAGCCCGCCGCTCCCCGGCATCCGGTGCAGCTCGTGTTCCAGGACCCGTTCGACTCCCTGGATCCGCGCTGGCGGGTCGGGCGGATCCTGGCCGAGCCGCTGCACGGGCTCCGCCTGAACCCGGCCGAGCGCCACCGCCGAGTGCTGGCGGCGCTGGCCGAGGTCGGCCTGCCGGCGGAAGCGGTCCGCCGCCATCCCCACGCCTTCTCGGGCGGGCAGCGCCAGCGGATCGCGATCGCCCGTGCCCTGGTGGCACACCCTCGTCTCGTGGTCCTGGATGAGCCGCTCTCGGCCCTCGACCGGCCCCTGCAGGAGCAGGTGCTCGAGCTGCTGGCAGCGCTTCGGAGGCGGCACGGTCTGGCCTATCTCCTGGTCAGCCACGATCTCGACATCGTGCGGCGCCTGTGCAGCCGGGTGCTGGTCATGGCCGAGGGGCGGATCGTGGAGGAGGGTCCGGTCGGTCGGGTGCTGCTCCATCCGGCGTCCGCGGCGGCCCGTGCCCTGCTGGCGGCACGACTGGGCCCGCCCCCTCCGGTTGCACCGCCGAAGGCAGGGGATTATGAACCATGACGAGCTTCGGCACCCGGCGCGACAACAGCCGTTGGACAGGTTGGGAAATCCCGACATCATTTCGAGGAATCCATGGACGCCACTCGGCGCTCGGTCTCGCTCGGTCTTTCGGCCCTTTCGCTGCTCGGGCTGACCGGACTGACCGCATTGCGGGAAGCGGTCGCGCAGGAAGAGGCGGCACCGCCGCCCCCGCCCCAGACCGGGCTGCGCTTTTCTGAGCCCAGGCCCTTCTCGTTCGAGCAGCTGGTGGCGCAGGCGGAGGCGGCGGCCAAGGAGCCTTATGCGTCCCCGATCATCCGGTTCGACGACATCCTGGACCGGATCGACCCGGAAGTGTTCGCTGACATCCGCTTCCGCCCGGATCAGGCGCTCTGGGCGGATGGCAGCGGCCCCTGGCCGATCCGGTTCCACCACCCCGGCCGCTGGTTCAAGCGGCCGGTCCACATCAACCTGGTCGAGAACGGCCAGGCGCGCGAGATCCTCTACGAGCCCTGGCTGTTCGAGTTCGGCGAGAAGGCCTCCTTCGTCACCGGCCTGCCCGAGGATCTGGGCTTCGCCGGGTTCCGGGTGATGAACAAGCAGGGCGGCGGTGACTGGCTGTCGTTCCTGGGCGCCTCCTATTTCCGGGCATCGGGCGAGCACGACCAGTACGGGATCTCCGCGCGCGGCGTGGCGATCGACATCGGCCTGCCCACGCCTGAGGAATTTCCGGCGTTCCGTGAGTTCTGGATCGAGCGCGCCGCGCCGGACAATGACGACCTCGTCATCTGCGCCTTCCTGGACGGCCCGGCCCTGGCCGGCGCCTACCGGTTCATGGTGCGCCGGCCGGGTGCGGTGGTGATGGACGTCGAGGCCAAGCTGTTCATGCGCCATGGCGTGCAGCGCCTGGGCATCGCCCCGCTCACCAGCATGTACTGGTTCTCCGAAACCAACCGCCACACCGCCACCGACTGGCGCCCCGAGATCCACGACAGCGATGGTCTGTCGATCTGGACGGGTGCCGGCGAGCGCCTGTGGCGGCCCTTGAACAATCCGCAGGCCATGACGGTCTCGTCCTTCTCCGACACCGATCCGAAGGGCTTCGGCCTGCTGCAGCGCGACCGGCAGTTCGCGTCCTATGAGGACGATTCCCTGTTCTACGAGCGGCGGCCCTCCTTGTGGGTCGAGCCGCTGCAACCCTGGGGCAAGGGTGCGGTGCAGCTGGTGGAGATCCCGACCAACGTCGAGATCCACGACAACATCGCGGCCTATTGGGTGCCGGAGGTCAAGACCGAGGCGGGCATGCGCTTCGACCTCGGCTGGCGGCTCTACTGGCAGGACGGCATCCCTCAGGACCCGGCCGTCGCGCGCTGCATAGCGACCCGGATCGGCCGGGGCGGCTTTCCGGGCGGTGCCGACGAGGGCGACGTCAAGCGCTTCGTGGTCGACTTCGAGGGGCCGTCGCTGGACCCCCTGCGCAAGGGCGACGACGTGCAGGCGGTGGTCGCCACCTCGCGCGGCGAGGTGCGCAACGCGTTCACCTTCCAGATGGTCGGCAGCAAGCGCTGGCGGGCCATCTTCGAGCTGGTCGTGGACGGCGAGGAACCGGTCGACCTGCGCCTCTATCTGCGCCTGGGCGACAACGCGCTCACCGAGACCTGGCTCTACCAGTATCATCCATTTCGTTTCGTGGCCGGTCCTTCCGGTTTTGGGGAGGAGTGACCCCTTGGCATACACGAATATCCTGGTCGACCGGCGTGATGGGGTGGGGCTCATCACCCTGAACCGGCCCAAGGCGCTGAACGCCCTGAACGACGAGCTGGTCGCGGAGCTGAACCTGGCTTTGGACGGGTTCGATGCCGACCGGGAGATCGCCGCCACGGTGATCACCGGTTCGGAAAAGGCGTTCGCCGCCGGCGCGGACGTCAAGCAGATGGCGCAGATGAGCTTCACCGACGCCTATGAGAGCGATTTCATCGCCGCCTGGGCGCGCATCGCGGACAAGCGCAAGCCGCTGATCGCGGCGGTGGCCGGCTATGCCCTGGGCGGCGGCTGCGAGCTGGCGATGATGTGCGACATCATCATCGCCGCCGACAATGCGCGCTTCGGCCAGCCGGAGATCAATCTCGGCACCCTGCCCGGTGCCGGCGGCACCCAGCGCCTGGTGCGCGCGGTGGGCAAGGCCAAGGCCATGGACATGGTGCTGACCGGCCGGATGATGGACGCGGCCGAGGCCGAGCGCTCCGGCCTGGTGACCCGCGTGGTGCCAGCGGGCGAGCTGGTCGAGGAGGCGCTCAAGATCGGCCAGGCGATCGCCGCCAAGAGCCGGATCGCCGTGCGCATGGCCAAGGACGCGGTCAATGCCGCGTTCGAGACCAGCCTCGCGGAGGGGCTGCGCTACGAGCGGCGTGCCTTCTATGCGAGCTTCGCCACCGAGGACCGCACCGAGGGCATGAGCGCGTTCGTGGAGAAGCGCTCGGCGGAATTCAAGCACCGCTGAACGGCACCGGCGGAGTGCCTTGTGGACAAGCCCGGGTTGACGTGGGCGCGGCCTGGGGATAAGAGCCCCATTCACTTTCAGAACATTGGGCAATCGCATCGTGGCGCACACCCTTTCGGCGAAGAAGCGGGTGCGGCAGACCGAAGCACGGACTGCACGCAACCGGGCTCGCACCAGCCAGATCAAGACCTTCATCAAGAAGGTGGAAACCGCGGTCGCCAAGGGCGATGCGGAAGCCGCTGTCGTGGCCTTCCGGCAGGCGGAGCCGCAGATCGCCCGCGGGGTGACGAAGGGCGTCCTGCACAAGAACACGGCGTCCCGCCGCATCTCGCGTCTGGCCCAGATGGTGAAGAAGCTCTCCAGCGCCGCCGCCTGAGAGTTTCCAGCAGATCGTCAAAACAGGCGACGAGGACGCAAGTCCTCGTCGCCTGTTTTGTTGCATCGTGATTCTCTCATATTAGTTATTCGTGATTTTTCAACCACGGAGAGAATTTTCGATTGTGGCAGAACGGGCGCTTGCCTCTCCCCAGGCCCGGCATTACTATCACCAAACGTTCGGCCGCCACGCATAGGCGCCTGATTGCAGTCGAGTATTTAGGATCGAGAACTAAAGACTGTTCCGCTGCGGTGTAGTAACTCAACTGTCCCTGGACAGGCTGTTCTATCGCCAAAGTCGAAGCAATCTCGGTTCCGCCCCTCATCGGGCTGCAGTCTACCAGCTTTCGGCAGCTGGATCTCCTGGAGCCAGGAGGTCATGTTGTCGTTTTGTGGCGGACATACGAATCGAGCACGGTCTGGCCTGCGGGTGTTCTTGCCCGGCCGGCGGGACCATAGTGACAACGCGACAGCCGGGTCGGGGTACGGATGATCGTGCCGCAGTCGAGCGATCTGGAGGCACAGTGGACGCAGGTGCGTGGCCTCCTTCGGGCGGAGGTGGGGGATACGGCCTTCAGCACCTGGCTGAAGCCGCTCCTGGCCCTCGGCATCGAAGGTGACCGGGGCCTGGTCTCCGTGCCCACCCAGTTCATGCGTGACTGGGTGGCCGCCCATTATGCCGACCGGATCCGCACGCTCTGGAACGGGGTGAACGGCCAGGTCCGCTCGATCAGCCTGGTGGTGGCGCAGGGCAAGGGCTCGCCCGGCACCATCGTCAACCGCGAGCAGCCGCCCCTGCGGGTGGTGGAGCCGCAGCCGCGCCCGGTCAACGATTCGCCGGACGAGCTCTCCGTCCAGCTCGATCCGCGCCTGACGTTTGAGAATTTCGTCGTGGGCAAGCCGAACGAGTTCGCGGTGGCCGCCGCCGAGCGGGTCGCGACCTCGCCCAAGCCCATGTTCAACCCACTGTTCCTGTATGGTGGGGTCGGCCTCGGCAAGACCCACCTCATGCAC
>Ga0182739_1005065_pt1 | contig 10591 bp, 8 predicted proteins | sample eDN5th30CBELigBY_FD_128873 | JGI IMG/M metagenome (GOLD analysis project Ga0182739, IMG submission 128873) | Enriched backyard soil microbial communities from Emeryville, California, USA - eDNA 5th pass 30_C BE-Lig BY (version 2) (version 2) | ecosystem: Environmental > Terrestrial > Soil >...
CCGCATGCCGCCTCCCAGTATGTCCTGCGCACCGCCAAATCCATCGAGGCGGACTTCCTCAAGCGCCGCCTCATGGCCCAGGACTTCACCCGCTAACTCGAGCCGTCCGCGAAAACGCCTGGTGGCAAGGGCCCCTCCGCTCCCGCGGAGGGGCCCTTGCCGGTTTTGCCCCTTGTTCGGGTGGGCGAATTTGTGGCCCGTGCCACTTTTTGACACGGCTGCGTAGAGGGCCGCCCGAAGCGCTCGCAATAGTGGTGGCACACCCCCAAACCTTCCCGAAAGGAACCCTCCGTGGCACTCACCGAAGAAGGCATCATCAAGGTTCCCGGCCTGCTCAGCCGCTGGGTCCGCCTCAGCACCGGCGTCAAGGTCCACTACGTCACCTCCGGCGAAACCGGCCCCGCGGTCGTGCTGCTGCACGGCGGCATCCCCGGCTCCTCCGGCACCGCCGGCTTCCGCTTCATGGCCCCCTTCCTGGGAGCCAACGGCTTCCGCGTCTACGCCCCGGACATGCCCGGATTCGGCCTCACGGAGGACCCGAACAACTTCTACGGCTACGGCCGCGGCGCCCACGTGGACTTCATCCAGGACTTCGCCAACGCCCTGGCTCTGGACAAGTTCCACATCGCCGGCAATTCGATGGGCTGCACCAACACGGTGAACTACGTCGTCGCCCACCCCGAGCGCGTGCTCAGCTACGCCCTGATCGCCGGCATGATCGGCGACCTGGTCAGCCGCGAGCGAATGCGCGCCGTCGACAACCGGAACAAGGGGCCGCTGCCCGGAAGCGGCGGCACCTACGACGGCAGCCCGGAGATGATGCGGCAAATCATGGAAAGCATCATCCTGAACCCCGAGGACATCACCGACGACCTGGTCGCCATGCGCACCGCGGCGGCCAACCGCCACATGGACGTCTATGACGCCAACATGGACCGCATCCTGCGCTCCACCGACCCCAACGAGATTGTCCGGCTGACGACCATCGACCGCCTCGACCGGATCACCCTGCCGGGCATCTACCTCTTCGGCCGGCAGGACGTCCTCTACGCGGTGGAGGCCGCCTACCTGCAGGAGGACGTGCTGCCAAACGTGCAGTTCTTCTACCCGGAGAACACCGGACACCAGGGCCAGACGGACCAGCCGGACCTGCACAACCAGGCCTTCCTGGAGTTCTTCCGTGACGGCAGGGTCTCCTGGGAAACCGCCCTGGCCGCCGGCCTCTCCACCCGCCGCGCACCCAACCCGAACCTGGTCGACGTCCCGCAGGGCATCAGCGTGGAGGAAGCCGGGACGGACGGCGTCGGCACCGCCCAGCTCGACCCGGTCCGTTAGCCGTTTCCCCGCCCGCAGCACCGAAAGGAACAACGATGTCCCAGACACTCGCGGATTCCGCCGCCACCGCGGCTGCCGTCCCCAACACCAAAGCCGGGCCCGATTCCACGTCTCCAGCGAAGCCCGCCGACGCGAAGCCCAGCATGCGCGAACGCGCGGCCGCGCTGGTCCCGGGCATCGCCGCCCGGGCCCAGCAGGTCGATGCCGAACGCGTCATCCACCCGGACTCCATCCAGGAACTCGTCGACTCCGGCCTGACCCGCGCCATGCAAGCCTCCGCTTTCGGAGGCGAGGAGGCCGAACCCGCCGACTTCGTCGCCGCCGTCATCGAGATCGGCAAGGCCTGCGCCTCCACCGCCTGGGTCCTGTGCATCCTGGGCATGCACAACTGGCAGCTGGCCCACTTCGAGGAGTCCCTGCAGGAGGAACTCTTCGGTGAGGACCCCACCACCCTGATCTCCTCCTCCTACTCCCAGCAGGGCACCGCCCAGCGCGTCCCGGGCGGCTACCTCGTCAACGGCCGCTGGCGCACCTCCAGCGGCGTGGTGCACTCCCAGTACGCGATCGTGGGCATCGACGTCGAGGTGGACGGCCAGATGCGCGCCCACGACTTCGTCCTCAACCTCAAGGAGGTGGAGGTCTTCGACGACTGGTTCGTGATCGGCCTGCGCGGCACCGGCAGCCGCAGCATCATCGCCAAGGACCTCTTCGTCCCGGAAAACCACGCGATCGACCGCGACGTCGTCTTCGCCAAGCTGGGTCCGGGCCTGAAACGCAACGACTCCGCGCTGTTCCAGATCGACCAGGGCGTGCTCTACGCGACCGTCGCCGCCGCCCCCGCCCTGGGCACCGGCTGGGGCTTCTACACCGAGTTCAAACGCCAGATCTCCGGTACCGTGCGCCGCGTCGACCAGGCCAGGCTGGAGGAGGAACGCACCGTCCTGCTGCGCCTCGCCGATGCCGGTGCCGCCCTGCGGGACCAGGAATCCGTGGTGCTGGGCCACATGGACAAGGCCTATGCCCGCGCCGTCGCCGGCAAGGAGTACGACTCGCTGGAGCTGGCCGAGGCCATCTTTGACATGTCCCGCACCTCCCGCGCCGCGCTGATCGGCCCCCAGCACCTGATGCAGGTGCTGACCGCCAGCGTGGTGGTCGAATCCAACCCGCTGCAGCGCATGTACCGCGACCTGCTCACCGCCCGCCAGCACGGCACGCAAAACGTGGACCTGCACGGGGCCGCAATGATGAACCTGGAAATGGGCAACGAGGCGGTCTCCCGCTTCATCCTCAGCCCCGCCCGCAGACAGGCCGCGATGGACCGGGCCGCACAGCTCTACGGCTGAGATCCCGATGGCGGGCCGGGCGGTCCTTGCGGGCCGCCCGGCCCGCAAGAACCGCCCGCCCGTCTTCCGAAAGGACCCCTGCAGTGAGCGCCCCCGCCAACAGCACGACGCCGGCCCCCGCCCCCGCCCGCGGCGGCATCCTCCACTCCTTCCGCGCCCTGCGCAAACGGGACTTCGCCATTTTCTGGACCGGTGCCTTCATCACCAACGCCGGTGCCTGGTTCCAGAGCCTGGGCGTCCCCTACGTCCTGCTGATGCTCACCGACAGCGCCCTGTGGGTGGGACTGGCGGCCGCCGCGCAGTTCGTGCCCGTCATGCTGTTGGGCCCGATCGGCGGGCAGATCGCTTCCGCGGGCCGGCTCAGGCGCACCCTGATGATCACCCAGGGCCTGAGGTCACTCGCCGCCCTGGGCCTGTTCGCCTGCTGGGCCGCCGGGGTGCGCGAACCGCTGGCGTTCCTGCTGCTCGCGGCGGCCGCCGGCTGCGTGCAGGGACTCTCAATGCCCAGTTGGCAGGCCCTGGTGCACGACCTCTCCGACCGGGAAGACCTCCCCTCCGCCGTCACGCTCAACACCTTGCAGTTCAACCTCTCGCGCTCCTTCGGCCCGGCCATTGGCGGCCTGGTCCTGCTGTTGTGGGGACCCTCGATGGCTTTCCTGCTGGCGTTCCTCGCGGTGCTCTGCGTGGTCGTGGCCCTGGCCCTGGTGCGCCAGTCCGGGGGAGCGGCACCCCCACGCGGGACCGCGAAGCCGGGGATCATCCGCGGCTTCCTGGAAGCTGCCCGCTACAGCCGGAGCCAACCCGGCATCCTGCTGGCCCTGCTGCTGGTCGTCTGCGTCGGGGCGCTGGGCATGCCGGTGTTCCAGCATGTCATCGTCTTCGCGGACAAGGTGTTCGGCAGCGGGGAGACGGGCCTGACGCTGCTGAACCTGGGGCTGGGGCTGGGGACCCTGCTCGCGGCTCCGGTGGTCGCCGGCTTCGAGCACAGGCTCGGGCGCGCCAGGCTGGCCCGCTGGGCGGTGCCGCTCTATGGCCTGGCCTTCATGGGGTTCGCCGCCGCTCCAGGCACGATCTCCGCGGCGCTGGCCCTGCTGGTGGTCGGCGGGGCCTTCCTGGCCGCGATCTCGGTGGGCAACACGTCCGTCCAGATGCTGGTGGAGGACGGCTTCCGCGGCCGGGTCCTGGCCCTGAACGTCATGGTCTACACCGGCTCCGTAGCGCTGGGAGCCTACCTGCAAGGCTGGCTGAGCGACCTGATCGGGCCGCGCCTGACACCATTGCTCGCCGGCGCCGTGCTGCTGCTGGTGGGCATTGCCCTGGCCTGCTGGCGGGGCAAGTACTCGCTGTCCGCCCTGGAGGACCCGCGCCCCGCCACCGCACTGGAGCAGGGCTAGCCGCAGGCCTCCCCGCTCCCGCTTCACTTTGTGGCACGGGCCGCTTTCTGGGCCGCGGGGGGTGCTGAAGGATTCAGGCAACGGACACTGTGCTCCGCATCACACGCGCGGAGCGCGCTTCCCGGGCCCGCCACCACCGTCGATTTCCGCCCTTTCCCCTCCACAACAAGGAGAAACGTCATGGCCACTTCCCACGGCACCGCGCTCACCGGGCCGGTGTCCCTTACTGCCCGGGCCGCCGCCAGGCCGATCAACGGGGACACCTTCCGCAAGGTCATGGGCAACTACCCGACCGGCGTCGTCGTCGTCACAGCCGTCGATCCGGCGGGCGAGCCGGTGGGCATGGTGATCGGCTCCTTCACCTCGGTCTCGCTGGACCCGCCGCTGGTGGCCTTCCTGCCCACCAAGTCTTCACGCACCTTCGAACGCATGCGCTCCGCCAGCTCCTTCTGCATCAATGTCCTGGCTGCCGACCAGGAATGGCTCTGCCGGCACTTCTCCGCCCCGAAGGAGGACAAGTTCCAGGGAGTCGCCTGGCACCCGTCCCCGTCCGGAGCGCCGATCCTTGACGGGGCGGTCAGCTGGATCGAGTGCGTTCCCCATGAGGTATTCGACGGCGGGGACCACCACCTGGTGCTGGCCCGGGTGACCGACCTGGAGGCCAGCCGGGACTCGCTGCCGCTGCTGTTCTTCCAGCGCGGCTACGGCAAGTTCACCCCGTCCTCCCTGGTGGTCTCCAACGGGCGCGAATTCATCGAGTCCGTCCACCTGGCCGCCGTGGCCCGGCCGGAGATGGAACTGCTCGCCTCCAGCCTCGGCGTCGAATGCAGCCTGGCCTGCGTCTCCGGCAGCGACTACGTGTTCGTCGCCTCCTGCAACCGCAGCGAATCGGCCGGCCGCAGCCGCCTGGGCGCCAGGGTCCCGCTCATGCCGCCCTTCGGGGGCCTGATGGTCGGGGAGGCCGGCGGACCCACCGACGAGCAGTGGCTGGCCCGGCTGGGAACCACCGACGGGGAAGCCGTGGAGGCCGCCCGGGCCCAGCTGTCCCGGGTCCGCGGACGCGGCTGGTCCCTGGCCCTGTTCGGGGGAGCGACCCAGGATGAGCTCGACGAACTGGTCAAGACATACATGGACGAAGACCGGACCCCGGCCCAGGAACAGGCCTTCATCGAGGCCGTGCGCCGCACCAGCGAATACCACGAGCCGGCGGAGATCGACCCGGATACCGCCTACGACGTGATCCACCTCGCCCTCCCCGTCCATGGGCTCGACGGCAACGTCAAGGCGGTGCTGAGGCTCGGCGAACTGCCCCGCGGCGCCAGATGGGCCGAGATCGACGGCTGGCTCGACCGGATGCGGGAGACCGTCAACGGCATCGAGCTCAGGATCGCCAAGGGCCTGTCCTAGCGCACTGCCTGCCCGCCCTTTACCGCTTCATCCGCTCCACCCTCACTCGCTGCACCCTTCAAAGGAGAAGATCGCGATGACCCGTACCACCCGCACCGCTTCCTGGCTGTCCGTCGCCGCCGCCGGCGCCCTGCTGCTCACCGCCTGCGGAGGCCCCGCACCGGGCACCGGCCCGGCTCCTGCGGGCTCCGCCGGCGCTCCCGCTGCCGCGGGGGTGGGCACCAACGCGTTCGGGGGCCAGCAGCTGGAGGTGGGGACTCCCACCGACGGCGGCACCCTGCGCTTCGGGATCAGCACCGCCATCGAATCCCTGGACAACGCCAACCCCATCGGCTCCTCGATCGCCACCGTTACCTTCCAGATCTACGACCAGCTCCTGAAGTTCGACGCCGACGGCAAGGTGGTGCCTGAACTCGCCGAATCGATGACCAGCAAGGACCTCAAGACCTGGACCATGAAGCTGCCAACCGGCGTGAAGTTCCACGACGGCACCGATTTCAACGCCGAGGCCGTCATCGCCAACGTCGAGCGCATCGCCGCCCAGGGCTCGAAGTCCCTGCAGTCCGGCGACGCCCGCCGCATCACGAAGATGGAGGCCCCGGACGCGCAGACCGTCGTCTTCACCGTGGACAAGGAATGGGCCACCTTCGACGCGCTGTTCGCCACCGGTTCGACGGCGATGGTCGCCTCCCCGACGGCGGTGGCCAAGGCGGGGGAGAAGTTCGGGCTGGCCCCGGTGGGCGTGGGCCCGTTCAAGGTCGCCTCCTTCAGCCCGGGCGGCGAGGTGAAGCTGGAGAAGTTCGCGGACTACCGCCTCAAGGACCTGCCGCACCTGGACGCGCTGACCTTCGTCCCGGCCACGGAGAACGCGGCACGCCTCTCCGCCGTGGGCACCGGGGACCTGGACGCCGCGGCCACCCGCGTCGCCGCCCAGTTCGACGAGGCCCGCAACGCCGGGCTCACCGTGCTGGAACAGCCCCAGTACAAGGCCTACTCGGTGCTGCTGAACCTCAGCGATCCGGTGCTGGCCGACCACCGCGTCCGCGAGGCGCTGAACGCGGGCGTGGACCGCAACGCGCTCAACGCCGCCGTCTTCGGCGGCAAGCACCAGGTCATGACCGGCATCCTCAACCCCACCCACCCGGCCTACGTGGATGCGGGCTGGCCGGCCTTCGACCCGGAGAAGGCCAAGGCCCTGGTAGAGGAGTACGAGGCGGAAAAGGGGGACATCAACCTGGACTTCCAGATCCCGCAGGGCACCGAGTGGTCGGACATGACCGCCATCCTGCAGCAGATGTACGCCCAAGTCGGCATCGACATCAAGTACACCGCGGCCACTCCGCCCTCGCTGGTCACCGCCGGCGCCGCCGGAGACTACCAGGTGCAGCTGCGCGAACCGGTCATCCTGCCGGAGACCATCGGCGGCATCGCCACCCCGTTCGCCACCGGCGCCCCGTCCAACCACGCCCACGGCAGCGACCCGGCCCTCGATGCGCTGCTGGCCAAGGCCAACGCCACCGCTGACCCCGCCGAGCGCAAGGCGCTGGTCGCCGACATGCAGAAGGAACTGGCCTCCTGGCTGCCGACCGTCCCGCTGGTGAGCACCATGTCCGGGTTCATGGTCGGCGAGGACGTCCAGGGCTTCCCGGGAAGCTTCCCGAACACCTCCTACGAGATGTTCGACGCCCGCGAGGTGTGGGTCAAGAAGTAACCGCACCCGCCCCATCAGCCTCCACGAAAGGAACCACGCACATGGGAAAAATCAGAGCACTCGGCTACCTGGTGGCGACCGCCACCGACCTTCCGGCCTGGAAGACCTTCGCCAGCGACGTGCACGGGATGCAGGTCGTCGAACACACCGAGGAGCGGCTGCTGCTGCGGCTGGACGACCGCTCCTGGCGCATCGACGTCCGCGCCGGGGACGAGGACCGCGTCCAGACCTACGGATGGGAAGCCGGCTCCGCCGAGGACCTGGACGAGCTGGAGAAGACCCTGACGGTCAACGGCTTCCCCACCCGCCGCGGCACCGCCGAGGAGATCATCGAGCGCCGGGTGACGGACCTGCTGGTCCTCAACGATCCGGACGGGACCCCCGTCGAGATCTTCTACGGGCAGAAGCGCGAGCACGCCCCGTTCGTGTCCCCGACCGGAGCCAGGTTCGTCACCGGGGACCTGGGACTGGGCCACGTGATGCTCTCCGTCAGCGACTCCCACCCCTTCCGCCGCCTCTACATGGACCTGCTGGGCCTGGCCCTGAGCGACTACATCGACCTGGGGCCCGACCCCGGCACCTTCCTGCACTGCAACCGCCGCCACCACTCCCTGGCCTTCACCTACCGCCCGGAGGTCCCGCTCGGTGTCGGACACCTGATGGTGCAGGTGGAAAACGTGGACACCGTGGGCCGCGCCTACGACAAGGTCCTCGACGGCGCCGCGCCGCTGGGCTCGACCCTGGGCAAGCACACCAACGACGAGATGATCTCCTACTACGTCAAGACCCCCTCCGGCTGGGAGATGGAATACGGCTACGGGGGCCTGGAGATCGACGTGGACACCTGGGTGCCGGGCCGCTGGGACGCGGCCCACTTTTGGGGCCACAAGCGCGGCAAGCTGATCGGCACCGGAGCCTGATCGACGACCGTTCCCGACGGAGAGAGTGAAGTGCACCCGTGAAATTGCTTCTTGACCGCGTGGGCCGGCTGCTGCTGGTCATGGGCGGCGTCAGCTTCCTGGTCTTCCTGCTGCTGGACCTGCTGCCGGGGGACACCGCCGAAGTCATCGTCGCCGGCAGCGGCGACCCGTCCCCGGGCGCCGTCGAGGCCATGCGCACCCAGTTGGGGCTGGACCGCCCCGTGCTGGTGCGCTACGTGGACTGGGTCTTCGGGGCCACGCAGGGCGACCTCGGCACCTCCTACCGGACCGGCCAGGAGGTGTCCGCGGCCATCCTGGAACGCCTGCCCGTCACGTTCCAACTGATCCTCATGGTTGAGGTCCTGGCGCTGCTGGTGGCCGTGCCGCTGGTCATGCTGGTGGCCACCCGCCGTGACGGCATCCTGGACCGCGTGGTGGCCGGCTGCTGCTTTGCCTTCCAGGCGATCCCGAACTTCATGTTCGCGCTGCTGGCCATCCTGCTCTTCTCTGTCACCCTCCGCTGGCTTCCGGCGCTGGGCTACGTGCCGGCAACCCAGGACCTCGCAGGCAGCTTGAAGTCACTGGCCATCCCCACCATGGCCCTGGCGGCCGGGCTCATTCCGGTCTACGTGCGGGTCCTGCGCAATGAGATGATCCGGACCCTGCAGGAGGACTTCATCCTGGTGGGGCGGGCACTGGGGCTGCCCAAGTGGAAGCTGCTGCTCCAGTACGCCCTGCGCCCGTCCCTGCCCACCCTGATCACCGTCGTGGGCGTCAACATCGGCACCCTGGTCGGCGGCACCGTGATCGTCGAAGTGATTTCCGGGGTCCCGGGCACCGGCACGCTGCTGCTGGATGCCATCAACTCCGTGGACTACGTGCTGGTCCAGGGCATCGTCCTGGTGATCGCCGCGACCTACGTGCTGGCCAACTTCGCCGTGGACCTCATCAACGTGACCATCGACCCCAGAATGCGAGGCTGAGATGACCGCCGTCCAACCCTCCGCGAGCCCCGCCGCGGCCGGCGCCGGCGGCCGGCCCGCCGCCGTCGTACCCGCAACCCCGTCCTCCACCGGCCCGGGCCCCGGCCCTGCCCGCGTGCTCAAGGAAGGCCGTCCGCGCGTCCGCTCCACCAAGGGCCGGGACATCTTCGTCAAGATCTCCATGGCATGGATGCTGCTGCTGGCCGGGGTCATCCTGCTCGAACCCCTGCTGCCGATCCCCGACCCGGCCGCCGTGGACTACTACGCCATCGCCGTGGCGCCCGGCCAGTCGGCAGCCCACCCGTTGGGCACCGACGCAATCGGCCGCGACCTCCTGGCCCGCCTGGTCACCGGCGGCCAGGTCTCCCTCACCGTCGGGCTCGGTGCCGTGTCCATTGCCGCCGTGTTCGGGGCGATGCTGGGCATCATCGCCGCCTTCTTCAAGGGCCTGACCGACCGGGTGGTGGGCAGCGGCGTGGACATTTTCCTCGCCTTCCCGCCGCTGGTCGCGATCATCGCGCTGAGCGTCTTCATGGGTCCCAGCCTCGCCACCCTGGTCATCGCGCTGGGGCTGATCTTCACCCCGCAGGTGGCCCGCGTGGCCCGCTCCGCCGCGCTGCCCTACGTTTCGCGCGAATTCGTCACCGCCGCCCGCGGCATGGGGTCCAAGGAATTCCGGATCCTGTGGCGGGAGGTCGCCCCGAACGCGATCGTGCCGGTGCTGTCCTACGCCGTGGTGCTGGTGGCGCTGGCGATCGGTGCCGAAGGCGGGATGAGCTTCCTCGGCCTGGGCGTGCCTCCGCCGCAGTCCAGTTGGGGAACCATGATGGGCGAGGGGCGGGCCGTGCTGGCCGCCAGCCCGCACGTGGTCCTGGTCCCCGCGGCCACCATGTTCCTGACCCTGATTTCGCTGAACTTCCTCGCCGACTACATCAGCCGGCGCTTCGACATCAAGGAGGCCGCGCTGTGACCGGACTGCTGGAGATCAGGGACCTGCGGATCAGCTTCCGCACCGCGCGCGGCGTCGCCGAGGTGGTCAACGGAGTCAACCTCAGCCTGGACGAGGGACAGGTGCACGGGCTGGTGGGGGAGTCCGGTTCCGGCAAGTCCGTGACCTCGCGGGCCGTGCTGGGGATCCTGCCGCACGCGGCGGTGAATGCCATCTCCGGGTCCATCCGCTACAAAGGCCGCGAACTCCTGGAGGCGACGGACCACCAGATGGGCAAGGAGGTGCGCGGGCGGGAGATCTCGATGATCTTCCAGGACCCCATGACCGCGCTGAACCCGGTGATGAAGGTGGGAACCCAGATCGCCCAGCCCCTGGGCTGGCACCTGGGCCTGCGCGGGTCCAAGGCCGCGGCCCGGGCCCTGGACCTGCTGGAACAGGTGGGCATCCCGGATCCGCGGCGGGCCCTGCGCTCCTACCCGACGCAGCTGTCCGGCGGCCAGCGCCAGCGCATCATGATCGCGATCGCCCTGGCGTGCGACCCGAAGCTGC
>Ga0182739_1005067_pt1 | contig 10588 bp, 8 predicted proteins | sample eDN5th30CBELigBY_FD_128873 | JGI IMG/M metagenome (GOLD analysis project Ga0182739, IMG submission 128873) | Enriched backyard soil microbial communities from Emeryville, California, USA - eDNA 5th pass 30_C BE-Lig BY (version 2) (version 2) | ecosystem: Environmental > Terrestrial > Soil >...
GGCGTTGCTGCTCTGATGGTGTACCTGATCAAGGCGGGAAACCCATTTGTCAGCGAGGTCATCGTGGGAGCACCGACCGGAGAAGTCGCCACGGCCCCCGGAGCCACCGCAGCCACAGAAGTCTGGACTCCCGGACTGACCGGAAATATCGTGTTGTGGCTGATGAAAGTCGCCGATCTGGGGTCGGACCAGGCATCATTCCTGTATATTGCGATGAAAGGAATGCTGAATATTGCCGCAGCCTGCCTGGTGGTGATGCCGATCGCCTACGTAGCCGCCTTCCCGGCGATCTTCGTCATGCGGCTGGCGGGGCTGTTTGGATTGTATCGCACACACACTCTGGACCTGGTCCAGCGAATCATGCCGGGAACTCCCTCGACATTCTGGGTGCGTTATCTCGCCCATACCGTCGATCTGGGATTCATGCCGCTCTCCGGTTTCCTGGTCACTGCCAACCCGAAAACCATGATGGGGCAATGGGTGATGACCGGCTTTGCAGGGCTGACCTACTTTTCATTGCCGGCGCTGTTCCCGATTGCCCTGGTGCTGCTGTCGATTTATACCAACTGGAACTACTGGGTCGTTCAGGAGTCCTCGCAGTTGAAATCGACATTTGGGAAAGACGCCTTCGGGCTGATCGTGGTCACTGAGGACGACAAGGTGGTTTCGATGCGGACAGCCACATTCAAATGGCTCTTGCGGAACCTGTGGTATTTCTCTGCCGGCATCCCGTTCATGATGCTGGTCTTCAATTCGGAGAAACGGGCCCTGCATGATCAGGTGACCCGGACCAAAGTGGTTTTCAAAGGAGACAAGTAAGCATTCCGGGCCGGGCACCGACGCTGCTGGACATGTCGCCGGCTGCACCGGAAGAGAAGATCATCAATGTTCCGGAAGCGTCGCGGTTCTCCTGAATTGCAGTTCATTCCCCTGATTTTCAACGGGCTGGCAGCACGCGGGAATCCTGCATGAACGTGAATCTCTTTGGTGACGGCCGGAACAAACCGGCTGTGCCAGATTTCACAACATCTCGCGGGTGAAATCGCAATGGCCCGTTTCCTCAGCGGGCTTGCTGGGCCAGGGACTGCTGGTCCTGCTGATACTGTTGAAACGGAATCCAGCGGACTCGGTCCGAATGCAGTGCGCGTTCCCATTGGCTGATGTGCGAACGGTCCACTGCCAGAAACTCCCAGGCAAACTGATGTTCGGCCCGCAGACGGACAGGGTCCGCTTTCTGGAGTTGCAAATCGACCTGCGTGGGCAGCACTTCCAGACGGCGTAAACTTTCGTTGAGCTTCAGTCGTGCTTCCGGAAACGTCGAATTCGGGCGAAGTGCAAAGTTCAGCCGCGCCGCCCAGTCCGCATAGTCCAGATATTGACGCACATACTGGGGAGATTCGATTTTTGCGATTTTCACGCTGTAATTCAGGTGTTCACTGCTCAACTCCAGCGAACGTGTTTCCTTGATTTCCTGTTCCTGAAACACCGGCGACAACTGAAACCGCACCAGCGCCGCCAGACGGGCCGCGTTGACATTTTCGTTTGGGTTCAGATTGTTGATATAGGTCATGGATTCCGTGCGGGCAGACTCCAGAAAGTGATTCAGCTCCGCAAACGGGACTTCCGTGGCGATAAAATCCTTGTTCAGAATCACGAAGCGATGATGGACCGGTTCGAAGATCACCACCTCTCCGGTCTCTTTCATGTAGTCGTACACCTTACCAGCATGAAACAGGGTCAGACTGTGAGAGATTGTCCGCGGCGCATCTGCCTGCGAGACATTGGACACGCTGGTATAAACCCGCATGTCCTGCGCCAGTGCCGGCGTACTCAGCAGCCCCAGCAACAACAACATCCGGGCGAAAAGGTTCCGGCATCGATTCGCGGACACGCTGGTCACTGGCACGGGAAACTCCATGTCGCGAAGGCGACGGTCGGTGACAACCCCGCAATCCACATACAGAACCAAAGCCAGCAAGAACTCTCCTGCAGCATGGTTGAACTGTGATGGCGAGTCTGTAAGAAATGAAAAGAAGCTGGCAAGAATGGATCGGAATCCGCTGAAAGGGGCCGGACTCTAACGGACCATCCCCCTCGCAACAAGAGGAAATGAGCCGAAGCTGGCCGTCGTACGCCACTCCGACAACAATCCAACCGGCAGTCAATCACAAGAAATTCAGAACGCGCGGGCTGCAAAGAAATACGTTGAATCATGCCGGGAAAGCTTTGATTCCCGGCGCTTCCGCGATTCATCACGAATTTCGAGGTGGACGTCCTGTCGGCGGTCCCCTTACAACTCCCGGTCTTCGGCCAGTGGCCTCCACGCACAATCCGACCGGCAGAATCGGCCGATGCAGAAACGATCAGCCGGTATGTGCGCTCCCACAATCACCACAAACAGGCTGGTCGCACTCACCCCCATCGAGAACGTCCCCTGAAACCAGGAAGAAGACACCGACGATGAGACACGACGGACGCAACCCGGATGAACTCCGGCAAATCAGAGTTGAAAACCCCTTCTATGGTGCTGCCCCCGGTCGCGTGCTGATCCGATCCGGAAAAACAACGATCCTGTGCACCGCCAGCATCTCCACAGACCTGCCGCCCTGGAAACTTGCCCAGGAAAATCCTTCTGGCTGGGTGACGGCGGAATACAACATGCTCCCCGGCAGCACCGCCCCGCGCAAGACACGGCGAACCGATGGGCGGGCCACGGAAATTCAGCGTCTGATCGGCCGCAGCCTCAGAGCCATCATCGATTTTTCCGCCCTGGGGCCACGTTCCATCACTGTCGATTGCGATGTTCTGGAGGCGGACGGAGGAACAAGAACCCTGAGTATCACAGGCGGGTTTCTGGCACTGGTGGAAGCGGTTTTTGCCATTGATGAACCGGGCTTTCACCCCCAAAAAGTCTTTCGTGACAGTGTGGCAGCCATCAGCGTCGGCATCGTCAACGGTCAGCCGGTCCTCGATCTGGATTATGTTGAAGACAGCCATGCCGATGTCGACATGAACGTCGTCATGACCGGCACCGGAAAATTTATCGAAGTCCAGGGAACAGCGGAACGTTCTCCGTATGATCGAAGCCTCCTCAATGCCCAACTCGATCTGGCAGAACAGGGCATCGCGGAATTGACGCAACTGCAGCAACATCTCTTGAAGGAAAAATGGCCTCTGGACACGATTCCCGGAAGTTGATAGGTTTCGCGCCGCATCCGAATTGGAAGCGGTCGATTCCCCAATAAAGACCGCTGTCCTGCAGAGCAAGCCTGCCCGGCAAAGCAAGCCTGCCCGGCAGGTCGAATCTGCCTGACCCAATCCAGGATCTATCGACGTTCGGCTTTTCCCCTGGCCTGCGGCCAACGATTCCGTTGCCCCGGGCCGTCCCTGTCTGCCTTCCCCTCCTTTCAAATTTCCCTGCCATTGCCGTGTCTGACCGGCCGCGATTTTCGTGGGTGGTCCTTGCACATGGAGCCCGTCATGAACCGTCACTTTCGAACCGTCCCGAAATCCGTGTTTTGCCTGGCCTGGATGAGTTGCCTTTTGCTGGGCAGCCTGCACTCGCGGGCAGCGGGAATTGAAGCTGATCCCTCGAAAGAGTATCCCCTGACCAAAAACCGTGGCCCCTGGATGATCATGATCGCCACGCTGCACACGACCGATGGCGATGGCGAAACGGACGAAGGCAAATCTCCCCGGCAGGCGGCCCATGAACTTGTCGTCGAACTGCGCAAACTCGGACTGCCGGCATATACCTATGAATATGAGCCGCAGCAGCAACACATCGTCAGTAAAGACAGCCTCGGACGTGAGGAGCTGCGAAAGAATCTGCGACGGGTCAAGTCGCTGTGCGTGCTGGCCGGAAACTACAACGACATCAACGAAAAGGTCGCCCAGGACTCACTGGAATGGGTGAAAAAACTCAAGCCGAAGTCCTTTCAGGACGGAGTCTATTTTCAACCGACTCCCGGACGTCCGAACCCTCTCAGCGGGGCGTTCCTGACCATGAATCCGATGCTCAGCAGCAAGGAAATTGAACAGAAACAGACTGTCGACCCCCTGCTGGTCAAGCTAAACAATGGAGAACGCAACTCGCTGTTCGAAAACAAGGGGGAGTTCACGCTGGTCATCGCCCGATTCTACGGCAAGCACATTAATGTAAAACAGGCTGAAGAAGAAAGCACAATCAGCAAATTCTTTAACAAGGCCACGCTGGATGATGCTGCCATTGGTGCCCGCGAACTGGTCTCCGTGCTGCGCGGCAACTATGACCGGGAAACGACCAACTTCAATAATGTCGATGCCTATATCTGGCATGACCACCATGAGTCAATCGTCACTGTCGGTTCCTTCTCTTCACCCAATGATCCCGCGGTGAAAGTTTATAAACAACGATTCGGCCCCAAGCTGAAAGACCTGGGAACCGGCGCGACAAACTTTCAGCCAGAGCATCTGGGAGTGAGCGGTTTTGGCCCCAAAGGGGACGAGAAACGCCTGTGGCTGCTGGAGCCAAACCCCGAATTGATGCGCGTTCCCAAGTACAAATAACGCACACCGGCATTCTGGTTTCACATCGCACGATCCGCGCCGTGTTGCCTGTTGCCTGTCTGTCAGGGACGCCCGAATAGTGCGTCCTGCAGGCCGCGTCGGGCGGGAGAAGCGTCGCTGTTTTTGAAATTGGACCGCTGCACCATCAGTACCCAGGCCAGCTTGCGTTCCGGGTCGATCCAGACCTGCGTGCCGAACGCCCCACCGTGCCCGAATGTCCCCGACGAGAGTCTGGCATTCATCCCCTGCGGCGTGCGGACAATGCAGCAACCAACTCCCCAACCGTTCCCCGGCGTGAAGCCGGTGACAATCTCCGGGCCGGTCTGAAGTGAACGGAACTGACGGACAGTTTCCGGCTTCAGAAAGCGGTGGCCATCAAGTTCTCCATCGCAGAGCAGCATCTGACAGAGCCGTGCATAATCCGGAGCTGTGGAAAACAGTCCGGAATTCGGCAACGGCGCCCGGTCCTGCCGTTGCGGATCAATCCCATATCTCGACAACACATCTTCGGGCTCCGCCTCCAGAGTTCCTTCCTCGGTGCGGCGATAAATCCGTGCCAGCCGGGAGCGCTGCTCAGCATTGGGGTAAAACGTCGTATCCGTCATCCCGAGCGGCTTCAGGAATTCTTCGGAAAGATAAACATCGAATGGTTTCCCGGAGAGAATCTCGACGATCCGGCCCGCCATGTTGATCCCCGACTGGTTGTATTCCCACTTGCTTCCCGGGGCGAATTTGACCGGCATGGCGACGATCAGCGGAACAAAGCCCTGCAGCGTCTTGACCTGTTTCGCCTTCTGGCGATCGACGTTCTGCAGACCTGAAGTATGGGTCAGCATCTGCAGGATCGTCACATCGACCGGATTCCCGTCCGCGCCTTTCAACTCTTTGAACTCTGGAATGTATTTTCGGACCGGATCATTCAGTTGTAACTTTCCCTGCTCCTGAAGCTTGCTCACGGCCAGTCCCGTCAGCGGCTTGGTCATGGAAGCAATCCAGAACATCGTCTCCGGCTGCATCGGACGTTGCCGTTCGCGGTCCGCTGCTCCGACCGTCTCCAGAGAAAGCACACGATCCGGAGTCACCACAATCGTGACAGCGCCGGCAATCTCCTGCTGCCCGATCAGTTGCTCCATCTCAGAGCGGATTGCCGAAGACATGACCGCCGGGGTGGAAACAGCGGAAGGTTCAGCGGCGCGAATCGGAGTGGTCAGGACAGCCAGGCAGAGCACTGCCGGTAACATTGAAACAAAATAGCGGCACGACATGAATCCATCTCCGACAGGAAGAGAAACCGTCTGCCGGAACCTGACGAAGCACGAGCGGAACCGGCCATGGTTCAGATCATCGTCCACGGAAAAGCGAACAGCAAGCCGCCGGGAAATCTCTCCGCTTTTCCGACATCCAGACGAAAACTTTGCCTGCCGCCTTTCCTCGATTGGCGCTGCCGGTAAAATCCGCGGTCAGTCGTTCCGGGTCTGTTTCCACGAAAAAGGACGTGAGAGAGCGATCAGCCGGCACGCCGGGACAATTCGAATTTTCTCGACTTGACGCTGGCCGAATGCCGATTTAGTATCAGGAAAGCTTCTTTTCAAGAGAATTCTGATGAACTTGCATCTGAACCTGTCTGCTTTGCGTGCTGCCGTCCCGGCAGGCATGGGGAGCTATTGGTTCTGGTATCTGTTTACCATCCCGGGTTTCCGGGCACGGTAGAGAAGTTCATTCTTTCGACAATGAATTGTCCATCACCGGCCCTGAAACCTGTCACAGGTTTCAGGGCCGGTTTCGTTTTCTGGCCAATCATTTTTTTGCTGATCACTGTGCTCAAAAACCTGCCCTTCCTGAATGCGATGAAGAGAACATTATGATTATCGTCATGAAACGCAATGTTACCCAACAGGCCATCCAGCAGATGGCCCAGCGTGTCGAGCAGATGGGGTTAAAAGCCCATATTATTTATGGCACCGAACGGACCGTGATCGCTGCGGTAGGTGACAAACGCAACGCCGACCGCGAGACGCTGGAGTCGTTTGAAGACGTGGAGAAAGTCGTACCGATCCTGGCTCCTTACAAGGTGGCCAGCCGGGAAACCAAGCCGGAACCGACGGTCGTCAAGGTGCTGGATCTGATCATGGGAGGGGGGAATGTCGGAGTGATTGCCGGCCCCTGCTCTGTTGAAAGCGAAGCCCAGATTCTGGATGCTGCCCGGAAAGTTCAGGCCGCCGGAGCCAAGGGACTGCGGGGAGGGGCCTTCAAACCCCGGACCAGCCCCTATGCTTTCCAGGGAATGAAAGAGGAAGGATTGAAACTGCTGGCGGCAGCCCGCGAGGCCACCGGACTGGCCGTGGTGACGGAAGTCATGACGCCGCAACACGTGGATCTGGTCGCGACCTATGCCGATGTGCTGCAGATCGGAGCCCGTAACATGCAGAACTACCACCTGCTTCAGGCAGTCGGCGAAGTCCGCAAGCCCGTCCTCCTCAAGCGCGGCCCCAGTGCGACAATTGACGAATTCCTGCTGGCAGCGGAATACATTCTGGATCAGGGGAATCAGGAAGTCATTCTCTGCGAACGGGGCATCCGGACATTCGAAACGCATACCCGTTTCACGCTGCCGCTGGCCACGGTCCCCTACCTGCGAGAACGGACGCACCTGCCCATCATTGTCGACCCCAGCCATGGAACCGGGATTGCCTCTCTGGTGCCCTCGATGTGTGCCGCCGCTGTGGCCGTTGGAGCGGATGGACTGATGATTGAAGTGCATCCCGACCCTCAGAATGCGGTCAGCGACGGCGCACAGTCACTCACTCCGGAAGCCTTTCAGGCGACTATGGAGCAAAGTCGCAAAGTCGCCCAGGCACTGGGAAGAACCATGTGACTCTCCCGACCTGCCGCCTTCCTGCGTCCGCCCGATCTGAAGCTTCTCATTTCTTACAATTCGGTGGAGTTTTTGTTAATTTTTCTCAGGCAGCCTGTTGAAAAAGAAAAGTCTGGTCAGACAAAAATGTTTGACTCACTTTTCTTCGATGAACCTGAGGCCGGCGATGGCACAGGTGTCTGTGCCTGTGTGTCTTTCAACAGGCTGCAGCCCCCCGGATTTTGACGGTTGAGCCAGAGTTCCTGCACAAGCTGGTGTTCTCCTCGTCGCCTGCAGTCACCTTACGGATCTTCCAACATGAAAAAGAATACCGTTCGAAGTGCGCTCAAAGAGGGATTGCCGCAGATTGGCACCTGGCTGTCGCTGGGGGATCTGCATGCCACCCGAATGCTGGCCCGCACCGGGCTGCATTACCTGACAGTCGATCTGGAACACTCCCCCATCGGCTGGTCTCAGGCCGGGGCCTTGTTTGCCGCGATTGCCGATGCCGGCTGTGTTCCGCTGGCCCGCGTCCCGGAAGGGCGGCACGACCACATCAAACGGGTGCTCGACGCGGGGGCGCATGGCGTGATTATTCCAATGGTCGAGACTGTCGAGCAGGCGAAAGCAGCCATTGCCGCCGCCAAGTATCCGCCGATCGGTAATCGCTCCGTCGGCGGGGCGCTGCATGCCATCAATTTCGATGCGACCCCTTCGGAATACTATCAGCGGGCCAACGACGAAATTCTGGTCGTCCTGCAGACGGAATCCCCCAAGGGGGTCGAGAACGCACAGGCCATCTACAGTCTGCCGGGAGTGGATGCCATCTTTGTCGGCCCCAATGATCTGCGGGCTCAGATGAGAACTCCCAGCGGACGCGACCCCTCTTCGGAAGAATTCGAAGCCACCCTGCAGCAGATTCTGTCAATTGGAAATGCCTGTAATGTCCCTGTCGGCATGCACCTGATGTCCATTGAAGACGTCCGTTACCGGCTGCATCAGGGCTGGCGGTTTCTGGCCATTGGCAGCGAACTCTCCATGCTGCTGACGGAAGCTCAGCGGATCGTCAAAGGGCTGCAACTCTCTGACGGGACACGTCAGCTCGCCCGCTACTGATCGGCAGACGCCCCCGCCAGCCAGACACTGGTGCCCTGTCAGGGCTTCGTTTGGGGATGCGTCATCGCAACACGTCCTCCGCTGTCGGACTTTGCGTTGAGGCGAACCCTGATTTTTAGAGGAGACGAAGCACGAGGAGTCTACCGCAACTCAATTTTCGGTGAGAAAAATGTGAAGTGAGCGACAACGGAGCGGAATTTTCCAGAAACCGGCCCGACCCCCAGGCTGCGGTGCAGCCCTAGCGCCGATAGGTCGCATAGGCATGCGGAGTTTCCCAAAGGCTGACCTCCAGAATGGGCAGCCCCTTCTCCGCCGCGTGCTCATAGATCAACCGTGCAATGTTTTCCGCCGTTGGATTGCAGTCAATCACCAGCAGCGGCTCCCCCAGTTCCTGCAGGAACGGCAGTGCCGGATCGCCCTGGCAGAGAATCATCCGGTGATCCAGATTCTCATCAATCCAACTGCGGACTTCCCGCTTGATATCGTTGAAATCCAGCAGCATCCCCCGCGAATCGAGTTGCTCCCCCTCCAGTGAAACGACCGCGCGGCCGTTATGACCGTGAAGATAGCGGCATTTCCCCTGATAGTTCAGCAGGCGATGGCCGTAACAGAAATCGATTTCCTGAGTCACTCGATACATGGACGAAACGAGAGCCGGTGGCTCTTCACCTGGAATATGCCGCTGCCGAACTCATGGGAGCCCGGAGGCAGCGTGTTGGACAGGACTGCCGGTTCGCTCTCCAGCAGCGTTGATTCCGGATATCAGCCCCTGTTCAGAGCGGCATCCGGCCCATACGGGTTTGCCCGTGCTTCACCATCAAGGGAACACCTTTGCGAAGTCTCCGGGATTCAATTCTCGTAGAACAGTCCGCTGTGGCAAGTCAGTCCGGGAAATTGTCAAAAACTTCATGAACCCTTCCCCTCTTTGAAATGTCCAAAACGGGGTCTCTGGAACAGGCTCCGGTTGAGCCTGCCGGCCCGGATTCTTCCAAAGACGGCTTTCCCGGGACTTTTCCTCGAATCCGCTTGACGAAGTACCGATCTTCGATTTAAGTTTGTTGCATGGTGGAAACTGTCCATCCTGAATCCAGAACAATCAGCTCCATGAACTTCGACGCATTCTTCATCGGCCCCCTACTTGCCCTACCGATCTTCGGGAGGTCTTAGGCCGGTGCGCGGAATGTGTTGAGCGATTCACACCACCCTGGGACTTTCCGAAGCTCCAGGGTGGTTTCTTTTTTGGCGGAGTGTGAAGTTGTCACCCATTAACATCTTCATTCAGCCGACCAGAGTTTTTCTGCCATGAGCCTGTTTTAAACAACCCGGGAAACCTTGAACGTGGCGGAATCAAGCTGGTGATGTCCGGAATTCGTCCATTCACGAAGCTTGTCATGCTTCTTTCCTTCTTGTCCAACCTCCAGTCCATTGCGATTCGATTGCCCCAGTCCTGAAAAGAGCATTCATCATGTCTGACGATGTTATCACCATTTTCGACACCACGCTGCGCGATGGTGAGCAGTCCCCCGGCTGCAGCATGGACACCAATGAAAAGCTGGAAGTGGCCCGGGCTCTGGTGGAACTGGGTGTGGATGTCATCGAAGCCGGATTTCCGATCGCCTCTCCGGGAGATTTCGAGGCGGTCCAGAAAATCGCCCGCATGTTTGGGGATCAGAAAGTGATCTGCGGGCTGGCTCGTTGCCGTAAAGAAGACATTTCGCGTGCCTGGGAAGCGCTGCAGGACGCCTCGCAGATGCGGATTCACCTGTTTCTGGCCACCAGTGCCATCCATCGCGATTTCAAACTCAAAATGGCCAAGGAAGAGATTCTCCGCCTGGCGGTGGAATCGGTGAAGTTCGCCTGCGACCAGATCGCTTCCCGCAAAGATGGCGTAACGCCCAATGTGGAGTTCTCTCCCGAGGATGCTGCCCGGACGGAACTCGATTTCCTGTGTGAAGTCGTGGAAAAAACCATCGCCGCCGGGGCCACGACCGTGAACATCCCCGATACTGTCGGCTATGCCACTCCCAATCACTATTACAAAGTCATCAAGTACCTGAAGGACAACGTCCC
>Ga0182739_1005071_pt1 | contig 10582 bp, 5 predicted proteins | sample eDN5th30CBELigBY_FD_128873 | JGI IMG/M metagenome (GOLD analysis project Ga0182739, IMG submission 128873) | Enriched backyard soil microbial communities from Emeryville, California, USA - eDNA 5th pass 30_C BE-Lig BY (version 2) (version 2) | ecosystem: Environmental > Terrestrial > Soil >...
AGACGCGCGCGATCCAGCAGCGCCAGCGCGCGGCGCGCACGTTGTCCGGGCTGATGGCCACCAGTGAAGCCGGCACCGTGCGGGAGTTGCATCGCAATGCTCAACGTCTGCTGCGCCCGTTGGCCGTCGTCAATCCCTACGCTGAATCCCTCACGTTCCTGGACGACCGCACGCGCACACGGCGCGATCACGCGAAGTACCTGACGCTGATCGAGGCCATCGCACTGGTGCGCCAGCACCAGCGGCCCGTGCGCACGGCCGCGGCCGCCGGCAAGCAGGTGGAATACATCGAGGTCACGCTCGATGACATCGAGCTGGCCAATCGCCTGGCGCATGAAGTGCTGGGCCGAAGCCTCGATGAGCTACCGCCGCAGACGCGCCGTGTGCTCGCCCTGATCGAATCCCTCATCACCGACACCGCCCGGCGCGAAGCGATCAAGGCGAGCGATGTGCGCTTTACCCGCCGGCAGGTGCGCGAGCGCTGCGGCATGAGCGACGCGGCGGTGCGGGTGCACCTGGAGCGGCTGATCGGGATGGAATACATCCGCTCGGCCATCGGCCGCAATGGGGCGCGGTTCGAGTACGAGCTACTGTTCGATGGCGACCTGGGCCGATCCGAACCGCAGATGATCGGCCTGATCGATGTGGCGGCCTTGCAGGCCAGCAGTACGATGCAGACCTCGCAGGGTCAAACGGCCACCTCGCAGGGGTCAGGGGCCGACCTCGCACCCCGCTTGCATGCCGCTTGCACCCACCTCGCACCCACCTCGCAGGGTGGCGATGTGGCCACCAAAGCCTATGAAAAAGGCCATCAGAGCGAAGTTGTCTCGTTCGAGGCCAAAAACGCACGTACCGGGACCGATGCGGCGGCAGGTCGTGATCGTAGTCGTACTGATCGCGCGCGCAGATCTTTAGATCCTTTAGCCGCTAATGCTGTAACGGCCTGAGCGTGGCGAAGCGCTCGCCCGCGTGGACAGCGTTGGCGGACCGCAGCGATCCGCAGGGCCTGGCGGCCTACGTGGTGCGCTACATCGAGTGGCTGAAGGTGCACAACTACGCCGCGCCCACGGTGCTCAATCGCCAGATGTACCTGGGGTACTTCGTGGGCTGGTGTGCCGAGCGTGGCCTGACAACGCCGCGCGAGATCACCAAGCCCATCCTGGAGCGGTACCAGCGCAGCCTGTATCAGCACCGCAAGAAGAACGGCGAGCCGCTGACGTTCCGCGGCCAGCATGCGCGCCTGGTCCCCATCCGCGCCCTGTTCAAGTGGCTCGCGCGGCAGAACTACCTGCTCTACAACCCGGCCAGCGAGCTGGAGCTGCCACGGCTCGAACGGCGCTTGCCAAAGCACGTGCTCACCAAATCCGAGGTCGAGCAGGTGATCAACCAGCCCGACACCAGCGAGCCGATGGGCCTGAGGGACCGGGCGATCCTGGAGACGTTCTACTCCACGGGCATGCGTCGCTCGGAGCTGTTGGGCCTGTCGGTCTTTGACATCGACCGCGAGCGCGGCACGGTGATGATCCGCCAGGGCAAGGGCAAGAAGGACCGGATGATCCCGATCGGCGAGCGTGCGGTGAGCTGGATCGATCGATACCAGAACCAGGTGCGGCCGGAGCTGGCTATCGGGCGCGGCAATGCCACGCTGTTCCTGACCAGTGCCGGCGAGGCGTTCACGCCGGATCGGCTCACGCAGCTGGTGCGGCGTTACGTGGAATCCGCCGACACCGGCAAGAGTGGCTCGTGCCACCTGTTCCGGCACACCTGCGCGACGCTGATGCTGGAGAACGGCGCGGACATCCGCTACATCCAGGCGATGCTCGGGCACGCGGAGCTGTCCACCACGCAGATCTATACCCAGGTGTCGATCCGGAAGCTCAAGGAGATCCACACGGCCACGCATCCGGGCAAGGTGCGCGCGGCCCGGATCGCCCAGGAAGAGCCTGTGCCCGCGCCCACGGCCGAGGACGTGCTGGCCACGCTGGCGGCCGAAGCCGAGGAAGAAGGCGGCTAAAGGGCTATCGGTTGCCCGATCCCCGGCACCGGCCGCACACTGGCGCCCGTGCTGCTCGCCCTCGAACAACCATCCTCTTTAGCCGCCGTCCGCATCCGGGCGCGCGGTTGCATCCGCAAAAGTGCACATCGGGGAAAATCCCGTCCCTGCTTAGCCGCCTCTGGTCCTCGACGCGTGCAAGTGCGCGGCGCGCATCGGGAAAATGCTTCACCTGGCTACGACATCGCGTCGGGTTACTGTGTTGCCGCAAGAGAAGAAGGGTTGGTTTGGTCGATTTGTTGACCGCAACACAGCACCGAATACGCCCAATAGCTGCGGGGCTGGTAATGGTCAGCGATTCCCCAACATGGATAGCAGTTACGGCGTCGTTTTCGGGGATGCGTGCGACAACCATGATTCATGCTTTGCCGCGAAGGGCGCGAATAAATCGCAGTGCGACTACGCATTCAGGCGCGACATCCAACGAGATTTCTTCGATCAGTGTCCGCCGGGCCTGCCAGGATTCGGTTGTACGGTGCACGGCGGCTACATAGCGAACGTGTATTTTCTAGCAGTGCATTTGTCTGCTACAGGCGAACAAGCTTTCCGCGACGCGCAGGGCTTGCCACCCATTCCACGTATAAACCCATGGGAAGCGGTGTATGACAGGTGGGCTGACTATCCGTAAAGTTTGGAATTGCCTGGCCATCTTCGTGCTGGCTTGCGGGTTCGTAGCGTGCGGAGTCTCTGATCCAACAGAAAAGGCTCAGTATGAGCTGATGCGTGCCATTACACGCGGCGACAGTGCATATGCAGCGCGGCTGTTGGTTACGCCCGGGCTCGATGTGAACTGGCAAGCTAAGGGCGTAGGGCCTACGCCATTGTCTGCAGCGATACAGGCTCATCAGCTAGATATTGCCAAGTTGCTAATCGCCCGAGACGCTGACCCGAATATCCCCGGTCGAGAGGGGTATACGGCGTTGCAAAGTGCGGCGTCGGATGGAGATATCGATGCCGCACGCCTTCTGCTGGAAGCAGGAGCAGATGTCAATGCAGTGCATACCCGTTACGGGTATACGCCACTGGCAGTTGCAGTTCTCAATGGACACGCGGAAATTGTCCGAATGCTCTTGCGTGCCGGTGCTGATCCCTCTGTAAAGATCAAGGATGGCACTGCAATCCTGGAGATCGCTGAGAAGAAGCACAGAGCCGACATCGTAGACATGCTGAAGGCAGCGGCTACGAGCGTCAATGCAAAGCAGTGAATTGCATCAGTTGGGCGGCACGCCGAACTGCGTCGTGCGGGCGTTGTGATCCGTGGCATTGCTCAGCGCGGTGCACCGAAGAAGGCGGGCACTTAAACATAACGCTGAGGGGTTTATGCGCACTCGGCCTTGCGGCCGAGTGTCCGTGTGCGCTGTGCGCACACCGCATAATCCGCGCTGTGTCCAAGTGCCCGCCCGCACAGTCCGCTGCGCGGCCTGTGCGCTTGTCGCTCCGCGGGTTGTTTGATTCCCCCCCCCCCGCACACCCGCATGCATCGCTTCGCGCTGCATGCTCCCGTCCGCCCGCAAGGGGGCTCCCAAGAGGGGCGCTGACGCGCGCCGCTTGTTGCCGGTGAGCGGCTAAGGGGTCATTCAGCCTGCGTTCGCAGCGATGAGCTCGCGCGCCTGGCGCGCCGGCAGGATGGGCATGTGGTTGAACGCGCCGAGGCTGAGCAGATCCTCATCGCCGGAGACGATTAGGTCGACCTGCGCGGCGAGCGCACAGGCGAGCACGTGATCATCGTCGGCATCGCGGCTGACGGATGCTGGCAGCGGCTGCGGTTCGACCAGGACCGCGAGGCGCTGATAGTTCTCGACCAGGCCAACGGCGGAGAGGCCGGCGCGCCGGATGCGCTGCGCGAACTTGTCGCGGCTGATGACCTCGGCGAGCTCTGCGAGCAACGTGACGCTCGTGTGCAGCGTGATGAGGCCCTCGCGCGCGGCATCGATGATCCGGCGCAGTGGACCTTGCCAGATCAGCCCGGAGACGACAGTGTTGGTATCAGACGATCCGCACGGACACGGCGCTCGGCGCGCGCGGCGTCGATCTCGGCCTAAATCTCCTGCTCGCTCATGGGCGGCTCATCCAGGGCATCGAGCCGCTTGAACGCATCGCTCAGGCGGGCTGCAGCCTCCGAGCGTTCCTGGACGTCTTCGCTATGAACATAGGCGCGGATCAGCCGGTGGTCTGTCAGAGAGGAAACTGAGGGTGTTTCGAAAAGCGATTTCGGTATTCACCATTTGTGTTTGCGTGATGTGCTCGGCAGCCTCGACGAGGCTTCTGGCAGAACAGGAATTATGGTCGGAATTTAGTTGGAGCACCGTTTTGCTCACCACAATAGTCTTGGTTTCCGCTTGGCGGCTCTGGTGGGAAATCGCTGAGCTCCTGCGTGCCAATACCAAGCCAGGCGCCGATGCACCGCGCAGTAAGAAGATTCATGAGAATGGCGTCATGACGGCGCTAAGGCAGCGGCCATTCGCAAGCGTCGTCATCCTGCTCCTGCCTTTCCTCCTCCCGGCAGTTTTTGCTCTTTTTGCGGAGCAGCGGTTATTGCGGGTGTTTTTGCTGCAAGAGCTTGTTGCGGCCCTTGTTGTGGCATGCGTGTGGTTCAGATTGGCCAAAGGACGTGCGCTTAGCCAATAATTGAAGTGCCAAGCCAAGCGCGTTACCGCGACATCTTGACTTTCGTCCAGCTAGGTCCACGTGGAAACTTCGTTGGGAATGCAGTAGCGGGTTATTCGCCCCCACCTGTCTACCTCTACAGGGCGTCCGTCCGCGGCGCCCGTAGCACAGACATCCGGGGGTTCTTACATGTCGGGTTCATCGGCTCACGTCCGCCGCGCCGTCGCGGCCGCTCTCGTCCTCGCCTCGCTGGCGAGCCTCAACGCCCAGGCGCAGGAGCAGGCCGCCGGCCTCGACGAGATCACCGTCACCGGCTCGCGCATCCGCGTCGACGGCATGCAGACGCCCACGCCGGTCACGGCCATCTCTGTCGACGACCTCAAGGTCATGGCGCCCACCACGCTGGTCGAGGCGCTGGTGCAGCTGCCGCAGTTCCTCAACAGCGATACGCCGCAGACGCAGGCGTTCGGCTCCTCGGGCGCCTCGGGCGCGAGCTTCATCAACCTGCGCGGCGTAGGCGCGAGCCGCACGCTGACCCTGCTCGACGGCCGCCGCGTCACGCCCGCCACGCGCACGGGCTCGGTGGACATCGCGCTGTTGCCGTCCGCGTTGATCCAGCGCGTCGAGGTCGTGACGGGCGGCGCCTCGGCGGCGTACGGCTCCGACGCGGTCAGCGGCGTCGTCAACTTCATCCTCGACACGAAGTACCAGGGTTTCAAGGCCGAGGCGCAGGCGGGCATCACGGAGATCGGCGACAACGAGAACACGACGTTCAGCGCGGCGTTCGGCACGGCGATCGGCGAGCGCATGCACTTCGTCGGTTCGGCGGAGTTCTACAAGGCGAACGGCGTCAAGGGCTATACCGATCGCGACTGGTTCAACAGCTGGGGCGTGATCGCGAACACGCCGGCGAACATCGCGGCGGGCCAGCCGGCGCGCGTGACGGTGCCGAACGCGCGCTCGACGAACTACACCGCGGGCGGCCTCATCACGGGCTACACCACGGGCGCGGGCCTGCGCACCACCGGGCCGCTCGTGGGCACGCAGTTCCTGAAAGACAGCGTGCCGGCGCCGTTCACCTATGGCAGCTACGTGACGACCACGTCGCAGTCGGGCGGCAGCGGCTCGGATCCGAACGCGACCGAGACGTGGATCATGCCGGACCAGCTGCGCGGCAACGGCTTCGCGCACCTCTCGTTCGACGTCAACGACGAACTGCAGCTCTACGTGCAGGGCATGGCGGGATACACGAGCAACCGCTTCGAGAAGGACGCCGCGAACATGTCGACGCCGTGGGAGGCGACGATCTATCGCGAGAACCCGTTCATCCCGGCGAGCATCGCGGCGCAGATGGATGCGCTGGGCGCTTCGTCGTTCCGCCTCGGCCGCGTCGCGAGCAGTGCGGACCTCGGCGGCGGTCTCGTCGACAACCGCGACACGCTGCTGTCGGGCACGGCGGGCTTCAAGGGCAAGTTCGCGGGCGACTGGGAATACAACGGCTACTACCAGTACGGCCGCAACGAGGCGGTGCTCTACTACAAGAACACCTCGCGCATCGATCGCCTGTTCCGCGCGGTGGACGTCGTGACGGATCCGGGCAGCGGACGCGTGGTGTGTCGCTCGACCCTGAGCTTCCCCAACGACGGCTGCGTGCCGATGAACATCCTGGGTGAAGGCTCGCCGTCGCGCGAGGCCATCCAGTACGTGAACGGCGACACCTCGGACCAGAACCAGAAGATCGTGCAGCAGGTGGCGGAGTTCACCGTGCAGGGCACGGCGTTCGAGAACTGGGCGGGCAACGTGAGCGTTGCAGCGGGCGCGGCCTGGCGCAAGGAGACGCTGCGCAACGTGCCGCATCGCTATCCGAGCGACCTCGACCTCATCACGTCGGTGCCGACCGCGGCGAGCCAGGGCTATCGCGGGCTGCCGGTGTCGTACTCGGGGCAGGCCAACCTCTTCGAGCGCACGATCTACACGAACCTCAGCGGCGAGTACAACGTGACGGAAGGCTTCGTCGAGACGCTGTTCCCGCTGGTGCGCGGCGTGCCGCTGGTGCAGTCGCTCGACTTCAACGGCGCGTTCCGCTGGGCCGACTACAGCGGCAGCGGCGGCATCCCGGCGTGGAAGCTCGGCCTCGACTGGCAGGTGATCGACTCGCTGCGCCTGCGCGGCACGCTGTCGCGCGACGTGCGCGCGGGCACGCTGTCCGAGCGCTTCGACTACAGCGGCACCGGCGCGACGGTGGACGATCCGGTGCTCACCGCGCTGGCGCCGTACACGATCACGTCGATCCGCGGCGGCAACCCGAACATCGATCCGGAGAAGGCGGACACGCTGACCTTCGGCTTCGTGCTGAGCCCGACGTGGTTGCCGGGCTTCAACTTCTCGGCTGACTACTACGACATCAAGATCAACGATGCCATCGCGCAGCTCTCTGTGCAGCAGATCGCGGACCAGTGCTTCGCGGGCGCGACGCAGTTGTGCGATCGCATCACGCGCAACCCGACGACGGGGCTGATCACGTCGATCAACAACACCTACCTGAACGTCGCGCAGGCGCGGGCCACGGGCATCGACATGGAGGCGAGCTATCGCCGGCCCATCACGCTGTTCGGTGGCGACGAGAGCATCGGCGTGCGGGCGTTCGCGACTTGGGTGAACGAGCAGTCGCAGACGAACCTCGGCGCGGCAACGGTGGATCGCGCGGGGCAGACGGGCGTCGGCGGCGGTGCGCCGCGGTGGCAGGCGAACGTCGCGCTGAACTACCAGCGCGGCCCGATGACGGTGTTCCTGCAGGAGCGATACATCGCCAGCGGCATCTACAACGTGCTGTACGACTCGACCCAGATCGACGACAACGTGGTGGGCGGCGTGTTCCTGACCAACGTGCGCGTGGGCTTCGACCTGGGCGACACGCCGGGCAAGTACCAGGTGTACGCGAACGTCACGAACCTGTTCGACCGCGCGCCGCCGCTGGCGCCGAACTTCGGGTTCAACGGCTCGACGCACACGAACGAGAGCCTGTTCGACGTGCTGGGCCGGCGCTACACGGTCGGGTTCCGGATGGAGCTGTAACCCGACGAGCCGGGTCCGCGCTGTTTAGGCGCGGAGGCAGGCCGGTATGAGGGAGTATGAATCCCTCATACCGGACTCCGGCATCGGAAAATTCACGCACTTCGCGGCGACACCGCCTAGAAGGTGGAGAGGCCGCTGCCCTCCATCAGCCGGTACAGCCAGTACCGCCCCTGGCTCGGGTCCGCGTAGGTTTCGGCGTCCGCGGTGTACTCGATGCCCTGCTGCGCGCGGTTGTTCCACAGCACGTCGAACCACTGCTGCACCTCGCGGGCGAGCGCGCTTTCCACGGGCGTCTCCACCGCGAGGTTCGCCTCGAGGTTGTAGTCCATGAGGTTGCGGCGGGTGAGGTTGGCCGAGCCGAGCGTCATCCACATCCGGATCTCGTCGCGCACGATGACGATCTTCGAATGGAACTGCTCGCCGTGCGTGCGATACCAGCGCACGCGCACCGCGCCGTCGCTCGCCGCCAGCAGCTCCGACACCATCGGCCGGTTCGGCAGGCCGGACTTCTCGTAGCCGAAGGCGTCCTTGTTGGGATCGAGCAGCACGCGCACGGCGGCGCCGCGCCGCGCGGCGGCGACGAGCGCCTCGATGACGTCGCGCTGCGTGAGATAGAACATCGCGACGTCGATGCTGCTGCCGCGGCCGGCGGCGTGCAGGCGATCGAGCAGCGCCTCGAGGATCGCGCCCTCGGTGAGGCTCGCGAGTCGCGAGGTCGTGTCGCCGGGCACGGGCGTTGCGTCGGGCGTGGCGAGCGGCGGCGGCATCTCGCCCTGCCAGCCCGACATTCGCGCGAGCGCGATCTCGCTGTCGAGCAGCGGCTGCAGCGCGGGGCCGAACGCCTCGAGCGCGACGTTGGAATGCGCGCTCGACGCATCGTGCGGATTCGCGGAGCCGACGATGCCGCGCAGGCGCCCCTCCGCGTCGCGCGTGAGGGCGACCTTGCGGTGGTTCGCCTTCAGGTTCAGCAGCCGCGCATAGGCGCCGAGCGACACGGGCTGCGATGCGCCATCCAGCGGATTGGGCAGCGTGCCGCCATTGCGCGGCGTGAGCCACCACTTGAACCCGAGGCGCCACAGCGCGCTGTACATCGCGTTCGAGTCGCGCAGCGGGTTGAGGTTCGTGACGACCACGTCGATGCCGGCGGCCTGCAGGCTCGCAAGCTCGGGCGTGAGCTCGGGCACGTAGTACACGTTGATGGGATCCACGACGACGAGGATGGGCAGCGACGGATCGGCCTTGCGCCGCTCGAGCAGCGCCTCGCGCACTTGCGTCGAGAGCGGCCGCAGCGGCGCCGGCTGCTCGCGCGTCGACGGCCCGCCGTCGTCATTGAAGAGGAAGTAGTCCACCAGCAGGAAGCCCTGCGCCTCGGAGATCAGCTTCAGCGTCGCGTCGAAGATCGTCTGCGTCGCGAGCCGCTGGCCGAAGGCGTCGGCCGCGGTGACGTCGGCGAGGAAGCGCAGGCGGGACGTGGGCACGTCGTGATACTCGCCGGCCACGTGCACGCCGCGCGGCAGCGGCTTCGCGGTCTGCCAGCCCATCGTCGCGCACCATGCGACGAACACCGCGGCAAAGAGGGTGCGCGGCAGCCAGCGTCGGAGGAGCTTGCCCGTGTTGCCCGTCAGGGCTGCATCCTGCGGATCAGGCGCGGCGTGCCGGCGTGCCGGCTTCGTCCCGCGCCGGGAAGAAATTCGCGAACGGCGGATTGCCGGCTTCCTGCGCCTTCAGCAGCTCGCCGAGGGTCTCGGCGGTGCAGGGCTCGCCGAAGAGGCGCCCCTGGCCGCTGTGGCAGCCGGCCTGGCGCAGGAAGTCGAGCTGCTCGACGGTCTCGACACCCTCGGCGACCACCTGCATGCCGAGGCTGCGGCCCATCTCGATGATGGTGCGCACGAGCGTCGCGTCGTTCGGGTCGGTGGCGGCGTCGCGCACGAAGCTCTGGTCCACCTTCAGCGTGCCGATGGGCAGCTGCTGCAGCGCCGACAGCGAGGAATAGCCGGTGCCGAAATCGTCGATGGCGAGATGCACGCCGAGGTCGCGCAGCTCGTTGAGCATCGCGATGGTGCGCTTGGGATCCGCCATGAGGGTCGTCTCGGTGATCTCGAGTTCGAGATGCCGCGGCGAGACGTCGTGCCGCTCGAACACCGAGCGACAGCGCAGGATGAAGCTCGCCTGGCGCAGCTGCTTCAGCGAGAGGTTGAGCGCGATGCGGCCGGGATCGTCCACGTCGCGCGACAGCGCGCGGTAGTCCATGCACACGCGGTTCAGCACCCACTCGCCGACGCCGAGGATGAGGTTGTTCTCTTCGGCGAGCGGGATGAACTGCGAGGGCGGGATGTCGCCATGCCCCGGCAGGCGCCAGCGCAGCAGCGCCTCGGCGCCGACGATGGTGCCGTCGGCGAGGTGCACTTTCGGCATGTACTTGATGACGAGCTCGTCGCGCTCCAGCGCGCGCTTGAGCTTGCTCTTGAGCATCAGCCGCTCGACCGCGGCCGCGTTCATCTCCGGCGAATAGAACACGCAGCTGTTGCCGCCGTTCTGCTTCGAGTAGTACATCGCCGCGTCGGCATTGCGGATGAGGTCGATGACGTTCTCCGCGTCGCGCGGGCAGAGCGCGACGCCGATGCTCGCGGTGAGGAAGACTTCCTGCTGGTTGACGTGGAACGCCTGGCCGACCGAGGTGAGGATCGCGTTCGCGAGCTGCTTGATGGCGTTGCGGCTCTCGAGCTCGGGCAGCCCGTCGATGAAGATCGCGAACTCGTCGCCGGCGAGGCGGCCGATGACGGTGTCCGCCGGGAGCACCCGCGTGAGCCGCTCGGTGAGCACCTCGAGGACGCGGTCGCCCGCGCC
>Ga0182739_1005073_pt1 | contig 10579 bp, 7 predicted proteins | sample eDN5th30CBELigBY_FD_128873 | JGI IMG/M metagenome (GOLD analysis project Ga0182739, IMG submission 128873) | Enriched backyard soil microbial communities from Emeryville, California, USA - eDNA 5th pass 30_C BE-Lig BY (version 2) (version 2) | ecosystem: Environmental > Terrestrial > Soil >...
CCCTGCAGCTGCTCCCAGCGTTTGATGTCGGTGTCACTGCGCATGATGGCCATCGGCTTGGCGTGATAGCCCGTCGGGACCTCGATGAAGGAAGGCGGCACCGCTGCGCCAGGCGGCAAGGATGCCAGCACCACGGGCCCCGTCCCTTTCGCGGCAGCGGCGTCCGCCTGCATGTTGCGGGCCGGCACCGCTTGCAGTTCCGCCTCGAGACGTTCGGCTAGCTGCTCGGCGAGCGTCGTGTCGATCGCTTCGGGCGTCCGTACCTTGGAGCCCGCCACAAATGGAGGCACTACATAATCCATCGCCACCGTGATCTGTGCTGAAGGCGCCGGGTCACTGGCGGCTTTCGCCACGCCGACATGCGACGCGAGGGCGAGCATGACGAGGGACGCGGCGGCATGGACAACCGCAGATGAATGTCGGGTGATGAAGTTTTTCATGATCACACGTATTGATAGCGCAACAAACGACGCTTCATATTTTCCAGGATGACCTGGTCGATCAGCGTGGCCAGGATCGCGATAGTGAGTATGTTGGCCATGACGCCTATCATGTCCGCCGTTTCGCCGGCGTAAGCGAGAGACCGGCCCAGCCCCTGCCCGAATCCAATCAGCATCTCGGCAGAGATCAGTGCCCGCCAGGCGTTGCCAAAGGCCAGTTGTGCGCCGGTAATGAGTTCGGGCATGACGGCCGGCAGGTAGACACGCTTCAGCATGTCCCACCGGCTGGCACCCATGACCCGCGCAGCGGAGACGTGCACGTTGAGGACGCTTTCCGTGGCATTCATGACCGACAGCGCGGCGGGGAAGAAAGCCGCCAGGGCGACCACAACGATGATGGGCAAGTTGCCAAAACCCATCATGATCAGGAACAGCGGCACCCACGCAATCGACGGGATCGACTGAAGGATGATGATGGCCGACTTCAACACTTCGCGGAAGAAGAACAGCACGCCTCCGACCAGGCCGAACCCGACGCCGAAGACCAGCGCAGCCGCATAGCCGAAGCCGAGTCGGGTCAGGCTACCGGTCAGCGACGCGCGGAAATCGCCGGACTGTATGTCTTCCCAGAGGCGGACAAATACAAAGGGCACGTCCGGCATCAGGAAATCGGGCAGCATCCATGCTGCGCACTGCCAGAACAGCAGGATGGCGGCCACGGCGATGACCATGGCAAGCTTCTTTCGGAAACCGGTAAGGCGAATTTGGGTGCTCATGTAAGCTTCAAGACAAAAAGGTGGCCGATTATAGCGGCCACCCCAAAGGTAAGGATGAGTTCGGCCCGGCGGTTGTCGGGCCGAGAAAAGCGGAGCCCGGAGAGGTCAGGCCCCTTCGTCCTGTCCGCGAAAGGCGGAACACGCGAGGTCCGCCTGCGAGCGACCGTGGCGCCCCCAGCCGGCGGGTCCGGATCAGAGCTTGCGCTCTTGCTGCCACTCGAGGTCGACGATCGTCTTGACGTCAAAGGGCTTGCCGTCACGCGTCTTCAAGGCGCCTTGCGATTGCATGATGTCGGCGATTTCCTGCATGCGCGCCACTTCCTTCCCGGTCAGGATGGGGCTGAAAGTCTGGCTCTTGATGGCGTCGCGAATCACGTCTTCGCGGGGAATTTCGCCATGCTTCAGCGTCTTGAGCGTCGGTTCCGCGATGAAATAATGCGCAATCAGCTTGGCGCCCTCTTCCGGCTTGTTCTGCAGCAAGTCGATGGCTTCGCGCTGCGCATCCAACGATTTCCAGACGTCGTCCTTGCGCTTTTTCAGCGTGTCGCCGGAGGTGATCACGACCATGCAAGGGAAAGGCCACACTTCGCCGATCTCGTAGATTTGCTTGACCGGTGCGATCAATTGCGCGATACGCGCCTGCGGCTCGAACAGGAATGCCGCATCCACCCGGTTGCCCACCAGGGACTGCACGGCCACCTGGGGACTGACGCCCATGATGCTGAGATCTTCCGGTTTCAGATTGGCATCCTTCAGCACCACGCCTCGCAGCACCGTATCGGCCGTGCTGCCTTCTTTTTGCGAAGCGAGCGTATGCCCCTTCAAGCCCGCGACGTCCTTGATGCCTGTGTCATCACGTACCACGATGGCGTGAAAACCGTGTTGCGCGCCGCCAACAACCTTCAGGTCGGCGCCTTTCGATGACCAGGACGCCGCATTGGTGAAGCCCAGCACGCCGGTATCCAGCTGTCCGCCCACGATGGCCTTGATCAGGTCCGTGCCGGACTTGAACTCGACCAGCTCTACGTCGAGCCCGTGCTTCTTGTAGAAGCCACCTTCGTAGGCAGCGATGGCTTGCGCGTCGTCCATGACGCGCAAATAACCGACCTTGAACTTATCGGCCGCTGCAGCAGGACCGGCCAGCGCAAATGCCGCAAGGACCGGAATCAAAAAACGTGCGATCTTCATACTTCTATTTCCTCTATGGATTTTGCTACTTCGTCTTGCTCGGCATGAATACCCAGCAAGCCCAGGATTTCCCGGCGCATGGGCGCGAATTCGGACAAGTCATGCGTCTTGTCGTGATGAGCCAAGTTGAACTCTTTCAGGACGGTCGCCGGACGTGAGCTGAACACAAGGATGCGGTCGGCCAGGAACAAGGCCTCGTCCACGTCGTGCGTCACCAGCAGGACCGTGGGTCGCGCTTCGCGGATCAACTGGCGCAGCGCATCTTGCAGCGTCATGCGCGTCAGCGCATCCAGGGCGCCAAACGGCTCGTCCAGCAGCAAGGCCTTGGGATGCGAGATGAAGGCGCGCGCCAACGCAGCCCGCTGACGCATGCCGCCCGACACCTGATGCGGAAAGTAATCCTCGAAGCCACGAAGATTGACCTTGGCGAGCCAGGACACTGCCTGTTCTCGGGCATCGCGCTTGTCGACCTTTTGGAATTCGAGCGCCAGCGCCACGTTCTGGGCGAGCGTGAGCCAGGGATAAAGCGCGTTCTCCTGGAACATGAGCGTGCGCTCGGGGTGGGGGCCGCTGATGGGTGCGCCGTCGACCAGCAATTCGCCGGCGGTGGGCTGTTCCAGGCCCGCGGCGATATGCAGCAACGTGGACTTGCCGCAGCCCGAGGGGCCCACCAGCGCGACAAGCTCGCCGCTCTCGATGTCGCGGCTGAAATCCGCGATGACACGAAGATCGGAAAACTGCTTCTCTATATTCTTGAAAGACAACTTCATTGGGCGTCGATTTACGGTTAGGTTATATCGAACTTTACCTAGCACCCAAATGCCCCACAAGCATTTTATCTTTCTTTACTTATAAGTAATAAATATATAGAAACGCTTGCCAAGACGTCACATTACTTCCTGACCGGCGGAATAAACGCCTCGGGGCGATTCATGCCGTGATATTCTGGATTGGGAATCATGTCGATGCCAATCGCCATCCGGTTGGACAGATTGAAGAATGCCACGGTGTCGGACAAGTCGAAGATGTCCTCGGCCGACAAGCCGACATCCCGCAACGCCGCGCGATCGGCCTCGATGACCAGTTCGGGCGTCTTGGTGAGCTTCCACGCGAAATCCAGCATGGCGCGCTGGCGCGCATCCAGCGGTGCCACGCGGTAATTCATGACGAGCATTTCGCCCAGCTGCGGGTCACCCGACAAAGCGCGCACCGCCTGCCCATGCGCCACCAGGCAGTAATAGCAGTGATTGGCGCTGGACACCACGACGGCCACCATTTCCCGTTCGAGCTTGCTCAGGCCCGAGGGAGCGAGCATCAGCTCGTTGTACATCGCCATGAAGTTGCGCAACTTGTTGGGGCGTAAACTGTAGGCGGAGAGCACATTGGGCACGAGGCCCAATTTATCGACGCACTTTCCAAAGACCTCCTGCAGGTCCGGCTCCAGGGTCTCCGGATCCGGCACGCCCAGGGCCGATATGTGATCTGGTTGCGGCATGGGGCAATTCCCTTTGCTTGTTATGGGTACGCCGGCTACTTTATCATTATTGGCGAGACACTTTCCCGCCTTCAAGGACAGGCACATGGCAACCGATTTTCCAGGCTATTCCGGCCCCACGGCCAGCACCGAAGCGCCACTCGAGATGCTGGCGGCCTGTCACGTGCGTATTCAGCGCCAATGCGCGACGCTCAGCCGGCTCGTCCCTCACCTGGCGCAGCACGGCAGCGATGGCCAGGCCCGCAGCGCGGCCGCGAACATCGTGCGTTACTTCGACTCCTCGGCCCTGGACCACCACCAGGACGAAGAGCAAGACCTTTTTCCAGCGCTGATCGAATCCATGGCGGGATCCGACGCCGTCTGCATCAAGGCGCTGACGCAAGGCCTTTCCGACGAGCATCGCAAATTGGAACAAGGCTGGCGCACCTTGAAGCCGCTGCTGGAACGCATAGCCGCGGGCGAACCGGCTACCTTGGCCGCCGACGCCGTCGCACGCTTTGTCGACCTGTACGAGCAGCACATCCGGCGCGAGGAAGACGAATTGCTGCCCATGGCGGCACGCCTGCTCGGCGACACCGACATCGACAGCATCGGGCGGGCCATGCGTCTGCGGCGGGGCATCCCGGACAGCGCGTTGTAGGCGGCCGCCGCTGCTGTCATTGACCGGGTGCCATCGCCTCCTGGCGATCCAGCATCACGACGTTCAGGTTGTCTCCGAACACACGTCGGGCTGTCGACACCAAGTGATCATGATGACTCAGGAAGATGACCTGCGTGTGCTCGGAGAGCTCGGCCAACGCTTGAAGCCCGGCCTCGGCTCGGGCGTCGTCATAATTGATGAACAGGTCGTCGGCGATGAACGGCAGCGGCGGCGCCTGCTCGAGGTGTAGTTCCAGTGCGGCCAGCCGCAAGGCCAGATAAAGCTGGTCGCGCGTGCCGTCGCTGAGGCCGGCTATCGCGACCAGGCTGCCGTCTGCACGCTGTCCTTCCAGCGCCATGGGCTCCTTGTCGAAATCAACGCACAGCCGCTGGAATGAGTTCAGCGTCAACTGTGCAAAGAAGGCACTGGCGCGCGCCAGCATAGGGCCCTGCTTTTGTTCGCGATAGCGCTCGATGGACCAGCGCAACAGCCGTGCGGCACTCCGTACCTTTATATACCGTTCCGCCGCATCCGACATGCGGGCGAGCGCTTCCTGGCGACGTGCCTCGGCCAATGCTGCCGCATCCGCCCCCGCTATGGCGCCCAATACGCGCTGTGCGTCAGCCAGGCCGACCGCAGCGGCGCTCAGGCGCTCCGTCAACGCGTGAATTTCGGTTTCCAGCGCCTGCGCCTGGATGGGGAGCAATGTGAGGTCCGCTGCATCCAGTTCGGCCTGCAGTTGCTCCAACGAATAACCATCACCATCTTCCGTCAACCGGGTGCGCGCCGCCAGCGCCCGGGCAGCGAATTCACGGCGCTGGTCCGAGCGGGACACCGCCTCGACAAGCGCTTGATGGTCGGCAACACCTGCGCGGTCGAACAGCGGTTTCAAGCTAGCCCTGGCCTCTTTCAAGGCAACCTCGGCGGCACGGCCGTGCTCCTGCTCGGCCTGCAGCGCCGCCTGGAGCTGCGCACGCTGCTCCAGGGCTTGCCGGGCCGTGGCAAGGCGGTGAGCCAGGACCTGACCCAGCTGGAAGGCTTCCCGACTGTCGGTCAACGCCGCGGGGCTCGCCTGCACACCCACGCTTCGCGCGGTCGCCGCGACGCGTTCAGCGTAAAGGCGCAGGTCCTCGCGCATGCGGGCTATGGTCTCCATTCTGATCTGGCGCAGTTGATCCAGCTTATCTGCGATGGATGACATCAAATGCAGTGCGCCCTCCGCGGCGGCCGCTGGCATGGACGGATCCAGGCCTGCCTGCTTCAACGCCTCGGTCCACGCTCGCTCCCACGCATCATGCCGGTCTTGCGCTGCCTGCTGCGCCTGCTGCGCCAACAGTAATGCAGGACGGGCCTCGGCGATTTGCGCGAGCCACTCGTCGCGTCGAATGTGCGCTTCATCGGCTGCCTGGATAAAGCTGCGGACCTGTGCGCGAAGGACGGCGACCGTTTCCGAGGGTTGACGCTGGCTCTGGGCTTCGCGCAGCCCCACGGACGACAGGACAGCAATGAGTTCATCGGCGACTGCTGCCTGTACAGCCTTGGCAGTGGACAGCTCGTGTTCGGCCTGGTCGACGCCCCGCATGCTGTCCAGCACCTTGTCCTTTTGCACCAGCCAGTCAGGAAAATTCTCGAGCGCCATGCCGGGCAGCCCAAGCTCCGCGCAGCGCGACGACCACAGGTTATCGCTGGCAGCCAGTGCCTGACAGCAGGCGGATGCGCGCTCTTCCGCAGCGGCCAGCGCCTGCAACTGCTGCTGCAGGCGATGCTCCAGCCCTTGAAGATCGGCAGCCTCTTGCGCCTTGTCATGGCGCAGATCGGCCAATTCGTCCGCACGCTGTATACCAGCCTCGAGTCGTGCCGCGCCCTCGGCGGGCGTCACCGATCCCGATTTGATGGCTTGCCAGGCGGCATCGCGCTGGCTGCGTGCCTGCAGCACATCGTCATAGCTCGTGGTCTTATGCAATTGCTGGAACTGATCGATGGCGAGCCGCGCCTGTTCGACGGCAACACGCTGGTCGGCACAGCGGGCCTCCGCAACCTTCAGCTCGTCGGACAACGCACGCCTATCCGTCGCCCATCGCGATGCCGTCTGGACGGATGGCCAGGCGCCACGTCGAAGTTGCTCGACGGCCACCGCGTGGTCACCCAGTTTGCCCAGCTCGATATCTTGCTGTGCCACCGCCATGTCGACCCGAGCACGCAATATGTCCAGCGCCGCGTCGGCGTCACCCAAAGCGTTGGCACGCTCGAGAGCGGCACGCATCCTGGCGGACACGGGCTGCAAACGCAGTCCCTCGAGCTTCGCTTCCAGAGCGTTGATGTCAGCCTGGCGGCTCAGCGCTGCTTGCGTGGCGTGAGACAGCCCCTGCAAGATGGACTCGCGCTCGCGCAGCAAGCGCGACATGCTGTTCATGGCCGGCAAGCCAGGTAAACGTGCCTGAAGCGCCACGATGGCGGACTCGGGGATCGCGGCGCCCGCAACGAGCGGTTCGGTGCGCCACCCGAGCTCCCGCGCGGCTTGGAACGCCTCGCTCCATAACATGGTGACTCTGCCCTGCGCCCGTGCAATGTCGTCAGCGTAAGGGCCGTACTGGTGACGCAGCGACTCCAATTGCGAGATTTCCTCACCCGAACCGAGGACTGTATCGTCAACGTTGATACTTTCCAGCAGTTCGGCGATACGATCGGCCTCTGCCCGGCGCAAGGCCAGACGTTGCTCGGCCATTGCTTGTGCCCGTTCGGCATCGGCGACCCGTTGCGCCGCGTCTTCCGGCAAATCGACGACCACACCCAGTTCGGCCACATTCGCTTCACACCGGCGAAGCTCGAGCATGGCGGAAGCAACACGACGGATGCGTTCGAGGCGATTGCGTTCTGCCTGCTTGTCCTGCAGTTGCTTGCGCAGTTCGCGTACAGCCGTATCCGCAGCGTGCACACGTTCCTGGGCCTCGGCCCACTCTTTCGTCCGCACTGTTGCGGCCTTCAGCGCATCGGCAGCCTCGTCCAGATCGGCCTTGGCGATATAGTATTCGCGGCGTGCCGACCGGGTGGGCGCCCACAGGCTGTCCGCTTCAGCTTCCAGCTGGTCGCGTACACGCCCCAGGCTGGCCACGCCCGCCGCCGACTGGAACAGGATTTGTCCCACGTCGTCCTTGGCGCTGAGGATGCTGTTGCCGCCTTCGACCAGTCGCGGATGATCCAGGCCAAACATCTTGTCGAAAAAGGCGCGGCTGGTCTGACCCAGAAACGGCGCGAGGGCCGTGTCCGGCAAAGGCGTTCCATCGGGTTGAAGCAGGGAATGCTTGTTTGCCTTGACGCGGACGAAGTCCAGCCCGGCGCCCGCATGCTCGAGCGTCGCGGCAAGGCGCAAGTCGGGCTTGGGGTGAAGAAAGTCCAGCGCCGTGCGTGGCGGAAAACCGAAGAGCAGGTCCAATATCGCGGAGCGCAGCGTGGACTTGCCTGCCTCGTTGGGTCCGACGATAAGATGAAAGTCGCGCGCACTTGCCGGGAACGCCACCGATTGATCGGTGAACTTGCCGTAACGTGTCAGGTCCAGGCGGCTGAATCGCATATTGTCTACTCGCTCCGTGTCAGGTGCGCCATCAGGGCCGGCCTGACTTCATCCAGCAGCGCATCCAGCTGGCCGTCGCGTATGTCCTTGAAACTGGCGACACTCGTCTGAAGCTCGAGCGGCGCCTTGCCGACGAGGCCCAGGAGGTCCGCCTGCAGGCTGCTGAGAAAGTCGGGATCGGATTGGGCTTCACGCAGCAAGCCCTCGAGGTCGGCCAGCGCGTCTGCGCGACTATCGTCCGCCCCGATATCGTGGGGCGCCTCGGTGGCAAGGCGCACTTTCTCGAGCCAGAGTCTGTCGGGACCCAGCGCAACCACTTGTCCCAGTACCTCGGCACGGAGCTGATGCTCGAACCCGAACAGTTCTCCGTGGACGGGCGTCCGGCCCACCAGTTGCACGCGCACGGCCAGAGGCAGCGACGTATCGTTGTCGAGCATCAGCGCCTCGAGCGCAAGGCCGATGTTGCGCACGACTTCGTCGAATGACGCAACGCCGGAGACGTCCACCGACAGCAACATCCACCGCAGGACGTCGAGCGCCAGGCGCTCCACGCGCAAGGGCGCGCCCTCTTCGACGTGGACGAGCACCGCTCCGCGCATACCCGTCTCGCGAATGTTGCGCCCCTGAAGATTGCCTGGAAACACCACCGTCGAGGGTCCGTCCCACTGCTTGTATTCATGGACGTGTCCGAGCGCCCAATATTGATACCCCTTGGCATGCAACTCGTCGAGCGAGCATGGCGCGTAATTGGCATGCGCCGCGTTGCCCTCCAGTGCCGTGTGCAGCACACCGATATTGAACATGCCCGCCAGCGGTAGCGGATAGCCGGTGACGAGGTTGTCGGTGGTGGCCGCCACCTTGAAGCTGTGCCCATGCAACGCGACGTTCAGGTCCTCAAGCACGAATGTGGTCGGCCGGCGCGAGTCGAACACGTGCACGTTGTCGGGCAACATGAGCTTGCGCGTCATTTCGCTTTGCGCGTCGTGATTGCCGTACAGCAAATACACGGGAATATCGGCGCGCCGCAGCCGTCCCATTTGATTGACGAAATACAGGCCGGTGTTGTGATCCTTCCAGTCGCCATCGTACAAGTCACCCGCAATGACGACGAAATCCACGCTTTCATCGATGGCCGTAGTGACCAGATTGGTGAACGCTTCCCGCGTCGCGGTACGCAGCATGGCCACAGGCGCATCGGCGTAGGCGCTGAGCCCGGTCAGCGGGCTGTCCAGGTGGATATCGGCGGCATGGATGAATTTCACTGCGTCATTTTCCTACATTTCGGTCCGGGGAAACCCCCGATGTCAAGCCAGGCGCACGGTGCTATCCTCAATCTGGGCATCGGGCCTCCCGGCTGTCCACGGTAGTCTGCCACATTACAAGCGTGAACGGGATTGTCGATGGAACATGCAAGTCAAGGGGAGTTTTTACGATTCGCCAACGTCAAGAAAACCTACGATCAAAAAACCCTGGTAGTCCAGGATTTCAGCCTCGACGTTGATCAAGGCGAATTCGTCACCCTGCTGGGCCCGTCGGGCTCGGGCAAAACGACCGTCCTCATGATGCTGGCCGGCTTCGAAAACGTGACGAGTGGCACCATCACCATCAATGGTCACCCCATCACCAAGACGGCGCCGTACAAGCGGAACATCGGCATGGTGTTCCAGAACTACGCTCTTTTTCCCCACATGACCGTGGCGGAAAACCTGGCCTATCCGTTGCAGGTACGGAAAACACCCAAGGCTCAGATCAAGGAGCGCGTGTCCCGGTACCTTGATCTGATCGAACTGGGGCCCTTCGGCAACCGGCATCCCGCCCAGCTTTCGGGTGGCCAGCGTCAGCGCGTTGCCCTGGCGCGTGCGCTGATCTTCGAACCTACATTGGTGCTCATGGACGAGCCCTTGGGCGCACTCGACAAGAAACTGCGCGAACAGATGCAGTTCGAGATCACGCGCTTGCATAAGCAACTGGGCTTTACGGTCATCTACGTCACGCATGACCAAGTCGAGGCGCTGACCATGTCGAGTCGCATCGCGGTTTTCAACCAGGGCGTCGTCCAGCAATACGCCACGCCCGACGACCTCTACGAGCGGCCCGCGAACGCCTTCGTCGCGAACTTCATTGGCGAAAACAATCTCATACCGGCGATGGCGCCCCAGGTCGCCGACGGGCGCGTCGACGCCACCTTGCAGTGTCGCAGCGCGATTTCGGCGCAAAACGGCGATTGCGAGACCGGCGACGCCCACTGCATCGTGTCCATACGCCCCGAAAAACTCGCCATCAAGACCTCCGGGCAGCCCAGCGACAACGAAGTCGCCGCGACCTTCATCACGCGTCACTATGTCGGCGACTTCATCCGCTATTACTTCAAGCTGGCCGATGGCAGCCACGTTACGGTCAAGACGCTGAACGATACGCGTGCCCCGGAGTTTTCAGAGGGCCAGGCCACCATCCTGACCTGGATGGCGA
>Ga0182739_1005075_pt1 | contig 10577 bp, 8 predicted proteins | sample eDN5th30CBELigBY_FD_128873 | JGI IMG/M metagenome (GOLD analysis project Ga0182739, IMG submission 128873) | Enriched backyard soil microbial communities from Emeryville, California, USA - eDNA 5th pass 30_C BE-Lig BY (version 2) (version 2) | ecosystem: Environmental > Terrestrial > Soil >...
ATCCTTTTGGTAATCGACATTCCTTCTTTACTTTTTCTATCTTTTACTAGACTGCTATAAAAAAATACCTCAACCCTAAATGGATTTGAGGTATTTCTTCTTTAAATATATACGTCCCAGGAGTACTTATAAGTTCTCACTGGGACGTTGATATTACTGGGTTTGTGGGGTGTTGTGTGTAGAGATTGTGTAGAATATGGACATTAACGAAAATGTCTACTTTTAGTCAACTATTATACTTTTCACTTCTTCTTTTGAAAGCCTCCTCAGAACCTTCCATAATATCTAATATTGCCCTTTTTACTTGTGAATTATCTAATCCCCCTTCTGTTCTTAGTTTCCCTCTTCCTACATCAGTTTTTAAAGCATAGATTAGCTCAGCATCACCATTCACTGGCAAATTAGCATTATGTGTAACAATAATTATTTGACGTTTTATCTTCATTGTTCGAATAATTGGTACAAGTTCATTGTATATAAAGTCTGAATCAAGTTCATCTTCGGGTTGATCAATTAAGATTGGGCCCTTTCCTTGGGTAAAAAGCAAGGTTAAGATAGCAGTATTTTTTTGTCCATCAGATAACCCATTATCCAAAAGAGAACCCGCAATAGAGCCATCTGGTCTAAATAAAGTGATATTTATGGCATCTTGAACTCTAGTAGTTTTAAGTTTCTTCCATTGCTCAAAGTTAGTATTAAAATGGCTTGTTAAATCACTATACAAAGAATGTAGGTCACTCGGGAAAGTAGTTTCATCCTCAAACCATCGCTGTAAAGTATCCCATGGTGATGAATCCCTATTCCCCTCTTTAAATTCTTCATAAAGTTTTTCACCAATAACTTCCCAACTTCTTCCTAACCTATTTCGCCCATTATGAGGAAAACTGTTCCAAACATCCATAAAGTGAATATTATCACCCATATAAAATATGTCTATCTTTAGGAAAGGAACATCGGTCCCATCAACATTAACCTTTGGTATAGTTTCGAGATTAAGTAAGCTATTTATTTTCATTTGTCTTAGCTCATGCTGCTTCTTCCAGGAAATGATCAATTGATCTTGTAAAGCACCTATTTCTTTGACTTTTTCTAGTAACTGAATGAGTTCATTTTCTATTTGGGTTATATCCTGCTCTTTTTTATTTATTTTTTGCTCTGTATCTTTCAAAAGTTCAAATTCTTCTTCAGTAATCCCCTGTGACTTACAAGCATCTTCAAATTCTTTTTCAATTTTTTCATACTCGCTGTTTAGAATCTCCCAAGAGGGATGATTATCTGTTATATCAAGAATATTTTCTAATAGTTTCTCTTTTGAAGTTTCTATATCGTTATTTAAAGTACTTAGTGAATTTATAAAATGTTCTTTGATAGAAGATAAATATTCTGGTTCTATGACTTTTTGAGAGTCTAATTGGTTCTCTACATATTGATTGGAAATTAATTCCACTTCAGCTGTAACCTGTTTTAAACTATTAATTATCTCATTTTTATCAGAATTAACTTTTGAAACGAAACTTTTTGATAAGGCTACCCTATTTTTCTTATCACTAAATTCATTTATTGACGTGAAGGCATTCGATTGTCTTTGTAATTCCTGTAGTTCTTGTTCCATTTCAATTTTTTCTTGTTTCAATCTCCCGAATCGGATCTCTTCATGAATTAAAGAGATTATTTTCTCCTTCACTTCTTCTTCCTTCCGAAGTTCTTCCTGTAATTCATCACCAGCAATTTGATCAATTAAAGGCATTAATGAAGGCGAATCTTGTCCCATTTGAGTTATTTCGCGTTGACTATAAATATTAATACCTAAAGTGTTAACTATAACTTCCATATTCCTAATTTCTGTCCTAGTGGGAATTGTTATTTGGCCGTTGGAAAACTCGAAAATATCAGTAAGACCATTTTGATCCTCAAAAACAACTTGTAACGATGAATCATCATTTAAAGTTTGTTGTATCCTTAACAATTGTTCATTAAATTTTGACAGCGAATTTGTACAAAGCCTTATGTACTCTAAAATAGTTGATTTACCTGAACCTCTTCCTCCTATAATACAGTTAAGGTTTGGAGAAAGATTAATTTCTTGGTCTTCGAGAAAAGCAACATTATTTATTTTTAATGATTTTATTTTCCCATATCGTAACCCTTCATTAGGTGCTTGATCTTGCAATCTTATTCTTGACCTATGATCGATAAATGCCTGTTTCAAAGATTCAATAGAAGGATTTGAAAATTGTATCCAAGAATGTCTTTTCCCAATATATCCTTTGGTATCTTCCTCTAAACTGTAACAATCAGAAGACATTACTGTTGCGATAGGTCTAGATCTTCTCCAAGGTTCATGGCAATCATCCCCTGAAAGGATGATTTTTTGAATTCCTCTTGCTAGGCTAATAATCGGTTTGGGTATTTCCATTGCTAGTAACCTTGAATCAGTATACATCCCTCTCTGAAAATGGTCAGACATAAAATTGTCATTTAACATTCCACTTTCGGCTAAAGGATGTGCTGCTATAACGATCCCCGGGAAATCCTTATGTTCTTGTATAAATGAAATAACAGAGTTAAAATCCTTTTCCAAAGGCGCTATGGCATTCCCTATTACCCTTCTTCTACTAGGTAAACCGAGTTCTGTAACCATTTCATCTATTGCATCTAAAGGTGTGTCACAATCGAATAAACATAAAACGTGTACACCTAATCCTTGAGAAATTTCCACTTCAAAACCAGGGAATATAATTAATGGTTCCCTTTCTAACATTCCTGCAACTATCCCATTTCTCTCCATCAGTCTTTTTAAGTAGTCTTTACCTATGAAATTATGATCCGTTACCCCTATTACATTCAATCCAACTTCATGACAACGTTTTAGATATAAATCTACCGATTCATTTAATTGTGCGTCAGTATATTCTTTACCAATATACCCCTGACATGTTCTCAACCAATTATACGGGTCACCGGGTGTTTGCATTTGCAAATCACATTTTAACCATCGCATTCCCTTGAACATAAAATCACCTCAAAGATTGTTTTTATTAATTTCGTATAATTTGTAAATTTAGGCAATACCTATATGAAAATCCGCAATTTGTACTTTAATCTACTGTAAAGGTCTTAAACTTAATAGAAACACCTTTTAATTAAAACTAGATTCTTTCAAACTAAACTTTTAAAATAACGAAGCTTGAATATCGTTGGTTGAAGTCTCATTAATCTCTAATTTCACTTCAGATGGGTAAAAATAGCAATCATCAATACCTGAACTTTCTTTGTCGAAATACAGAGTCCCATTTTCTGCTTCCTTCATTAAAGAAAGCACAACATCCATATAAATATATGGCCTTTGTAAAGTACCTATTGAAATCCGCTTATCAACATTAAAATATTCCCTCGTGATACGACTAATTTCGGTTGCACTGGAAACCCCACTAAGTACTAATGAATAAGCAATTTCAGCAACTGTTGCATTAGAAGAGACTAGTAAATGTCTAGTAGATTCGAGGATTTTCTGATCCCTAGCCTGTTTTTCTTTTTGTTCTTGTTCATTACGTTTTCTTAAAATCTTTTTAGCTTTTAAATAAGCCTCTACTCTTTTGGCTGCTTCTGCTCGCTCTGCTTCACGTTGTTCATTTTTAACTTTTTCCAATTTTTCTGCGTAGTATTTATTGAGTTCCCGTTCAATTTTTCTGATTTGTCGATTTAACAAGGGAATGTGATGTTCTACATGTTCTTTTATGTTCTTGGGCAGTTCAATTTCTTCTGGTATTTCAGATAATATTTCATATCCATAATCATCATCTTTGATCTTTACCAATAGTTCATCTAGTTCATAATCTATTGTTTTTAACCCAGCCATTACCGCCTCTATATCTTTTATGGGTAGATTTAAGAATGTACTTAAATGGTCTTTACCATATGTAATCGTTTTATTTGTTTGCTTGTGTTGTACAGTGAACATATAACGCAAGGTTATACCGCAAGCACATTTCCCTAAACGGTTCCCCGGACCAAAATCCACGTAATCAACAATATCCCAATCTTCTACATTTCTCTCATCGTCTAGTAAATCTATATCTACTGACTTAATCGCTTGTACTTTTTCTTCAACCATAATGTTACCGAAAATGGTTCTTCTTCCGCGCTTCACTTTATTTAATAGATACTCTTTTTGTTCATCTGTAACGAGTAATAATAATTCGTTTCTTTCAACTTGCAATAAAGGTTCAAATATCATTTAGTACCTCCAAAAATAATTAAATTTACTTAATTTTACCATATCAGTTTAATTAATTTATTTCTATCAGTTAATAAATAATAAGTATTCTCCACACGGTCATGTGCCACCCGCCCTGCCCCCACCTCAATTGTTCATGAGCTTATGCTTCCTTTATACATTTTTTTCATCATTAATATGAATTTATATATTATTACTTAATTAAAGTAGTGAAAAATGGTGCAAAAATAGATAGATATGATTAAACTTAATTTTAATTGATTTCTTCGAAAATAATAATGATTGGAGTTTTTGACAAATGAGTGTTTTTTTTAAATCATATAATCTTGTAAGTGATTCCCCAGAACCCCTTAAATGGGAAGATTATGAGAAGAAAGTGTTAGAAGACTATAGAATACTACTCGAACAGCATCCTGAAGATGAAAAAGTTTTTCAAGATTTTTTCGAAAAAAATCCCGCTATGCTACCGGGAGCATTTGGCTTTTTTGGAGAATCTGGTCATGCTCCGTATAATAATGCTCTAATTACGCAACCAGTTTTACAGGGATTAACTACAAAGGTCCCTGATTTTTTATGGATTGCTTCTGATAGTCTAAATATCTATCCAATTTTTATTGAAATAGAGGCTCCAAGTAAAAAATGGTTCAATCAAGATAGTACTCAAACTGCTAAGTTTACTCAAGCTCAAAGTCAAATCCAAGATTGGAAAATGTGGTATTCAAACCCTACACATCAATCTATTTTTTTTCAATACTACGATATTGATAAGGAAATTATAGAGGGAAAATCCGTTAAACCTTTTTATGTGTTGATATATGGGTTAAGAGAAGAATTTGAAGGTAACCCAAACTTAAATCAAAAAAGATCACAATTAAATAAAAATGATGAAATATTTATGACTTATGATCGTCTCACTCCCAATATAAAAGCAAGGAATATAATTACTTGCCACGTGAAGAATCGCAATTATTCAGCAAAATATGTTTCCCCAACTTTTAGACTAGGACCAGTATTTGCAGAGGAACTTAGTAGAATTAAAAATAAAGAAGAAGCTATTTTAATTACGGAATTTACAAAAGATAGAAAGAAGTTTTTGATTTCCAGACTTAAATATTGGGAGGACTTTGGGAGAATGAAATATAAAGGGTTGATGAATACTGGTGACTGGGAGTAAATTTAAACCAAAATATGTTCATAAATTAATAATAAAAATAGACACACACAAAAGCTGTTAATACAGCTTTTGTGTCACTATTTCTTAGCAATCCAATATAATTGTTATTTCAACAAATTGTACCCTGATTCAATACGATTTGTTCTTTTTGTTTTTACAACGAGGACACCAAGTACCTTGTTTAATGTTGTAAGGTTTTGCTTTCCATACATGGCCTTCGTTACATTCCCACAGTAAAAGGGTTTGGCTATCAATGTATTTTTCTGAAAGACACTTTCCTCCCCTTGAATTGGGGATTTTCCCCATTTCCTCAATTGTTAATTTCATTTTTGCAGCTACTTGGCAAAGTATTTCTCCTACTACAAAATATTAAAAATTAATTTTATTAAGGTGTTAGAATCTAATTAACTTCCTAGTATAATATTTGAAATTGTTTAGGAGGTTTTTAAAATGTTGTCATTTAGAGCAGTGTTCAAGAATTACAACGAAAAGGTTAACAACGAATTTAAAGAAGTGGATTTAGCATGGTATGATAAACCATTGGATGATCCTTATGAATTCGAATATGTAGATAAGGAAAATAATAAACTTGTAGCATGGACAGAGCATTTAATTCGATTTCATAAATGGTTATTAGATTATTATTCTCAAGGGTATTCTCTTTACTTTTTTAAAATATCTATTTATCGAGATCACGATCAAACGCAAGATGATATCCTATTTTCAATGGCTCACTATGTAAAAGACTATAATGAATGTATTCAGCTAATTAAAGAAGCCCTTGGAGGTTATACCGAAACTAGCAAAGAGGACTTAAAATACATTAATTATATAGAACTAAATTCAACTCTACTAAATAGAATTATTAATTTTAATAAAAATTTGTACAGTTTTACTAACAATAACGATATTAACAAAGATGAAATTTTTCAATGTAATAATGATATTACTTCAATTACTGAATTACCTTATTTCCTTTATAGTGACTCAAATACGATGGAAAAAGTAGAAACCGTAAATAGCATTATCGCTCTACTAAAGAATTGTTTAAAATACTTTAGCGACTATTATAGTAATAATACTAAAAGAACTACAGATTCTACGCTCCTTTTAATAAACGAATTAACCAATATTAGTACTATTTCAGATGACCCTTTTAGCAATAATATTTTTAACAATAATATGAAAGCAAATAGATAAGAGTCCGAAAAATCACTTTTTTCAATGGCATTCAAAAGATGCCCCTACTATCGTAATAAAAAGAATATTTCTCCTTGAAGCAAATTAAGAAGGCCCACTTAATCAAAGTGGACCTTCCTTCTTGTATTTATATTAATAGACAGAATCAACTGTAGTCCTACCAAAACCACAGATGCTACTATAATTATTACATATGTTATTTACTATATCAAATACTCAATTTCGTTATAAAATCTAAATATCTGGCGAACAGATGTTTAATTTAGAGGCCATAATTAATTACTTTTAAGACTCTTATCTTCCCCCGATTTAAACAGGACTTATTCTATTGGTACTTGTATTATTCAAACTCTCATTTCCCCTATTAACTTATCATTTAATAACTCAATTACAGTTAGCTGCTATTAAAAAACTGAGGGATGATAAATTTACATGGATAATAATAAACAAGATACAGCACAGATAGAACGAATTATGATTTATGCTACACTCACAAATCAAAAAACAAAAGTGGAATTTGAATATCAACAAACTTATTATATAGAAGGAACTACAATGCATACTTATGGAGAAAACCTTGCTCCATAAAAGTTTCTAAGTAAATAAGATCAAGGATCCCAAGTTAGCTTTAAAGAAGTAATTACTGACTGCACAATTGAAGAAGGCGCTATATTAAGCAGACTGTTAAAGTACTTGTACAAATTCTAGATACCGGACTATTTAAAATTCATTAATAGGACGAACAAACGTTTAATTAAAATGAGATTTTTTACTTCCTCCAAATAATAAATACTAGCTATAATTAATATTTTTAATGTAGGAATAAATCATGAGTATAAATCAAGAATATCTAGAAGTTATTCAGTTTTTAAATCAAATTAAGGAAGATACCATCCAGTCCAGTTAACAGCCATTAATAATGACAAAAGGCATGTTTTGAACTCCATATCCAAAACATGCCTTATTAAATTAAGTTAATCTTACTTTCATTTGCTAGATGCCTTGTCTCTTGATAATTTTGTCAATTTAAAAATTGCAGCCAAAAGACTTATCATACTTAAAGCCCAAAAGAAACCTGTATAAGCTAATTGCAATGAATACTCTTCAGATGCCATTGGGTGGTTGTAATCAAGTTTTAATGTAATAGTTTTCATAAAGAAGATGAATGCAGTTGATAACAATACCAAATGCACCAAGATCAACATATACGCCTTGCTGAATCTTTTATTTTTAACCCACAACGTGATAATAGAGATCACAAAGAGTAAAATAATTATAATAAAACCAGCTGTTAATTAAAAAGGAGCTTCTGACTCTAAAGGCACATCTATTCCCCCCCAACTTTTCAACTTTCATACCGACTGAAGCATTTCCCAAGACTCCTTGGTTTTAGACTCGATGATATTCAACGAATCTCTCATTTTATTTGTTAAATCAAATAGCACCAAATTACAATAATTATATCATTTCAATAAATTTTTACATTAATAATTTAGAAATGTGTATAACTTACTAATACCATATTTAATCTCAAATTAATTAACAAACACCATTTCAAACCTAATAACAAAATACATTAGTGAAAACCCTAACTTATAAAAAAATCGTTAAAAACCCTTGTTATATAAGGATTTTGGTGATTTGTATTTAAAATACTTTTCTGGTTTCGGGACTGGATAGAGATTATTTAGAAACATATCATAAATTTTATTGCTATTATCCTCTTTATTCTTCCTTCTGTAGCCCTTTTTAGGCAACCTATAAAGGGAAAAAATAAGGGGGTTATTCCCTTTTTTAGACATAAAAAAAGTACTTGATATGATTTTACCAAGTTCAATTAATTATAAGTTCCCACAATGTTTATCAAATGTTATAGAGATGTAAATGATTGCACGACAAATAAGCTGTATGAATCTCTTTTTAAAAAAAGAGCCAGTAACAGCTTGCTCACCATTTTGAGAATCAATTAAATAATTAGAAGTCGAATTGTAAATCTGCAATGTTCCAAGTTTTAGATAGTTCCCTAAACTCCTCAATTTGCTTATTGCGTTGTTCTCTTCTTTTTGAAGCATACGAATTTACTTTAGGCGTTGATTTCTTTTTGGATGACTTAGTATAACCAATTTGATAAACCTGACGATTTGCGCGGAATAATACCTTTTTTCTAAGTTCGTTAACAGCTTGTTTTAAAGAATCCTTGACTGCTAAAATACCATCAACTGCCCAATTACGAATTATTTCTTTTTGTTGGATTGCAGTTAAACTAGTACTTTCTGAATCGAAATTAAATTGTTTATAAATATCTGTTACATGTCTGTTTAATAATGATAAAGATTCTTCGATGAAGCTTTCTTTCGTTACATTATTAATTGCGCGGTCTAAAGTAAGGCCATGTTTTTCTAATTCTGCATCCAATAATATCTTATGGTTGTCAGATGATTTTTCGATAAAGTACTGGATCAAATTTGATAAATGATTTTCCTTAGCAAAATACGACTCTAGATCATTTAAGTTTGTTTTTTCTTTTAATACTTTAACGATGATTTGTTGAACTTCTTTTAATAAGTAAAAGTCCATCATTGTATTTGCTGCTTTTGTTTCATCTTCTTTAGCTAGTAAATCATGGTAAAGCACGTTTTCTTGTTCAGTAGAAAAATAGGTTTCAAGAGCATGACGATATAGTTCTAAACCTGCAGAACTAAAACGTTCAAATAAGTCGTTCTGGATACTGATAATGAATGGAATTGTCTCTTGGCGCATTACCTCATGATAAATATTATACTCATTAGCATAATATTTAATTTCTTCTTTGCTGGATTCATTATTGATTACGTCTTTAAGAAGTCGATCATGAATCGCAAGGGCGATCTTATGCGTTCTTTTTAGAGACATTCTTTTCTTTCCCGTTGTAGGATTGTACCCACAATAAGCATGGAATTTGTGTTGAAAATCATTAGTTGTGTTGTCATAACGTTTTCCGTTAATGTACACGACAAAATATCCTTTTTGCACAAATTCAAAAAGGATTTCAGCTAGTTCTTGATAACTTTCGATGTAATTTACTCCGCTATGATATTTGTTACTATATAACGCTTCTACAGATACAGATTTAGGAGCGCCCATACGCGCGAAAGATGCTACATATAAAAAGAAGCGTTTTTTCTTTTTATCTAGAGCTAAAAATTCATTCGATGTTAATGCTTTGATATTACGGATGTATCCCTTGTCTTCTTTATCCCCATTAGATAATACGTGAAAATGCGAATATAGGAATCCTTCTTTTTCTGATAACAAATTCAAAGATATTAATTCATTGATTACACGATTTAATGTCTTTTTCTGCATAAATAGACTTTTGTTTAGTTCATCTAAATTGCAATAAATTCGTCCATCTTTAGCTACATATTTGATTACATAAGTCATAAAATTGATAGCGTTGCTAGAAATTCTAACGTTTCCTTTTGAAATTTGAAAAAATAATTCTCTATCTAGTTTTGCTGTTTTATTTCCTTTATTAATTTTTGTATTAAACATATGTGCAGTCTCCTTTTATTAAAATAAAAAAGAGTACCCCAAACTAATGCTATAAGACTGTGGAATCAGTCCTATAACAATAATTTGGGGTACTCCCTTAATATTCGATATATAGTTTTTCACTTGCTTTATACTTAGCTTATCAAGAAATCTTCTTCGAATCAAATAAGAAGGTCCACATTAACAATGTGGACCTTCCTACTTGTGATTATATTAATAGACAAAATCAATTGTGGTCCTGCTAAAACCACATCGCCATTAATATTATTTCATATTTTAATATCCAAATCAACAACCAAACTTCCTAATTAGGATAAAATTGTTAATTAGTTACTACAATACTAGTTATTTTGGCGAACATACGTTTATTTTAGATTGTTTAATACTTGCTTAATTGTTCTTCCTTTCTACAAATTGCAAAATGTTCTCCCG
>Ga0182739_1005076_pt1 | contig 10576 bp, 12 predicted proteins | sample eDN5th30CBELigBY_FD_128873 | JGI IMG/M metagenome (GOLD analysis project Ga0182739, IMG submission 128873) | Enriched backyard soil microbial communities from Emeryville, California, USA - eDNA 5th pass 30_C BE-Lig BY (version 2) (version 2) | ecosystem: Environmental > Terrestrial > Soil >...
ATGGTCGTCCTGGTCGACGAGCGTCCCGAAGAGGTCACCGACATGCAGCGCACGGTCAAGGGCGAGGTCATCGCCTCGACCTTCGATCGCCCCGCCGAGGACCACACGACGGTCGCCGAGCTCGCCATCGAGCGCGCCAAGCGCCTCGTCGAGCTCGGTCGCGACGTCGTCGTGCTGCTCGACTCGATCACGCGCCTCGGCCGCGCCTACAACATCTCGGCGCCGACCTCGGGCCGCGTGCTCACCGGCGGCGTCGACGCGTCGGCGCTCTACCCGCCCAAGCGCTTCTTCGGCGCCGCGCGCAACATCGAGAACGGCGGATCGCTCACGATCCTCGCGACCGCGCTCGTGGAGACCGGCTCCAAGATGGACGAGGTCATCTTCGAGGAGTTCAAGGGCACGGGCAACAGCGAGCTTCGCCTGAACCGCCAGCTCGCCGACAAGCGGATCTTCCCGGCGGTCGACGTCAACGCGTCGTCCACGCGCCGCGAGGAGATGCTGCTGTCGCCCGACGAGGTCAAGATCACCTGGAAGCTGCGTCGCGCGCTCGCGGGCCTCGACCCGCAGCAGGCGCTCGAGGTCGTGCTCGGCAAGCTCAAGGAGACGAGCTCGAACGTCGAGTTCCTCGTGCAGATGCAGAAGTCGATCCCGACGCCGACAGGCGGTCACTCCGGCGGCCACAGCCACGGGCACGAGAACAGCATCCGCTGAGTCCGTCCCCGCGGTCCCTGCGCCCGCCTTCCGTGACACCGCGGTCCCTGAGCCGCACACCGCGGTCCCTGAGCCGCACACCGCGGTCCCTGAGCCTGTCGAAGGGTCGAGATGTTTGATTCGGTGAAGAGCCTGATCGACGAGCACCGGGCGGTGCAGGAGGAGCTCTCCGATCCGGCCGTGCACGCCGACGCGGCCCGCGCCAAGCGGGTCAATCGCAGGTATGCCGAGCTCAGTCGGATCGTCGCCGCCCACGAAGCGTGGGCGGCGGCATCCGACGACCTCGACGCCGCTCGCGAGCTGGCCAAGGAGGATGAGGCGTTCGCCGCCGAGATCCCCGCGCTGGAGGAGCAGCTCGCGACCTCCCAGGAGCGCCTGCGCCGTCTGCTGATCCCGCGCGACCCCGACGACGCCCGCGACGTCATCATGGAGATCAAGCAGGGCGAGGGCGGTGCCGAGTCGGCGCTGTTCGCGGCGGACCTGCTGCGGATGTACGTCCAGTACGCGGCGTCCCAGGGGTGGAAGACCGAGCTCCTCGAACGCAACGAGAGCGATCTGGGCGGCTACAAGGACGTGCAGCTCGCGATCAAGGGGTCGAGCTCCGATCCCGCGCAGGGGGTGTGGGCGCACCTGAAGTACGAGGGCGGCGTGCACCGTGTGCAGCGGGTGCCTGCGACCGAGTCGCAGGGACGGATCCACACCTCGACGACGGGCGTCCTCGTCTTCCCCGAGGTTGACGAGCCCGAAGAGATCCAGATCGACCAGAACGACCTGAAGATCGACGTCTTCCGCTCGTCGGGGCCGGGCGGGCAGTCCGTGAACACGACCGACTCAGCCGTGCGCATCACCCACGTGCCGACGGGCATCGTCGTGTCGATGCAGAACGAGAAGAGCCAGCTGCAGAACCGTGAGGCCGGCATGCGCGTGCTGCGCGCGCGCCTGCTCGCGAGGCAGCAGGAGGAGCGGGACGCCGCGGCATCCGACGCGCGCCGGTCGCAGATCCGCGGAATGGATCGCTCCGAGCGCATCCGCACCTACAACTTCCCGGAGAACCGGATCGCCGACCACCGCACCGGCTACAAGGCGTACAACCTCGACCAGGTGATGGACGGCGCCCTGAGCCCGCTCATCGACTCGGCCATCGCCGCCGACGAAGAGGCACGACTGGCAGCGCTCGGTTCCGACGACTGACGGCCCCGACGCGCTACGCTCGCGCCATGATCATGTTCCTCATCCGCGCGCTGATCTTCCTCGCATCGGCCGCTGTAGGTCTCATCGTGGCCGACCTCATCCTCCCCGGCTTCACGATCGACTGGGGGAGCCCGCTGGGGTTCATCCTCGCCATCGTCATCTTCGCCGTGCTCCAGAGCGTGCTGGCGCCCTGGCTGGCACGCGTCGCGCAGCGCAACGCCCCGGCTCTGCTGGGTGGCATCGGGATCGTCTCGACGTTCGTCGCCCTGCTGATCGTCGTGCTCATCCCCGGCGCCGGCCTCTCGATCGGCGCGCCGTGGTGGACCTGGCTGATCGCGCCCGTCATCGTCTGGCTCGTCACGGCGCTCGCGACGTGGCTGCTGCCGGCGATCTTCATCAAGAAGAAGGTCGAAGACCGTCGCAGCTGAGGTCGCGGGCCGCTGATCCGGCCACAACCGCGATCATGGCGCCGCTTGAGCGCACTTTCGGCCGGATGAGTGCCGATCTCGCTCGCTCATCCGGCCGAAAGTGGGGTTACGGCGTTGCATGACCGCGGTTGTGGCCGGATGAGCGCCGGCGGATGGGTCTAGATGTAGTACTCCGGCGCCGTCAGGATCGCGCGCGTGTCCTCGCCCGGGGCGCGGCGCCGCGGCTTGGCGGGCACTCCCACGAGCACCGAGTCGTCCGGGGCGTCCTTGGTCACGACGGCGTTCGCGCCGACGACCGATCCCGCGCCGACCGTGACCGGGCCCAGGATCTTCGCCCCCGCGCCGACCGCGACGCCGTCGCCGAGCGTGGGATGCCGCTTGCCCGCATCGCGGGTGCGGCCGCCGAGGGTGACCCCGTGGTACAGCATGACGTCGTCGCCGATCTCGGCGGTCTCGCCGATCACGACCCCCATCCCGTGGTCGATGAAGAACCGACGGCCGATCGTCGCACCGGGATGGATCTCGATGCCGGTCAGCCAGCGGGTCAGCTGAGACCCTGCGCGGGCGAGGAATCGCAGGTCGCGCCGCCACAGCGCGTGCCACAGCCGGTGCGCCCAGATCGCGTGGAGACCCGGATACAGCAGCGCGATCTCCGCGCCGCTGCGGGCGGCGGGGTCGCGCAGCTTCGCTGCCGCGAGGTCTTCGCGGATCGCCCCGAGGATGCCGGCGCCGCTCATGACTGCTCCTCCTGCAGATGCGCGTACAGCGCGGTCGACAGGTAGCGCTCACCGGCATCCGGCACGATCGCGACGATGCGCTGTCCCGCCGCCTCGGGGCGCGCGGCGATCTGGAGCGCGGACCACACGGCGGCACCCGCCGACATCCCCGCCAGGATGCCCTCGTGCGTCGCGAGCTCCCGCGCGACGCGGATCGCGTCGTCGAACTCGACGTCGAAGATCTCGTCGACGACGGAGCGGTCCAGGACGTCGGGCACGAAGTTGGGGCCGATCCCCTGGATGCGGTGGCCGCCTGCGCGGCCCTCCGTGAGCACGGGGGAGTCCTTCGGCTCGACGAGCACGACCTTCACCTGCGGGTTGCGCTCCTTGAGCACCTGCCCCACGCCCGTGATCGTGCCGCCGGTGCCCGACCCCGCGACGAACCAGTCGATGCGGCCGTCGGTGTCGCGCCAGATCTCCTCCGCCGTCGTCCGGCGGTGGATCTCCGCGTTCGCGGCGTGCTCGAACTGGCGGGCGAGCATGGCGCCCGGCGTCTCGGCGACGATGCGCCGTGCGGCGTCCACGGCCTCGGTCATGCCCTTGTACGGGTCGGTGAGGACGAGCTCCGCGCCGTAGGCCTTGAGGAGCGTGCGCCGCTCCTTCGACATTGACGCCGGCATCGTGAGGATGACGCGGTACCCGCGGGCCGCGCCGATCAGCGCCAGCGCGATGCCCGTGTTGCCGCTGGTCGACTCCACGATCGTGCCGCCGGGCTGCAGCTCTCCGCTCGCCTCCGCCGCCTCGACCAGTGCGTATCCCAGCCGGTCCTTGACGCTGGACCCGGGGTTGTAGAACTCGAGCTTGACGAGCACTTCAGCGCCGAGTCCCTCGGTGAGCCGGTTGAGGCGGACCAGCGGCGTGTCGCCGAACGCGGTCGTGATGTCGGGATGGATGCCGGGCACGGGAGCCTCTTTCGGAACGGGGCGGCCACGGGCGGTACGCGTCCGCCCGTGGCCGATGATACGTCGCTCGCGGGTCAGTCTTCGCGCAGGTCGTCGAACAGCGCGGTCGAGAGGTAGCGCTCGCCCGTGTCGGGGACGACGACGACGATGTTCTTCCCCGCGCTCTCCGGGCGCGCGGCGATCTGCAGCGCCGCCCACACCGCGGCGCCGGAGGAGATGCCCGCGAAGATGCCCTCGTCTGCTGCGAGCTTGCGCGCCGTCTCGATCGCGTCGTCGAACTCGACCGTCACGATCTCGTCGATGACCTCGGTGTCGAGGATGGGCGGCACGAAGTTGGGGCCGATGCCCTGGATCTTGGCGGGGCCGGGGGTGCCCGTCGACAGCAGGGGAGAGGCGGAGGGCTCCACGGCGACGACCGTGACGCCGGGCTTGCGCTCCTTGAGGACCTGCCCGACGCCGGTGATCGTGCCGCCCGTGCCGATCCCCGCGACGAAGACGTCGATCTCGCCGTCGGTGTCGCGCCAGATCTCCTCGGCGGTGGTGGAGCGGTGGATGGCCGGGTTGGCGGCGTTCTCGAACTGGCGGGCCAGGATCGCACCCGGCGTCTCGGCGACGATCTCCTGCGCCTTCGCGACGGCGGCCTTCATGCCGCCCGCCGGATCGGTGAGCACGAGCTCGGCGCCGAAGCGCTTGAGCAGCTGACGACGCTCGATCGACATCGACGAGGGCATCGTCAGCACGACCTTGTAGCCGCGTGCGGCACCGACCAGTGCCAGGGCGATGCCGGTGTTGCCGCTCGTGCCCTCGACGATCGTCCCGCCGGGCGTGAGGTCTCCCGAGGCCTCGGCGGCGTCGATGATGGCGATGCCGATCCGGTCTTTGACGCTCGATCCGGGGTTGAAGTACTCGAGCTTGGCGATCACCGTGCCGGGAAGGTCTGCGGAGACGCGGTTGAGCTTCACCAGCGGCGTGTTGCCGAACGCGCTGGTGATGTCGGAGTGGATGCCGGACATGGAATGCCTTTCGTGCGGGGTGCGGCTCGTGCGGGTTCGTAACCGTCGAACCAGCCTACGGTCGGCTGGTATTCCCGCACGGTATGTGACGAATCTTCACGGCTAGGCTGGACGGACCCATGGCGACCACCGACGATACGCGCGTGCCCGCGCGACTGAGCGATCTGCTCCGCGCGGCGTCGGCGTCCCTCGCGGCCGCGGGCGTCCCCACTCCCGACGTGGATGCCGAGCTGCTCGCCGCCCACGTGCTCGGCGTCTCGCGCGGCGCGCTGGCGGCCGCCGCCCTGCGGGGGGATGAGCTGTCGGAGGGGGAGGCGGCGCGGTTCGCTGGGCTGGTGGATCGCCGCGCGGCGCGCGAGCCGCTGCAGCACCTGACGGGCCTCGCCCCGTTCCGCCACCTGGAGCTGCGCGTGGGCCCTGGCGTGTTCGTGCCGCGTCCCGAGACCGAGATGGTCGCCCAGCTGGCGATCGACGCGTTGCGGGCGGCCGCGTCGCCGGCGCCGGTCGCCGTCGACCTCGGCACCGGCTCGGGGGCGATCGCGCTGTCGCTGGCCACCGAGGTGCCGCACGCGCGGGTGTTCGCGGCGGAGAACTCGGCCGACGCGATCGAGTGGACGCGGAAGAACTTCGAGATGGTCGGCGCCGCGAACGCGCGGCTGGACTTCGTGGATCTCGCCGGGGCGTTCCCGGAGCTCGATGGCACCGTCTCGGTGCTCGTGTCGAACCCTCCCTACGTCCCGGATGACGCGATCCCGCGCGATCCCGAGGTGCGCCTGTGGGATCCGCCGGCGGCGCTCTACGGCGGCGCCGACGGGCTCGACATCGTCCGCGTGCTGTCGGGCGTGGGGCGGCGTCTGCTCCATCCGGGCGGGTCGATCGTGATCGAGCACGGCGAGTGGCAGGGCGCGGCGATCCGCGACCTCCTCGCCGCGGACGGCTGGCGCGCGACGGCGACCCACCCCGATCTGACGACGCGAGACCGCGCGACGACCGCGATCCGCGCGTGACGTCGTGCGTTTCGTCTCGGTCGCTGCGCTCCCTCGCTCAACGACCGGTGCTCCCTCCGCCCCTCCCCGGTCGTTGAGCGAGCGTGGCGTTATCCCCGGTCGTCGAGCGTCCGTGCCTCCTCCCGGTCGTCGAGCGAGCGCAGCGAGACGAAACGCGTGAGCGCCCGTGCCTCCTCCCGGTCGTTGAGCGAGCGCAGCGAGACGAAACGCAGTGCGGCACGCGCACAGGGAGCCCCGAGGGCACGCCCGTAGACTGGAGCGGTTATGTCCTCCGTGTTCGACTGCCGCGACGCAGACCAGCTGCTTCCGGCGCTGCGCCAGGCGCGCCAGGCCATCGGCCGGGGCGAGCTCGTCGTGCTGCCCACCGACACCGTCTACGGTGTCGGGGCTGACGCGTTCAGCCCGGATGCCGTCGCGCGGCTGCTGACGGCCAAGGGGCGCGGGCGTCAGTCGCCGCCGCCCGTGCTCGTCTCCGGCGCGGCGACCCTGCGCGCCCTCGTCGCGGAGCTCCCGGAAGCGGTCGAGCGCCTCGTCGAGCGGTTCTGGCCGGGAGGGCTCACGATCGTGCTGCCCGCCCAGCCGTCGCTGACGTGGGACCTGGGTGACACCGGCGGCACGGTCGCCGTGCGGATGCCGGCCGAGCGCATCGCCCTCGAACTGCTCGAGGAGACCGGCCCGCTCGCCGTCTCCAGCGCGAACCTGACGGGCAAGGCGGCGGCGACGGCCGTCGACGACGCGGTGGACATGCTCGGCGAGAGCGTCTCCGTGTACCTCGACGGCGGCCCGTCCTCGACGGGCGTCGCCTCGACGATCGTGGATGCCACGGGGCTCGTGGGCGACCACCCGCGGCCCGTCCGCGTGCTCCGGGAGGGCGCGATCGACAGGGCCGCCCTCCGAGAGGTGCTCGGCGACCTCCTCGAACCCGACCCGGATCCCGCCGACCTCGACGCGGCCGGCGGCGCGGGGTGAAGCACTACGTCTTCACGCTCGTCCTCACCGGCGCGCTGACCTTCGCGCTGACGTGGCTCGTCTGGCGCGTCAGCATGCGCTACAAGCTCTATCCCGGCATCCGGGAGCGCGACGTGCACAAGACGCCGACGCCGCGGCTCGGGGGCGTCGCGATGTTCCTCGGCGTGCTGGCGGCGTTCGCCCTGTCGACGGTCGTGCCGTACTTCGACATCATCTGGGGAAACCCCGCCCGCGTGTGGTCGATCCTGGGTGCGACGCTCCTCATCGTGCTCGTCGGCGTCGCCGACGACCTGTGGGACCTCGACTGGCTGCTCAAGCTCGGTGCCCAGCTGCTGGCCGGATGGATCGTCGTGGGGCTCGGCGGCGTGCAGATCTTCTATCTGCCGTTCGGGGGCATGAGTTATGTGCCCGGCTGGATGAGCGGCACGATCTCGGTGCTCGTGATCGTCGTGGTCATGAACGCGGTGAACTTCATCGACGGCCTCGACGGCCTCGTCGCCGGTGTCGCCCTCATCGCGAACGGGGTGTTCTTCGCGTACACGTACCTCCTCTCGCGCGATTTCGAGTTCAGCAGCTACTCGAACCTCGCCGCCTTCATCGCGATCGTGCTCGTGGGAGTGTGCATCGGCTTCCTGCCCTTCAACTGGAACCCAGCACGAATGTTCATGGGGGACGGCGGAGCGCTCATGCTGGGCCTGCTCATGGCCGTCTCTGCGCTGCTGGTCACCGGCTCGCTGCCGCCCTCGCTCCTCGCCGACAACGACCAGTTCGGTCGCTCGCAGCTGCTCGGTGCGTTCATCCCGGTGCTCCTGCCGATCGTGGTCGTGCTGCTTCCGCTGCTCGATTTCGGCCTGGCCGTCGTGCGCCGGATGGCCAGGGGGAAGTCGCCGTTCTCGCCCGATCGGAAGCACCTGCACCATCGCATGCTCGACATGGGTCACAGCGACCGGGACGCCGTCCTCATCTTCTACGCGTGGACGACGGTGGTGAGCCTCTCGGTGCTGCTCATGTACATCGGGACGACCGCCGGCTGGCCGGGCCTGTACTGGCCGGGATTCGTCTTCTTCGTCATCGGCGCGGCCGCGTGCCTCGTCGTCACCCTGCCCTCCCGGCGTCGTGCCCGCGTCGCCGTCCCGCCCGTCTCCGAGCCTGAACGGAAGCCCTCCCGATGACCCGCCAGACCGTCTCCAGCACGCCCGTCCTGCGCACGACCCTGCTGTGGTCCGCAGCCGCCACCGCCGCCCTCGCCGTCGCGGGCGCGATCATCGGCTACGCCGTCGCGGGGACGAACGGCCTGTGGAGCGCGCTCGCGGCCATCGTGCTGGCCGCCGTCTTCCTCGGGCTGACGGGCGCCAGCATCCTGATCGCCAACCGCTGGTACGGCGATCCCCTCTACGTGCCCATCTTCTTCGGCCTCGTCATGGGCGCGTGGGTGCTGAAGTTCGCCCTGTTCATCGTCGTGCTGCTCGTGCTGCGGGGGCAGCCGTGGCTCAACGGCACGGTGTTCTTCGTCGCACTCGTCGCGAGCGTCCTCGCGTCCCTCGTGATCGACGTCGTCGTCATGCTCCGCATGCGGATCCCGCACGTCAGCGACGTGAGCCTGCCGACCGCCGCCGACATCGATGAAGGCGCGGCGGACGCCGGATCCCCGGCGAAGGATGCGGACGAGAGCATGCCTCGGGACTGATAGGCTGTACCGCGAGCCCGCCTTGCTCTTACGGGAGCGCTTGCGGAGTCACGCTCACTGACCATCGTCGCCCCGGCCCTGGCCGGTGCCCCGAAGCTGGAGCCAGCGCTGTTTACCCAGACTGCGACCCTGATCGCCACCACCGTCGGCCGAATCGCGTCCTCTGAAGGTCCGGAGTTCCACGGGCCCTCGGTCGATGAGTTCTTCCCCGCGCCGATCTTCCAGATCGGCGACCTGGTCATCAACCGCATCCACGTCATCCAGTTCCTCGCGACGATCGCCGTCGTCCTGATCTTCTGGCTCGGCACGCGCCGCATGACCGTCGTCCCCGGCCGGTTCCAGAGCCTCGTCGAGATGGGCCTGGACTTCGTCCGCGTCAACATCGCGGAAGACCTCCTGGGCAAGAAGGACGGTCAGCGCTTCCTGCCGATCCTCACGACGATGTTCTTCATGATCCTGTTCATGAACATCACAGGCATCATCCCGTTCCTGAACATCGCCGGCACGAGCATCATCGCCGTGCCGCTGCTGCTGGCCGTGGTCAGCTACGTGACGTTCATCTATGCGGGCATCAAGAAGAGCCCGGTCGGCTTCTTCAAGAACTCCCTCTTCCCCTCGGGCGTGCCGCCCTTCCTCTACCTGATCGTGACGCCGCTCGAGTTCATCTCGACCTTCATCGTGCGGCCGATCACGCTGACGCTGCGACTCCTGATGAACATGATGGTCGGGCACCTCATGCTCGTCCTGTTCTTCGCGGCGACGCAGTTCTTCCTCCTCGATCTCGGCGGATGGTGGTCGGCGCTGGCCGCCGGCTCGCTGGCCTTCGGCTTCGCCTTCACCGTCTTCGAGATCCTGGTGGCCGTCCTCCAGGCCTACGTCTTCACCATCCTCACCGCGGTCTACATCCAGCTCGCGGTCGCAGAAGAGCACTGAGCGGGCGGGCGCACGCCCTCCCACCCAACCGAAAGGAAAACACCCCGTGGACGCAACTACGGTTCTGGCCAACCTTCACGGCAACATCGCCACGGTCGGCTACGGCCTCGCGGCGATCGGCCCGGCCATCGGCGTGGGCATCGTCGTCGGCAAGACGATCGAGGGCGTCGCCCGTCAGCCCGAGCTGGCCGGTCGCCTGCAGGTGCTGATGTGGATCGGTATCGCCTTCACCGAGGCGCTCGCCTTCATCGGCATCGCGACGTACTTCATCTTCACCAGCACCACCCCGTAATCCGCCGCCCGATCACCAGTCTTAAGGAGACAGGATGCTGAACGCTCTTGTCGCGTATGCCGCGGAGGAGGGGACGACCCACAACCCCCTCATCCCCGCGTGGTACGACATCATCTGGTCGGCGGTCTGCTTCGTCGTCATCCTCTTCGTCTTCTGGAAGGTCGCCCTCCCCAAGATGAAGGACCTGCTCGATGCGCGCTCCGCCGCGATCGAGGGGAACATCGCGAAGGCCGACGAGGCCCAGCGACGTGCCGAGGCAGCGCTCGAGGAGTACACGGCGCAGCTGGCCGAGGCCCGCAAGGAGGCCGGCGAGATCCGCGACGCCGCCCGCGAGGACGGCAAGAAGATCGTCGCCGAGGCCAAGGACAGCGCATCGGCCGAGGCCGCGCGCCTGACCGCCGCCGCGCACACGCAGATCGAGGCGGAGCGCCAGTCGGCGCTCGTGTCGCTGCGCAGTGAGGTGGGCACCCTCGCCCTCGACCTCGCCGGCGGCGTCATCGGGGAGACCCTCTCCGACGACAAGAAGGCCAAGGGCGTCGTCGACCGCTTCCTCGCAGACCTCGAAGCCGGAGCGACGAAGTAATGGGAAGCGCTACCACTCAGGCGCTCGCGTCGACCGAGGCGGCGCTGACCGCGGCGACCATCGGCGATCTCGGTGTGGCTCGCG
>Ga0182739_1005077_pt1 | contig 10573 bp, 12 predicted proteins | sample eDN5th30CBELigBY_FD_128873 | JGI IMG/M metagenome (GOLD analysis project Ga0182739, IMG submission 128873) | Enriched backyard soil microbial communities from Emeryville, California, USA - eDNA 5th pass 30_C BE-Lig BY (version 2) (version 2) | ecosystem: Environmental > Terrestrial > Soil >...
CCCCGCGCCACCGACTCCGGCTGGCGCTTCAGCCGCGACGCGCGCACCGGCGCCAGCCTCGGCGCGATGAACGCCAGCGTGCGCGTGCCCGGCACCGGGCCGGGCCGGGGCCAGTGGCTGCGCCGCTTCCTCGCCTTCCTCGGGCCGGGCTACATGGTCTCGGTCGGCTACATGGACCCGGGCAACTGGGCGACCGACCTGGCCGGTGGTTCGCAGTTCGGCTACACGCTGCTGTGCGTGATCCTGCTGTCGAACCTGATGGCGATCGTGCTGCAGGCGCTGGCCGCGCGGCTGGGCATCGCCACCGGGCGCGACCTCGCCCAGGCCTGCCGCGACCACTACCCGCGGCCGGTCGCCTTCGTGCTGTGGGTGGTGTGCGAGGTTGCGATCATCGCCTGCGACCTGGCCGAGGTGATCGGCACCGCGATCGCGCTCAACCTGCTGTTCGGGATCCCGCTGGTGGCGGGCGCGATCATCACCGCGGTCGACGTGTTCCTGGTGCTGTACCTGATGCGCCACGGCTTCCGCGCGCTTGAGGCCTTCATCATCGCGATGCTGCTGGTGATCTTCGCCTGCTTCGGGATCCAGATCGCACTGGCCGCGCCGCCGGTGGCCGAGGTGCTGGGCGGTTTCATCCCGCGCGCCGAAGTGGTGACCAACCCGGCCGCTCTGTACATCGCGATCGGCATCATCGGCGCCACGGTGATGCCGCACAACCTGTACCTGCACTCGTCGATCGTGCAGACCCGCGACTACCCGCGCGACGACGCCGGCAAGCGCATGGCGATCCGCTGGGCGGTAACCGACAGCACCATCGCGCTGATGCTGGCGCTGTTCATCAACGCGGCGATCCTGGTCATGGCCGCGACCGTGTTCCACAAGGCCGGGCATACCGACGTGCAGGAGATCGAGCAGGCCTACGCGCTGCTGTCGCCGATGCTCGGCGTGGGCATTGCGTCGACCCTGTTCGCGGTCGCACTGCTGGCCTCGGGCGTCAATTCCACGGTCACCGCCACGCTTGCCGGGCAGATCGTGATGGAGGGCTTCCTGCACCTGCGCATGCCCACGTGGGCGCGGCGCCTGGTGACGCGCGGCATCGCGATCATCCCGGTCGTGGTGATCACCGCACTGTACGGCTCCGAAGGCACTGCCAAGCTGCTGGTCTTCAGCCAGGTGCTGCTGTCGATGCAGCTTCCGTTCGCGGTGATCCCGCTGGTGCGCTTCGTCACCGACCGCGAAAAGATGGGGCGTTTCGTGGTCAAGCCGTGGCTGGCGTCGCTGGCCTGGGTGATCGCGGCGATCATCGTGGCGTTGAACGTGAAGCTGCTGTTCGACACGTTCGCCGGCGGTTGAGCGGCGGCGTCAGCCGCCGGCCTTCGACTGGCGTTTCGACTTCGCCTGCCCGTCCGCATCCGGCGATTCGTCCTGCGCCGGCGCTGCCACTTCGGCGGGCGGGCGCCCCCAGCGCGCGTAGCTTGCGGTGATGTCCTGCTTCAGGCGCTGCACGGCGTCCGGGCGCGCGGCGATGCCGGCCTGTGCAGCGACCGCGGCCCAGCCTTCCTCGCGCGACCGCCCCCACGCCTCGACCAGCGCCCGGCAAGGACGCCCGAGCACCTGCGCCAGCGCGCAGGCGTAGTAGACGTCACCCGGCGCCCAGTTGCGCTGGTCCACCAGCTCGGTGACCAGCGCGCGCGGCGCGGCGTGGTAACGCACCAGTTCGTCGATGAACGCGCCGCGGTAGCGCGCGCCGTAAACGTTGATGTCGGCCAGCTGGCTGTCGATCCAGGCGTCACCGCTGCGCGGATTCCAGTCGAATGCGTGCTCCTGCGCCAAGCCGGTGCCGGACAGCAGCAGGCACGCGGCCAGCACGAGCGCACGACGCGCGGCGGCAGTGATGGAAACGCGGGAAGCGGGCATGTCGATCCTCACGGGCATCAGGGTACGCGCGGCGACAGCATCGCGTCATCCCGTCCCGGCAGCGGCCGGCCGCGCGAATCTCGCGACTGCAGGCGCCCATCCGGCGTCAGCACGAAGGTTCGCTGCCCGCCCTGCTCGCCCTGCAATCGCAGCAGGTCCGCTTGCTGGCGCCATTGGCCGCGCTCGACGAAGCGCATGCCGGCAGGGCCGGCGCGGTAGGTTTCGACCAGCAGGTAGCGGCGATCGTCGCCCGCACGCTCCAGCGCCAGGACGACATCGATGCCCCCGCAGTCGGCGCAGGGGCGGCTGCCACGCCATTCGGCCCGGCCGTCGCCTTGCTCGATCCCGGGCAGCGGCGCCGCCCCGGGCGCGCAGCCGGCGGCGATGCACAGCAACGGCACGATCAGCAGGCGCAGGCGCATGCCGGGATTGTGCGCAAGCCGGGCCGGTGATGCACGCCATTTGCACGCGTCCGTGACGCGGGCCGAGGTAGCGTGCGGACCATGGTGGAGCGCAGCGAAGATCCGTTCAGGAGGACGCCCATGGCCGGTCCGAGACGCGCGCGCGCGCCGCGATCGCGGCGATGGCTGGCCTGGCTTGTCGTTGTCGTGGTGTTGCTGGGCGCCTACGCGATTGCCCTGCGCTGGGTGACGCTTCGGGTCGAGTCCGGCGTCGAAGCGAGCATCCACCCACCGGCGGCCGGGCCGTCGCTGCGGGATCCCGACGAGTAGACCGCCGCAGCCGCGCACTCGCGTTGCCGGACGCGTAAATTCGCGGACGCGTTGTTCAGGGCCCGCCTTCGCGCCGGCCGTGGTCGCGATCGTCGCCGCTCCGGCAGCGACGGCGCCCATCGCAATCCGCGCCGCCGGCGTGCCGTTGCAGCGCGCCGTCTTCCGCATCGGCATCGCCACGCGCCACGTCGCGCATGGCGCCATGGCGATTCATGCGCTGCTCGCGAAAGTACACCGCCCGGCCATGGGCATCGCGGCGCACGCGCGCAGGCGCATCGCCGCCGGCATGTCCGCTGGCCTGCGCCGGCGACGCGAACCGCGGCACCGGCCCGTCGCCATCCCTGTGACCCGCAGCTGCGCACGCCGACAGCGCGAGCGTTCCCGCAAGCGCGGCGCCCGCGAGCCAGCGCGGCTGCGTTCCCTTCGACATGTTCCCAGGCGTTGGCACCCTTGCACCATGGCGCAGCCGGGGTGAAGGCAGGCTCATTCCAGCGCTGCTTCAGGCATCGGCCAGGGCAGATATCGCGGCCACCGCTTCGGGCAATCCGGCCGGAGAATGCACGCTGCGCATGCGCTCGCTGCCGGCGTCGATGCTGGCCTCGTTCTCATGGCTCCAGGTGGTGTGGTACGGCATGTGCACGCCCCAGCCGCCGAGCGAAAGCACCGGCGCGATGTCCGATCGTAGCGAGTTGCCAACCATCACGAACTGCCCGGCGGCGATGCCGAACTCCTCCAGCAGTCGCGCGTAGGTCGCCGGATCCTTTTCGCTGACGATCTCGATGCGCCGGAACAGGTCGGCAAGCCCGGAGTCGCGCACCTTCGCTTCCTGGTGGAACAGGTCGCCCTTGGTGATCAGCACCACGTCGTGCCGCGCGGCAACCGCGGCGACGGCATCGCGGATGCCCGGCAACAGTTCCACCGGGTGTCGCAGCAGGTCCTTGGCCAGGCCGACGATGCGGCTCACGTCCGCGGCGCTGACGCGCTGGCCGGCGATCTCCACCGCGGCCTCGATCATCGACAGCGCCATGCCCTTCACGCCGTAGCCGAACCACGCCAGGTTGGCCTTCTCGAACGCGTACAGACGCTCGGACACGCGCGCGTCGGTGACGTCGACATAACCGCCGACGATCTGCTCGAACTCGAGCTGCGCAGCGTCGAAATAATCCTGGCTGCGCCAGAGCGTATCGTCGCCATCGAAGGCGACCATGCGGATGCCATTGCCCATCGGCGCATTATGCCGCGGCGCGGATCCCGGCCGATGCCTGGCCCGGCCACCCGGGTGTCCAGCCTTAGGCCATGTCGCGGCCGCCGGAGCGCGGCGATGCGTACGGCCAGCAAAAAGGGCGACCCGAAGGCCGCCCTTGCATGCGGCGCGGGAAGATCCCCGCCCGCGTCGCGTTCTCGCGGTTACTCGCCGCCGTCGTCGGCGCCGGCGCCGGCATCGCCGGCGGCCGCATGGGCCTTGTACTCGTCGGCGGTGAGCTTGCCGTCGGCGTCGGCGTCAGCCGCGTCGAACACCTGCGCCAGCGCCGGCACGGTGGCGACTTCGGCCTTGCTCAGGCTGCCGTCCTTGTCCACGTCCAGGTCGGCCCAGGTGACCTGCTTGGGCTCGGCGGTCGGCGCGGCGCTCGGCGCGGCGTCCTGTGCGGCACCATCGTCCGTCGTCGGCGCGGTCTGTGCGAATGCCAGCGGCATGGCGGCAGCGGCGACGATCGCGATCAGGCCGGACATCTTGGTTGCGTGCTTCATCGTGTTCTCCATGGATTGTGTGTTCGAGGTTGGATGTTCGGGGACGCCGCCGATGCGATTGCACGACACCACCCTGGCACCGACCTTGCCGTTGGCTCGATGAACGTTTCCAGCGCCTCGCCGCGAAGGCTTACACGGCCTTAACCACTGCTCGCGCGAATGCGGTTAGTCGACGATGCGATGGCGGTCATGCATTGGCACCTCCCCGGGCCAGGGCGTGGATTCTCCGGCGCCCGATGCCACCGCCGTGACGCCGCCACGCGCAGCGAGCGACTGAACACAACACAACCTTCACGCGCGCGCATGCGCCGCGGCCATCCGCGCAAGCGCTCAGCCAGTCGGCAATGCGCGCATGCGCCGCACCAGTCCGATGCCGCTGACGAGGTAGTACGCCACCAGCAAGACGACCAGCCCGTACGTCAACGGGCTGGCCATGAGCGGCTGCGTCCCGGCGGCAGGCACCTCGAAGCGATACGCACGCCAGCCCAGTCGCGCGACCAGCAGCAGCGTGACTACCCCGCCGATCCAGGGATTGGAAACGTACCTGCGCACGCCGTCGACGACCCAGACGCGCATGTGCCGCAGCGCCAGCCATCCCAGCCCGGCGCCGGCCATGCCGCCGATCGCCAACGCGGGCAGAAGCCGATGCGCCGATCCACCAGCCACCAGCAGCCCGCATGCGAGCAGCGACAGCAGCGCGATGCGCAGCGCCGCGCGTTGCGGCCGATAGACCTGGTGCCCGAACTGGCGGCGGATACGCCGGTAATACAGCCAGCCAACACCGGCGGTGGCAAGCAGCGGCATGATCGCGGGAACGGGCATGGCGTGATCCTCCGGCAAGGCCAGTATGCCGCCGCGCGCCGCTGGCGCAGGTGCCGGAGGTCATCGCCGTCCGGGCTGCCTTGCGGTCAGGCGTCGTCTTCCGCACGCACGACGACGCCGGGCACGCCGTCGGCGTCCAGCGTCACGGACACCTGGATCGGCCGGCAGCAGACCTGGCAGTCCTCGATGTACTGCTGGTCGCCCGCCGAATCGTCGACGAACAGCACGATGGTTTCGCCGCAGTACGGGCAGTCGATATCGATGGCAGGCAGCATCCGGATGTCCTCTGGTTCGGGCCACGATGCATTGGCCACGACGCGCTGGTCGCAATGCCCGGGCGTGGTGCTAGTGTGCACCCCACTCGTCCCGACACGTGAACCGGAGCGCCGCCATGCCCCTTCGCCCCATGACTCTCCGCCTCAAGACGCCTCGCCTGCTTGCCCTCGCATGCGTCGCCAGCCTCGGCCTCGTCGCCTGCAACCACGCGGGGCAGTCCGACACCGCCACGCCGATGGCTGGCGTCGCTTCCGCAACTGCCACGGCCGCGCCCGCGGACCGCGACGCGCGCCCCTTCAACGCGACCGAAATCGCGAAGTTCAACGAGCCCTGGGCGATGGCCTTCCTGCCCGACGGCCGCCTGCTGGTGACCGAGAAGAAAGGCGCGCTGAAGCTGGTCGACCTTGCGACCGGCAAGACCGGCAACATCAAGGGCGTGCCCGAAGTCGACTACGGCGGCCAGGGCGGCTTCGGCGACGTCGCCCTGCATCCGCAGTTCGCCAGCAACCACCTTGTCTACGTGAGCTATGCCGAAGCCGGCGACGGCGACACCCGCGGCGCGGCGGTCGCGCGCGGCACGCTGGCGCTGGACGAAAGCGGCGGCGGCACGCTGCAGGACATGAAGGTGATCTGGCGGCAGGTACCGAAGGTCGACGGCCGCGGCCACTACGGCCACCGCCTGCTGTTCGGCAAGGACGGCAAGCTGTGGATCACTTCCAGCGAGCGGCAGAAGTTCGACCCGGCGCAGGACATGCAGTCCAACCTGGGCAAGATGATCCGGCTTGACGACGACGGCAGCGTACCGGCCGACAATCCCTTCGCCGGCCAGGGCGGCGTGGCCGCGCAGGTGTGGTCGCTCGGCCATCGCAACCTGCTGGGCATCGACTTCGACGCACAGGGGCGGCTGTGGGAAGTGGAAATGGGGCCGATGGGCGGCGACGAACTCAACCTCGTCGTGCGCGGCGGCAACTACGGCTATCCGATCGTCTCCAACGGCGACCACTACGACGGCCGCGTCATTCCCGACCACGACACGCGCCCGGAATTCAACGCGCCCAAGGCGTGGTGGACGCCGGTGATCTCGCCGTCGAGCCTGATGATCTATTCGGGCGCGATGTTCCCGGACTGGCAGGGCGACGGCTTCATCGGCGGGCTGTCGTCGCAGTCGCTGGTGCGGGTCGAGTTCGACGGCGACAGCGCGCGCGAGGCGCAGCGGTTCAACATGGGCCAGCGCATCCGCGCGGTGGAACAGGGGCCGGACGGCGCGATCTGGCTGCTCGAAGACGGCAAGGACGGGCGCCTGCTCAAGCTCACCCCGAACTGACGTTGCAGGCATGCCAGTGGGCACGTTCGCGTTGTGCGGGTGATGCGATCGCGCCCATGGGGCGCTCCTACAGGGCCGGGCGTTCGCGCTTGAAACCCATCGCCTCGCGATAGCGCTCGTACAGCGTGAGCACCTTGTCGATGTAGAGGCGGGTTTCGTCGTACGGCGGCACGCCCTTGTAGCGGGTCACGGTGCCGATGCCGGCGTTGTAGGCCGCGGCGGCCAGCGTGCGGTCGCCGTGGTAGCGGCGCAGCAGCGACTTCATGTAGCGCGCGCCGGCATCAATCGACTGCGCCGGCACGAACGGATCGGTGACGCCGTATTCGGTCGCGACCTCGGGCATCAGCTGCATCACGCCCTGCGCGCCCTTGGGCGAAACGGCGCTGGCGTCGAAACCGCTCTCGGCGTGGGCGATCGCGCGCAGCCACGCATCGTCGACGCCGGTCGCCTTCGCCGCGGCCTTGAACAGCTTGGCGTGCCGGTCCAGCCGCGGCTTGCCGACCTTGCCCAGGCCAGCGTGCGCCGGCTCGCCCGGCGGCGTGTGCATGGTGAACTTCAGGTACACGCGCGAACCGGGCAGGTTGCGGGTCGAGTACACCAGCCTGCCGTCCTGCTCGCGCTCGTAGAGGGTGCCGCTGAACACGCCCATCTCGCCCCACAGGTTGGGCGCCTGCACCGCGTTGTCATCGATCTGTTTCGCCACGCATTTCGAACCCGGCTCCGGCGCGGTGGCCAGGCTGACGGTGCCATCGCGCACGCAGCGGTAGACCGTGCGCGCCTGCGCCGCGGACGGCAGGCCGGCAAGCAGCGGAAGCAGCAGGAACCAGGCCATCGAGCGCATGCCGCGCAGTGTATGCCGATGTCGGCAACGCGACCGGAACGGCACGCCCTGCGGCACGCGCCGCTAGCCGAAGCGGTGCGGGCGGTGGCGCAGTCCGCGCCAGGACGACTGCGATGGAACGCGCGGCCACTCGTGTCGGGATGACGGCCGTCCACTGCGGCGATGGTCTTGCGGAACAGCCGCGGTGCGATGCAGGGCCGCGGCCTGCCGAAGCGTTGCTCCGCGCCCGCCCGTGGCGGAACAGTCCACCGGGCCGGCGGGAACCTCTGCGACCCCGCTTCATCGGATGCCGGGAAGGCGGAAGCACGCACCGTGGCGACAGATCGCTCGAACGCGCCCCACGCGACAGCTCGCACGACGATGCCGGCCAGCGGACTTCCAGATGCCGCCGTCTTTACACATGGACAGTTCGCGTGCCTGCGGGAAGCACCGACGATCGACTCGACGGAAAACCGGCACACGGCCACGGGACGGCCGCCCGAACAACGCATCGCGAACCACTGGGAGACAGCGCAATGAATACGATCAGCCCGAAATCCCGGAAACCCCTCCTGCCATGGATCCTGATGATCGGCGGACTGGTTCCGGGCCTGGCCGTTGCGGCAACGCCGGCGCAAACGTTCTACATCTACGGACAGGCACAGGTCCTCGAGGGCCACGCATCGTCCACCCCGTTCCCCGGGAGCCGCCTGCAGCTCGCCACGCCCTTCATCGGCCAGATGCGCGTCGACCCCGGCTTCACGGATCCTTCCTTCGGTCCGGTGGGGCGCGTGGCTTCGATCACGGTGAGCTTTCCGCTTCTGTCCGGCGTCCCGCCCTTCAGCGCGATCCTCACGCAAGGCCCCGAGATCAGCGGCATCACGCCGCTCAAGTACGACGTCACCCTGCGCAACGCGAAAGGCGAGCAGGTGCAGATCCAGTTCACGACCCTGCGATCGCCGGCCACCTATCCCGGCTTCGGCACGCCGGTGGGTTCGCTGGTCAATTTCGGCGGCGGCTCCTTCATGCAGGGCAGCAACAGCGGGCCTCTTGATGTCGGCTACGGCGACCAGCCGGTTTTCCTGCAGGACTTTCGCGGCCGGATCACCGCGTTCCCGCTGCGCCGCCGGTAAGGCAGGCATGGCGGGGCATGCGTGACCGGCGGCCTGCATGTTCGCGAGCCTGCGCCTGCGCGCCGGCTGCGCGATCGGATTCGAACGCCGTCGACGCGAGGATTGGACCGTCGCGGCGCCACACACTTCGGAGGGTAAGGTGATGAAGCGGAAAACGAAGGTTCTCTCGGTGCTGATCGCCGGCAGCGTGTCGCTGTCGGTCGCTTCAGTCGGCGCGATCTACGCGGCGTCCCAGCCGGGCCAGCCGCTGGACGCCCCGGCACTGGTCAAGCAAGGCCAGCAGGTGTTCCGCTACGACACGTTCGGCGACGAGATCAAGTGGACCGACCAGCTGCGCATGCACGAGGTCATCCGCACGCAAGTCAGTCCGATCACGGCGTTGGCGGTCGGCCTGAAGCTCGATATCGAGGCGCTCCCCGATTCGGTGCAACAGGGCATCGTGGACGGGACCATCGACCTGGGCGACCCGGCCGTGACGGTTGCCCTGTTGAAGCTCAATGCGGTCGTCGGCCTCAAGGGCACCGTCGAGAACGTGGATGGCGTCGACACCCTGACCCGGGTCGGCACCACCTGCGCGCTGTGCCACTCGACCGTCGACGACTCGTTTGCACCGGGCATTGGCCACCGGCGCGATGGCTGGCCCAACCTGGACCTCAACCCCGGCGCGATCATCGCGCTGTCGCCGGCGCTTTCGGACGCGCAGAAGGCGCAGGCGAATTCGTGGGGGGCCGGCAAGTACGATCCGCGCTGGAACGTGGACGGCCTGAGCAATCCCGTCGTGATCCCGCCGGCCTACGGCCTGGCCGGGGTGAACAGCGTCGTCTTCACCGGCGACGGGCCCAACCTGTCGTACTGGAACCGCTACGTCGCGGTCACCCAGATGGGCGGGGAAGGCGTTTTCTCCGACCCGCGCGTCGGCACCCACCTGGATCCAGCGACCCCCGGGCTGTCAACCGACTGGCGCCCCGGCATGGTGGTTGCGAACGGCACGGACGACAAGGTGAGCGGCCTGCTGGCCGCGTTGCAGGCCTACCAGCTGTCGCTTCCCGCGCCGCGCCCGCCGGCTGGAAGCATCGATATCGCCCAGGCACAGCGCGGCAAGACCGTGTTCAAGACCGCGGGCTGCGCGAGCTGCCACAGCGGCGCGCATTTCACCGATGCCAACAAGCGGCTGCATCCGCCGTCGGCCTCCGTCGCAACGGACACGCTCTACGTGACGCGCTCGGCAACCGGGATGTACCGCACCACGCCGCTGCGCGGCCTGTGGCAGCACGCGCCGTACTTCCACGATGGCTCCGCCGCGACGCTTGCCGACGTCGTGGACACCTACAACACCAAGCAGAAGCTGCAGCTGACGGCCAGACAGAAGGGTGAACTGGTCGAGTACCTGAAGACGCTCTGACCCGGGCCGGGACACCGGATCGGCCGAAGGGCATTCGACGACGGCGCGGCGCCCCGGGAACACGTCCCGCGGGGCCGCGCCGTTCGTCGTGCATTTCCAGCACCGGCGAGTACGCGCCGGCCACGCGACGCACCGGCATGCGCCACCGCATCGCCGCCACCACCGTCGGCCGCGGCGATGAAGGACTGAAGATCGAAGCCGAACCGCAGCGACAGGCTTCGCAGGCGGCAACGGATGCGTCCGTGCCGGCCTGGCGCCGCTGCGTCGAGGCAAGCGCACTGCACCGACTGGCCCGCCAGCACCCGGGCCCGGGCATCGCCGCAGGCGGCGTCCCTGCGAACGCCGTTGCTCCGTGCGCCGCCATTGCCGGGCGTCGCGCGCCCGCGGTTCGCGAACAAC
>Ga0182739_1005078_pt1 | contig 10569 bp, 10 predicted proteins | sample eDN5th30CBELigBY_FD_128873 | JGI IMG/M metagenome (GOLD analysis project Ga0182739, IMG submission 128873) | Enriched backyard soil microbial communities from Emeryville, California, USA - eDNA 5th pass 30_C BE-Lig BY (version 2) (version 2) | ecosystem: Environmental > Terrestrial > Soil >...
ACAACCGCGACTTTACGGTACGATGCGGCAGCTTGTCTAAACACTTGCTGAATACGAATAAAGTTTGATGCATATAATGCTACAATAATTCGACCTGGTGCCGAATGGAACGTTTTTTGCAATTCTTCCGCAATAACTGCTTCACTTGTTGTATAGCCAGGACGTTCTGCTTCCATTGATTCTGATAAAAGCATGAATACGCCTTCTTCACCAAGCATCGCCATTTTTGCCAAATCCGGCTTGAACTTGCCTGTTGCCGACTGGTCAAATTTGAATTCGCCTGTGTGAACGATAGCACCTTCAGAAGTATGGAACACGATACCTAATGAATCTGGAATACTATGTGTCGTATGGAAGAATGTCACATAAGTAGAATTGAAGTTCATTCGACTATTGCTCGATACTTCAAAGAATTTCACTTGGTAAGGTGCAGGCAACTCTTTTAAATGCTCCTTAGCAAGTGCGATCGTTAACTTTGAACCGTACACCGGTGCTTTAATTTTCTTTAATACATACGCAATCGATCCAATTGCATCTTCATGTCCATGTGTAAGGAAAATACCTTTTACGCGCTCTTTATTTTCCTCTAAATACGTGATATCTGGAATAACGATATCAATTCCAAGCATTTCGTCTTCTGGGAACATGAGCCCACTGTCTACTACGAAAAGCTCTTCATCGATTTCTATTACATACATTGATTTTCCGATTTCGCCAACTCCACCTAATGGAATGACACGGATTAGTTCATTTTTTGATTTTGTCACTTTATTTCCTCCTAAATTGTTCCGAACAGCAACCACTTAAAGTTCATTATACGGTGAGAATGACGTTAGTACAAATAAAAAAGTGATTTTCTTTTTTTACGGAACTGCGGGCAAATTAAAATCACAACCGTTTTGCCTAATGTCAAAATTTTATTCCTCACTTTTAACTGGATAATCCTCAATTGGCAGCGGATAATCCTCAAGACTCTTCTTATAATCCTCAGTTTCTGACCATTAATCCTCAGTTTCTGACCATTAATCCTCAAACTGACCAAAAATAAAAAAACAGTCACCCGCTTCTCATCGGAAGGAGTGACTGTGAATTTTGTTAGTTTACTTGTAATGCGCGGAAACTTTTTGCTTTTTCCTGATACGTATCCCAAATTTCATCGAATGCTGCCTTTTCTTCCGGTAGCATTTCCATCATCGGCATCCGTACATCAAGTGTATCAAAGCCTAATTTAGTCATCGCGTATTTAATTGGGGATGGATTTGGTTGTGCAAATAGCGCACGAACAAGCGGCAATAATGCACGGTGAATTTGTGCAGCCTCCTGATGACGGCCTTCTTCAAATGCACGGACCATTTGCTGCATATCTTTCCCTACTACATGTGAAGCAACAGAAATAATGCCGCGACCACCGATTGCAAGCAGTGGCAATGTTAACCCGTCATCCCCTGAATACACATGGAAATCCGGATCCACATTTTCAATGATGTCACCCATTTGATCCAAGTTACCGCTCGCTTCTTTAATGCATGTAATATTCGGTACATCTTTGCTGATCGCAATCGTTGTTTCCGCTAAAATATTGGCACCCGTACGTCCAGGGACATTATAAAGCATGACAGGGAGTTTCGTTTCTTTTGCGATCGTACTAAAGTGGGCATACATGCCGCGCTGGTTAGGTTTATTATAATATGGGGTTACTAGCATGATTCCGTTTGCCCCATTTTCCTCTGCTTTGTGAGTCATCATAATCGAATAGGCTGTTTCGTTATCCCCTGTACCGGCAATAACAGGTATGCGTCCAGCCACTTTTTCGACTGTAAAACGCACGACCTCGATTTTTTCCTCAGTTGACATCGTCGGGTTTTCAGAAGTTGTTCCACAAGCAATAATTGAATCTGTACCATTTTCAATTAAATGGTCAATAATACGTTCTAACTCAGGATAATTAATCGTACCGTCCTTTTTAAACGGCGTAATCATCGCTGTACCAATACGTCCGAAATCCATAACTAATAATCCTCCCCTTATAGTAAGTGATCCTCTAGCATAGCTTCTGCAATTTGAATAGAGTTGAGTGCAGCCCCTTTTAATAAATTATCTGACACAATCCATAAGTGGAATCCTTTTTTGTTGTCTAAATCTTGGCGAATACGTCCAACATATGTCGGTTCTTCATTTTCCGCAAAAATCGGCATCGGGTAAAGCTGTTCGCGAATATCATCTTGCAGAACAATACCCGGTGCACCTGTTAATGCGTCAAAAATTTGCTGTACTGTTGCTTCTTGCTCCAGTTCGATATAAACCGATTCTGAGTGGCCTGAAACAACCGGAACACGTACACATGTTGCAGCGACTTTCAGCTCAGGTAATTCCATAATTTTTTTCGTTTCGTTGATCATTTTCATCTCTTCATATGTAAAGCCATTTTCCGTAAATTTATCGATTTGCGGAATGACATTACGTGCGATAGGATAATGTTTTTTATCTGATTTAACCGGTAAAACTTTCGCTTCTACATTTTTCCCTGCATCCCACTGTGCACTTTGCTCACGCAGTTCTTCAATTGCTGCCACACCAGAACCGGATACCGCTTGATATGTCGATACAACAACTTTTGTTAAACCGAATTTTTCACGGATTGGCTGTAATGCTGCAACCATTTGAATAGTCGAACAGTTTGGGTTTGCGATAATCCCTTTTGGAACTGTTTTTAATGCATGGCGATTTACTTCCGGTACAACAAGCGGTACCTCTGGATCCATACGGAAATGGCTTGTGTTATCAATAACAATCGCTCCACGCTTTGCTGCTTCAGGTGCAAGTGCCTCTGATACAGCCCCGCCTGCTGAAAATAATGCTAGATCGATCCCTTCAAAACTTTCCGGTTTCGCTTCTTCTATCGTATAGTTTTCACCATTGAATTCAACTTGTTTTCCCGCTGAACGAGCAGAAGCTAAAAACTTGATCGATGCAATTGGAAATTTACGCTCAATCAGCTTCTCCATCATTTTTGTACCTACAGCTCCTGTTGCCCCAACTACGGCAACATTCAATTTTCTTGTCATGTCTCATCTCTCCTAAAAATATCGGTATGTATATAATGTTGGATATTGTATCATATATTATTAAAATTGTGTGAGATAATTTGATTATTTAAAATATTGTATAAATATTGGCTGGATCTGTTTTTTATGAGCGAGCGTATATGCTACAGTATCGAGCATTTTTGTGAAATCCGCTATAAGTGACGTCGGTTTTTTAATTGGATCGTCCTGACCGAATGGAATGAAGAAAATGTTTTTCGCATTCATTAATTTCATTAAATTCATTCCGTTTAACCCTAGCGCATCATTCGTAGAAATACCAAGTACAACAGGTGAACCATTTCGAAGTGTCGCCTTTGCTGCCATGAGTACGGCACTATCTGTTGCAGCATTTGCGAATTTACTGATCGAGTTCCCTGTCATCGGTGCGATGACCATACAGTCTAACGGATTACTCGGTCCGAATGGTTCCGCTTCCGCAATCGAGCTGACAACCTTTTCCCCCGCAAGCGCTTCGATTTTCTCAATCCATTCTTCACCAGTTCCAAATCGTGTAGCAGCATGTAATACAGAAGGCGTTATAATCGGTACAACGGTTGCACCGGCTTCACGAAATTGGGTAATTTTCGGTACGACTTCTTCATACGTACAATGTGATGCGGTAATTCCTAAACCAATGCGTTTTCCCTCAAGCATTTGCTTCCTCCTTTCGTAATTCTAGTATCGTTTCATATAATAAGTTTGCTGCAGCTTGCGGAAAGTATTTCCCAGGTAATGCAGGTAGCAGCTCATATTGCGATAATTTGATATCGTTCAAACATCCCGGGCTTGATGCGACATCATAAATCGGACGGACCATCCATGATGCAAAATCCTTTGTCAGCCATTTCGTCGGAATTGTATTAATCAGAAAATCCGCTTCCATCCTATTTTTTTCATTTAAATCAATACCTTGGTAGCCATATGCAAGGGCCTCGGCTTTTTGCGTTTCCGAACGTACGGCGATGATGACCTTTGCATTGAGACGTGTTAAAAACAGGGCAAGCATCTTTGCTACACGTCCAAACCCTGTAATCATAATTGTTTTATACTGCACATTAACCTTCTCTTTATACAAATGCGCTAAAAAGCCTTCTGCAGTAAGCGCGGCATTTTTCCAGATGAATGTTTCATCTTCCAAATAATAATGCAAGCGCTTGTTTTCAAGAATCTGTTTCCATTCATCTGTTAATTTACCCGCAAAAAATCGTGCCTGACGAATACCTAAAAGCTCCTCCACTTGAATCGATAAAGGGTGGATCGGCAACACAACTTCTGTCGGGTGCAGCTCCAATGCTACTTTGTTCAGTGCTTCATTCCAAACAGTCGTATTTTTGTAATACACCGTGCGATCATTTGTCGATAATTGCTTCGCCAAAAACTTCATCCGCTCATCTGTACCGATCACAAGCCAGCGTTCAGTCATCATTGGCATGCTTTAATGTCGATGTTGTTTTTTGAAATAATACCCGGTCTTCCCCGATTAAAATAATTTCACTCCAAGGAATGTATTTTACCATCCCCGTCTTTTTCTTTTGGAATGGCATCTTCACCATTTGCGCGGGCATTTCAAATCCGGCAATCTTCCCTGTTTTGGCATCAAAAATACATTCCGTCTCAGCTAAAAATCCATATCGAACACCGTTTTCCATTTCGATCAGTTCTTTTTCAGCGAGCTCTGATAAAAGCATTGCATCCCTCCTCTTGTAAGAGCCTACATTACTATATGCATCAACTTTGGCAGAAGTGAAATGGTTCATCATTTAAGTTTGAAGGACCTATTCGTGGGCAGTGAGTCACAGCACGGGCTCGGAAAAAAGATTGCTTAAATTTATATTTTTCGAATTTGCAGTAGACATATTATTCCACATCTGTATATACTGTATATACACAGTTTGAACATGTGAGGTGAAATGATTGATTATCAAATTGAGCAATAACAGTGAAAAGCCTATTTATGAACAGATTACCGACCAGTTAAAACAGGCTATTTTGACAGGCATACTGGTAACAGGCGACTCCTTACCTTCTATCAGAGCATTGGCGAAAGAATTAAAGATCAGTGTGATGACAACGAAGCGGGCATATGCAGATTTGGAGCGGGATGGCTTTATCGTCACGATGGCCGGTAAAGGGAGCTATGTATCCGAACGCAATCAGGATTTCCTGCGGGAAGAGCTGATCCGTCAAATTGAAGTGCATTTTACAAAAGCGGTTTCCATCGCGAAAACTGCCAATGTGCCGAAAGAGGAACTGCATGACCTACTCGATTTACTATTGGAGGAATGATGATGAACGCAATTGAAGTTAAAAATGTTTCGAAGCAATTTAAAAAATTTCGTTTAAATAATATTTCGTTCGCAGTTGAGAGCGGGACGATCGCAGGCTTTATCGGGCAAAACGGTGCCGGAAAATCTACAACGATCAAACTGATTTTAAACTTGCTGAAAAAAATTGATGGTGACATTCTTTTATTCGGAAAAGATCATATCGAACATGAGGTAGAGTTGAAGGCACAAATCGGGGTTGTATTCGATGAACTGCATGTACCGGAAAATTTCACACCAAAAGAACTCGATGTTATGTACGGAAATGTTTATCCTACGTGGGACCGCCCTTATTTTTATCAATTGCTGGAACAGCTGGACGTACCGAAGTATGACAAAATTAAAACAATGTCCAAAGGAGCGAAAATGAAGCTCGCCCTTTCACTTGCACTGGGACATCGGCCGAAACTTTTGCTGCTCGATGAACCAACGAGCGGTCTTGATCCGATCGTGCGCGATGAAGTGCTCGGTATACTGCAAAACTTTATGGAACAAGAAGATCATGCCATCCTCTTTTCTTCCCATATTACATCAGATTTAGAGAAAATCGCCGATACGATAACATTTATCCATGATGGCGAAATTCTGTTCAGTGAAAATAAAGATGACCTGCTGTACGGGTACGGGATTTGGAAAGGATCGTATGAAGACGCCAAAATTATACCGAACCATTCCATCATCGGCAAACGGGATTATGTATTTGGGGTTGAGTACTTGGTCATGCGTGAATTTGTGAATCCGGTTATTGAACTGCAAAAACCGACGATTGATGATCTGATGCTGTTTTTCGTAAAGGGGCGGAAAAAATGAACCAGATGCTTTTTCGTTTTTATGGTCAGCAATTGTCTGCATGGATTTTGTTTACACCTCTTGTGGCATCCATTTTCGGCCTCCCTTTATTATTTATAGGTGCCGAAGCCGCGGCGTATTTTATATTGTCCATCAGTATAACAGCGCTCTGTGCCGTTTATCTGGATCAACGGGAGAGCCAGCTTGTCATGACAAGTCTGTTTCCGATTTCCAGAAAGACATTTTTCTTTGTAGACCTCTCTTTTTTAGGGCGCTACACATTGTACTATATTATTTATACAATTGTCGCAACGACCGCGATTCAAACATTGCTGGAAAAGCAGCTTGTTTTTCCTTCTGTCAGACAGCTATTCGTTAGCTTTGGCATCAGCTTTTTTATTATCGCTTTTTTCCTGCTGTTTCGCCGTAGTAAGTTTGGTCGGTTTATGAATTTTTTTGTATTCCTTATTCCATTAGGATTCTCCCAATTACTCTTCTTTTTTGGGAATTTATCTACTTTCCAAAGTTTTATTTTATTTGCGAGTTTATTGGTATTTTTCATCATCGCAGCAAGCATCACGTTCTTTCGTGATAAAAGGAGGGATATCATTTGATCGCACTACTGAAAGTTCATTTTTATCTTTCGAGAAAACTACTGATCACTGTTTTTTTATTTATTGCAATGATGATCACAATTCAGTGGCTAATAAGCAACGAAATTAATTTAGGATTTCTGGCTTTTTATTTATTGATGTTCTCACCATCATTAGGCTCAAGCTACATACTCGAAAACCACTTTATGAAACGATTACGGATAATGCCGATTGACCCAAAAGATTTTGTGAAAAGTTTATTTATCTTCAGTCTGCTGCTCTTGCTTATCATTGCCGTTCCTATCGGGATTTATCAAACTTATTTATATTTGAATGATCAAATCGGAGGCTTCCAGTTTTCCTTAATTTCGATTGCCTTTGCTGCCGGAGTTGCTTCTATCGGCTCTATGTTAAAAAACTATTTAAGCAATCCGACAAAGGGCTCGACAAGAATTTCATTTGGCATATTAATTGGTTACTTTCTTCTCTTTATGTTTGCTCAATTACTGAGCATGCTTCTATTTAGTGTTATAGGTATTAAACAAATCGGAGCTCCGATTGTTATAATTATTAGTTTCATTATTTATTATCAATATTTCAAATCGGCTGCAACAAAATATTTGGCCGCAGAATTTTAAAAGGACAGCGTATGCTAACTGCTAGCACGCGCTGTCCTTTTTGTTATTCGTTTTCCGGTCCGATAATCGCAATTGCCGGTTCGGATAGTAAAATTTGTGTAATTAACTCATCGATCGTTTCCATCGAAATGGCATCGATTTTTGCCAGTACTTCATCGACTGAACGGTGATTTTGGTGGATGAGTTCATTGACCCCGTTACGGTTCATAAAGTCTTCCGTTCCTTCAAGCCCTAAAACGAAGCCGCCTTTTAACTGCTCTTTCGCATTTTCAAGCTCGGTTTCCGTTACCCCGCCTGCTACAAGGTCAAATAACGTCTGGTCGATCTGCTGCTTTAATGCATCCAAGTTTTGTTTCGATGCCGACGCATAAATCGTAAATGTCCCTACATCCTCATAGCTCGACTGGTAGCTGAATACCGAATACGCCAAGCCGCGCTCTTCCCGCACTTCCTGGAACAGGCGTGAACTCATATTGCCGCCGATAATATTATTCAACGCAATAAAGCTGTACATTTTCGGATCTTTTACCGCAATCGCCGGGAATGAAATGGCAATATGCGCCTGTTCAGTATCACGTAACTTTTCGACTTCCCCTGCTGTAAATGTCGGGTAAGACGGTTTGGAAACTACCGATTCTTCACTTGCTTCATAGTTTCCGAATAATGCTTCCACTTTTTCAAGCAAACTATCTTCAATATTCCCTGCAATCGAGATGACAACATTTTGAGGTCCGTAATGTTTCGCCATATACGTGCGGATCATCTTCTCATCGAATGTTGCCAGCGTTTCTGGAGTGCCTAAAATCGGACGGCCCAGCGCATCATCCGGGTACATGACACCCCATAATTTTTCATGGACATCATCTGCCGGATCATCTTCACTCATATAGATTTCTTCAAGCACAACTTGGCGTTCACGTTCAATTTCTTCTTTTGCAAATAAAGAGTTAAAGAACATATCAGCCAGAATATCGATGGCAAGCTCACCATGATGGTCGAGCACTTTTGCGTAATAGCATGTATGTTCCTTCGATGTGAAGGCATTGATCTCACCGCCGATGCGGTCGAACTCTTCCGCGATCTGACGGGCTGTACGGTTTTTCGTTCCTTTGAAAAGCATATGTTCGATGAAATGGGTAATCCCATTTTCTTCTTTTGTTTCGTAGCGTGAGCCTGCATTGACCCAAATGCCGACCGATAATGACCGGACATGCGGCATTTGCTCTGTGACAATACGCACGCCATTTTTTGCTGTAATTACTTGTACCATATATTTCTCCTTTATTTCGGCTAGTAAATTATAAGTATGACGTATAAATCAGTAGTATTCCAATTTGCGGCTTATTTATCTAGTCCGGTATGCTTCATTCCGAGGCACGCTTTTCTGGGGGCGTGGCTCCAACTAACTCATGTTGCGCCTATACGGCGGCACAACATGAGTGGATTTTCCGCGCACGCTTAATCCCCTAGAAGTCGGCCTCTCCATTACGCATACCTCCCCTTACTATTCTTCATCAAGTTATGGATATTGCTATTCCATCAACATAATATTATTTAAAAAAGAGGCTGTACAATAGTGTACAACCTCCCTTTTTATCTTGTTGGATACGATTGGAAACAATTATTTTACTTGTTCCGCACGCTCTTTTTCTTCTTTGATTACTACTTTGCGTGATAAGTTTACGCGACCTTGTTTGTCGATCTCGATACATTTCACTAGTAACTCATCGCCTAGTTTTAATACGTCTTCTACTTCTTTCGTACGTTCTTCCTGAATTTCAGAAATGTGCAGTAAGCCGTCTTTACCTGGGAAGATTTCACAGAATGCACCGAATTTTTCAATGCGTTTTACTGTTGCCATGTAGTACTCGCCTACTTTAGCTTCGCGTACGATTGATTCGATCATTTCTTTAGCACGGTTAATCATTGCTTCATCAGCTGAAGCGATGTAGATTGTACCATCTTGTTCTGTATCAATTTTAACGCCTGTTTCATCAATAATTTTATTGATTACTTTACCACCCGGTCCGATTACGTCGCGGATTTTGTCAGGATTAATTTTGATTGAAACAATTTTTGGTGCGTATTGTGATAATGAAGTGCGTGACTCTGAAATCGTTGACATCATATGCTCTAAAATGTGCATACGGCCGATTTTCGCCTGAGTTAATGCTTCTTCTAAAATATCACGAGACAGACCATCGATTTTAATGTCCATTTGAAGTGCTGTTACACCTTTAGCTGTACCTGCCACTTTAAAGTCCATGTCGCCAAGGTGGTCTTCCATACCTTGGATATCTGATAATACTGTATAGTGCTCGCCTTTTTTAACAAGACCCATTGCAATACCTGCAACTGGTGCTTTAATCGGAACACCTGCAGCCATAAGTGCCATTGTTGATGCACAGATTGATGCTTGAGAAGTAGAACCGTTTGATTCCAATACTTCCGATACGCAACGGATTGCATATGGGAATTCCTCTTCTGTTGGCATTACCGCTAAAATAGCACGCTCACCTAATGCACCGTGACCGATTTCACGACGGCCTGGGCTACCGTAACGACCTGTTTCCCCAACTGAGAATTGTGGGAAGTTATAGTGGTGCATCCAGCGTTTTGACTCTTCAATACCTAAGCCGTCAATAATTTGAACGTCTCCTAGAGCACCTAAAGTACAAATTGATAATGCTTGAGTTTGTCCACGTGTGAATAATGCTGAACCGTGTGCACGTGGTAATAGATCTACTTCAGAAGAAAGTGGGCGGATTTCATCTTGCTTACGACCATCCGGACGAACTTTATCTTCTGTAATTAAACGACGCACTTCGTCTTTTACCATTTTATCTAAAATAGCATTCACTTGTTTCATTGTATCTTCGTCAGCTTCCTGCGCTTCATAAGATTCAATAACACGTGTTTTTACTGCTGTAATATTTTCTTGGCGTAATTGCTTGTCCACTGTTTGAATCGCTGTATTCATATCAGCTTCACATTCAGCTTTAATCGCTGCTGTTAAGTCTGCGTCTAATTCATATAATGTTACTTCTAGTTTTTCTTTCCCAACTTCAGCAACAATTTGCTCTTGGAAAGCAATTAATTTTTTAATTTCTTCGTGACCGAACATGATCGCTTCAAGCAT
>Ga0182739_1005080_pt1 | contig 10566 bp, 12 predicted proteins | sample eDN5th30CBELigBY_FD_128873 | JGI IMG/M metagenome (GOLD analysis project Ga0182739, IMG submission 128873) | Enriched backyard soil microbial communities from Emeryville, California, USA - eDNA 5th pass 30_C BE-Lig BY (version 2) (version 2) | ecosystem: Environmental > Terrestrial > Soil >...
ACGACTACGTCATGGCCCACAGCTACGGCGGGTACACGACGAACATCCCGCTCGAGGATCTGCTCGACGGCAAGGCCTGGATCGCGTTCGAGGCCGACGGGGAACCGCTCGACCCCGAGCACGGCGGGCCGGTGCGGCTGCTGGTGCCGCACCTCTACTTCTGGAAGAGCGCCAAGTGGCTGCGCGGCTTCACGATGATGCCGAGCGACGACCCCGGTTTCTGGGAGCAGTCCGGCTACCACCTGCACGGCGACCCGTGGCTGGAGGAGCGCTACTGGTGAGCCGCCGCCCCGCGTCCTGGCACGCCGCGACGGTGATCGCCGTCGCCCCCGAGACCCCGACGGCGCGACGCATCACCCTCGACGTGCCGACCTGGCCGGGCAATGACGCGGGGTCGCACCTCGACGTGCGGCTGACGGCACCCGACGGCTACCAGGCGCAGCGCTCGTACTCGGTGGCGTCGGCCGGCGAGGGCACCACCGTGGTGCTCGGTGTCGACGAGGTGCCGGACGGCGAGGTGTCGCCGTTCCTCGTGGAGGACCTCGCCGTGGGCGACCGGATCGAGGTGCACGGGCCGCTGGGGGCGTTCTTCGTCTGGACGCCGCCGGCGCCGGGCAGCACTCCCGCCCCGGTCCAGCTGATCGCCGGGGGTTCGGGCGTGGTGCCGCTCGTGGCGATGCTCTCGGCGCACCGCGCCGCCGGGGACGCGACCGAGTTCCGCCTCCTCTACTCGGTGCGCGCCCCCGCCGACGTGTTCTTCCGCGCCGAACTCGACGCCTCGACGGGCGTGGAGTACGTGTTCACCCGCGAGGCCCCCGGCGGCTGGGCGACCCCGCCCGGACGGGTCACCCGCGAGACCCTGCGGACCCTCACCGTGCCGCCGGAACGCGAACCCCGCATCTACGTCTGCGGTCCGACCCCGTTCGTCGAGGCCGTCGCGAACTGGCTGGTCGAGCTCGGGCACCCCACGGCGAACATCCGCACCGAGAGATTCGGAGGATCCTGATGCAGCACCTCGACGGAAACGTGCTGGCGGGCCCGCTCGCCGGGTTGTTCGCGTTCGACGTGACCACCGCATCCGCGCGCTGTGCGGGGTGCGGCGAACTGGCGATGCTCGCCCAGGCGATGGTCTACGCGGATGCGATGGGTTACGTCGCGCGCTGCGCCTCCTGCGACGCGGTGCTCGCGACGGTCGTCGTCGAGTCCGAGCGCACGTGGATCAGCCTGCAGGGGCTGAGCGCGTTGGAGGTCCCCGTTCTTCGTGAGGACGAAGCGCCGGCGCGGACCCTCTAGCGACTGAGCTGCGCTACGGGGGCGAAGCCCTCCTCGAACATCCGCATCCAGTTGCCGCCGATGATCTTCTCGATGTCGTCTTGCGCGAGGCCGACTTGACTCATGCCTTCGACGAGGTTCGGGAAGTCGGCGGGCGTACGGAAGAACTCGGGCCACGGAAGCCAGCCCTGGCGGTCAGCGGTCGCGGGGCCCAGTTGCACCTGGTGCGACCAGCGTCCCTTGCGAATCCATTGCAGCTTGTCATCGTCCCAGCCGTGGCTGGAGTCGCTGCCGATGGCGACGTGGTCGATCCCGACGACGTCGATGGCCCGCAGGACGAGCTCGTTCCACTGCGACAGGTCGATGGGCCCGTTGCCGGTGAGGTGCGGGTACGGTGCGAGGCCGAGGATGCCGCCACGCTCGACGAGCGCGCGGAGGATCTCGTCGCTCTTGTTGCGCGGATGCGGGTATACCGACGCGGGGTTGGCGTGAGTGATCGCGACGGGCCGGGACGAGATGTCGATGGCCTCGCGCGTGGTGCGCGGCCCGACGTGCGACAGGTCTACGACCATGCCGACGCGGTTCATCTCCTGAATCACGTAGCTGCCGAAGCGGGTCACGCCGCCGTCGACGGGGTCATAGCAACTCGACCCGACATGGTTCTGGATGTTGTAGGTCAGTTGGGCGAACCGGATCCCGAGGTCCCAGAACACCTGGACCATGTCCAGGTCGTCCTCGAAGGGCGAGGCGTTCTGGAATCCGAGGATGACGGCGATGCGGCCCGACGCCGCGATCTCACGGACGTCGGCAGCGGTGCGGGCCATCGCGATCAGGTCCGAGTGTTCACGGAACATCCGGTTCCAGGTCCCCAGGATGTCCAGGGTGGTCCTGGCGTCCTCCCAGATGACGACCGTCGCGTGCACGCATGAGATGCCGCCCGACCGAATGTCCTCGAACTGCTTCCGGTCGAAGTTGCTGCTCTGCAGTCCGTCGACGACGACCTGCGTGGTCGGCTCCGATGTCATCGTTCCCCACTCCGCGTATGAGGGCCAGTTATGTCTGACCCATTACCTATAGTTCCTACCTTGGAACACTTGCCCTGTCAAATAATGCAGGTAAAGCGTCTGACCTATTCCACGCCGCCTGGTCTCCGGGGATGTCCCGGTCGGTTGACCATTTGCTCGGACTCATCGCCCGTCCACCAGGCGAGGATGGCGCGGGCGGGTGCCAGGGCGTATTCGCGCAGCGTCGCCCGAGATGCAAAAGCCACGTGGGGCGTCGCGATCACACGCGGATGCCGCAGGAGCGGATCATCCACTGCCGGCGGTTCGGGGTCGGTGACGTCGAGCCCCGCAGAACGGATCCGCCCGTCCTCGAGACCGCGCAGAAGCGCCGCGGAGTCGATGAGACTGCCCCGCGACACGTTGATGATCGAGACGCCCACCTTGACCGACGCGAGGCGTTCGGGGCTGAGCATCCGGTACGTCTCCGGGGTCGCCGGCACGTGCAGGCTCACGACGTCCGACTGCGCGAGCAGGTCGTCGAGACCCACCCAGTCGGCGCCCTCGACCGGTCGTCGGGATGCGAGCGGATCGTAGAGCAGCGTGCGGTCGAACAGTCCCGACGCCCGCTCGTGGAACGCCTGGCCGATGCGGCCGAAGCCCGCGATACCCAGGGTCAGCGAGCTCAGCCGTCGCGGCGCCCCGTACCCGACGGCGTCCCAGACGCCCGCCGCGACCGTCGCAGCGGTGGGTACGATATTCCGCTCGAGCGCCAACAGCAGCGCCAGCGCATGCGTCGCGACCTCCTCTGTCGCATGGGCAGGCACATTGCAGACACGGATCCCGAGACGGTCCGCCGCGTCGATGTCGACCATGTCGAACCCCACTGAGAGGGTGGCGACGACGCCGACCGAGGGGGCGGCGTCCAGAATGCCGGCGCCGATCGAGTGATATCCGCACACGATCGCCACGGCATCCGCTGCTGCCCTTCTGATGTCGTCGTCGCTTGCGTCCTGCAGCACCACCACATCGAACCCGGTGCTCTCGAGGAGTTCGATCCCGGCGCGGGGATCGAGGTCGCTCACGTCCGTATAGACGACGCGAGGGCGCGCTCTTGTCATCCGCGTCTCACCGCCGTAGCTAGGACCTCGACGCGATGCCCCGCCACCAGCGAGACGCCGAATGTCGCGCGTGCGGGGAACGGCGCCGAGAAGTGGCGGCGGTAGACGGCGTCGAACACGGGGAAATCCTCGAGGTCGGCGAGCAGGCACTCCATGCGCACCACCGAGTCCAGGTCACTGCCCGCAGCAGCCAGGGTTGCGGCCAGCTCGCGGAGCGCCTCGTCGACCTCGTCGGCGAAGTCTCCGCCCGGGGTTCCGACGTGGCCGGCGGTGAAGACGAGCCCCTCCGCCGCGACGGCAGGCGAGTAGGCACCGAGCGGAGGCGGTGAGTCTTCGGGCGTGATGTGGTCGAGCATGAGGTTCCTGCCTAAGCGGTGAGAGTGATGCAGTGGGAGGCGAGTACCAGGTCCTGCCACGCCATTCCCGAGCCGAGATAGACGGTCGGACCGGGCGGCGGGAGAAACGGCTCGCGGACGAGCCGGGACAGCGTCGTGATGCCGCGCGGAACGACACCGTCGGCCTGCGCGAGAAGTAGATTGCCGTTCTCGCGGGAGGAGTTGGCCATCGACTCGACGATGGCGTACGAACGCCCCACCGTCGCCGAGTCGACCTCACGGGCGTCGGGTTCGTGAGAGCCGATCGCGATGACCATCGCGTCGTCCCGGAGCGCCGTGCCGTCGAAGAGCGGCGAACGAGAAGTCGTCGCGCAGACCACCACCGATGCTTCACCCACGGCACGGGCGCCCGCGGGCTCGGCACTGATCCCCTCGGCCGCCAGTTCCGCGAGGAAGGCCGCGAGCTTGCCCCGATCACGCGCGACGATCCGCACCCGCGCCAACTCGCGCGCGGACGCGATGGCCCGGAGGTGAGATCCCGCTTGCACGCCGGACCCGAACACCACCAGATCGACGGGTCCGGATGACGCGACCGTGTCGAGCGCCAGCGCGCTCACCGCCGCGGTCCGGATGCGCGTGAGCTCGGTCGCATCGAGGAGGCCGATGGGCGTCAGAGTCTGAGCGTCGAAGAGTGCGTACGTGCCCTGCACGCGGGCGCGCACCGGGTGGGGCCGGCCATCGACCGTCACCAGCTTCACGCCGAGATGTCCCCGCCACTCGGCAGGCATCAGCAGCATCGACCCGGCCGTGACCGGAACGGCGGTGCGCGGCGCCTCTGCCTCCGGGTCGAGCCCGTCCCGTAGGGCGTCGCGGATCAGCTGCACGGCAGTGCGCGGCGGGAGCGCCCGCCGGAGCGCGGCGCTGTCGAGGACGAGCACGGGCGGCCCCTCTGAGTCGTACGGAGGTCGGTGTCTGGGACCGCCCGCCCGGCGCTCGTGGCACCGGGCGGGCGGGAGGCGTCAGAACGTCGAGTACGGCTCGGCGACGTCGGACGAGCGCGAGATGCCGTATTTCTCGAAGATGTCCCCGACCTCGCCCGCTTCGCGCAGAGTCGCGAGGTTGTCATTGATGGCGGACTGCAACCCGGGGTTGTCCTTGCTCACCGGGAAGTTGGTCTGCCCCGGCGCCGCGGTCGCGGCGACCGCGTCGTCCGGTGCGGGGATGTGCACCTCGACCTGGTCCTCGAGACCCGCCAGCTGGATCTGCCGGATCGCGGTCGGCTCCGAATTGATGATCGCCTCGATGCGCCCCGCGGCCAGATCGGCGTAGGAGGCCTCGAGCGTCTCGTACAGCTTCTGGTCGTCGCCGATCAGGGCCTGCACGTCGTCGACCCAGAGGGAACCGATGGTCGAGCCGACCAGGTGACCCTTCAGGTCCTGCACCTGCTCGATCCCGGACCCCTTCATCGACGCGATCGCCAGCTGAACGGTGATCACCGGGTCGCTGAGCAGCACGATCTTGCTGCGCTCCTCGGTCCGGTACCAGCTGCCGAGCGTGGTGTCGGCACGGCCGGACTCGACCGACGGGATCATCGCGGCGACGTTGCCGGGGACGATCTTGATCTGCAGGCACTCCATCTCGGCGATCCGGGTGAGGATCTCGCCCTCGGCGCCCGTGAGCGCGTCACCCTCGCTGTCGGCGAACGGGGGGTTCGGGAAGTGGGCGACCGTCAGGTAGCCCTCCTCGATCGTCGTGATGTCGTGCGCGGGCACACACTCCTCGTCGGTCGGGGGTGCTGCGGTCGGATCGCTGCACGCCGCCAGCATGGCGACCATGGCCGCCGGCACGAGCAGCACAGCGGCGAGGCGATTGCGTTTCATGGTGACTCCTTGTGTTGATGGGTGGGTGGGTGATGGTCAAGCAAGGTGGCGGCTGAGGCGTCGTTCCAGACGTCTGACGAGGAGGGCCGCCGGGATCGCGACGACGGCGTACAGGACCGCCGCCACCACGAACGTGTCGAGGTAGCGGAACGTGACGCTGCCGCGCAGGTACGCCGCGTGCATGATCTCCGGAAGCGTGATCGCATAGGCCAGCGAGGTCAGCTGGAACGTGATGATCGCGAGGTTCATGAGCGGCGGGATCGCGATCCGCGCGGCCTGCGGAAGCAGGATGAAGCGCAGGGTGTCGCGCGCGTTCAGCCCCGAGGCGATGGCCGCCTCGCGCTGGCCCGGCGGGATCGCGTGGATACTCGAGCGGAACATGTCGGCCGAGTAGGCGCCGATCGACCAGGTGAACGCGATGATCGCCGACGGCATGGCATCCAGCCGGACGCCCACCTCGGGCAGCCCGCGATAGACGAGATACAGGATGACGAGCAACGGCATGCCCCGGCCGAGTTCGACGACCACGAGCGTTGCGATGCGCACCAACCTGACGCGGTTGTCGAGCAGCACGCCGAGCAGCAGGCCCAGCGGGTAGGCGAGCGCGATGGTGGTAGCGGCCAGCTGGGCGGCGTTGCGGAGACCGGGCGCGAGGGCGACGAGGTCGCCGATGAACTCCTCGAACATCCCCATCACCCCACCGAGAACTTCGCGCGCATGCGGCTGTCGACCCGACGAGCAGCCAGGGCAAGAGGGAGGCTGAGCAGCAGGTACACGACGCCGACCACCAGGAACGTCGTGAGGCCGTCCCCCGTGCGTTGCGTGACCACGCCGCCGCGGAACGTGAGCTCGACCACGCCGATCGTCGAGGCGAGCGCCGAGTCCTTGAGCAGCCCGATGGCGTAGGTCGCCATGGTCGGGACGATCACGCGCTGCATCTGCGGCAGCACGATGAGGCGCCTGCGATCCATGCGGCTGAGCCCCAGCGCGTCGCTGGCCTCCCACTGACCGCGCGAGAGGCCGGCGAGACCGCCGCGGTAGATCTCGGCGATATGGGCGGCGCTGGCGACACCGAGCGTGAGGATCGCGGAGCTCCACGGGTCGAGGCGGATGCCGATCTGAGGCAGTCCGAAGAACACCAGGAACAGCCAGACCAGGTTGGGCACGCCACGCAGGACCTCGATGACCGCGACCGCCGGCATCCGCACGATCGCGTGCCGGGATCTGCGCAACCAGGCCAGCGGCATCCCGACTACCGTGCCGATCGCGAGGGCGCCGAAGGTGACGCCCACTGTCCCGAGCACGCCGAGCGCGATGTAACCGAAGTACTCGAACATCAGCGACCCAGGACCGCCGCGAGGAACTGCTGGGTACGGGGGTGGGTCGGGGACTCCATGACCGTCTTCGGGTCGCCCTCCTCGACGATCGAGCCGTCGACCATGACGACGACCCGGTCCGAGACGTCGTGCGCGAACGCCATCTCATGCGTGACGACGAGCATCGTCATGCCCTCGTGCGCGAGCTCCTTCATGACGGCGAGCACCTCGGCGCCGACTTCGGGGTCGAGTGCCGAGGTCGGTTCGTCGAACAGCATCACGGCGGGGTCGAGTGCGAGCGCACGAGCGATGGCGACGCGCTGCTGCTGTCCGCCCGAGCATTTCCCCGGGTAGCTCTCCGCCTTCTCTGCCAGGCCAACACGATTCAGCAGCGCCATGGCGCGCGCCTCCGCGTCCTTCCGGGTGCGGCCGAGCACGCGCTCCTGGGGCAGCGCGATATTGCGCAACACCGTGAGATGAGGGAACAGATTGAAGCTTTGGAACACCATGCCGACGTTGCGGCGGAGGTCGGCGATCTCGCGATCACGCCGCGGTCCAGCGCCGAAGACGACTGACTTGTCGCCGACCTGCACGGTGCCGCTGGTCGGCACCTCAAGCTGGTTGATGCAGCGCAGGAACGTGCTCTTACCGGCACCGCTCGGTCCGATGATCGACACCACCTCGCCGGCGGCGACCTCGAGCGACACGTCGCGCACGGCATAGGTCTCCCCGAACCGCATCGTCACGTCGGTCGTGCGCAACGAGACCGGAGCGTGACGCGCACCTTCGAGCAGTCCCTCGCTGACCTGGCTCATGACCGTCCCCTTCCTTCGGTGTTCACTGCGCGCCAGCGGCCGCGGCGAACGACTCTGCGTCCGCGATGTCGGCGAGGATGCGGTGCGCCGCGTTGTGGCCGGGCACGCCCGAGACGTAGTTTCCCGGCCACGTCCCCACGCTTCCGAGATACAGGCCGGCCACCGGAGTGCGATAGCCGGCGAGTCCGGCCGCGGGACGCGCGTCGAACATGTGCTCGGCGGTGATGTCGCCGTGCGAGACATGCGCGCCGAGCAGGCCGAACTCGCTCTGCAGGTCCTCAGGCGACTTCGCCTTGTAGCCGACGACCTGGTTGGCGAGACCGGGGATGTAGACCTCATCGAGGTGGCGGATGATGTGCTGGGCGAAGCGGTCCTTTTCGACCTCCCATGTGCTTCCGGCCAGGGCGAGCGGCGCGTGGAACACCGTGAGGCTCATGACATGGTGCCCCTCTGGCGCGAGCGTCGGGTCGATCGATGACGGGACGAGGCCCCAGATGATCGGTTCCTCGGACCAGCGGCCCTGCAACGCCTGGTGGTAGCCACGGTCCATCGCCGAGATCGTGGTACCGGTACGGAACCCGCACTGCAGCAGAGCCTCGTTCTCGGATGCCGAGCGCGCGCTCGCGAACACAGGCACGCCATCCAGCGCGATCATCAGCTTGAATGACGTGCCGTCCATCTTGATGTTGCGCACCCGATGCAGCAGGTCGGGCTCGATCGAGTCGTGTTCGACCAATTGGGTGAGGGTGAGCTTGGGGTTGGCGGCGGAGAGCACGGTAGGGGCCGAGATCTCTCTGCCGTCGACGAGCGTGATCCCGGTCGCCCGGCCATCCTTCACCTCGATGCGCTGAACGGGCGCGGACTCGAGGATCGTGGCTCCCGCCGCGCGGGCGGATGCGGCCATGGCTCGGGCGATCTCGGCCATGCCGCCGATGGGGGCGATCTTGCTGGTGCCGAGCGTGTGGAAGCGCTCGCCGCCTCTGACCGCGGAAGAGCCGCGGTAGAGCGGCCGGTGGAAGAGCATGTAGGCCGAGCCGGGTGTGCTCGGCCCGAGGTAGTTGCCCGAGATGGCGACCATGCCGAGCAGCGATCGCGCCTCCTCGGACTGGATGCGCTCCGCGAGGAACTCGGTCGCGCTGCCGAACATGAGCCTGTTGAAGAGCGCGCGGTCTGCGTCGCCCTCGACGCGGTTGGCAAGTTCGGCGAAGCTCGGCGGCGCCTCATAGAACGACACATCGAGCTTCTGAGCAAGGTCGGACATCACCTGCAGGGTCTCGAAGTAGCCGTCCACGTCCCCCGGCGCCAGGTCCGCGAGTTCGGCGCGCATCTCGGTGCGCGAGTTGGCGGCCACGAACCGCCGGCCGTCAGGGAACGCCATGAACGAGCTGGGATCGGGGCTGGCGAACCGCAGCCCGAACCCGGTGAGGTCCATGTCGGCGAGCACCCGCGGCTCGAGGTTATGACACGAGTTCGACACTGCGTTGCTTCGGTATCCCGGCACGATCTCCTCGGTCGCGAGCGCCCCGCCGACGACGTCACGCTGCTCGACGACTAGCACGCTGAGCCCGGCGCGGGCCAGGTAGAACGCGGCGACGAGGCCATTATGGCCGCCGCCGACGACGATGGCGTCGTACTCGCTGGTGATCGCGGACGTCGGATCCATGCAGGCTGCTCGCTTCTCTTCGGTGAGGATGGGAAGGACTATAACCACATTCAAGGGCTTTTGCCAGACATAAGTCTATTTCGATGATTTCATCGATGTTCGGCATTCCTCTGATGTCCGACATCTGGCATGATGGCGGTCATGCCGCAGGATTCACCCACCCTGCTCCGCGTCAAGAAGGCGTACGAGCAGGTCAGCGACCAGCTCCGCGACGCGATCGTGAGCGGCGACTTCGCGGTGGGGCAGCGTCTACCGCGTGAGGTCGACCTCGCCGAGACCCTCGGGGTGAGTCGCTCGACCGTGCGCGAGGCGCTGCGCGTGCTTGCGAGCGAGAATCTGGTACGAACCACGAAGGGCGCGACGGGCGGCACGTTCATCGTGCCCCCATCGCTCGACTACGTGTCCGAGTTCATGACCACGCAGATCAACATCCTCACCGCCGCCGAGGAAGTCACCCTCGACGAGTTGATCGAACTGCGTGACCTCGTCGAGGTCGAGGCGACCCGGCTCGCCGCCACCCGCCGCACAGCGGAGCAGCTCGAGAAGCTAGAGGCCACCGTGCCCCCGGCTGACGGCAGCCGCACGCACTCCGAGATCACGGCACTCAACCGTGCCTTCCACCTGACGATCCTCGAGCTCGCGGCGAATCGCCTCATGCTGCTGTCGGCTCAGCCCATCTACGCCGCCATCGAGACCCACTCGCAGCAGCGCCTGGTAAGCGACGAGGACCACCGGCATATCGTAGGGGAGCACGCCGAAGTCCTTGACATGATCCGCCGGGGCGACGCGGAGGGGGCCGGCAAGGCGATGCACTCGCACCTGGTCAAGCTACGACCGTTGTCCGAGCGCACCTGGCGCCAGCCTCCTGCGGGCACGACCCGCTGAGATCCAGCGGGTCGCGCGAGGCTCAGCGCGCCGCCGAACCCTCCACGTAGTCGGCGTCCTGCTGCTTCCACGCGAACAGGGCACGCAGGTCGCGGCCGGTGGTCTCGATGGGGTGCTTCGCGGCCTTCTCGCGCAGCTCGAGGAACTCCTTCGCCCCGTTGTCCTGGTCGGCGATGAAGCGCTTGGCGAACGCGCCCGACTGGATGTCGGCGAGCACGGCCTTCATGTTCTCCTTCACCGACGGGTCGATGACGCGCGGCCCGGAGACGTAGTCGCCG
>Ga0182739_1005081_pt1 | contig 10564 bp, 6 predicted proteins | sample eDN5th30CBELigBY_FD_128873 | JGI IMG/M metagenome (GOLD analysis project Ga0182739, IMG submission 128873) | Enriched backyard soil microbial communities from Emeryville, California, USA - eDNA 5th pass 30_C BE-Lig BY (version 2) (version 2) | ecosystem: Environmental > Terrestrial > Soil >...
GAGCTTAAAGAATTCGGGAACCCTGCTTTAGTTTTAGCCCCGCTGTCTTGTACATTAGTAGGAGTAGGAACTTTTCCTAAGTTCGTTAGACGTTGGGCGAAACTGTCATTTGATTTTGTAAGACCTTTAAATGTTTCCTGCATTTCATAAGCGTATGCGCCATGTTCAGCAATATCCAAACCTTGGACTTCTTCTTCATGTGTAACACGCAGAGGGATAAATGCTTTAATAATATATGTTGCAATGGCAACAGTGCTTGCAGTCCAAGCAATTACTGCTACAACTCCTAATGCCTGCACCCCTAATAACTGAGCACCGCCGCCGTAGAATAGACCGCCGCCTGCAGTATCGAATAATCCTACAGCCAATGTACCCCAAATACCAGCAACACCGTGTACAGCAACAGCGCCAACCGGATCATCCACTTTTAATTTATGTTCAATAAAGCGGACCGCTTCTACTAACACAACGCCACCAATAGCACCTGCAATAATAGATCCGACAATGCTTAAGTTGGCAGCACCCGCAGTAATACTTACTAAACCAGCTAAAGCACCGTTTAATGTTAAAGAACCATCGATAAAACCGTAACGAAGACGTGTATAAAATGCAGTAGCAATGACACCGGCAGATGCAGATAAGAAAGTATTTGCAATAACGCCAGGAACTAATGCCGGATCTGCTGCTAATGTTGATGCACCATTAAAGCCGTACCAACCTAACCAAAGGATGAAAACCCCTAGTGCTCCAAGTGGAATGGAATGACCAGGAATAACGTTTACAACACCTTTCGCATATTTCCCGAAACGCGGACCAATGATTGCTGCTACAACTAGAGCTCCAACAGCACCAGTTAAATGTACAACAGTTGAGCCTGCAAAATCTACGAAGCCTAAAGCAGTTAACCAGCCATCACCTTGCCATACCCAATGGCCCACAACCGGATAAATAACAGCTGTCATGACAACGACCAATGCAATATAAGCCATAAGATTTGTACGTTCAGCAACAGCGCCTGAAATGATTGTTGCACATGTTGCAGCAAACATTGCCTGGAATACGAAGAATGCGATATCATCTACACCGCTTAATGCAAAACCTGTAGAACCGATCAATCCGCCTGAACTTTCACCGAACATAATGGCATATCCGACTGCGAAATAGACAAGACCACCGATCGAAATTGTTAAAATGTTTTTCATTAAAATATTGACGGCATTTTTAGAGCGTGTAAATCCTGCTTCTACCATCGCGAATCCCGCATGCATGAAGAATACGAAAAACGCCCCAAGCATTACCCAAACTAAATTAATTGATAATTCCAATGCTTCATTTGTCATTAGAAACTCCTCCTTTTAGGAAATTTTTTTAGTCAATTGCAATTGAGCCGAGCTCTTTTGTCCGTATACGAATCGCCTGCTCTACAGGATAAATAAAGATTTTACCGTCACCAACTTCACCTGTAGATGCTTCACGCAACAATACATCAATAATCGGCTGTACTTTTGCGTTGTCTACTACCATTTCGAGCTTGAGCTTTTGCGAAAATTCCATTGAGAAAGAGTTTCCGCGAAACAGTCCGATTTTCCCTTCTTGTCGCCCAGCTCCGGCAATCTCGGAAATACTTAATCCATCAATTCCTTCAAGAGCTAACCCCTCTCGAACTTGTGCAAACACCTCAGGTCGAATAATCGCTTCAATTTTTTTCATGCTCAACAACTCCTTGTGTTATGTTATCTAACATGATAAATTGAATTTCTAGATAAATCAATAACTAATGTTAGGAAAATTAACATGTATTTTCGATTGGTTTAATCGCATTGTGAGATAATGTAAAAATAAGGAAGGGTGATGGCACGTAACGGCAAGGTGTAATACAGGAAGTGGTTACCCGGCAAAAGTTTCAAAACGTTTTTTATTTAGTCAATTGGGGAAAACTATAGAACCAGCACAGCAAAATGAACTTCCATGTAAAAGTAGGTAACATGTAAGAAAGAATCTTCATACTTCGAAATAATTGAAGATGGTGTATACTATGACTAAATTATGTTTTGGAAGAAGGGGAACTCACGATGAACGAAAAGTATGTAGATGATAGTTTTGCTTTGCATACCGATTTATATCAAATTAATATGGCAGAAAGCTATTGGGCAGATGGAATGCATAACCGGAAAGCTGTATTTGAGTTGTATTTCAGACAATTGCCATTCGGAAACGGCTATGCAATTTTTGCTGGATTAGAGCGCATGCTGAATTATTTAAAAGATTTCCGATTCAGTGAAACCGATATCGCATATTTACGAGATGAACTTCATTATAAAGAGGATTTTATCGAATACTTAAAAACAATTCGTTTTACAGGTTCCGTGTATTCGATGGAGGAAGGTGAACTTGTTTTCGCGAATGAACCGATTGTGCGAATTGAAGCGCCGCTAGTGGAAGCCCAGCTGATTGAAACAGCGCTATTGAACATCGTAAACTATCAAACGCTGATTGCGACAAAAGCCAGTCGTATTAAGCAAGTTGTCCAAAAGGAAATTGCGATGGAATTCGGTACACGCCGTGCACAAGAAATGGATGCAGCGGTTTGGGGAGCTCGTGCCGCAGTAATTGGCGGTTTTGAATCCACTTCAAATGTACGTGCCGGAAAGCTGTTTAATATTCCTGTATCGGGTACACATGCACATGCATTGGTTCAAGCATATAAAAACGACTATGATGCCTTCCATTCCTATGCAAAGCGTCATAAAGACTGTGTATTTTTAGTTGATACGTACAATACGTTAAAATCAGGTGTGCCGACAGCGATTCAAGTAGCAAAAGAGCTTGGCAATAAAATCAATTTTATCGGAATTCGTTTAGACAGCGGAGATATTGCCTTTCTTTCAAAAGAATCGCGCCGGATGCTTGATGAAGCAGGTTTCCCGAACGCGAAAATTATCGTATCGAATGATTTGGACGAATATACAATCCTGAACTTAAAAGCGCAAGGTGCCCGAGTGGATATGTGGGGAATTGGTACAAAGCTCATTACGGCATATGATCAGCCGGCCTTAGGTGCTGTCTATAAAATGGTATCAATCGAAAATGATCACGGTGAAATGGAAGATACGATTAAAATTTCAGCCAATGCCGAAAAAGTAACGACACCTGGGTTAAAGAAAGTTTACCGGATTATAAATAAAAAAAGCGGGAAATCAGAAGGGGACTATATCGCTATGGCTGATGAAAATCCTGCTGCTGAAGAACGAATTAAAATGTTCCATCCGGTGCATACATTTATCTCAAAATTCGTAACGAACTTTGAAGCGAAAGAATTGCACCGAAAAGTGATTGACAATGGTGAGATTGTGTATAAAAACCCAACATTAATGGAGATTCGCCAATATGCGTTCGACAATTTGGAATTGCTTTGGGATGAATATAAACGTTCGTTAAATCCTGAAGAATATCCGGTCGATTTAAGTCAAAAGTGTTGGGATAACAAAATGCGCAATATCCAGGAAGTGCGCGATATGGTGATAGAACTCGAAGAACGATAAGGAGTGAGAACATTGTCTATGTTGCAACAACAAATTATTGAAGAGTTGAAAGTACAGCCGACAATCGATGTCGAACAGGAAATCCGTAAGTCTATTGATTTTTTAAAGGAATACGCAAAGTATCATCCGTTCTTGAAAGGATTTGTACTCGGTATTAGCGGTGGGCAAGACTCAACGTTAACAGGTAAGCTTGCTCAAATGGCTGTCGATGAACTAAATGAAGAAGCGGGAGAATCTAAATATTCATTTTGGGTTGTAAGATTACCTTATGGAAAGCAATTCGATGAAAAAGATTGCCAAGATGCACTCGATTTCATAAAGCCTACTAAAGTGTATACGGTTAATATTAAAAATGCTGTCGATGCAAGTGTAAATGCACTTTTGGAAACAGGAATCACATTGAGTGATTTCGCAAAAGGTAATGAAAAAGCTCGTGAACGAATGAAAGTACAATATTCGATTGCTGCAGCAAATGATGGTGTCGTACTGGGTACAGACCATGCTGCGGAAGCAGTAACAGGCTTTTATACTAAGTATGGCGATGGCGGCACGGATTTAATGCCGATCTTCCGTTTAAACAAACGCCAAGGCCGAGCGATTTTAAAACATTTAAATTGTCCTGTACATTTATATGAAAAAATTCCGACTGCCGATTTAGAGGAAGACCGTCCTGCATTGCCGGATGAAGTGGCGCTTGGTGTTACGTATGAGCAAATTGATGATTATTTGGAAGGTAAGGAAATCCCGGGAGAAGCACGTGAAAAGCTTGAAGGACATTACTTGCGTTCTATGCATAAACGTCATATGCCGATTACAATTTTCGATGATTTCTGGAAACAATAGTATACGTTAGTACGTGATAAATCACCTTACTTCTTTTTGATGAAGTGGGGTGATTTTCCATTTTAAAGGGAAACTAGTTGTGCTCGCATTTTGTTTTCGTTATGCTTAAACTACATGCCAAAGATGCAACGATTACAGGTGGGAGGACAATTCATGAATGAACAGATCGAAGGAATAATCAGAAACATCGAGAAAGTTATGATAGGAAAAAGAGAGATTGCCGAGCTAAGTATTGTTTCATTATTAGCAGGAGGGCATGTATTACTGGAAGACGTACCGGGCGTTGGGAAAACGATGATGGTACGTGCGCTATCGAAGTCTTTAGGTGCAAGTTTTAAACGTATTCAATTTACACCGGATTTATTGCCGTCCGATGTAATTGGCGTTTCAATATATAATCCGAAATCATTGCAGTTTGAGTTCCGTCCTGGGCCGATTGTCGGCAATATTGTATTGGCGGATGAAATTAACCGTACATCACCAAAAACACAGGCCGCTTTATTGGAAAGTATGGAAGAGGGGTCGATTACGGTAGATGGTGAAACGATTCAACTGCCAAAACCGTTTTTTGTAATGGCGACACAAAATCCGATTGAATATGAAGGGACATACCCGCTTCCGGAAGCTCAGCTGGACCGATTTTTACTGAAAATAAAAATGGGCTATCCGACGAAGGAAGAGGAAATTGAAGTATTGAACCGTGCTGAAAGATCAGTTCCGATTGATGATCTTTTCCCTGTATTAACAATTGAGCAATTGAACGATTTAAGGGAACAAGTAAAACAAGTCCATGTTGAAAATAATATTAAAGAATATATCGTGTCGATCGCACAACATACACGTCATCACGAAAATGTGTATTTAGGTGTAAGTCCCCGTGCTTCCATCGCATTAATGCGTGCCGCGCAAAGCTATGCCTTTATGAAAGGGAGAGACTATGTCATCCCTGATGATATCCAATATTTAGCGAAATTCGTTTTCGGCCACCGGATTATTTTAAAACCAGAAACCCGCTATGAAGGAATTACGGAAGAAAAGGTGATTGAGAGTGTTCTTCGTTACGTCCATGTTCCTGTAAAAAGGTATGCACAGTAATGAAGGGAATCAAGCAGTTTCTGAAGCATGGCGGACGTTTGATTACCGTTGTTTCATTGCTTATAATTACGTATTGCTATGCAATGTTCCAAGGGGGCTTTGTTAGCTGGTTCGTTTTCTTCACGATTCTACCATTTTTGGTCTATTCGATATTATTGGCGGTTATACCAATCCGTTTTAAAGAAATATCCCGGACTTTATCGAAAGAACGAATTGAACGCGGGAGCAATGTACAAGTTACCGTAACATTCCGAAACACAAGCTGGTTTCCATTTGTTTTCATGATGGTCAGGGAACTGCCGATGAGAGAGGAACATTTTGAGAAACCGAACGGAAATGTAACGAAGCTATTTTTGGTTGGGTGGAAACGGGAGTTTAAGTGGACATATGAATTGAAAGAGTTAAAGCGCGGAGAGCATCATTTTAGAGGATTGCTGTTTACATGTACGGACTTTTTTGGATGGACGGTGCGGAATGTCGTAATGAATCACCCGCAGCTGTTTTTAGTATACCCAAAAGTATCGGACGTCAAATTAATGCCGGTTGGAATGCAATATGACCAAGGTACAAGTCAATCACGCTATTCTTTGATCAAGGATACAACGGTTGCTACGGGTGTGCGCGAATATGTACCGGGTGACCGGTTTTCCTGGATTCACTGGAAGTCATTTGCGAAAAATGGTGAACTGCGCACAAAGGAATTTGAAGATCAAAAATCACAAAATACATTTGTGCTCATCGATCGTGCAGTACAGAAAAACTTTGAAGATGTTGTTGATTACACAGCGTCTTATATAAAGAAAATTGTAAAAAAACAGGGCGATGTTTCATTTTTGAGTGTTGGCGTTGACCGGTATTTTACGCCGGTCATTAAAACCGGCAAACAATATGAAAAAGTGCTGCAGCATTTGGCGACAGTCGTACCGGATGCGCAATTTGGTGTCGAGCGTCTGCTATATGAAGAACAGAAAATGATGAGCCGCTCTGTTGTTGTTATCATAACAGGTGAAATGACCCCTCAGCTGCAAGAGGTGCTGAATGCCGGAACGAAATATGCACGCAAAATTATATGCTTTGTCGTAAGTAATCAAAAAGATCCGGTACAGCATATGAGCCAAAATAATGAAGTGCATTATATTGGCATGAACGAATTGCAGCGAACGTATTCGGAGGTGAAGCACGCATGAGACGCAGCGCAGCCGAAAAAATAGAACTCGCGATTTTTTATTTTATTATTTTCCTGATTTTACGAGAATGGCTAGTGCCGGTTATGGAATTGACGGACACCGGCTACTTTATGCAATTTGTATTATTCGTGGGACTTTGTCTAATTCTCGGGATCTTTTCTCTGCCGTTTATTATTAACTGGTTCATTAAACTAGTGTACATTACATGGTTTATAGTCAGTGTATATAAAGATGAGACATTGACGACAGTGCAATTTTTGTCGGAAGAATTGAAATATAATTTGGATATACTGTTTGCAGGAGAGTGGATTTATGTAAGTGATCCTTTCCGGACAAGTCTGTTTTTTATACTGATCTGGATGCTGATCTATTTAATTCAGCATTGGGTCAGTGTGCGCTATAGCATTTACTATTTCCTGCTGCTTACAGTATTTTTCATCGGGACACTCGATACTTTTACAGAATACGATGGCACAGCAGCGATTATAAAAGTAATGCTGTTAGGTCTTGTACTTACATCATTACTGTTTATCAAACGTCTTATGCAGGCTGCGGAAATGCAGAAAGACTGGATGAACTACCTGAAGTATGCAACACCGATCATTATTTTTGTCATGATGGCAGGTATTGTTGCGACAATTATGCCGAAAGCCGAGCCGCAATGGTCGGATCCAGTGCCGTATGTGAAAAGTATTGCAGGTATTGGAGGTAACGGGAGTCAGTCGGTTGCAACGGTTGGCTATGGAGAAAATGATGAGCGATTGGGCGGCCCGTTTGCAGGGGACAATACACTTGTCTATGAAATAAAAACACCGATCCGTCAATATTGGCGTGTGGAAACGAAGGACGTTTATACGTCTAAAGGTTGGGAACAATCGAGTGATGAGGCAGTGCAGCAAACGCTTCAGTTATCAGATCCACTGCCGCTTTCGATCACACCTGGAAATGAAGACCCCGAATCGGTGGAAGTACAGGCTGTAAATGAAGAATATTTATTTCTATTACAGGCTTATGGAGTGACATCCTATGCTTTGGACGGGATGCATACCGGGTTAAGATATAATACTGGAAATGAGAAAATTTTACCGCTTATTAACAGTGATGTGATTGCACCTGCCTCATACGAAATGACTTTCCAACAGCCGGAATATAGTTACGTAGCTCTGAAGGAAACGTTATCTTCAACTGAAAATAATCCGCGCTATTTGCAGCTGCCGAATAATTTACCGCAGCGTGTAACGGATTTAGCTTATGAAATTACGGATATGTATGACAGTGTATATGACAAAGCGCGGGCGATTGAAGGTTATTTTGCGCGTAGCGGCTTCCAATATGAAACGACAAATGTACAAGTACCATCGGCGGACCAAGATTATGTAGACCAGTTTTTGTTTGAAACAAGACTTGGCTATTGCGATAACTTCTCTACTTCGATGGTCGTCATGCTCCGTTCGATAGGAATACAGGCGCGTTGGGTAAAAGGTTTCTCAAGCGGAGAACGGATCGATTCACAAGACGGTATGTTTACGTACCAGGTGACGAATAATGATGCCCATTCATGGGTTGAAGCGTATATTGACGGCATTGGCTGGATGCCGTTTGAGCCGACAATTGGGTTTAGCAATCCGATGAATATTAACTATGATGTGGATTTCGAAGCTCCGGAAGAAGAGCAATTACCTGAAATGGAAGAACCGGAAGCGCCAAAGCCGGAGTTGGAAGAGCAAGATACAGCGAAGCAATCAACTAACGGTACAAGTGGTATGGACTGGTCGAAATTTAAATGGGTGCTGTACGTATTATTGGCAGTTGTTGCAATTGGCTTAATTATCGCTTGGAAAAAGCGCGGGCAATGGCAACCGAAACTTGCTGTCCAAATGAACCGTTCAAAATTAGAGAAGGCGGCAACATTTGAAGAAGCTTACTTTGTGTTGTTAAAACAATTGGAGCGTATTCATTTAAAACGAGGGCAGGATGAAACGCTGCAACAGTTTGCAATGCGTGTCGACCGACAATTGGAAACAACGAAAATGAGTGAGTTGACGGCGTTTTATGAGCGTCTTATTTACGCTAAACAAACCGATCAAATAAATACAAATGAAATGAAAGAAATTTGGGAATATTTAATCAATCGCACGAGTGGTTGATTTTAAGTCGGCGAAAGAGTAAAATTTAGAAAAATAAATAGTATTGTGCCTTCATATAAGTCTGGTAATATGGTCCAGATGTTTCTACTAAGTTACCCTAAATAACTTATCTATGACGGTGGGTCTCACTATATCCTTATAAGGGATAGTTATACCCACTTGAAGAAGAGATGAAATATGAACGCGTAGAAATTATTTTCTTACGCGTTTTTTTTCTTAATATAGGCCGCAAAAAATTAGAAGAGGTGGAAATAGTGTCAACTCCTATGTTAAAAGAGCAAGAAAAGATTGTCGTTCTTGATTTCGGTAGTCAGTTCAACCAATTAATCACTCGTCGTATTCGTGAATTCGGTGTATTCTCGGAATTACATCCACATACGATTACTGCTGAAGAAATTAAAGAAATGAATGCTGTAGGTATCGTATTCTCAGGTGGTCCAAACTCTGTATATGATGAATCTGCATTCCGTGTAGATCCAGCAATTTTCGAGTTAGGTTTACCGATTTTAGGTATTTGTTACGGCATGCAATTAATGGCCTATACACATGGTGGTAAAGTGGAAGGCGCGGCAACTCGTGAATACGGAAAAGCTGAAATTAACATTACTTCGGATAATAAATTATTTGCGGATTTACCAAAAGATCAAGTTGTATGGATGAGCCATGGTGACCATGTAACAGCGGTTCCAGAAGGTTTTGAAGTAATTGCGACAAGCCCGGCATGTTCGATCGCGGCAATGGCTGATGCTTCTCGTAAGTTTTATGCAGTACAATTCCACCCGGAAGTACGCCACTCAGTATACGGAAATGACTTACTGAAAAACTTCGTATTCAATGTTTGTGAAGCGAAAGGCGACTGGTCTATGGCAAACTTCATTGAAATCGAAATTGCAAAAATCCGTGAGCAGGTTGGAGACAAGCAAGTACTTTGTGCATTATCAGGCGGAGTTGATTCATCTGTAGTAGCAGTGTTAATCCACAAAGCAATCGGTGACCAATTAACTTGTATGTTCGTGGATCACAACTTAAACCGTAAAGGCGAAGTTGAGCAAGTTATGAAAACTTTCACAGAAGACTTCGATATGAAACTGATCAAAATCGATGCGCGTGAACGTTTCATGAATAAACTTGCAGGTGTTTCTGACCCTGAACAAAAACGTAAAATTATCGGTAACGAATTCATTTATGTATTTGATGAAGAATCATCAAAGCTAAAAGATATGGACTTCTTAGCGCAAGGTACGCTTTACACAGATATTATTGAGTCTGGTACAGCTACTGCCCAAACAATTAAATCACACCATAATGTTGGTGGTTTACCGGAAGATATGAAGTTCGAATTAATCGAACCATTAAATACACTGTTCAAAGACGAAGTACGCGCTTTAGGTCTTGAATTAGGTCTACCTGAAGAAGTGGTATGGCGTCAGCCTTTCCCTGGTCCTGGATTAGGAATCCGTGTACTTGGCGAAGTAACAGAAGAAAAACTGGAAATCGTTCGTGAAGCAGATTATATTCTTCGTGAAGAAATCAAAAAAGCTGGACTTGAACGCGACATTTGGCAATACTTCGCTGTATTACCTGATATCCGTTCAGTAGGTGTAATGGGCGATGGCCGTACGTATGATTACGCAGTCGGTATCCGCGGTGTAACATCAATCGACGGCATGACATCTGACTGGGCACGTATCCCATATGACGTATTAGAAAAAATCTCAGTACGTATCGTGAACGAAGTAAAACACGTAAA
>Ga0182739_1005082_pt1 | contig 10564 bp, 8 predicted proteins | sample eDN5th30CBELigBY_FD_128873 | JGI IMG/M metagenome (GOLD analysis project Ga0182739, IMG submission 128873) | Enriched backyard soil microbial communities from Emeryville, California, USA - eDNA 5th pass 30_C BE-Lig BY (version 2) (version 2) | ecosystem: Environmental > Terrestrial > Soil >...
GCCGGTCCGATCGGCGGAGCGGGGTTGGCCTGACCGGCCTGGATCTGGAGCTTGATCAGCCCCGTCACCTTCTTCTTGGGCGCCATGAGGCGTCTCCTATCTGTCGTGCTTCCTGCCCTCGCGAGGGCGGACGCGCTTCCACGAACCAGGCGGACCCTGGCAGTGGTGGTGGGAACCGGACTACTTTACCCGATTCCGGGCCGGATGCCGAGCCCGCGGGCGGGCTCGCGCAGCGGCGGGACCATCACCTTCGTCACGTCGTACCGCGCCTTCGATGCCGAAGCCCCGAGCACGGTGACGTTCACTTGCGCCGAGGACGTATCCGCGCCGTCGGTCACCTCGTAGGTCAGCGTCGCCGTCGCCTGCTCTCCGTCGGCGAGCCGCTGCAGCGGTCCGTCGGCGACGACGCCGGAGTCGAGGTGCAGTGTGCCCGCCGCGTCGATGGTGAACGCGCCGGCGACCTCGCCGCCCACCTGCCACTCGCCGGAGGCGGGCAGGACGGCCAGCGGGTTCGGGCCGCCGTCCGGATCGGTGTCGTTGGCCAGCAGCTCTGCCGAGGTCTGCAGCGGGTCGAGGGCGAGGTCGAAGGTCACCTCGTCGGTGACCGGAACCGGCGCCTGGTTCGGCGCCGGCATGGCGGGCGACACCTCGACGACGACGTCGCTCGACGCGCTCGCGCCGTGCGGGTCGGTCGCGGTGACGGTCACCGTCGTCGTACCGACGTCCCCCGCCGACGGTGTCCCGCTCAGGGTGACGCCGTCGAAGCTCAGCCATGCGGGGAGGCTCGCGGCGGTCACCGTCAGCACGTCGGAGGCGTCCGGGTCGGTGAACGCACCGGGCGGGAGGGGGTACGAGAAGGCCGACCCGGCGATCGCCGCCTGGGCGGCCTGGGCGCTCGCCACCGGCGCGTCGTTGATGCCGATCGCCTGGACCGTCACGGTCGTCGGCACCTTGTCGGCCCCCTCGCGCAGCTCGATCACGAACACCTCGTCGCGCTTCTCGCCCTCGCCGAGGAACCGGATGGCGGAGGACGCGACACTATACGTCCAGGCGACCGCGCCCGGCGCGGAACCCTTCGGTTCGGTCAGCGTGCGGCCCATGGTCCCGATCACCCCGGACGCGGGCAGGACGACCGCGATGCGGGGGTTCGCGACGGTGTAGGCGGTGAAGGCGAGGCTGCCCGTGTCGGTGAGCGTGGCATCCGCCGTCGTCTGGGTGACGGCTCCGGTGACGTCGACGGGGGTGACGGTGATGGCGGCGGGGAGGGTAACGGTGAGACCGGACGCCGCCGACAGGGTACCCGCGGTGTCGCGCGCGAACACCGAGTACGAGAACTGCTGCCCGGGCTTCAGCCCGGGACTCTTGTCGACGAACGAGGTCTGGCCCGCGGACACGGTGCCGAGGGTCGTCCCCGACGCCGGATCGGGCGGCGGTGTCGCACCCGGCTTCTGGACGACGACGAGCTGGTGCAGGTCGTCGTCGGCGGGGTTCGTCCAGTCGAGGCGCACCGAGTGCGGGGCGGGCTTCGCGGCGAGCGCCGTCACCGCGGCCGGCGCGGGGTCCGATGCGGGGCCCGTCGGCTGCGGCACCGGGGTCTCCGACGGTGTCTCGGACGGCTCGGGCTGCTCGGTCACCACCGGCTGGGCCACCGGGTCGGTCGGGTCCGGCTCCGGACCCGCCGACGGCGGAGCCGAGCTCACGACGATGGCCCAGGTGATCACCGCGCCGAGGGCGATGACGGCGAAGGCCGCCAGCGCGATGATCAGAGCCCGGCGACCCATCGGTTCAGCCGATCAGAGCTTGGTGACCTGGTCGAACGACAGCTCGACCGGCGTCTCGCGCTCGAACAGGGACACCAGCACGGTGAGCTTGCCGCTCTCGGGCTTGATCTCGTTGATCGTGCCAGGCAGACCCGCGAACGAGCCCTCCTTGATGGTGATCGTCTCGCCGACCTCGAAGTCGATCTCGGCGGGGATGACGCGCGCGGCGGCCTTGCCGCCCTTGCTCGCGGCGCCCGCCTTGGCCGGGGCCTCGACGACCTGCACGAGGCTCTTCAGCATGTTGAATGCCTCTTCGAAGCGCAGCGGCGTCGGGTTGTGCGAGTTGCCGACGAATCCGGTCACCCCGGGGGTGTGCCGCACGACCGACCAGCTGTCCTCGTTGAGGTCCATGCGCACCAGCACGTACCCGGGGATGCGGACCCGGTTGACCAGCTTGCGCTGGCCGTTCTTGATCTCGACCACGTCCTCCATCGGGACCTGGACCTCGAAGACGTAGTCCTCCATCGCCATCGAGGTGCGGCGCGACTCGATGTTCTGCTTCACGCGCTTCTCGAACCCGGCGTAGGAGTGGATGACGTACCACTTGCCGATCTTCCCGCGCAGCTCGGCGCGGAACTCCTCGTACGGGTCGACCTCCGCGGCGGCCTCCTCGGCCTCCGCCTCCGTCTCGGCCTCGTCGTCGGATGCCGCCTCGGCGGCGTCCGCCTCGGGCAGCGAGTCGATGTCGAGGGCGTCGTCGACGATCGCGTCGGCCTCCGGATCCTGTGCGGCATCCAGCGCATCGAGCAGCTCGGTCAGTCCCGCCTCGATGTCTCCGGCACCCTCGTCCACCACGTGGATGGCGTTGTGCTCGGCCGAGGCCGCGGAGTCCACCTCCTGCGCGAGGACGTTGCCCTCCTGGGCCTCGTCCTCTTCGGAGGACTGCTCTGCTGCCGTCGCGAGGTCGATGTCGCGGCGCTCTTGTTCGCTCATACTTCTTTCGTCTCTCGTCTGATCCGCAACTGGTCGGTCCGCACTCCGGCGGAGGTCAGCTCGGGTCGCCGAACACCCAGGCCACACCGAGGCCGAACAGGTAGTCGAGCCCGTAGACGAAGCCCATCATGATGAGAACGAAGACGAGCACGACGCCGGTATAGCTGAACAGCTCACGCCGGGTCGGGGTGACGACCTTCCGCAGCTCGGTGAACACCTGGCGGATGAAGAGAGCGATCCGCGAGAACGGTCCCCGACGTTCGGCACGCTCGCGCTTGGCGCTCGCGACCAGATCCTCGCTGGGCTCGTCGACGACCTTGCGGGCCACTCTCTCACCACCATTTCGGCTGTTGTGCGCCCCGGCGGCTGCCGGGGACCACGCTTTACATAAGCGCAGGGCGGACAGGACTCGAACCTGCAACCTGCGGTTTTGGAGACCGCTGCTCTACCAATTGAGCCACCGCCCTACGACCGGAGCGCAGGCATGACGAAGCATGGCGTTTCCGGCCACCGTCCAGTGTAGGGCATCCCGTCGGTGTCCCTCGAAGTGGGGCCATGACCGCCCGGACCCGGGGCGTCATAGACAGGGCGTTCCACGGTCTCTTCCTGCAAGCGGGAGCCAACCACTCCGGCCCAACCGATAACCACGGATCAGGAAGGCACTGTCGTGTTCTCACATCAGCACCCGCGCACGACGGCACGGGCACATCTCGGCCGGCGCATCGCAGCGACGGCAACCACGACGGCACTGGCCACGGCGTTCGCGCTGGCCGGTGCGACCTCCGCCTCGGCGGCGGATGGCGGCGACGGCGACCACGTCGCCTGGGCGCAGGCGCAGTTCCTCTCGGGCTCGGTGGCGGGGGTCGACCTCGACACCGTCGCCTCGGTCGAACCCGCCGAGGCCTGGAACGACGGCGAGAGCCCGACCATGACCGACAAGGACCCACTGGCCGTGAAGGCCCTCGACACGGTGACCGTGGGATCGGGCGACAGCGTCCAGATCACCACCGACGGCGTGCAGGCCGGCGTGCTCGGGCAGTACGCCAGCGCCAGCGCCGACGGGGTCTCGTTCGCCGCGGCAGGCGCCGTGCTCGATGACGGCGGTGTCGGGGCGGGCCACGACGTGGCGATGCCCGGTGCGGACGCCGACGTCGACCTCTCCGGCGCGGTCGGCAGCCAGTTCTCCACGCTCACCGACCTGCGCCTGAGCATCGAGGCGATCGGCGCCCAGGCCCGTGCCGACGGCTCCAACGCCTCGGGCGACTACCGCCTGGACGGGGCGGTCCTTCACTTCACGAGCCCCTCGATCTCGCAGCTCACCGAGAAGGTCAGCGCGGCCCTCGACTCGATCGATGGCGGCATCGCCGTGCTCGACGGGCAGGACGGCGCGCTCATCGCCGAGATCAACCGGCTGCTGACGAACATCGCCCCGAGCCTGAATGTGCTCGGCTCCGGGGGGACCGTGTCGGCCACGGTCGATCCGGGCGATCTGCGCAGCCAGGTCGAAGACCTGCTGGAGTCGCAGTACGGAGACTCCGGCGTCACCTTCGACCTCGAGAACGGCGAGGTGATGATCGACCTGGCCGCCGTGCACGGAGGCGACCTGAACGACCTGCCCCCGGGAACCGAGCTGCTGAGTTCGCCGATCATCAACGCGGTGCTGCACAGCATCACCGGCAAGGTGCAGACCATCGCCGGCCAGGTCGTCGACCGGGTCGAGGATTCGCTGCACACCGCCGACGTCACCGTGTCGGCATCGGTCGACTCGGATGTCGCGCAGGCGCCGCTGGTGCAGAAGGTGTGCCAGACCGTCAAGAAGGTCGTGCAGGTGCCGACCCAGGTGCTGACCAAGGTCACGATCCAGGTGCCGGTGATCGACGGGGTCGTGGCGAAGGTGGTCAACGGGGTCCCGGTCGTCAACGGCCTGCCCGTGGTGAACGGGGTGCTCGGGAACATCCTCGGCGGCACCCAGCACACCGTGACCTGGGTCACCCAGACCGTGGACAAGTACGTGACGCAGAACGTCAGCAAGGTGGTCGACCAGGTGGTGTGCCAGAACAAGGTCACCGCGCTTCCGGTCCTGCAGAACGGCGCCGACGTCACCCTCACGGGAACCGTCGACCAGTTCCTCACCGGCTCCGGCGTCGACTCCTCCTCGAAGGTGCAGCTGCTCGGCATCCTGAACCACGCCCTCGATCTGGACCTCGCGAGCGACCTGATCGGTGACCGCCTCGGTGCGACCCTGTTCGGCGGCGATGGTGCGGTGCAGCGTCTGGCCGACGCGCTCGACAGCGGCCTCGTGGTCCCCGCGATCGATGGTCTGCTCGACGGCGACTCGGCCGTGGACTCGGTGCTGACCGACGTGCTGTCGGCGAAGGTCAACGTGCAGCAGACCGACGACGGCCGCTTCACCGAGACGGCGCTGCAGATCACGGCCCTGGGGGGCCTCGGATCCGGCGGCGGAGTCGGTGGTCTGCTCGGCATGGCCGTTCAGGCGCCGGGCCTGGCCCAGATCAACCTCGCGCAGGCCTCGGTGGGGCCGAACGTCACCAGCGTCAGCGACCCCTGCGTCGTCGACTGCGGTGTCGGCGGGGTGACGACCGTGCCCGCGGGCGGGGTCGGCGGGCTGCTGGCCATGACCGGGGTCAACATCGTGATGCTGGTCCTGATGATCCTCGCACTGCTGGCAGCGGGTGCCTATCTGGTGCGGGAAGGCTACCGGCACCGTCTCACGGCCCCCCCGGTCGAGTAGTCCGGTAGCACGAGAGCCGGGACCGTCGCGCCCCTCAGCATCGGCGGTCCCGGCTCTTCGTCGTCTGAGTAGGCTCATCCCCGTGGGACGAATCAGCACACGCATCGGCTCGATCGCCGAATCCGCCACCCTCAAGGTGGATGCCAAGGCCAAGGCGCTGAAGGCCGAGGGCCGGCCGGTCATCAGCTACGCCGCCGGGGAACCCGACTTCTCCACCCCCGAGCACATCGTCGAGGCGGCGGTCGCCGCCGCCCGTGACCCCCGGAACCACCGCTACACGCCCGCCGCCGGCCTGCCCGAGCTGCGCGAGGCGATCGCCGAGAAGACCCGGCGCGACAGCGCCCTGACGGTCGACCCGTCGCAGATCATCGTGACCAACGGCGGCAAGCAGGCCGTCTACCAGGCGTTCGCCACCCTGCTCGACCCGGGCGACGAGGTCCTGCTGCCGACGCCGTACTGGACGACCTATCCCGAGGCGATCCGGCTGGCGGGCGGCGTTCCGGTCGAAGTGTTCGCCGGGGCCGACCAGGACTACCTGGTGAGCATCGAGCAGCTCGAGGCCGCCCGCACCCCGAAGACCAAGGTGCTGCTCTGGGTCTCGCCCTCGAACCCGACGGGCGCCGTGGCCTCGCCCGAGCAGACCGCCGCCGTCGCGGCGTGGGCCGAGGAGCACGGCCTGTGGGTGATCGCCGATGAGATCTACCAGAACCTGACTTATGACGGGCAGCGGGCGGCATCCATCGTCGAGGCCGTCCCGGCTCTCGCCGACCGCACCATCCTGGTGAACGGTGTGGCCAAGACCTACGCGATGACCGGATGGCGGGTGGGGTGGATGATCGGCCCCGCCGATGCCATCACGGCCGCCGGGAACCTGCAGTCGCATCTGAGCTCGAACGTGTCGAACATCTCGCAGCGCGCGGCCATCGCGGCGCTCACCGGCCCTCAGGATGCGGTGGCGACCATGCGCGAGGCGTTCGATCGGCGGCGGCGGGCCATCGCATCCGGGCTGAGCGCGATCGACGGCATCGTCTGCCCGCTGCCGGAGGGGGCGTTCTACGTCTACCCGGACGTGACCGGGCTGCTCGGCCGCAGCTGGGGCGGGGTGACCCCGACGACGTCGCTCGAGCTCGCCGACCTGGTGCTCGAGCAGGCCGAGGTGGCCGCGGTGCCGGGCGAGGCGTTCGGCCCGAGCGGGTACCTGCGCTTCAGCTACGCCCTCGGCGACGACGACCTCGCCGAGGGCGTGGCGCGCCTGCAGAAGCTGTTCGCGGCGTCCTGACCGGAGCGGGTGACCGGCGGGTGATCGACGGGCGCGTCTAGCACCCTGATGGGGACTCCCGGCGCGCGAGCGCCGGCGATTAGCGTGGACGCCGGTGCGAGGAGCTGGGAACTCTCGCCAGGTCGAAGACCCCTGGTCACTATCCCCTGGAGCTCCACAACCCATGTCCCACGATCGTCAGTGGAGACGCGCGCGCCTGCACGTCGTCATCCTGAGCATCCTCGCCGCCGTCCTGACGGCCACCCTGTTCTTCCCGCAGAACGCGTTCGCGGCCCCGGCGGTGTCCCCCGTCGCCGGACCCGCGACGGCGTCCTCGGTCACCGTCGCCGACATGACCCGATACGTCTACGACGCGACCAACAAGGTCCGCTTCGACAAGGGGCTGCCGGGGCTCGCCCGCGACGCCCGCCTCGACAAGGTCGCGATGGCCTGGGCACTGCAGCAGTACAAGAACGGGAAGATGAGCCACAATCCCGACTACGCCAAGCAGATCCCGGCGGGCTGGGCGCGCGCCGGTGAGAACGTCGCGAGCGGCTACACCTACACCCAGGTCGTCCCCGCCTGGATCGCGTCGGCGAGTCACTACGCCAACCTGGTGCGCGACTACACCTCGATCGGCATCGGGTTCTACGAGTCGGGCGGCAAGCGCTACTGGGTGCAGACCTTCGCGAAGTACCCGGGCACCAAACAGCCCGCCAAGCCCGAGCCGCCTGCCCGCATCGTCTACCCGTCCGAGCCGGCCGTGCCGAGCGGGACGTCGATCTCGCTCGCCTCGGCCTCGTTCGAGGGTGGATTCGGTGGCTGGCTCGCCTCCGGGGCTCGGCTCGACGGCCCCAGCACGGCAGCGAAGGGCGGCAGGTACGCGCTCGCCATCCCCGGGGGGCGCACGGTCAGCCAGCTGAGCGGCATCCGGCCGGCGCAGGGGGCGACGTACACCGCGACGATCTGGGTGAAGCCTGGCGGAACATCCGCGGTGAGCGGCTCGCTGCGGTTGAGCGCCACCGGCGGGACCACCGAGACCGCCACCATGGCATTCAGCGTGAGCTCGGGATGGATGAAGGTGTCGGTGCCGCTCACCGTCGGGCGCACCGGGCACAGCGGGCTGCGGATCGACGTCGTGCTCGGCTCCGGCGACTTCCGCCTCGACTCTGCCTCGCTCGTGCTGACCCAGGCGCCCGCGGGCACCACGACCCGGATCGCTCCCCCGGCGGCCCCGGTGCGCACGACCTCGCCCGCTCCGGGCCGGACCCGCTAGCGGCTCGGGCTGTCGGGGGCGCGCCGCCTGCTGAGGGAGCGGCGCGCCTCGGACAGCACCTCGCCCGCCACCGCATCCAGCAACGGGGAGCGCAGGTTCCACTGCTGCCAGTACAGCGGCACGTCGATCGCGTGGCCGGCATCCAGGTCGACGACGCCGGGACGGGACTCCAGCTGCGAGTCCGGCAGCATCCCCCAGCCGAGTCCGAGCGCGACCGCGTCGGCGAAGTCGGCCGAGGCGGGTACGTGGTGACGGGGCGGGTCGATGCTGCGCCTCGTCACCGAGCGCAGGTAGCGCGATTGCAGGTCGTCCGCCCGGTCGTAGTCGACGAGGGGAGCGATGGCGAGCGCCTCGGGGGTCGGGCCATCGGGGAACCAGCGCGCCGCGAACTCCGCGGCCGCCGCGGGGCGGTACCGGATGCTGCCCAGCTTCGTCACCGTGCACCCCGGTACGGCGTGGGCCTGCGAGGTCACCGCCGCCATGACGGTACCCGAGCCGAGCAGTGCGGCCGTGTGGTCCTGATCCTCGCGATGCAGGTCGAAGACCACCGGCAGGGCGGCGGAGGCCCGCGCGAAGGCCGGCATGATCCACGACGCCATCGAGTCGGCGTTGACCGCCACCGGGATCTCGACCCTGCCGTGCGCGCCCCCCGGCTCGATGCCGAGCGCCTCGACGGCGTCGTGCTCGAGCAGCGCCAGCTGCCGCGCGAGTCGCATGAGTGCCTCGCCGGATGCGGTGGCCGCGACCGGTCGGGACCTCACGACGAGCACGCGGCCGAGTTCGCGTTCGAACCCCTTGATGCGCTGGCTGACCGCGGACGGCGTCACCCGCAGCTGCCGCGCGGCGGCCTCGAAGGTGCCGGCGTCGAGGACGGCGACGAGGGTCTCGAGCTGTTCGCGGTCAAATCTCATGATGCAGAGATGCTAATGGTGCTTCAGAACACGTAGTTGGATTTCATGACGTCGGGACCCTAGCGTTGAGCTGTGACCGACATCCTGCTCGCGGCCCTCGCCGGCCTCGGGCTCGGCCTGTCGCTCATCATCGCGATCGGCGCCCAGAACGCCTACGTGCTGCGGCAGGGACTGCGCCGCGAACACGTCGTCGCCGTCATCGTGATCTGCGCCCTCAGCGATCTGGTGCTGATCGGACTCGGGGTCGGTGGGGCCGGCCTCGTGTTCGACGCCGTGCCCTGGCTCGTGCCGGCTGTCCGCTTCGCGGGGGCGGCCTTCCTCGTCGGGTATGCGGTGCTGGCGGCGCGGCGGGCGATCCGGCCGACGGCGACGCTCACCGCATCCGAGGCGCCCGGCACGGCAAGCCTGGCGGCCGTCGCCGGGACGGCGCTCGCGCTGACCTGGCTGAACCCGCACGTCTACCTCGACACCGTCGTGCTGCTCGGCTCGATCGCCAGCACCCACGGGGAACACCGCTGGGCGTTCGGGGCCGGGGCCGGGGTGGCGAGCATCGCGTGGTTCACCGCGCTCGGACTCGGGGCCCGGCTGCTGGCACCCGTGTTCGCCCGCCCGCTCGCCTGGCGCATCCTCGACGCCGTCATCGCGCTCGTGATGCTCGGAATCGCCGCGTCGCTCGTGCTCGGCGCGTTCTAGGGTCCACCGTTCGGTGGATGCCCGACCCACCACCTCGCCGTCGCCGCGCCGCCCGCACGCCGCCACCATGGGAGCATGACCACACACGAGACCGTCGTCGAGGTCGCCGGGCTGCGCAAGACGTACCGCGGCGGCTTCGAGGCCGTGCGCGGAGTCGACTTCGACATCCGCCGCGGCGAGACCTTCGCACTGCTCGGGCCGAACGGGGCGGGCAAGAGCACCATCATCGAGATCCTGGAGGGCTATCGCGACCGCACCGCGGGCGAGGTCCGGGTGCTCGGCACCGACCCGCAGACCGGGGGTCCGACCTGGAAGGCCCGGCTCGGCATCGTCCTGCAGACCAGCGGCGAGCAGGGCAACGCCACCGTCCGTGAGCAGCTCAGCCACTTCGCCGGGCTCTACCCGAACCCGCGGAGGGTGGACGAGGTGATCGCCGCAGTGGGGCTGACGGACAAGGCCGGCGCGCGCATCAAGAGCCTCTCCGGCGGCCAGCGCCGCCGGGTCGATGTCGCTCTCGGCATCATCGGCAACCCCGAACTGCTCTTCCTCGACGAGCCCACCACGGGGTTCGACCCCGAGGCGCGACGGCAGTTCTGGGACCTGATCCGCTCTCTCAAGCACGACGGCACGAGCATCCTGCTCACGACCCACTACCTCGATGAGGCCGCACAGCTCGGCGACCGGGCCGGCATCATCGCCGGGGGCCGGCTCGTCGCGCTCGGCGCCATCGACGAGCTCGGAGGCGACGCGGCCCGCGTGCCCATCGTCCGCTGGATCGAGAACGGCACCCCGCGCGAGCAGCGCACCGAGCGACCCGGGGAACTCGTCGCCCGGCTCGCTGCCGCCACCGAACCCGAGCGGCTCGAGGTCATCCGGCCCACGCTCGAAGACATCTACCTGACGCTCGTCGACGCCGAGCGC
>Ga0182739_1005083_pt1 | contig 10562 bp, 6 predicted proteins | sample eDN5th30CBELigBY_FD_128873 | JGI IMG/M metagenome (GOLD analysis project Ga0182739, IMG submission 128873) | Enriched backyard soil microbial communities from Emeryville, California, USA - eDNA 5th pass 30_C BE-Lig BY (version 2) (version 2) | ecosystem: Environmental > Terrestrial > Soil >...
CACGAACCAGATACCGATGAGCGTGGTAAAGATCGGCGACAGATGCGTCAACGTGGACGCCGCCGCCAGCGGAATCTGCTGCAGCAACCAATAACCCTGCGCCAACGCCACCACGCCGGCCACCCCACGAAACAACAGCAACGTCCGGCGATTGCCAAGCGGCGACACCCCAAGACGCCACAGCCCCCACAGACACAGACTGGCCGAGATCAACGCACGGAAAAAAATCAGCTCCGGCACCGGCAGCCGCGGCAGCAGCTTGACGCACACCGCCATCAGCGCAAAAAAGAAGCTCGCCAGCAGCATGTACAACACACCGCGGGCGGTGGCACTCAAGCCCGTACCCTCGGTACCGGGAAGGGAATCGTTCACTTGGCGGACCTGCAAATAAAAAGCCCGGCACGAGGGCCGGGCTGAAAATACGTTTACCACCGGCTTAAAAAGCCGGCCACAAAAAACGGAACGGCTTAAGCTTGTGCTTCGCGCTTGGCCGCCGAAGCATCCAGCAGCTGTTTCAATTCACCGGATTCATACATCTCCGCCACGATGTCGCAACCGCCCACCAACTCACCGTCCACAAACAATTGCGGAAACGTCGGCCACTCGGAAACCGTGGGCAGGTTGGCGCGGATTTCCGGATTGCTCAGGATGTCCACGTAGGCGAACTTCTGCCCGCACGCCATCAGAATCTGGCTGGCGCGCGCGGAAAAACCGCACTGCGGCTGGTTGGGATTGCCCTTCATGTAGATCAGGATGGGATTGTTCGCGATCTGGTCTTTGATGGTGTCTTCGATATTCATGTACGTTCCTGCGACGTTGGGTTGTCACCGTGCGGGCCTTGCCGGCCGATAGCGGCGCGGGCGCGCATTGTAGCCGATCGGGCTCTGAGCGTCACGGCGATGGGTGGCGCGGGCGCGATGGTTTCGCCTGGCATCGTTGCCGATATGGGGGCAACGCGCGCCGAATCAAGCACGCAAGCATCGGCATTTGCCTGATGCAACTGAATTTTCCTATGATTGCCGCCGGCGTGTGCTGCGTGCGCCGGGGCTCGGCCCGAAGGACGGAGAACGACTTCCCATACCCGTTGTCCAGGAGCCCCCCATGTCTTTCACCCCTCCCATGCCAAATCCCCTCCTGTCGCTGTGGCGACGCCTGGTCGCCGCGGGTTCCGCGGGCGGCATCGTTTTGATGGTTGCCGCGCTGCTGGCACTTGCCACCGCCAACTCGCCGCTTGCCTCTCCCTACTTCGCCGCGCTCGAGGCGCCGCTTGGCGGCATGTCCACACTGCACTGGATCAACGACGGCCTGATGGCCGTGTTCTTCCTCCTGGTGGGGCTGGAAATCAAGCGTGAAATGCTCGAAGGCGAACTGGCCACCACCGCGCTCCGGATACTGCCGGGGGTTGCGGCGCTCGGCGGCATGGCCGGCCCCGCGCTGATCTACCTGGCCTTCAACCTCGGTCCCGACGGCCAGCCCGCGGGCTGGGCCATTCCCTCCGCCACCGACATCGCCTTCGCGCTAGGAGCGCTGTCCTTGCTTGGACAACGCGTGCCCACTTCGCTCAAGGTGTTCATCACCGCGCTTGCCATCATCGACGATCTGGGCGCGATCCTGATCATTGCGCTGTTCTATACGCAAACGCTGTACTGGACGGCGCTTGGCGCGGCGCTATTGGTGCTGGTGGCATTGATCGCGCTCAACCGGAAGGGCGTCACGCAGCTGTGGCCCTACCTTCTGCTTGGCGCGGTGCTGTGGTATTGCATGCTGCGCTCGGGCATCCATGCCACACTCGCCGGCGTGGCGCTAGCCGCCACGATTCCCTGCCGGAAACACCCCGCGGACAGCACGACGCGGGCGCCGCTGCTACGGCTCGAACACGCCCTCGTGCCCTGGGTGACCTTTGGCGTGGTGCCGCTGTTCGGCTTTGCCAATGCCGGCCTGTCCTTTTCGCAGACCTCGCTCGCCATGCTCGCGGAACCCACCGCGCTCGGCATCATCCTGGGCCTGTTCTTCGGCAAGCAGCTTGGGGTATTCAGCGCCGCGGCGCTGGTGATCCGCCTGGGATTCGCGCCAATGCCGTTCCAGGCCAGCTGGCGCCAGCTCTACGGCGTGGCGCTGTTGTGCGGTATCGGCTTCACCATGAGCCTCTTCATCGGCCTGTTGGCCTTCCCCGGCAGCGCCGACCTGGAAAATGAAGTGAAGCTTGGCGTGTTCCTGGGCTCGCTGCTGTCGGCGCTTGCCGGCTCGCTGCTATTGCTCGGCAAGGGACGGGTGCAACCCGGCCTCTGAAACGGGAACCGCCGCGCCCCAGCCACCGCCGCCCGGCGTGGCGATGCACAGCACATCGCCTGTCTCCGCCTCGAACGAGGTCTTGGCCGGCAATGGTTTGCCGTTGAGTAGATTTTCTCCCGGCTGGCCGGCTTCCCCACCCGCCACGCCCCAGGGCGCGTAGCGGCGCCGCTCGGTCAAAAGGCTCACCACGGTGGGGCCGAGAAACTCGTATTCGCGCACCAGTCCCGCACCGCCGGCATGCTGCCCAGCGCCGCCGCTGCCGTGACGCAAGGCATAGCGGCGCACGCGCAAGGGGTAGTGCAGTTCCAGGCTTTCGACCGGCGTGTTGAGCGTATTGGTCATGTGCGAATGCGCCGCATCCATGCCGCGTCCGGCCGGGCCGCCGCCAATGCCGCCCGCCAGTGTTTCGTAATAATCCCAGGCGCCGCCGTTCTCGGGACGCGCGCCCATCGCCACGTTATTCATGGTGCCCTGGCTGGCGGCGGGAATGCGTTCGGGCAAGGCCTGGCGCAGGGCGCCGAGCATCACGTCGACGATACGCATCGAGGTTTCCACATTGCCGGCGGCCACCGCCGCCGGATAGCGCGCATGCACCAACGAGCCGGGTTCGGCCACCAGATGCAGCGGACGGAACAACCCGGCGCAGGTGGGCGCCTGGGCCGGCAAGAGACAGCGCAGCACGTAGAACACCGCGGCGGCGGTAACCGCCAACGGACAATTGATGTTGCCGCGCACCTGCGGCGACGTGCCGCTGAAATCGGCCGTCATGCCCTCCGCACCAATGCGCAGGGTGAGCGCGATGCGGATGTCCGTGTTGCCCTGGCCGTCGTCGTCCATGCAGTCGGCAAAGTGCCAACTGCCTTGCGGCAGCGCCTGCAAAGCATTGTGGGCGAGCGCGGCGCCGTAGTCCTGCAGCGCATCCAGGGAATGGCGCAACGCCGCAAGACCAAGCCGCTCAGCCAGCGCCAGCAGGCGCCGCAGCCCCACCTGGTTGGCGCTGTATTGGGCGGTGAAATCGCCATCGGGCAAACGCTCCGCGGCAGGCGGCGGCAAACCCAATGCACGCGCCAGCTCGGCACACAGCGGCGCATTCACCTGCCCCGCGCGCACCAGATATTGCGGGCTCAACAACAGTCCTTCCTCTTCCAGGCGGCTGGCGTTCGGCATCGAGCCCGGCGTGTCGGCGCCGATGTTGGCGTGGTGCGCGCGGTTGACCACGAACCCCAGCAGCGCATCGCCGGCAAACGCCGGCGTGATCAGCGTAACGTCCGGCAGGTGCGTGCCGCCCTTGAAGGGATCGTTGAGGATCACCGTGTCGCCCGCTTCCCAGGCAAAGGCCTGCACCAGCTGCTCCATGGCGAACGCCATGCTGCCCAGGTGCACCGGAATGTGCGCCGCCTGCGCGCACAGACGCCCCTGCGCATCGAACAGCGCGCAGGAAAAATCCAGGCGGTCTTTGATGTTCGGTGAAAACGCGCTGCGCCGCAGCACCACGCCCATCTCGCTGCAGATGGCTTCCAGGCGGCTGACGAAAAGGCTGAGTTCGATGGCCGTGTTCATGGCGGCGTCCTTTTGTGTAAAGGATGCACTATAACGCATGCCACTTTTCTTCACCGCGCCGATCCACTAGAATCAGCGGTTTCCGGGCGGCCAGTGGCTGCCTTTTTCGTTTTCTGGAGTTCGAGAAACTGCCGGCCCTGCCTGCAGTACCCAAGGGTAAACCACATGACCACGCTGATGACTACCTATGGCCGCGCCCCTCTCGCTTTCGTGAAAGGCGAAGGCTGCTATCTGGTCGACAGCGAGGGCAAGCGTTATCTCGACGCCGTGGCCGGCGTTGCCGTCAACGCGCTTGGCCATAGCCATAGCGGCTTCGTCGATGCGGTGCAGCGCCAGGTGGCCACGCTCACACACACCTCGAACCTCTATCGCATTCCCCTGCAGGAACAACTGGCCGACGTGCTGTGCGCGCACGCCGGCATGGAACAGGTGTTCTTCTGCAATTCCGGCGCCGAGGCGATCGAAGCCTCGCTCAAGCTGGCGCGCAAGATCGGCCACGCCCGCGGCTTCAAGGTGCCCACCATCCTGGTCACCGAAGGCGCCTTTCACGGCCGCACGCTCGGCGCGCTCACCGCTACCTACAGCCACAAGTATCAGGACGGCTTCACCCCGCTGCTCGACGGCTTCGTGCGCGTGCCCTACAACGACGTTGCCGCCGTGGAAGCCGCGATTGCCGCCACGCCGGAACTGTGCGCCATTCTGGTGGAACCGATCCAGGGCGAAGGCGGCGTGCGCATGCCCGCGCCCGGCTACGTCAAGGCGCTGCGCGACCTGTGCGACCGCCACGATCTCTTGCTGATGCTGGACGAGATCCAGACCGGCAACGGCCGCACCGGCGCCTGGTTCGCCTGCCAGCACGAAGGCGTGGTGCCCGACATCATGGCCACCGCCAAGGGCCTGGGCAATGGCTTTCCCATCGGCGCCTGCCTGGCGCGCGGCGCTGCCGCCAACGTATTCCAGCCCGGCCACCACGGGTCCACCTTCGGTGGCAGTCCGTTGGCCTGCGCCGCCGGCCTGGCCGTCTACGAAGCGCTGGAACAGGAACAACTGTGTACCAACGCGGCGCGCATCGGCGCTTATCTGCTGGAAGGTTTCCGCACGCGCCTTGGCGCGCTCGAGGGCGTGCGCGAGATTCGCGGCAAGGGCCTGATGCTCGGCATCGAACTGACGCGCGATTGCGGCGAACTTGCCGGGCAGGCACGCGACGCCGGTTTGCTCATCAACATCGCCTCCGGCAACACCATCCGCCTGGTGCCGCCGCTGGTGCTCACGCAGTCCGAAGCCGAGTTCATGCTCGATGTGGTCTGCAAGCTCGTGCAGGAGTTCTGCCATGGCCGTTAGACACTTCCTCAGCTGGTTCGACCTCTCCCCCGCCGAACTCAAGGCACTGATCGCCCGCGCCAGCGAACTGAAAACGCAGCAACGCAACGGCCTGCGCCACGAGGTGCTGAAAAACCGCACGCTGGCGATGGTGTTCGAGAAATCCTCCACCCGCACGCGCGTGTCGTTCGAAACCGCCATGATCCAGATGGGCGGCTGTGCCATCTTCCTGTCGCCCAACGACACCCAGCTTGGCCGCGGCGAGCCAATCGAGGACACCGCGCGCGTGCTCTCGAGCATGTGCGACGCCATCATGGTGCGCACCTTCGAGCACAGCAAGATCGAACGCATGGCCGCCTATTCCAAGGTGCCGGTGATCAATGCGCTGACCAACGATCTGCATCCCTGCCAGCTGCTGGCCGACATGCAGACCTACCAGGAACATCGCGGCGACATCAGCGGCAAGACCGTGTGCTGGGTGGGCGACGGCAACAACATGTGCAATTCCTTCATCGAAGCCGCCTGCCAGCTGGATTTTGAACTGGTGGTCTGCTGTCCCGAAGGCTACGATCCGCTGCCCGCGCTGCTGGACGCGCATCGCGACCGCGTGCGCATCGTGCGCAAGCCCACCGAGGCGGTGCAAGGCGCCTCTCTGGTGGCCACCGACGTGTGGGCCTCGATGGGCCAGGAAACCGAGCAGCTCAAGCGCAAGGCCGCGTTTGCGTCCTACCAGGTGACAAGCTCGCTGATGCGCCACGCCGCGCCCGACGCGCTGTTTCTGCACTGCCTGCCCGCGCACCGCGGCGAGGAAGTGAGCGCCGAACTCATCGATCACCCCGATTCGGTGGTGTGGGACGAAGCGGAAAACCGGCTGCACGCGCAAAAAGCGCTGCTCGAATTCCTGCTCTGCAACAACTGACGCCAACGACCCCGCCATGAGCCACTGGCTGAGCATAGACCGCATCGCCTGCCGCTACGGCGACAAGGAAGTGTTGCGCGATCTCAGCTTCGACGTGCCACAGGGCCATATCGCCTGCCTGCTTGGCGCCAGCGGCTGCGGCAAGACCACCGCGCTGCGCGCCATCGCCGGGCTGGAACCGATCCATGACGGCGCCATCACGCTGGCCGGCGTCACGCTCAGCACGCCCACCTTCAGCCTGCCGCCCGAACGGCGCCAGGTGGGCATGGTGTTCCAGGATTACGCGCTGTTTCCGCATCTGAATGTGGCGGAAAACATCGCCTTCGGCCTGCACGGATTGAGCATTCAGGAACGCCGGCAGCGCACCGAGCAGCAGCTGACGCTGATCCGCATGGAACAGTACGCCGACGTGTATCCGCACCAGCTTTCCGGCGGCCAGCAGCAACGCGTGGCGCTGGCGCGGGCGCTGGCGCCACGTCCCAAGCTGCTGCTGCTGGACGAACCCTTTTCCAACCTCGACGCCGAACTGCGCCGCCGCCTCAGCCTGGAAGTGCGCGACATCCTGCGCCAGCACCAGACCACCGCGATCCTGGTGACCCACGACCAGAACGAAGCATTCACCATGGCGGACGTGATCGGCGTGATGGACGCCGGCAAGCTGCTGCAATGGGCAGGGCCGCAACAGCTGTTCCACGAACCGGTATCGCCGCAGGTGGCCGCGTTCGTTTCCCACGGCCAGTTCCTGCCGGCCACCCTGCTCAGCCCCACCCGCGTGGCCACGGCGCTTGGCGAGGTGGAGCTGGACAGCGCCCATCCGCGCTGGCACGACGCCGGCCAGGCGGTGCAGTTGCTGCTGCGCCCCTGGAACGTGCATTACAGCCCTGAGGGCGGCGGGCTGGCCCGCATCGGCAACCAGCAGTTCATCGGCACCTATACCGAAACCACCCTCGAGCTTGCCGGCGGCCTCTCGCTCACCAGCCATGACAACACCCTCGCCACGCTCCCCCCCGGCACCGAGGTGGCGCTGCGCCTGAGTCCCGAGCATCTGCGTCTGTTCCAGGCCTGAAACCGCCTTGCAGGCCCATTTCGGCCATCCTGGCGCAATCCCTACATATAGGGGCGGGGTCCGGCGCTCTCCGCTATCATAAATCCGCATTACGCGCTGCTTGCATCGCCGGAAAGCATACTTTACAGTGCCGTCCGCTGTGCCCGCCACGGCGTTTTTTGCCCGCTTTTTCCCACTCTGCACTTATCCCCAGGATGCCCAGAAATTACGCACCTGTTATCCACCAAGAATTCACAAGAAATACCGCTTGCCATAAAAAATGCCCTTGATATAGTGTGGAGCCTACGAGCTCTCCCAATATATTGTGTCCCTTTTGTCAGCAGTCACCCGCCATCGCGGCCTTGGTTCCAGTGCCAGGCGCTGCACGGAACGCTGCTTCGATACTGACACAGCGAGGCGCCAGAGAGCGCCCCTCCGGGAGGGCCGCAGGCCGGCACGGCGGCAACCGCCGCTGGGTGCCGTCAGGATCCGGAGAGGGAACCCCGCACAGTCGCCATACCGGACGTGAACACAAGATGTAGTGTCCGCCCGGGCAGGATCAAAGCAGCAACGTTGTAACGAACCATACGAAGTCAGAAGTCGATCAGCCTCTAGACTGACAAGACCGGAGCCATCATGCATACCGACACCCACACCAGCAGCCAATCCGCCCCTTCCCGCCCGGCCGCCATCGAGGCCACCAACAACGACGACAGCCTCGGTACCATGGCGCCCGGCCAGTTGCGCGTCATCAAGCGCAACGGCGCGGTCGTGAGCTACGACCACACCAAGATCACCGTGGCCATCACCAAGGCCTACCTCGCGGTGGAAGGCGGCAACGCCGCCGCGTCCTCACGCGTGCACGAAACCGTGGCGCGCCTGGCCGAGGAAATCTCGCAGACCTTCAAGCGCCGCATGCCCTCGGGCGGCAGCATCCACATCGAGGAAATCCAGGATCAGGTGGAGCTGCTCCTGATGCGCTCCGGCGAGCACAAGGTGGCGCGCAGCTACGTGATCTACCGTAACGAGCGCTCCCGCGAGCGCGACCTGCAACAGCAGCAGGAAGCCAAGCGCCCCACCGTGCTGGTCACCATGGAAGACGGCTCCCAGCAGCCGCTCGACACCCGGCGCCTGCGCACCGTGATCAGCGAAGCCTGCAACGGTCTCGACGGCGTGGACGGCGACAAGCTGTTCGAAGACACCCTGAAGAACCTCTACAACGGCGTGAACATCAAGGACGTGCGCGTGTCGGTGGTGATGACCGCCCGCGCCCACGTGGAAACCGAGCCCAACTACAGCTACGCCGCCGCGCGCCTCTTGCTCGACACGCTGCGCAGCGAAGCCCTCGGCTTTCTCGGCGTGGCCCAAAGTGCCACCCAGAGCGAAATGCACTACCGCTACGCCGCCACGCTGCGTCCCTACATCGAGAAAGGCGTGGCGCTGGAACTGCTCGACCCCGACCTCCTGAACTACGACATCGCCCGCCTCGGTGAAGCCCTGCACGCCGAGCGCGACGACCAGTTCACCTATCTGGGCCTGCAGACGCTGTACGACCGCTACTTCATCCACAGCGAAGGCGTGCGCTTCGAGCTGCCGCAGATTTTCTTCATGCGCGTGGCCATGGGCCTGGCCAGGAACGAGCAGGACCGCGAAGCCCGCGCCATCGAGTTCTACAACCTGCTGTCCAGCTTCGACTACATGGTGAGCACGCCGCAGCTGTTCAATGCCGGCACCCAGCGCCCGCAGCTGAGCTCCTGCTTTCTCACCACCGTGCCGGACGACCTCAGCGGCATCTACAGCGCCATTCACGACAACGCCATGCTGAGCAAGTTCGCCGGCGGCCTCGGCAACGACTGGACCCCGGTGCGCGCGCTTGGCGCCTACATCAAGGGCACCAACGGCCGCAGCCAGGGCGTGGTGCCGTTCCTGAAAGTGGTCAACGACACCGCCGTGGCGGTGAACCAGGGCGGCAAGCGCAAGGGCGCCGTGTGTTCCTATCTGGAAACCTGGCACCTCGACATCGAGGAATTCCTGGAACTGCGCAAGAACACCGGCGACGACCGCCGCCGCACCCACGACATGAACACCGCCAACTGGATTCCCGACCTGTTCATGAAGCGCGTGTTCGAGGACGGCCAGTGGACTCTGTTCTCGCCCAACGAAGTGCCCGAACTGCACGACCTGCACGGCCGTGCCTTCGAGGCCAAGTACGCCGAGTACGAAGCCAAGGCGCAGGCCGGCCAGATGTACACGCACAAAGTGGTCGAAGCCAAGGCGCTGTGGCGCAAGATGCTGAGCATGCTGTTCGAAACCGGCCATCCCTGGATCACGTTCAAGGACGCCTGCAACGTGCGCTCGCCGCAGCAGCACGTGGGAACCGTGCATTCCAGCAACCTGTGCACCGAGATCACCCTGAACACCAGCAAGGATGAGATCGCCGTGTGCAACCTGGGCTCGATCAACCTGGTCCGGCACGTGACCCCCGAGGGGCTGGATCGCGACAAGCTCAAGCGCACCATCCACACCGCCGTGCGTATGCTCGACAACGTGATCGACATCAACTACTACTCCGTGGGCCAGGCCAAGAACTCCAACTTCAAGCACCGCCCGGTGGGCCTGGGCGTGATGGGCTTCCAGGATGCGCTGTACGTGCAGAAGCTGCCCTACGCCAGCGACCAGGCGGTGACCTTCGCCGACCGCTGCATGGAAGTGATCAGCTACCACGCCATCGAGGCCTCCAGCCTGCTGGCGGAAGAGCGCGGCGCCTATTCCTCGTTCAAGGGTTCGCTGTGGGACCAGGGCATCCTGCCGATCGACTCGCTGGAAAGACTGCGCGCCGAGCGCGGTGCCGACTATCTCGAAGTGGATACGTCCTCCACGCTGGACTGGGCCTCCTTGCGCGAGCGCGTGCAGCAGAAAGGCATGCGCAACTCCAACGTCATGGCCATTGCCCCCACCGCCACCATCGCCAACATCAGCGGCGTGTCGCAGAGCATCGAGCCGACCTACCAGAACCTGTACGTCAAATCGAACCTGTCGGGCGAGTTCACCGTGGTGAACCCTTACCTGATCAACGATCTGAAGGATCGCGGGTTGTGGGACAGCGTGATGCTCAACGACCTCAAGTACTACGAAGGCAGCGTGCAGAAGATCGACCGCATCCCGAGCGATCTCAAGGTGCTTTACGCCACCGCGTTCGAGATCAACCCGCGCTGGCTGGTGGACGCCGCAAGCCGCCGCCAGAAATGGATCGATCAGGCGCAGTCGCTGAACCTGTACATCAGCGAAGCCAACGGCAAGAAACTGGACGTGACCTACCGCATGGCCTGGCTGCGCGGCCTGAAAACCACCTACTACCTGCGCGCGCTTGCCGCCACCAGCACCGAGAAGAGCACCGTGGCCACCGGCATCCTGAACAAGGTATCC
>Ga0182739_1005084_pt1 | contig 10562 bp, 11 predicted proteins | sample eDN5th30CBELigBY_FD_128873 | JGI IMG/M metagenome (GOLD analysis project Ga0182739, IMG submission 128873) | Enriched backyard soil microbial communities from Emeryville, California, USA - eDNA 5th pass 30_C BE-Lig BY (version 2) (version 2) | ecosystem: Environmental > Terrestrial > Soil >...
ACATTTACAGTTCAAATGTCTGAGCAAGTGTCAAGGAAACAACGCCGCAGCCGCCCGAAGCTGTGAAGGAAGCAGCTCAGGAACAACCCCCCGTTCAAGTAACTCTGCCGAGACACCTTCAAACGATAAAAATAAGGTTTTATGGGGCGGTATCGGAGTTTTGGTTGTTGTTGGACTGCTGGGGATTGCTATGAGGAAAAAACAATCATGATGTACCTCTCGGAGGAATTGCCTTACTATCGTTTTTTCCTCTTCGGATCTGTTTGACTTTAATGTGACTTATTTTACCAAAATCGAACATGCAATCGAGCCGTTCGGTGGTGTTTGAAAATTGTTTGCAACATTCGAGAAGTAAGTAACGTTAGAAAGATAACTTCCCTCCGAGGAAGCAAATATACGAGGAGGTTTTTAGGATGAAAAAATTAGCGGCTCTGATTTCTACAACGATGTTGTTTAGTAGTTTATCCGTAGGATCCGTATTTGCATTTACCGATGTAAACGGTGACCAATCGACTGCAATCTCCATGCTGCAAGATCGAGGTATCGTCAACGGGGTTGATGCGGAGCATTTTGCTCCAAAAGGAAAAATCAGCTATGCGCAGTCCGTGCAGATGATTGTAAAGGCATTCGATTATAATTTGGATCTTATGAAGTTTGAGAAGCCGCCGATTTCTTCCAGCCTGTTTACGAATATCCGTGATGATGCTTGGTACGCGGAGGCTTTCGTAATCGCTCACTACAACGGTTTGGACATCCCTGAAGATGTGAATCCTAACGCGACGATGACACGCGAGCAGTTTGCCAATTTGCTTGATCGTGCTTTGGAGAAGAAGGCAAATTTGCCTATGATTAATTTGAAACTGGAGATCAAGGATGACAGTCAGATCACTCCTGAGCTGCAAGGAAGCATTCTGCGTCTTGTGCATTATAAAATCGCGGAACTTGACAAGGACGGAAATTTCAATCCGAAAAGCGAGCTTACGCGCGGAGAATCTGCAATGTGGTTATATAACGCCATTCGATTTGTAGAACAGAGACAAACCCCTGTAACTACGGATCAGGAAACAATTCAAGCACTGACCAACGAAATCAATATGTTGAAAGAGGAAAGTACCGTTCAACAGGTGATGGAGTCCAATTACGGCTCATCGACGCAAGTGACTAACGTTGTGACGGTTACGGATACGGAATTTAAAGTTGAAGCCGCCCCTGTTTCCTTCGAAGGAAACTTCAAGGGACTTTTCACAGAAGGCAAAAGCTACCCGTATTATAGCGATGCAGCGATGGGAGGCCAGCGAGGCGTGACCATAAAAGATAACTACGGGGTATGGCATTCTTTCGGCTATAAAGAACCTATATCGTAAATGAAATCGTATTAATAGCAATCGGCTCTAATATGCAAATATTAATCGACCTTGTTACACGTTAAATTAAACAACGAGCAGGGTTTATACTCCACCTGCTCGTCAATATAGTGCTCAACATGAGTTAGTCCCTTCAACAAAGCTGCTATAGTTTTCTGTATTTTGCAATTTCCTGCTCGTAAAGATCTCCACCGTACGCATCATATACAACCAGAACAGGGAAATTTTCAACTGTCAGCTTACGTATCGCCTCCGGTCCCAAATCCTCATATGCAACAACCTCGGCCGCTTTGACCTTATTAGCCAACAGTGCGGATAATCCGCCTATTGCGGACAGGCACACAGCCTCATATTTTACACACGCATCTTTTACTTCCTTGCTTCTGGGTCCTTTGCCGATCTTGCCTTTCACCCCATACTCATACATGGCAGGCGTATAGGGATCCATACGGGATGCCGTTGTAGGAGCAATGGAACCAATAATTTGACCCGGCTTCGGCGGCGTTGGCCCGGCATAGAAAATAATTTGATCCTTTAAATTAACGGGCAGCGGCTCGTTGTTTTTCAGTAGTTCAATCATTCGCTTATGTGCAGCATCACGTGCTACGTAAATGGTTCCGTTAAGAAAAACCTCGTCACCGGCTCTGAGCTCTACCGCTTTATCTCGCGTGAGCGGAGTTTCCAAGTAAACTTTTGCCATGCGGGGCACCTTCCTTTCATACCTGGCATTAAATGACTTTCGAATTTTTACGGGCTGCATGACATTGGATATTAACGGCTACCGGGAGCGCGGTAATATGGCAGCCATAAGTTTCGACAGCAACCCATATCGCCGTATTAGAGCCTCCCAAGCCTTGCGGGCCTATACCGGTTTTGTTGATGTCATCCAATAAATCTTTCTCCAATTGGGCAATATGCTCTTCATGATGAAAAGCGCCCACCTCACGCAGTACGGCTTCTTTGGCGATTTCCGTCACTTTATCAAAGCTACCGCCGATCCCTACTCCAACCACAAGCGGCGGACAGGCTCTGCCCCCTGCTGCGATGATGGTATCCAGTACAAATTTCTTGACTCCGGCCACACCGTCACCCGGAAGCAAGAACTTCATGGCGCTCATGTTTTCGCTGCCTCCGCCCTTTGGCAATACCGTCAGCTTGATCTGCTCTCCGGGAACAATTCGCGTATGAATGACGCCAGGCGTATTGTCGTTCGTATTTTTGCGGAGCAAAGGATCGGATACAATGGAGTTGCGGAGGTATCCTTCCTTATAGCCCTTCCGGATGCCTTCATGGATGGCGCTTGTGAAATCTCCGCCTTGAATATGGACATCCTGTCCTACATCCGCATAAACTACGGTCAATCCAGTATCGTGGCAATAAGGCCGGTCTTCCTCAGCCGCCAATTGGGCATTCTCGATTAATTGGTCGAGGATGCTCTTCCCGAGCGGAGATTCCTCTGTTTCACTTGCTTTGCGGAAGCCTTCCAGAATATCTTGCGGCAAATAATAGCATGCCTCCCAACACATCATGGCGATGGTATCGCGAATTTGATCCGTATGGACAATCCTCATCCTTGTTCTCCTGCCTTTCATCTCCTATTGAATATTCCGACTGCGTTCCGGTTATAATATAAAGCGCTTACAACCGAAAACTATTATGCTACAAGAACAATTTTAGCACATCTTTTGTTAACAAGAACCGCATTTATTGCTATCTTCTCATTCACCTATGCAATAATTGCTATTGTAGACCTTAGATATATCCATGCTGCCAAACCAAAAACACCTCCAAAGTTATCATCCACATCTTGCGACATGGACGGATTCACTTGAAGGTGTTTTCTCGTCTTTCGTTATGGGGTCAGTTCCGAATATACCAGACTAGCATGGCTTTATTTTACTTTTTCGCGTTTTTATATGCGGCTTCATACTCCTTAATGAGTTGATCCCCGCCGGATTTTCTCCATTTCTCCACTTCGGCCTGGAAGCCTGCATCATCGAGCTTGCCGACAATGTATTTCGTTTCCGCATCTTGAATCATTGTTTCAAGCTCTTTACCGCGCTCGGAGTAGATGGCAGAGCTTAAGTTAAGAGCAGGATTGTGAACCGCGAATTGCAGTGAATCCGGCTCCATCTTATACCCTTTCATAGCAAGCGGCGTATCTTTAAGCGGCAGCACATTATACGTTTCGAAATTGAGCAAGCTGTCCCGATAAGGTTTTACATCTTTATTGAAGGCAGTCAGATCTTTCCATGCAACCATCCCGCCATCAACCTTCGTATAGTGAACGCCCTCAATCCCGCGTTTTTGAAGCATGGACATTTCAGGGTCCATCATTTTATCTAAAAAGGTGAGCAATTGCTTTAATTCCGCTTCTGTTTTCACCGAAGATTTCGAGAAGACAAGCAGACCGTTATTTCCGGATTGAGCCGCAACGCGTCCGCCGTTGGGTCCTTGCCATGGTGTAATGTCAAGCTGCGCTTTAGGATCAACTTTGACGATACGGTCCTGAATGTTTGCAGCATTCGTTGCAACCCCGTTGATTTTCACGCCGACACGACCGGATTCAAATAATTTATCCGTTTCAGTCCCATCCACTGCCGGAAAATCTTGATTGATTAGCTTTTCGCTGTAAAGCCGCTTAAACAGCTTCATGGTGTCTATAAACGGCGCTGTCATGAATTCTGGAGTGAATTTACCTGCATTGTCTACCCCCCAACGGTTCACCCCGCCTTGCGTAACGGCGATACGAGTTAATACAGAACCTGCGGCGGTAGTATCGTTATATTTTTTATCCAAAACAAAGCCGTAGGTGTCGTTTTTGCCGTTTTGATCCGGGTCTCCTGTTGCTATGGTTTTGGAAACTTGATACCAATCATCAAGAGTAAGCGGCGCTTTTAATTTCAAAGCATCCATCCAGTCTTGACGATAGATGACCGCAGGTCTTGCGATTTCGCGGTAAAGTGGAATGCCATACAGTTTGCCGTCTACCTTGATGTTTTCATAATACTGAGGATTTTGAGCCGATAAGTTTTTATAATCTTTCAGATAAGGACCTACTTCCCAGAACGTGCCGGATTGCAGCGATGCGATCGTCGTAGCCGTATAGTTGACTTTTAAAATTTTAGGAACTTCGCCTGAGGCGATCATAATATTTACTTTTTCATCATAAGCGGAGCTTGGAATCCACTGAAAATCAAGCTTCGTGTTGGTGTATTTTTCAATCGCTTTTTCGATCTCGTTGCCTTTCGCCGGAATTTCACCTACTTGGGTAACCGCAATCGTAACAGCAAGAGGACCGGTGTTTTGAGGTGTGTCCGTAGGTTTGGCCGCTTCTTTTGAAGTACATCCGACAAGCGTTCCTGCAGTTAAAATTGAAGCACAAGATAAAACGATGATTTTTTTGTGTTTCATGTAACTTCCCCCTTGTGTTGTTTTTTAGCGTAAACCCAAGAAACTTTCTTCTTGATTGTAAACGCTTACATTATTCTTCTATATTCTACCATAATCAAAACCGAGATATAAGATGCCAAATAAAAAAAATTGTCTACATGCAAGTTCTTTACAGACGAGTCAGTTCCCTCTTCCATCGTTTGACAAATGATTCCATGAACCATACAATGATATTATTACCGTTTTGAAAATATTTTTTGAGCAAAGAAAGGAACTTCACTTTGGAAAAGCAGCCTGATACCACACAAATCGAATCGGTACGCAGCTTTATTATGTTTATCGGTGGGAAGATCAAAAACTGCTCACAGCATTTCGAGATCAGCTGCGATCTGAGCCATCATGAGTTCAGTGTGCTTTTCATCCTTATGCAAAACGGCCCGCAAATCGTCAAGGAGATTGCCCGAAACATGCAAAACGTCAGTCTCAGCACCCTCACTCGTCTGCTGGACGGCTTGGAGCAGAAGCAGTATATTGAGCGGAAGCTTGATCCGGGTGACCGTCGAAGCTATGTCATCTCCATGACGGACAAAGCCGCAAGCCTGATGCAAGGATTTCCCGATCTGCTGAACGTGCTGGTGCAGCAAATGCTGGAATCTCTCACACCTGCGGAAAGGCTTATTTTGCTGGAGCTGTTCCGGAAAATTCATTCCAGCATGGAACAAATTCAGGAGTAGCACGAATTTATTACCGTAATGAAAATATTATTAAAGCTGGAATGATTCTGAACCCGTTACAAAAGGAGAGGTTTATGATTGCCGACATGAAAAATGAGGCTGAGATGAAGCAGGATACCCCTAAGCCGATCATAGAGGTGGAAGGCCTCGTCAAGCGATACGGCGATTTCACCGCCGTGAACGGTATCCATTTTCAAGTGATGCAGGGAGAGGTTTTCGGACTTCTAGGACCGAACGGTGCCGGAAAAACGACGACGATGGAAATGATCGAAGGCTTGCGCAAGCCGGATGCGGGCATCGCCAAGGTTGCGGGCTACGATACCCATACCTCTCTGACCAAAGTCAAGGAAGTAATCGGCGTTCAGCTGCAGTCGACCTCGTTATTCGAGCTGCTGACCGTGAAGGAAATCATGCGAATGTACGCAAGCTTTTACAAAACATCGCTGCCAATCGAGCCTTTGATCGAACAAATGATTTTGACGGACAAAGCGAACGGCCGTGTCAAAAATTTGTCCGGCGGCCAGAAGCAGCGGCTGGCCATCGCCCTGGCGCTGTTGAACGACCCGCTCGTCGTATTCCTTGATGAACCGACGACAGGCCTTGATCCGCAGGCGCGCCGAACGTTGTGGGACATCATCCTGCGCATGAAAGAGCAAGGCAAAACGATCGTGCTTTCCACTCATTACATGGACGAAGCGCATGCGCTGTGCGACCGCATTTGCCTGATGGACAAAGGCGGGATTGTGGCGCTTGACACGCCGCGCAATCTGGTTCTCAGCCTGCAATCTGACAGCGCGATCGAATTCAGGCTGTCCGGCCAAACGGAGGACGGCAGTTTGCTGGATCGGCTCGGCGAGCTGAATGAAGTGAAGCAGGCCGATCGGCGGGAAGATGTCATTACGCTGTATACCGATAACCTGCAGGCGTCACTGCTCGACTTTATCCAATTTGCCGACCGTTCCGGACTCGTGTTCAGTGAACTGCAAACGCGAACGGCCACGCTCGAAGATGTTTTCCTACATATGACGGGAAGGAGCCTCAGGGAAGCATGAACGCCTACATACAACTGACATTGGCACAACTCCGCGTCTTTTCGCGAAACCGCAGCGTCATCTTTTTCACCATCCTCTTCCCTATTCTGCTCATGGTCTCTTTGGGCTCTTTTCTCGGGGGCGGGAACGTGATTTCGCTGAATGCGGCGCTTGTGGATGAAGATCGTTCGCCGGCATCGCAGCAATATGCCGACACGCTTCGTTCTCTGAACATCGTGACGTTTGACCTGCTTAACGATCAGGCCCAAGCGCTGGACCAGCTCAAAAAAGGCGACCGCCAGCTCGTCATTGTCATCCCGAAAAACTATGGCAGCGCAGTGGATGCGATAAAAATCAATCCGGCCGGCACCGCAGCTTCTGCAGCGAATCCCAAGATCACCGTTTACTATGATGAAACCAATATGACGATTTCCCAGGTGGGCCTGACCGTTGTCGATCAAGTAGCGGACTCGATCAGCAAACAGCTCGTTCAATACAAGCAGCTGATCACCGTCGATGCGAAGGGCATTCAAGCGATCAAGCTTAAATATATCGACTTCCTCGTACCCGGCATGGTCGCGATGATGATCATGTCGACAAATTTAAACGGCGTGGCCGGACAAATCGCAGCCTGGCGGGAGCGCGGTATTCTGAGAAGAATGCAAAGCACGACCCTTAAGGCCTCGACGTTCATTTCGGCCCAAATTACGGCGAGGCTCATGCTAAACGGCATTCAGGCGCTGCTCGTGCTGCTTATCGGTTATTTGTTTTTCGGCACGCAGGTGAACGGGTCATGGCTTCTGCTGATTATGTTCGTCATCTTGGGAACGCTGACGTTCATGTCGATCGGCTTCATTATCGCAGGTCTCGCCAAGACGCCGGAAAGTGCCGGACCGATCGCCGGATTCATCTCTTTCCCGCTGATGTTTCTTGGCGGCGTATTTTTCCCGATCAAAAACATGCCGGAGCTGATCCAGCCGATCGTTAAACTGCTGCCGATCACCCATCTTTCTACCGCTCTCCGGCAGATTATGAACGTCGGTTCAGATCTATCCACGTTATGGCCGGAAGCGGCCCTGCTCGGCGGGTGGATGATCGTCGCTTTTATTATCGCCAGCTTTTCGTTTAAATGGGAGTAAAAGAAACCTAAAGACCAAAGGGGAATCCGAATATGACTCAACCTTCACAAAATTACGCCAATCATAAGCAAATGGTGCCCATTTATCATTATGTGCTCCTCCCGCTCAGTCTTATTACCGCCATCCTCTCGATCGTCTATGCGGTCTTGGGCTTTGCCGAGCATGGCGCTCTTGCGAGCATCCTGCTGCTGCTCCTTGGGATCGTTGTATTGATCGGATCCGCCACAGGCCGCATGTACGCGGTCAAGGTACAGGACCGGCTTATACGAGCCGAGGAAGATCTTCGCCACTTCAAGCTGACCGGACGTTGGATCGATCCCCGGCTTACGATGAAGCAGCTGATTGCTCTGCGCTTCGCAAGTGACGCTGAGTTCCCTGCCCTTTGTGAAAAAGCGATCGAGGAGAATATGGCCCCGGATATGATCAAAAAAGCGGTCCATAATTGGAGAGCCGACCATTACCGGGTCTAGGCCGCTTAGGCTTAGGGCTATACCAGACGAAACACCGGATTAACATAAGCGAAATTCCTGTATAAAGGGATTTCGCTTTTTTACTATGCGGGTCATCTTCACTCATCCTGGTGACCAGCAGTTTAATTATCGCTCAACATTCTAAACACCTTTGAAGACTAACGAGAATAAGTTAATCCTAGGCATCTATCCCATATGCGCTTATGCCCCTGCACTTCCAATGTGAAATTTGCAGGCCGCATAACAGGAGCGCAAAAGGAGTGTTCAGGTTGATTGAAAACGCATCCCACTATTTTGCTCGCGGCAATACCGCGCGCGGTGCACATTTTTTGTATGAATCGGCTTTCCAAGGACTGGATAAGCTTCTCGTCCTAACGGGTCCCTCTGGTACAGGCAAATCCACGACTCTTCGTAATTTGGCGGAAAGTCTGCTGGACAGAGGTCAGCACGTGCAATGCTTCCATTCCCCGCTTCGGCCAGATGAACTGGACGGCATTATTGCAACCGATTTAAAGGTTGGTGTGATTGACGGGCAAGCGAGTGATGGGATCTTAAAGAGTGTCTCAGATGAAACTCTTACATTCGATTTTGGGGCGGCGCTTGACAACAGAAGTATGTCGACGGACACTCTTGCAACCATCGATGAGCTCAAAGAAAAGCTGATCGATGCTTATTCCAATGCCTATGAAACCTTTGCAGCTGCTTTACGGATTCATGACGAATGGGAAAAATTTTATATCGAGAGCATGGACTTCATTAAGGCAGACCAAATCACACAGGAATTGATTCACGAATTGTACGCCGGTTATGAAACCGGGACACCGGCCGTTGGACGTCACTTGTTTTTCGGGGCAGCGACTCCGAAGGGTGCGTTTGATTTTATACAAAGCTTGACAGCTCAGTTGAACAGGCGGATTTTTATCAAAGGAAGACCGGGCTCCGGTAAATCCACGCTGCTGAAAAAGCTTGCGGCTGCCGCCGAAGAGAATGGCATCGATGTTCAAGTGTATCATTGCGGTTTGGATCCCAACAGCCTCGATATGCTGATTTTCCCGCAGCTCAGCACAGCTATTTTCGATAGCACCGCTCCTCACGAATACTTCCCTGATCGGGAAGGCGATGAGGTCCTGGATATGTATGAACGCGCCATGACCCCAGGGACAGATGAAACCTATGCTGCTGAAATAGCGGCAATTAAAGAACGGTATACGGCAAAAATGAAGGAAGCTACCTCTTATTTGGCGGCGGCTGAAGCCATCGATTCACAGATAAAGTCCTTCTATACGGCGGCAACGAATTTTTCAGTTGTTGAGGAACTGCGGGCTCAATTGCAGTCAGCATTAATGAAGCACAGCCTGTAGCGGCTAATGGAATATTTAAAGGCAGCCAATAATGCGCTGCCTTTTCGTCATGATTCGTCGCTGGTGTACTCGAGAATATCACCCGGCTGACAATCCAAAGTCTTACATATCGCTTCTAATGTTGAAAGACGAACCGCTTTGGCTTTTCCATTTTTCAGAATGGAAAGATTCGCCATAGTAATTCCAACCTTCTCCGAAAGCTCTGTTACGCTCATTTTTCGTTTTGCTAACATCACATCAATATGAATAATAATTGCCATAGGCTCCACCTCAGACCGTTAAATCATTTTCTGATTTTAATTGAATCGCTTCTTGTAAAAGTCTTTGGAGAACAGCAGCAAAAACGGCGATCACCATAGAGGCGAAAATAATGACCGATCCCATTGGCATGAAGCTTGGAGGGTCAATTTTCTTCCCCATCAGATAATAGAGCGGCATACCCAGCAGGTACAAGGTACCGATTGTGACGGCACAGTATTTTATATTATTTAACGCCTTTACGGATAATTCCGAGAACGCTTGGTTCTTATCAATATAGCTTAAAAGTTTAAAGGCTTGATACAGAGCAAAGTAAAAAGGTATCGCTGCCGCATACATATCGATCAAAACGAGAATTTTCATATAAGCTATATCCGGATACAATTCCCCGGCAAAATTCCCGATCTTAGGCACCAAAAAGATGCACAATGCAAGAACTGGAATTCCAATAAGAATATCAGCCGTCTTCAAAAAGAGTGTTGTTCCCCGTTTCATAAAGAGCACCTCGCTAGTTTATTTATAAAATGAATTTAACATATAACTTATTGTTTTACAATAAATTAGTATCGTTATTTATTATATTATTGTTGTTAATACAATAACCTTTTAATTTTAAGTAAAAAAATAAAAAGCATTTCTTATCACTAAGAAATGCTCTTACGTTACTTTAAAATGGCTTAACGACCATAAGCACCAATACGGCAATCATCAGCAGCTGTGCTGCCGTCTCGATCGGAACGATCTTTTTTATCATCAGTCCAAGCTCGGCGGGTATTTCATTACCCTGGCCCTGGTCTTGACTTTCAGATATG
>Ga0182739_1005085_pt1 | contig 10562 bp, 11 predicted proteins | sample eDN5th30CBELigBY_FD_128873 | JGI IMG/M metagenome (GOLD analysis project Ga0182739, IMG submission 128873) | Enriched backyard soil microbial communities from Emeryville, California, USA - eDNA 5th pass 30_C BE-Lig BY (version 2) (version 2) | ecosystem: Environmental > Terrestrial > Soil >...
CCCGGCAGACCTTCCCCTGCCCCTGCCCCACGCATCCCGGCCAATAAAGAGACACGCTCTAACTGCGCCCTCCGTTCTCATCCGAAGGAGGCGTCGGTTGTCCACAGCTCGAGTCCGTCATGCCTGGAGAGCAGTTGGCGCAGGGCATTCCCTTGCTGCGCCAGCCAAACCACCTGGCCGTCCTCCGTCGCGTCCTCGATCGTCGCCCTCCGCAAGACGTCCCCGTCTTGGCGCACTTCGACCGTCCTTCCCTTGAGCAGGGACCAGTCCGTTGCACACTTCAATTTCCTCCCCTTTCAGCCGGCCGGAAAGACCCGGCCCATTGCGCTCCATACCCGCGCGGAACGGTCGCCGCTCCCCCGCAAACAACCTGCCGGCTGCCTAGAACTAGCGGCTGACCTTTCCCATGAGGTTCGCGATGGGTCGCAGCACCAGGGGACGGGCAGCCACCCACCCGATGACCATCACAACGAGCGAGGCCGCGAAGTACCAGAAGCCGGTCCATGAGTCGGAGGACTGCCCCGCATACATGTGATTCAGGTTGCGCAGGGCTCCGGTGGAAATGACAAGCGTGACATGGATGATGACGAAGAAGACGAAGAAGAGCATCACCGGAAAGTGGATGGCCCGGGCCAACTCAATGGGGTAGGCCTTGTTGAGCCGTTCGGCGTCCTTTGGCCAGGCGCCGGACATCCGGACTCCCGTGACGGCGGCCAGCGGCGCCGCAATGAAGACGATCGCGAAGTAGGCCAGCAGTTGCAGGCTGTTGTAGTTGACCCACCCGTCCTCGGTCGGCCAATCCAGCGAGAGGTACTGCAGCGCCGCCGACAGGGCGTTGGGAAAGACCTCCCAGCTGGTGGGGACGATGCGCATCCAATGGCCGGTGGCGAAAAGCAGGACGACGAACACCGCCCCGTTGAGCAGCCAGAGGACATCCATGCTGAGGTGGAACCACAGGTCAAGGGAAATCTTCGCGGGAGCACGCCTGGTCCGGAACGGCCCCGTGTTCCTGCGCGTCCAGTAGGCCGGCGGGCGGGTCACCGTGCGAACCCGCCAGCCGGAGCGGATGATGAGGACCAGGAAGAAGGCGTTAAGGAAGTGCTGCCAATTCAGCCAGGCCGGGAATCCTTCCGGCGCCCCCTCGGGCAGCGGTGTCCGCCCGGGGTACGCGGCGAGGAAACCCTGCATCCACTCCGTGCCCCGCATCCACCGTGCCGCCAGCACCACCAAGGCCAGGCCGATGATGGCCACGGGCAGTATCCAAGCAAGCCGGAACCACTTGTTCTTCGACTGATCGGCTGTTTTCGTAAGAACACTCACGCTGACGCTCCTGCGGCTGTGTGGATCAAGAATTCTGGCGTGCGCCGATGGCGTCGATGAGCTGCGGAACCACGGTGAACACGTCGCCGACGATGCCATAGTCGGCAATTTCGAAGATGGGGGCATCCTCGTCCTTGTCGATGGCAACGATCACCTTCGCGGTCTGCATGCCGGCCCGGTGCTGGATCGCTCCGGAGATGCCCAGCGCCAGATAGAGGTCCGGGGAGACGGTAACGCCGGTCTGTCCGACCTGCCGGGTTTGAAGCGCGTAGCCGGAATCGACCGCCGCCCGGGAGGCGCCGACCGCGGCGCCCAGGGTGTCCGCCAACTGCTCCACCAGCGCGAAGTTCTCCTTGGACCCCAGGCCCCTGCCGCCGGAAACCACCTTGCTGGCCGTGCGCAGCTCGGGCCGGTTTGAGGTCTCGATGACCGCCTCCACGGTTCCCAGCTGCGCCGCCGGAACGCCGTCAAGCCGCAGCGGAACGACGATCGCTTCGGCGGCGGCCGAGGGCGGCGCCGGGGCATCCAGGGTTCCGGGGCGGACAGTGATGATCGACCGGGCGCCCCTGACGGTGGCCTCCACCAGGGTGGATCCTCCGAAGACCGAGTGGGTCGCGACCAGGCCGGATTCGTCCCGGGCCAGCGCAACGGCATCGACGTTGAGCGCAGTGCCCAGCCGGACGGCGAGACGCCCGGCCACGTCCTGCCCGTTGTGGGTGTGCGAGACAAGGACGGCCTCCGGCCCGAAGTGCCGGACGGCTCCGTCCAGGGCCTCCACCTGCGGCAGTGACAGCAACGTGTGGGCCTGTTCCGTCTCCGCGAGGTAGACGTGCTGCGCCCCCAGCCCGCCCAGGAGCGCTGCGGCCCCCTCCCCGGCTCCCGGGTGGATCGCGGCGACGGCCACGGGGGTGCCCAGCTGGGCCGCGACGGCGAGCAGTGCCGCGGCGTCGCCGCGAACCTCTCCCGCCGGAGAGAGGTCGACCAGTACAAGAATGTGGGACATCATGCTTTCCTTCGCTGCTAGATCAGGCGGTTCTGGGCCAGAAAGTCGGCGAGTTCGCGGCCGGCATTGCCGGAATCGACCACCTTGACACCGGCGCTACGGGCTGGGCGTTCCTTGGAGGAGATGACGGTGGAAGCCGCCTCCCGCATCCCTCCCACGCCGATTTCCGCGAGCGACACGGTGGTGTACGGCTTCTTCTTGGCCGTCATGAGGCCCTTGAAGTTCGGGAACCGGGGGTCGGGAAGGCGTTCCGTGATCGAAGCCACCGCCGGCAGGTGCGCGGAAACCTCGGCGGGGCCGTGGTCGCCGTTGCGCATGCCGCTGACCTGCCCCGCTTCGATCCGCAGCGAATCCATGAAGGTCAGGTGGGGCATCCCAAGATGCTCGGCGATCATTGCCGGCACGATGCCGCCGCGGCCGTCCGTCGATTCGTTCCCGGCCAGGACCAAATCGAAAGCCTCCCGGCCAATCAGGGCCGCCAGCGCCTCGGCCGTGAAGAGCAGGTCCGCGCCCACCAGGGCGTCGTCCACCAGATGGATCGCCGAGGACGCGCCCATGGCCAGCCCCTTGCGGATCGACTTGGTTGCCGACGCCGGCCCCATGGAAACCAGCACGACCTCGGTGGACTTGTCCGAGTCCTTGATCGCCAGCGCCACTTCCAGGGCGCGCTCCCCGATCTCGTCCAGGACGGGGCTGCTCGACTGGCGGTCCACCCGCCCGCTGGCAGGGTCGATCCTGCGTTCGCCCCACGTGTCGGGCACTTCCTTGACCAGTACAAGAATCCTCATGTTGCCGCCTTCCGTTTCCGTGTCCGGGGCACCGTCCGGCGGGCGGGTGCCGCCGTCGTCGTCTGGTTCCCGTTGATTGCGCACCCCTCCTGGACTGGTTTGGGGAGGGGTGCATTCAGTAGAACATGACCGGCGCAAGAAATCAACCATACGTTTGTTTTCAAATGGTCCCGCCAACCCCGCGGAGGGCGGACCGGCCCGCTCAGAGCGCGGTGTACTGGCCCCGGTGGAAGATCAGCGGCTCGGCCTCGTCGCGGGCATCGACGTGCAGAACGCGACCCTGGACGAACGTGTGATCGCCGGCGTCGACCTCGCTGTGGAGCTCACACTCGATCCAAGCCACCGCATCCTCGATCCCCGGCCCGGATTCCCTGGGGGTCCAATTGATGCTGGCGAAACGGTCGATGCCCTTGCGCGAAAACAGCCGGGACACCTCCTCGTGGTGGCTCGCCAGAACGTTGATGCAGAAGCGGTTCGATTCGCGCAGCAGGGGCCAGGTCGAGGAGGACTTGGCCGGGAGGAAGCCGACCAAAGGTGGGTCCAGGGACACCGAGGTGAAGGAATTCATGGCCATGCCAACGGGCTCGCCACGCACCATGCTGGTGATGACTACCACGCCCGAGGGCCACTGGCCGAGGACTTGCCGGAACCGCTGGGGCTCGATCGTGTTCGTTTTCATGGGATACACCTGTCTTTTCGGGGCGCGCCTTGCGGGACGCACCGTATCCTTTGCCGTTCATTCAAGGGGACGGAGCGCATCCCGTCGTCGAGATGGGAGTCATGCCCCGGTTGCGTTGCAGCGGCCGGCTCAGGCCAAGCGCTCGATGACGAGCGCCATCCCCATGCCACCCGCAACGCACATCGTCTCGAGCCCAAACTGCTGGTCACGGGCAACGAGCGAATTCATCAGCGTCGTGGTAATGCGGGCCCCGGTCATCCCGTACGGGTGTCCCAGGGCGATCGCGCCGCCGTTGACGTTGAGCTTGTCGTCGGGGATTCCCAGCTGGCGTTGGGACGCAATCACCTGTGCGGCGAACGCCTCGTTTATCTCGAACTGGTCGATGTCCCCCACTGCCATGCCGACCAGCGCCAAGGCCTTCCGGCTCGCCTCGACGGGGCCGAGGCCCATGATTTCCGGTGACAGCGCCGAGACTGCCGTCGAAACGATGCGGGCCAGCGGAGTGATCCCCAGTTCCTTGGCCCTGGTGTCGCTCATTATGACCAGGGCCGCGGCGCCGTCGTTCACCCCGCAGGCATTGCCCGCGGTGATCAGCCCGTCCTCGCGAAACACCGGGGACAGCGAGGCCAGGCCTTCGAGAGTGGTGCCCGGGCGGGGTCCGTCATCCTTGGCAATGACGGATCCGTCCGGAAGGGTGACCGGGGTGATGTCGGTGTCCCAGAAACCGGCGATCCGGCTCGCTTCCGCCTTGCGCTGGCTTTCGTAGGCGAACGCATCCATTTCCGCCCGGGTGATGCCGAACAACCCGGCCACGTTCTCGGCGGTCGTCCCCATGTCCATGTAGAGGTTGGGTGCCTGCCCGGTGGAACGCGGATCCTGCCACGACCCGTCCGCTTCCCGTTCCACCGACAGCAGCGGGTTCCGCGCTTCGGGGGTGTCCGGATTGCCGGGGATGAGCCGGGAAACGGACTCCACTCCCGCGGAGACCACCACGTCGGCCTCGCCGGCGCGGATGGCATGGAACGCCATCCGCGTGGTCTGCACGCTGGAGGCGCAGAAGCGGTTGACCGTCGTGCCGGGAACCTGGTCCAGCCCCAGCAGCACGGCCACCGCACGGGCCGTGTTGAACCCCTGCTCGCCGCCCGGAAGGCCGCACCCGAGGAGCAGGTCCTCAATAGTCTCCGGCGCCAGCTCGGGGATGGAATCCAGGGCGCTCTTGAGCACCTGGGCCGTCAGGTCGTCGGGCCGGATTCCGGTCAGGGATCCCTTGAACGCCCTGCCGATCGGCGAGCGGGCCGTCGCTACGATGACCGCTTCAGGCATTGTCGATCATCCCCATCGCAAGGTCGCGCAGGGTCGCGATGTGGCGCAGGGAGAAGTGCAGCCCCATCTCCCAAGTGAAGCCGAGGCCGCCGTAGGTCTGGATGGAGAGCTGAATCGACTTGAAACTCTCGGCAAACGACTGCACCACGGCCTGCCGCGTGTTCCCCTCGTCGAGGCTCGCCCAGATCGCCGCGGTCTGCGCCAGTTCGGCCGCGATGTGCGCGTTGGCCAGATGGTGCTTCACCGCCTGGAAGCTGCCTACGGGCTTGCCGAACTGCTGGCGCTGCTTGGTGAACTCGACCGCTTCGCGGACGACCTGGTTCGCCCGGCCGGCAGCCTCGGCGGCCCACACCACGGCAAACTCCCGACGAACCGCCGCCGTGAGGACCGTGGTCCCCTCGGCGGAGGAGGCCAGCAAGCTCGGAGCGAAGTCCACGGCGGTGCCGCGGGCGAAGGGGCTGACCGTGGATTCCTCCGCGAAGGAATCGACGATTCCGATGCCCGGGACCTGGCCGAAGGGCACAAGGCCGACGCCGGCCGGAAGGTTCTTCACCGGAACGCTAAGGGTCACGGGTCCTTCGGCTTCGGCGGCGGCCGCCGAATGCCGCTTGACCAGGAGACTGGTTGTGAGCGGCAACTGGATCAGGGTCTCTCCCCATGCTCCGGCGATCTCGGCCAGATCCCTCAGGCTGGCGGAATCCTCGTCCTCGATCACCCCGGCCAAGTCCCAGCCGGCCTCGCCCAGCATCTCCCAAGCAACGGGCGGCTCGCCCTCGATGTAGGTCGCGATGGTGGCGCCCGAGGTGGCCTTGGCCATTTCCTCGCGGATCGCCTGGGCGACCTCCACACCGATTTCCCCCGCGCTAGTTCGTACCATGCTCATCGCGGCAACCCCAGAATTCTCTCGCTAATGATGTTCCGTTGGATCTCCGACGTGCCGGAGTAGATGGAGGCCGACCGCGACTCGAGGTACTGGAACCTCCAGTGATCCACGGTCTCCGCGTCGGCGGTTTCCAGCCCCAACTCGGCAATCTGCTGCCAGAGTTCGCTCCAGTGGACCTTCAGCACCGATGCCGCCCTCAGGTAGGGCTCCGAGTCCTTCTCGAAGTCGATCGTCTTCATGACCTGCCAGCGCACCAGCTCCACCCGCGCGTCAAACTCCGCCAGTTTACGACGGTGTTCGGGCAGGTGACCGATGGACTTCGTCAGCAAGTCGATGTCGGCACGCATCTCGACATAGCGGCTGGCCGCTTCCACGCCGCCGCGCTCGTTGGCGAGAACGGTCATGGCGACCTTCCAGCCGTCGCCCTCCCCGGCAACCAGGTCTTCGTCGGCGACAAAGGCGTTCTCGAACTGGACTTCCGCGAAGTGCGACAGCCCGGATGCCTGGCGGATGGGGCTGATGGTCACTCCTGGCTGGCGCATGTCCAGCAGGAACATGCTCAGGTTCTTGTGACGCGGAGCCGCCGGGTCGGTCTGCGCCAGCAGCAGGCAGCGATCGGCCTGGCGGGCGAAGCTGGTCCAGATCTTCCGCCCGGTCACGCGGTAGCCGCCCTCGACCTTGACCGCGCGGCAACGGACCCCCGCAAGGTCCGAGCCGGCGTCGGGCTCAGAAAAGCCCTGGCACCAAATCTCGTCCCCATTGAGGATCTTCAGAAGGTACCGCTCCAATTGGTACTGGGTTCCGTGTGCGACCAAGGTCGGAGCCGCTAGGATGCGGCCGATCCGCGACAAACCGTCGGGTGCTTGGGCACGGCCAGCCAGATCCGCGAAGATGACCTCCTCGGCGACGTCCAGTCCCTGTCCACCAAATTCCTTGGGCAGGGACAGTCCGGCGTAACCGCCCCGGAACAGTTGCCTGTCCCATTCGCGACGGATCTCGTTGCTTTCCTCCTCGCACAGAGCGCCCCGTGCGGTTCGCCACCGCTCCGGTACGTTCTGCTCGAGCCATTCACGCGCTGCCTCTGCAAATCCTGCTCGCGATGCAACTTCGGTTTCAACTGTCATAGCTTCCTCTTCTAAACCAAACGATTGGTTATTGCTGGTTAGGGCGGGACCAATGCGATGCCCCCAACTCCCTGGCTGCCGCTAGCGCTGCACCACTGCGATCGGACGGAGCGGCGAACCTGTCCCCCCGCCGATCCGCAAGGGGATGGCCATGAAGATGAACTCGGTAACCCCCGCCTCCCCCAACACCTCCAGGTTCATGGACTCCATAATCGGAATCCCACAGTGCACCAGGTTGTGGACGTGCACAGGCAGGTTGATGATCGTCGAATCGGGTTTGTGCTCATAGTTCATGGTGTCCGAGCCGGTGGCAATGATGCCCCGCTCGCTGAGCCACTTGGCACCCTCAAGGGTGACGCCGGGAAGCCCGGTGGACAGGCCTATGTAGCGTTCCGGATCGGCCCAATACTTCATCCAGCCGGTGCGAATCAGCATGACGGATCCGGGCCCGGGTTCGGGCTTGTCCTTGAACCAATCCTCAAACACCTCTGACCCCAGGCCATCGGAAGGAGTCAGGTCCCGCCCGAAGTACTCCGGCCCGTTGAACAGATGGCCCTTCCCGATAAGGGGCAGAGACTCCTCGATGCTTCCAGCGTCCAGCCCGTCGTTTCCGCACAGGCCCATGGCGACGTCCCTGTCCCCGTAGACCTTCCCGTCCTTCGAGACATGCCCCAGGGCATCGATATGCGTTCCCACATGTGCGCCCATGGAAATCATCTCCATGGCGGCCGAGACGCCATCCTTGTACCCATGTCCTCCATGGGTCTTGGCCATCGCGAAGGCGTATGGCGGATGGTGCGGATGGCGAGCCATTCCGTTCTCCAGCTTCACCGCCAAGTCGTAGACGCGCACATTCCCCGCGATGGAGACGTCCATGTTCATATCGGCATAGCCGCCGGACCAATTCGCCACGGAATGTTCCTCCAGTTTCATCATTTCGCCCACGGCGCGCTCGTGTACTCAACATGCACCCGCACCCGTCCGGCGCCGTCGACCCAACCTGCGCCCCGGGCGTATTCAACCATGCCGAGCAAGCCACTTTCCCACTGGGGATCGGCTGCACGATCGCCGGCCAGCGTTCGCAGCGTGTCGACATCGACGAAAACATGGTCCAGTCCTGACCAATGCCCCAGTCGCTCCAAGTGGCTCGGCAACGCTTCGGTGGGCTCAGGTTGCGGTCCAGCAATTTGGACCTTCAAGCCACGGAAGTTGTTCACCTCGTCCATGACGCAGCCTCCTCTCCCCTCCCGGATGATCATGCGCCGAGGTTTTCGGTAGTCTGCTCCACGGTGCTGGCCTGGATCCGGAGGCCCTGGTGCATTTCCTCGCCGGCGACGAACTGGGCCACTTTGTCAATCGTGAGGTCAGGGTCGGCCTGCCCTTGGGTGGTGCCCATAAGAATGTCCGCGACCAGGCCCGCGGCGGAGAACAGCGTGCGCCCGGTAAAGGGGACCTCCTCGTGGACAAGATAGGCGGCCGCAGGGCCGACCAGGGCCGGTTTGGCGTCCTGGATGGAGGCCAAGATGTCGGGGTCCTTAATGTTGTCCAGCAGCATTGCCGTCAGGGCGGCCGGGGCAAGAATATTGACCTTGATGCCTGCAGGCTTGCCTTCGAGCGCCAGCGTGCGCCCGAGGCTGAAGACGGCGGCCTTGGCCGCGGCGTAGGGGGCCCAGCCTTCCAAGCCAAAGATATTCGCCGAAGTGATATTCAGGATACGACCGTATCCGGCCTTCTCCATGACCGGCCAGACCGCACGCGTCATGGCGACGGTCCCGAAGTAATGGACATCCATGACACGGCGAATGTCCTCGGTGCTGGTCTCCATGAATGGACGCTCAAAGCCGATTCCGGCGTTGTTGATGAGTCCGTCGATACATCCAAACTCGGCAAGGGCCAAGTCCGCAGCGCCGGTTGCCGCCGATTCGTCCGAAACGCTGCCAAGGAACGAAACCGCACGACCGCCCGAAGCCACAATCTCCCCGGCCACCCGGCCGGCCCCGTCGCCCATATCCATCACCAGCACGGAAGCTCCCAGGCGGGCCAGAAGCTTGGCGTACTCCTCGCCCAGACCGCTCCCGGCGCCGGTGACGATGATGGCACGGTTGTCGAAACGCAAACCTGACATGAGCGGCTCCTTCTCCGTTGATGGTATGGAGAACAGTCTTCACTGAACACATAAATCAGTCAAGCGTTTGGTAGATAACGGGAGGCATTCGAAGTACGCTCATGCCCGTACCCAGCCTGAGGCTTTCGAAAGCCCATCCACAAAGGAAAAACCCATGAGTCAATCATTGAATGGCAAGGTCGCCCTGATCACCGGAGGAACCAGCGGTATCGGACTGGCCACCGCCGAACTGTTCGTTGCTCGCGGCGCAAAGGTTGTTGTGGCCGATATTCAGGAGGGCCTTCTGGGGCCGCTAGCCGAAGCCCATCCGGAACAAGTGGTTTTCACCCGCACGGATGTCACCGATGAAGAGGCCATCGCCGCTGCCGTTGACACGGCCGTCGCCACCTTTGGGCGCCTCGACATCATGTTCAACAACGCCGGGACCGGCGGCGATCCCGCCGCGATCGTCGACGCGGGGGCCGAGGGATTCGACAAGACCCTCGCCCTGCTGGCCCGTTCCGTCGTGCTGGGGCACAAGTATGCCGCCCGGCAAATGACGAAGCAGGGTGGCGGGGGATCGATTGTTTCCACCGCGAGCGCGGCCGGCCTTCAGGGCGGATGGAGTGCGGTCGGTTACACCGCAGCGAAGCATGCCGTCATCGGCATCGTGCGCCAGGCTGCTGCCGAGCTCGGCGGGTTGGGGATCCGGAGCAACGCCGTTGCGCCCGGTGTCATAATGACCCCCATCATGGCCAAGGCATTTGGCATCCCGCCGGAGCACTCCGAGGACTTCGTGAACTTTCTGGCAGAACGCGTGAGCGATCTGCAGCCCATCGGCCGCGCTGGGCGCCCGGAAGACATCGCCAAGGCCGTCGCCTTCCTTGCGGGCGACGACTCCGAATTCATGACGGGCAGCGTCCTTACCGTTGATGGTGGGGCCACCGCAGTCACCAACTCCGGCTTTGCCGCCAAGGCGGTCAATGCCGCCGAGGACTTCCGTTCAAAGGTCGGGACCTCAGCGGCACCCTGAGTCCCCAACTTCACTGAGGCGGGGCTGCGCAACAACACGAAAGGTTGAGGAGCTTCTGGAGGACGAGTTCTCCAGACCGCTTCGAGGACGCACGCGAAATCTTCACCGAGTGCGCGCTCGCCGAGGAGTTCCCGGCCTTCCTGACCCTGCCGGCCTACTCCCGCTTCCTCTGCGAGGAGTCCCGCGAGCGGGCCATGAGCGCCGCGTAGGGCTTGTCCCTACCGCCTAGCGCGGCCGCCAGCACGACGGCGGGTTCCCGGCACAGCTGCCCGGGAACCCGCCGTTTGGCGTGCGTGGGGTCAGCG
>Ga0182739_1005087_pt1 | contig 10559 bp, 10 predicted proteins | sample eDN5th30CBELigBY_FD_128873 | JGI IMG/M metagenome (GOLD analysis project Ga0182739, IMG submission 128873) | Enriched backyard soil microbial communities from Emeryville, California, USA - eDNA 5th pass 30_C BE-Lig BY (version 2) (version 2) | ecosystem: Environmental > Terrestrial > Soil >...
ATCGAGGGCACCGAGGAGCGCTGAGCCAGCCCCACCCCCTGTAGTGAGCGACGCACCGGATCCTTCGGGATCCGGTGCGTTTCTCGTCTCGGTGGGCCGTAGCATGCGGTCGTGACGACCTACCTGTCCTTCCTGCTGTTCGCGACGCTGCTGGCGGTCGCCCCGGGACCGGACACCTTCCTGACCCTGCGCGCCTCCGTGGTCGGCGGCCGCCGCCGCGGCCTGTTCACCGCCGCCGGCATCACGCTGGCCTGCGCGGTGCAGGGCATCCTCGCCGCCTCGGGCCTGGGCGCGGTCATCGCGCACGCCGAGCCGGTCTTCCAGGCGATCCGCTGGGCGGGCGTGGCGTACCTGACGTGGCTGGGCTTCACGGCTCTGCGGTCGGCGCTGCGACGCGACTCCAGCGTGTGGGCCATGGGCCAGTCCGGCCCGAGCGTCAGCTCACGCGCCGCGTTCCGTCAGGGCTTCGTCTGCAACATCACCAACCCGAAGGTGCTGGCGTTCAATCTCGCCGTGCTGCCGCAGTTCGTCAGCCCGGGCCAGGGCCTGCCCGCGCTGCTGGCCTACGCGCTGACGCTGGTGGCGGTGGGCGCCGTCGTGCTGCTCGTGGTGATCGAGATCGCGAACGCCGCGGCCAACAGGCTCGTGCGACCCACGTTCCGCCGCGTGGTCGACGGCTCCACGGGCGCGGTCATGCTCGGCTTCGCCACCGCGCTCGCCGTGGAGTCCTGAGACTCGATCTCAGTGCGCCGCGGAGGCCTTGCCGCGGCGGAGGCGCTTGACGCCGTTGACCAGCAGCACCACCACGGCGCCGATCAGCAGGCCGAGGACGGCGGAGGCCGCGGTGTTGGCGACCCACTCGAAGGCGCCGTCCGCGAAGGGCATGACGTCGGCGATCCAGTGCTCGAGGTCGTGCACCCAGCCGTAGATCGTGTGCCAGCCGAGGTCGTCGGTGCCGACGAGGATGATGTGCCCGCCGACCCACAGCATCGCCGCGATGCCGATCACCGCGAGCGCCGAGAGGACCTTGGGCATCGCCTTCACGAGCAGGGTGCCGGTGCGCTGGGCGAGCGTGGAGGTGCGGGCGGCGAGGCTGACGCCCACATCGTCCATCCGCACGATCAGCGCGACGACGCCGTAGACCAGCGCGGTGATGCCCAGCGCCACGAGCACCAGGATCACGGCCCGCGAGAGGAACGGCTCGTCCGCGACCTCGTTGAGCGAGATGACCATGATCTCGGTCGAGAGGATGAAGTCGGTCCGGATCGCGCCGGAGACGACCTGCTGCTCGGCCTCGGGGCCCTTCGCGCTGGAGGGCTCCTCCTTCTTCTCGTGGTGCGGGTGCAGCACGTGCCAGATCTTCTCGGCGCCCTCGAAGCACAGATAGGCGCCGCCGACCATGAGCAGCGGGGTCAGCACCCACGGCAGGAACTGGCTGAGCAGCAGCAGGCCCGGGAGGATGAAGAGCAGCTTGTTGCGCAGGGAGCCCTTGGCGATCCGGCCGATGATGCTGAGCTCGCGCTTCGGGTCGACCCCATGCACGTAGCGCGGCGTCACGGCCGCGTCGTCGACGACGACACCGGCCGCCTTCGCGCTCGCCTTGCCGGCCGCCGCCGCGACGTCGTCGACCGACGCCGCCGCGAGTCGGGCGAGCGCAGCCACGTCGTCGAGCAGGGCGACAAGTCCTCCAGCCATGCGCTCAGCGTACGGCGGTTCCCCGCGTGGCGCGTCCGGTCTACCCGTCGCCGGAGGCTCCTCGACGGCTAGGGTTCTGGCATGGCCATGGGGTTCGGGATCGACATCGGCGGCACGGGCACGAAGGGAGCACCGGTCGACCTCGACCAGGGCACCCTCGTGGGTGAGCGGTTCCGCATCCCCACACCGAAGCCCGCGACTCCGCGCGCCGTCGCCGAGGTCGCGGCGCAGATCGTCGCGCACTTCCCGGACGCGGCCGACGTCCCGCAGATCGGCGTCGCCATCCCGGCGGTCGTGCAGCGCGGCGTGGCCCGGTCGGCGGCCAACATCGACCCCTCGTGGATCGACACCGACGTCGACGCGCTCTTCACCGAGGTGCTCGGGCGCGACGTGCACGTGGTCAACGACGCCGACGCCGCGGGCGTCGCCGAGAACGACCACGGCGCGGCCCTCGAGGAGCACGGCCTGGTCTGCGTGATCACGCTCGGCACCGGCATCGGCTCGGCCCTCATCAACGCCGGCACGCTCGTGCCCAACACGGAGTTCGGCCACCTCGAGGTCGCCGGGCACCCGAACGCGGAGAAGTGGTGCGCCACGAGCGCCCGCGAGCGCGAGGACCTCACGTGGGAGGAGTGGGCCGAGCGCCTGCAGGTCTACTTCAGCCACCTCGAGAAGATCCTGTCGCCCGACCTGTTCGTGGTCGGCGGCGGTGTGAGCAAGAACAGCGAGAAGTTCCTGCCGCTGCTGAACCTGCGCACCCCGATCGTCCCGGCGACGCACCGCAACAACGCGGGCATCATCGGCGCGGCCGCCCTCGGCGCCCGGGGCTGACGAACCGGACGCCGGTCAGACGGCGGCCAGCAGGGCGCGCACGGAGCGCTCCATCACCCGACGGCAGTGCTCGGCGGGGTAGCCGTGGTCGTCGAACAGCAGCGACCAGGCGTTCCAGCTGACGGCGACCGTGAGCGAGTCCACGAGCTGCACGGGATCGTCGACGAGCGCGAGCTCGGTGGCGAACGTCCGCTCGACGTCGGCGCGCACGCGAGCGATGTGACCCTGACGGCTCGCCCGCAGCGCCTCGTACTCGGGCTCGCCGAGCACGGCGGCCCGCGCGGCGGGCGCGATGTTGACGAGCCGGCGCTGGCGCTCCGCGCAGAACCGGTCGATCCGCTCCTCCAGCGGCGCGGCCGGATCGATCTCGGTCCGTAGCGCGTCGTCGAGCCGGAACCAGTGCGCCACGGTGCTGCCGAGCAGGTTCTCCATGTCGTGGAAGTTGGTCCACAGGGTCCGCCGCGACACGCCCGCGCGCTCGGAGATCTGCGCGGCCGTGGGCTTGAGGACGCCCTCGCGCAGCAGGTCGACGTGCGCCTGCACGATCAACGCGCGGGTGCGCTCGCTGCGCTGCATCCGCCCGTCGGTCTGCCGATATTCCATTGCTCCCACCGCTCCATGGTCGCGGAGGGCTCTCGCGCGACGACTTTCGACACACCGAGTGTAGATAGGTAGTGACTTGACTCACAACGTATGTGAGGATGTCGTCACCTTCAGTCGAAGGGCTGCCGAACGAATCGAGGGAGTGAAGGTTTGCTGACGGTCAAGAACCTGGAGGTCGTCTACAACGACGTCATCCTGGTCCTGCGCGGCGTGAGCCTGACGGTGCCGCAGGGTCAGATCGTGGCCCTGCTGGGTGCCAACGGCGCCGGCAAGACGACATTGCTGCGCGCGCTCTCGGGCCTGCTGGACATCCACGACGGCGAGATCACCAAGGGTGAGATCACGCTGCGCGACACGCCGATCACCACCGCCGACGCTCCCAAGATCGTCGCCGCCGGCCTCGGCCAGGTGCTCGAGGGTCGCCGTGTGTTCGGCGAGTTCACGGTGGAGGAGAACCTGCGCGTCGGCGGCCACACCCGCCGCGGCAGCCTCGCCGAGGGCATCGAGGAGGTCTACGAGCTCTTCCCCGTGCTGAAGGAGCGCCGCAAGAAGACCGCGGGCTACCTCTCCGGCGGCGAGCAGCAGATGCTCGCGATGGGCCGCGCCCTCGTGGCCCAGCCCGAGATCCTGCTGCTCGACGAGCCGAGCCTGGGCCTGGCGCCGCGCATCGTGTCGCAGATCAAGGACATCGTCGTCCAGATCAACGAGCGCGGCACCACCGTGCTGCTGGTGGAGCAGAACGCCACGATGGCGCTCTCGATCGCCCAGCACGGCTACGTGATGGAGCACGGGAAGATCGTGATGGACAAGCCCGCCGCCGAGCTGCTCGACGACGAGGACATCCGCGACTTCTACCTCGGCCGTGGCGACATGGCCACGAGCTACCGCGACGTCAAGCACTACAAGCGCAGGAAGCGCTGGCTGTCGTGACTCCTGCGTCCCCCCTTCCCCCACTTCCCGCACCGTCCCGTCCCGGAGGGTTCCCTTGTCCCAACCTGTCGTGAGTGTCCGCGGCGTCGAATTGTCGTTCAGCGGGGTCAAGGCCCTGCAGGGCGTCGACTTCGACGTCTTCGACAACGAGCTGTTCGCCGTGATCGGCCCGAACGGCGCCGGAAAGACCTCGATCTTCAACGTCCTGTCGGGCGTCTACCGTCCCCAGCAGGGGTCGGTGGAGTTCGCCGGCTCCGACATCCGCGGCATGCGCCCGCACCGCATCGCGAACCTCGGCATGGCCCGCACGTTCCAGAACATCGAGCTGTTCGAGAACCTCGACGTCGTCGACAACCTCATGCTCGGCCGTCACGCCCACCTGGGCTACGGCTGGCCCGCCGCGGTGGCGTGGCTCGGCAAGGCCAAGCGCGCCGAGGTCGCCAACCGGCGCCGGGTCGAGGAGATCATCGACTTCCTCGAGATCGAGGGCTACCGCCAGCTGCCCGTGGGCATGCTGCCCTACGGCATCCAGAAGCGGATCGAGCTCGGTCGCGCGCTGGCGATGGAGCCGAAGCTGCTGCTGCTCGACGAGCCCGTCGCCGGCATGAACGGCGAGGAGACCGAGGACATGGCCCGGTTCATCCTCGACATCCGCAACGAGCTGCACATCCCGATGATCCTCGTCGAGCACGACATGGGCCTGGTCATGGACCTGGCCGACCGCGTGATGGCCATGGACTTCGGCAAGCCCGTCGCCACCGGCACGCCCCACGAGGTGCAGTCCCATCCCGACGTCATCCGCGCCTACCTCGGGCCCGTCGACGACGCCACGCTGGCCGAGGTGCAGGGGGAACTGGCATGACCACGCTGCCGCAGCGCATCCGAACGCGCGCCCAGGAGACGCCCGACCGCATCGCGATGCGCGAGAAGAACTACGGCCTGTGGGACGAGATCACGTGGGCCGACTACTGGGAGCGCTCCTCCCTCGTCGGTCACGCGCTGCTCGCCCTCGGCGTCGAGGTCGGCGACCGCGTCGCCGTCCACAGCGAGAACCGCTGCGAGTGGCTGTTCTCCGACATCGGCATCACGGCCGTCCGCGCCGGCACGGTGGGGCTCTACCCGACCAACCCCGCACCCGAGGTGCTGCACGTCCTGCGCGACTCCGGCTCGTGCGTCCTCATCGCCGAGGACCAGGAGCAGGTCGACCAGTACCTCGAGATCGCCGACGAGCTGCCCGACCTGCGCACGGTCGTCTACATCGACCCGCGCGGCATCCACGACCGCTACACCGACGAGCGGCTCATGTCGTGGGACGCGTTCCTCGCGCTCGGCGAGCAGCACCGCACCGAGCATCCCGACGCCGTCACCGAGCGGCTCGAGGCCGCCCGTCCCGACGACCTCGCGACGCTCGTCTACACGTCGGGCACGACGGGTCCGCCGAAGGGCGCGATGCTCTCGATGGACAACGTCGAGTTCGTCATCGAGACGCTCCAGAGCGGCGGCGCGTTCGTCGACCCGCCCGCGAGCGATCGCGACCTCGTCGTGTCCTACCTGCCGCTGTGCCACGTGGCCGAGCGCGTGTTCACCACGTGGTTCAACGCCGCCGTCGGCTCGCAGGTGAACTTCGCCGAGTCGATCGAGACGGTCCAGCAGGCGCTGCGCGAGGTGCAGCCCACGCTGCTGTTCGGCGTGCCGCGCATCTGGGAGAAGATCGCGGCCGGCGTGCACATCCGCATGAGCGGCGCGTCGTGGTTCAAGCGCAAGAACTTCGAGTTCTGGATGAAGCGCGCCGAGTGGATCGGCCGCACCCTCGTGGAGAACCAGGGCAACCACACCGCCTCCACCAAGGCGGTCTACGCGATCGGCTGGCTGTGCCTCTACCGCCCGCTTCGCGAGCGCCTCGGCTTGGCGAAGGTCCGCTACGCGGCCTCGGGCGCCGCGCCGATCGCGCCGGAGGTGCTCGAGTTCTTCATGGGCATCGGCATCCCCATGCACGAGGTCTACGGCATGACCGAGAACTCGGCGATCGCCACGGCCAACATGGCCGGACGCGTCAAGGTCGGCACGGTCGGCGAGCCCCAGGTGGGCGCCGAGGTGCGGATCGACGACGAGACCGGCGAGATCCTCACCCGTCACCGTGGCACGTTCGTCGGCTACTGGAACAACCCGGAGGCCACGGCACGCACGATCGACGCCGACGGCTGGCTGCACACCGGAGACGTCGGCGAGTGGGTCGACGGCTCGCACATCAAGATCACGGACCGGATCAAGGACATCATCATCACCGCGGGCGGCAAGAACATCAGCCCCAGCGAGATCGAGAACAGCCTGAAGTCCTCCCCGTACATCAAGGAGGCCATCGTCATCGGCGACCGCCGCAAGTACCTGACGGCCCTCATCGGCATCGAGCTCGACACCGTGGGCAACTGGGCCCAGGAGCGCAAGCTCGGCTTCACCACCTACCGCGACCTGTCGCAGAAGCCCGAGGTCATCGCACTCGTGCAGTCGATCGTCGACGAGACCAACCGCAAGTTCGCCAGCGTCGAGACCATCAAGCGCTTCGCGATGCTGCCGAAGGAGCTCGATCACGAGGAGGGCGAGCTGACCGCCACCCAGAAGATCAAGCGCTCGGCCATCAACGAGCGGTTCGCCGAGGCGATCGAAGGCCTCTACTCCGACTCGAGCCAGGAGGTGAAGGCATGACGACGTTCTTGCAGTCCCTGTTGAACGGCCTGGCGCAGGGCTCCATCTACGCGCTGCTCGCCCTGGGCTACGTGATGATCTACAAGGCCACCCACGTCATCAGCTTCGCCCAGCCGGCGCTCATGGTGTGCGGCGGACTCTTCGCCTACCACGCGACGAGCGAGTGGGGCCTGGGCTTCTGGCCCGCGCTGATCGTCGCGATCATCCTCGGCGCCCTGCTGGGCATGCTGGTCGAGCGGCTCGCGCTGCGCCCCATGGTGGGCAAGCCGGTGTTCACGCTCGCGATCATCACGATCGGCGTCGACATCGTGCTGCGCATCTTCGCCAACCGGTACATGGGCCCCGACCCGCGGTCGGTGCCCTACCCCGGCGGCAGCGAGCGCTACGAGTTCTGGGGCCTGTCGATCTCGCACCAGCGCCTCGGCCTGATCGCCGTCACCACGGTCACCGTCATCGCGCTCGCACTGTTCTTCCGGTACGCCAAGACCGGCCTGGCGATGCGCGCCACCGCCCTCAGCCAGGAGACGGCGCTCGCGCAGGGCATCCGGGTGGGCGCGATCTTCGCCCTCGCCTGGGCCATCGCGGGTGGCCTCGCCGCCATCGCCGGCACCTTCGTCGCGGCGACCGGCGCCGGCCTGGAGCAGAACACCTGGATCATCGCGCTGAAGGCGCTGCCGGCCATCATCATCGGCGGCCTCGACAGCATCCCGGGCGCCGTCATCGGCGGTCTCGCCGTGGGCGTGGTCGAGTCGGTCACCGCCGTCTACCAGCCCGACGTCGCGCCGTGGCTCGGCAACAACTTCGCCCTCGTGGCGCCCTACGCCCTCATGTTCGTGGTGCTGCTCGTCAGACCGTACGGACTCTTCGGCACGAAGGAGGTGGAGCGGGTATGACCACGATGCTGCGCTCGACGCCCTCGAAGCACGCCCGCAAGGCCACCGGACTCCGGGGCCGTCCCCTGCTGCGGACCAGCTACGACCAGGACCTGACCCTGGCGAACACACCGGCCAAGCGCCGCAGTGTGATCGCCCTGGTGATCGCCTCGTTCGTGGTGCCGTTCCTGCTCACCGACGACCTGCTGCAGGTCCTGACCCTCGGCATGATCTCGGCCGTCGGCGCGATCGGCCTCAACCTGGTCACGGGCTACGCCGGCCAGGTCTCGCTGGGCCACGCCTTCTTCATCGGCGTCGGCGCCTACACCGGCGCGGTGCTGGGTGGCGACCCTGACGGCGCGCTGCTCGGCTACGGCCTGCCGATGTGGATCTGGCTGCCGGCCGCCGGCGTCGTCGCGGCGATCGCCGGACTGCTGGTCGGACCGCTCGCGGTGCGGCTGCGCGGCCTCTACCTCGCGATCGTCACCCTCGGCCTGGTGTTCCTGGGCGACCACATCTTCCGCGAGGCCCGGAACATCACCGGTGGTCCCGGCGTGGGCCGCCGCGGCGCCGAGCTCGAGCTGTTCGGCATCGACTTCGCGTCCATGGAGCCCATCTCGGGCCTCTCCCGCGGTCAGGCCCAGTTCTTCCTCGGCCTGGTCTTCCTCATCGTCTTCGCGATCCTGGGCCGCAACATCGCCCGCTCGGGCGTGGGCCCTGCCTTCGGTGCCGTCCGCGACCGCGACGTGGCCGCCGCCGTCATCGGCGTCGACCTGACGAAGTACAAGGTCATGGCGTTCGCGATGTCGTCGTTCTTCGCCGGCGTCACCGGTGCCCTCTACTACGCCGTCATCGGCGTGTTCGAGCCCGGCGCGTTCAGCCTGCTGCTGTCGATCCAGTACCTCGCGATGGTGCTGATCGGCGGCGTCGCCACCATCAGCGGATCGATCATGGGCGCGCTGTTCATCGCGCTGCTGCCGCGGATCAGCCAGTTCATCGCGCACTACATCCCCGGCGAGCTGCTGACCGTGTTCCAGCTCGAGGCGATCCTCTACGGCCTGCTGATCATGGGCTTCCTGATCTTCGAGCCGCGCGGACTCTTCGGGATCTGGACCCGGATCCGCAACTACTGGAAGGGCTGGCCCTTCTCCTACTAGACCCCGGCCGCGAGGCCGTGGCGGTGCGCCCGCACCGTCGAACCACCCAGGAGGAAAACAATGAAGCAACACCGCAAGTTGGCCCGCGTGGTCGCCGGTGCGGCGGTGGCGGCCCTCGTGCTGACGGGCTGCCGCGGCGGCGGTGACGACACCGAAGCAGGACCGGGTGTCACCGAGGAGGCCTGCCCCGAGGCCGTGAACGAGGACAACGGCTGCATCTACCTGGGTGCGATCTCCGACCTCACCAAGGGCCCGTTCGCTCCGCTCGCCGTGCCCATCACCGAGGCGCAGAAGGCGTTCTGGGACAAGGTCAATCAGGACGGCGGCGTCGGTGGCTTCGACGTCAACATCGACAAGTACGTCGCGGACGCCGAGTACAACCCCGAGATCCACAACAAGAAGTACCAGGAGATGCGCAACGACATCCTGGCGCTCGGCCAGACCCTGGGCTCCTCCCAGACCTTGGCGATCCTCGAGGACATGAAGGCAGACAACGTCATCGGCGTCCCGGCCTCGTGGAACTCGGCATGGGACTTCGAGGACCAGATCCTCCAGTCCGGTGCGAACTACTGCTTCGAGGCCATGAACGGCGTCGACTGGGCCGTGGCCAACCGCGGCGTCAAGGGCAAGGTCCTGGCGATCCACTACCCGAACGACTACGGCGGAGACGCGGCCGCGGGCGTCGAGGCGGCCGCGAAGGCCAACAACCTCGACTTCAAGGCCATCGAGACCGCCACGGGCCAGGACAACCAGGCCGGTGCCGTCGCGGCGGTGCTGAAGGAGAAGCCGTCGATGCTCTACATCACCACGGGTCCGGCCGAGATGGCCACGATCCTCGGTGGCGCGGCCGCTCAGGGCTGGAAGGGCACCGTCGTGGGCTCGAGCCCCACGTGGAACCCGGCGCTGCTGCAGACCGAGGCCGCTCCGGCGCTCGAGGCGATGTACTTCCAGGCGGGGCCGTGGGGTCCGTGGGGCACCGAGTCGGACGGTCACGCGGCCATGCGTGACGCGCTCGCCGACGTCGACTCGCCCAGCGACGGCTACACGGCCGGCTGGGTGTGGGAGTACCCGCTGCTCGCGGCGCTGAAGGCCGCGGCCGACATGGACGGCGGCATCACCCGCGAGAACGTCGTCAAGGCGGCCACCGAGCTCGACAGCGTCGACTACGAGGGCATGCTCCCCGACGAGGCGTTCAACCAGACCGGCGAGCCGAACGACGTCGCCTGGCGTCAGAGCGTGATCTCGAAGGTCGACAAGGAGGCGCCCACCGGCGTCTCGATCGAGCAGGAGATGCAGGCCGGCCCGACGGCCGAGGGCTACGACTACACCGAGCCCTGCTTCGCCCTGGGCTGATCAGCACTACGTGAAGGGGGCCGACCCGGCTGGGTCGGCCCCCTTTCGCGTGCCCGCGTACCCGGCGATCAGGTGGCGGCGAGCGCAGCGAGACGGCGTATCGAGATCCCGGCTACCCCACCTCGAGCCTGCGGTCGAGGGCGAGGTCGTCGAGGAACGGCTCGTCGTGGCTGACCACGAGCAGGGCGCCACGGTAGGCCTCGAGCACCTCGGTGAGGTGGGCGACGCTCGCGAGGTCGAGGTTGTTGGTCGGCTCGTCGAGCACCAGCAGCTGGGGCGCGGGGGTGGCCAGCAGGAGGCTCGCCAGGGTGGCACGCCAGCGCTCGCCGCCCGACAGCGTGCCGGTCACCTGGTCGACGGCGTTGCCCCGGAACAGGAACCGCGCCAGCTGCGCGCGCACGGCGTGCGGCTCGGC
>Ga0182739_1005088_pt1 | contig 10558 bp, 10 predicted proteins | sample eDN5th30CBELigBY_FD_128873 | JGI IMG/M metagenome (GOLD analysis project Ga0182739, IMG submission 128873) | Enriched backyard soil microbial communities from Emeryville, California, USA - eDNA 5th pass 30_C BE-Lig BY (version 2) (version 2) | ecosystem: Environmental > Terrestrial > Soil >...
CAACAACGGCGACACGACCATCGACGAGGGCAAGCAGGAGCAAGGCGTGGGCGCACTGGCGCTGGACTATCGCGGCGTGCGGCTGCGCTGGTCGCTGGACGCCTACACGCAGCACGAGGACATCGACAATTTCCGGCCGCAGATCGGGTTCCAGTCGAACGTGACCTCGCTGCCGTCGCCGCCGACGGGCCACCGCAATTTCTACCCTGGCACCGAGCTCACGCTCAACGATTCCACCGTCGCCACGCGTCTTGAATACGACATCAACGACCACCTGATGGTCTATGGCGCGACCGGCTACCGCTATGGCACCGCCGAGCAGACCTTCCCCTCCGGCCCCGCCGACGCGCTGGGCAACTTCACGGTGACGAACGCCTACTACGATTCGTATTCGCGCACCTGGACGGGCGACGTCGGCCTGCGCGCGCGCTTTGACACCTGGGGCGTCGGCCACACCCTGACCCTGTCCGCCACGCGCCTGGACCAGGAATCCGGCAACGCCTACGTCACGTCCGGCACCTCGGTGCCGTCCAGCATCTTCCGTCCCGCGCCGCTGCCCCCGGTCACCGCCGACCGCGGCGCGCCGCAGAAGGCGTCCAAGACCGAGCTGACCAGCTACACCCTGACCGACACGCTGTCCTTCGCCGACGACACCCTGCTGATCACGGGCGGCCTGCGCAATCAGCGCGTGGCCCTGGACAACTATTCGACGGCCACCGGCGCGCGCACCAGCTCGTATGACGAAAGCGCGATCTCGCCGGTCGCGGGCATCGTGTTCAAGCCCATTTCCAATGTCTCGCTATACGGCAACTTCACCTCGGGCCTGACCCGCGGCGGCATCGCGCCGGCCACCGCGGCGAACGCCGGCCAGGTCTTCGCGCCGTACAAGTCCAAGCAGTACGAGGCGGGCGTCAAGGTCGACTGGGGCAAGATCATCACCAGCGCGTCGGTGTTCCAGATCACGCGTCCCAACTCGATGACCGACCCGGACACCCGGATCTACAGCTTCGACGGCGAACAGCGCAACCGCGGCCTGGAATTGTCGGCCTTCGGCGAAGCCATGCCGGGCCTGCGCATGATGGCCAGCGCCACGTTCTACGACGCGACGCTCAAGCGCACCGCGGGCGGGGTGAACGACGGCAACGAGGCCAACGGCGTGCCGAAAAACACCTTCAACCTGGGCGTGGACTGGGACACGCCGTGGGTGCGCGGCTTGAGCCTGAACGCGCGCGTGATCCACACCTCGTCGATGTATTTCAACGCGGCCAACACGCTGACCCTGCCCTCGTGGACCCGCTACGACATCGGCGCGCGCTACAACACCGAGATCCTGGGCCGCGCGGTGGTGTTCCGCGCCAACATCGAGAACCTTTTCAACAAGGACTACTGGCTGGCCAGCGGCTCCTACGCCACGGTCGCCGCGCCGCGCACGTTCCTGCTGTCGGCGCAGATCGACTTCTAGGCGCCACGGACCTCCAGCGGCGAACCGCGGCCGGCGCCGCGGATTGCCCAGCTTGCGCCAACGACAGCCGGCCCCTGCACAGGGGCCGGTTTTTCATTGGCGCGGCGGGGCCGCCACGTATTCCCGCAGGGTCTGCACGAGCGCCACGGCGGCGGGCGACAGGCTGCGGTTGCGCGCGGTCACCAGGCCGATGGAGCGTTCGGCCACCGGTCCGGTCAGGCGCCGCTGCACGATGCCGTTCTGCGCCACCGCCCCCGCGGCGATCTCGGGCAGCGCCGCGACCCCGAATCCGCATTCCACCATCGCCACGATGGTGGTCAGGTGCTCGGCCTCGAAGGCGGGCGCAAAGCGGATGCGGTTCTGCAGGAAAGCCCATTCCGTGTACTGGCGCACGCTGCTCGGATGCACCATGGACACGTGCTCGGCGCCCGCCGTATCGGCCCAGCGCAGCGGCCCCTTGGACCGCGCCAGCGGGTGCGCCTCGGGAATCAGCAGGATGAAACTGTCGGACATCAACGGCACGTAATGCAGGTCCGCATGCTGCGGATCGGCCGCGGTCAGCGCAAAGTCCACCTCGCCGGCCCGGACCAGGTCGAACGCCGGGCCGGACAGCGTATCGCGCACCTTGAGCGCGACGTGCGGATGCGCCTGGCGATAGGCCATCAGCACGCGCGGCAGCAGCCGCGCCGCAAGGGACGGCAGCGCCGCCACCGACACCTGCCCCTGCTCCGCGCTGGAAATGCCGCCCACGGCGGCAATGGCGTCACGAAACGCCGCCTGCAGGGTCGCGGCCTGCTGCAGGAAGACCTCGCCCGCGGCCGTCAGCCGCACCGTGCGCGTCGTGCGGTCGAACAGGCGCACGCCCAGCGCGTCCTCGATCCGCTGGACCTGCGTGGACAGCGCGGACTGCGACAGATGAAGCTGGCCGGCGGCCTGCCGGAAATTGAGGGTGCGGCCCAGCACCAGCGTCGTGTCGATGTCGCGCATCGACAGATTGATCTGCATGATTCGTCCCCCACCTCAAGCATGGATTTATTGATCTGATTGGCCGATCATTCTATTCAAAAATTCTGATTCATCAATCAACCGCGCTTCTCTACACTCGCCCCCAAGCAGGGTTTCAGAACCAGGAGAACAGCATGCAGAAGGACGCAAAGGCGCTGCCCAACCCGGGCGCGGCGCATGCGGTGGTGGTGGGCGGCGGCACGATGGGCGCCGATGTCGCGGTGGTGTTGACCCGCGCGGCCTGCCGCACGACCGTGATCGAATCGAATGCCGACAGGGCGGCCGGCCTGCCCGCGCGGGTGGCCGAAAACCTGAAGACCATCGGGCGCGAGGCGAATGCCGCCCTGCTGGCCACCGCGCCCTCGCTGGACGAGGTGGACTGGTCCACGGTGGATCTGGTCATTGAATGCATCCCCGAGCGCCTGGACATCAAGCAGGCGCTGTTTGCCGACCTGGCGCAACGCGCCCGGCCCGACGCCATCCTGGCCAGCAACAGCTCCAGCTTTCCGATCAGCGCGATCAGCCAGGGCCTGGACACCCGGGGCCGTATGCTGGGCCTGCACTTTTTCATGCCGGCCCACCTGGTGCCGCTCGTCGAGGTGGTGCTGGGCGAGGCCAGCGACGACGCCTGCGCCGACACGCTGATCGCCTTCATGCGGCGCTGCGGCAGCGTGCCGGTCAAGGTCAAGCAGGACCTGCCGGGCTTTCTGGCGAACCGCCTGCAGCACGCGCTGTCGCGCGAAGCCTTCGACCTCATCGACCGCGGCATCGCGTCGCCGGAGGACGTGGACGCCGCCGTGCGCTTCGGTTTCGGCTTCCGGTTCCTGGCCGCCGGCCCCGTCATGCAGCGCGACCACGCCGGCATCGACGTGCACGCCGCGGCCGGCGCGACCATGTACCCGACATTCTGCAACGCCGACCACCCGGCGCGCTGCCTGACCGAACGCGCGGCCGACGGCCGCCACGGCATGAAAACCGGCGAAGGCTTCTATGCCTGGACGCCGGAAACCATCGCGGCCGAACGTGCCCGCTACGACAGGCTGCTGCGCGCCGGCCTGGACCTGATCGCTCCCGAACTGCCGGAGATCCAGCCTTGAACGCTTCCGTCCCGCCGCGCACCGCGCTGGCCGATTCCCCCGTCATCATCACCGTCGCGCCCAACGGCGCCTACAAGAAGGCCGCCGACCATCCGGCCGTGCCGCTGACCGCGGCCGCGCTGGCGTCGGAAGCGCGCGCCTGCCTGGAGGCCGGCGCCGCGATGATGCACATGCACGTCAGAAAGCCCGACGGCAGCCATCTGCTGGACGCGCAGGCCTATCGCGATGCGCTTGCCGCGGTGCACAAGGCGGTCGGCGACGAGCTGCTGGTGCAGGTGACCAGCGAAGCCGCCGGCGTCTACCAGGCCGCCGAACAGATCGCGATGGTGCGCGAGCTGCAGCCCGAGGCGGTCTCCATCGGCCTGCGCGAGATCGCCGTGCCCGGCATTGCCGAGGCGGACCTCGCCGCGTTCTTCGCGTGGCTGGCCGAACGCCGCGTGATGACGCAGATCATCCTGTACGACGACGCCGACGTGCGCCGCTGGCTGGCGCTGCGCGCGCGCGGGCTGGTTCCGCCCGGCGCGTGGTCGGTGCTGTTCGTGCTGGGCCGCTACAGCGCGGGCCAGACGTCGTCCGCCTACGACCTGCTGCCTTTTCTCGCGGCCTATGACCACGCGCTGCCCTGGGCCATCTGCGCCTTCGGCCCCGAGGAAAACGCCTGCGTCACGACCGCCGCGGCTTTCGGCGGCCATATGCGGGTCGGGTTCGAAAACAACCTGAAGCTGCGCGACGGCACGATTGCACCGCACAATGCCGCGCTGGTGGCGCAGGCCGCGCAGGGCGCGCGCGCGCTGGGCCGGCCGCTTGCCACCGCCGCCGACGCGCGGCGGATCTACGGGGCCATCGGCTGACCTGCCCGCCCTGTGACGCCGGGCGTTGCGCCCGCCCGGCGTCCCTGCGTCCATTTCCCTGCACCGGGCGCATTGCGCCGTGATGACAGTTTTTCGCTGTGCCGCAACATTGACGCTGCGCAAAGTCCTCTGCTAAAAGTTCCGCATCCACACGTTCTACGCAATACCCCTGAAAGTTCCAACTGAGAGGTGGTGTGTGCAAAACGAGTCTGATGGCTATACAAAAGCCCAGGAACTCCGAAGTTTCCTGTTCCTGGCGGCAGTCATGGCCCCGGTGTTGGCGGTTCTCATCGTGGCCGGCTACGGTTTTGCCGTCTGGATCTACCAGATGTTCGCAGGCCCCCCGGGAAGCTGATGCAGCCCCTGCGCCCCCCCTCCCCCCAAGCTCAGCCTTCCTCCGCATCTTGTAGCGCGGCGCCCGAGCTGCATATCGCCAGCATGGTGGTGCACGCCATGCCGCGCCGGCTGACCGACGTGCGCGCCGCGATCCAGGCGATCGCGGGCGCGGAAATCCATGGCGCTTCCGACACCGGCAAACTGGTGGTCACCCTGGAAGCCCCCTCCACCGACGACATGATGGCGCAGATCTCCGCGATCCAGCGCCTGGATGGCGTGCTGGCGTCGGCGCTGGTCTTCCAGGCCGCGGATACGCTGGACGCGATGAATCAGGAGATCGACGATGGCCATCGCCCGTAGGGAATTCATCAAGCAGTCCGCCGTTGCCGCCGCAGCCACCGTGGCCGGCATCCCGATCGTGGGCTACACGCAGAACATCGTCACCGAATCCGAGGCCGCCAAGCTGAAATGGTCCAAGGCGCCCTGTAGGTTCTGCGGGACCGGCTGCGGCGTGAACGTCGCGGTCAAGGACAACCAGGTCGTGGCCACGCACGGCGATTTCAACGCCGAGGTCAACAAGGGCCTGAACTGCGTGAAGGGCTATTTCCTGTCCAAGATCATGTACGGCAATGACCGGCTGACCACGCCGCTCTTGCGCATGAAGGACGGCAAGTACGCCAAGGACGGCGAATTCGCGCCCGTGTCCTGGGACACCGCGTTCGACGTGATGGCCGAGCAGTTCAAGCGGGTGCTGAAGGACAAGGGCCCCACCGCGGTCGGCATGTTCGGATCGGGCCAGTGGACCGTCTGGGAAGGCTATGCCGCGCTCAAGCTGATGAAGGCGGGCTTTCGGTCCAACAACCTGGATCCCAACGCGCGCCATTGCATGGCGTCCGCGGCAGTGGGCTTCATGCGCACCTTCGGGGCGGACGAGCCCATGGGCTGTTACGACGACATCGAGAACGCCGACGCCTTCGTGCTGTGGGGGTCGAACATGGCCGAGATGCACCCCATCCTGTGGACGCGCGTCACCGACCGGCGGCTGTCCGCGCCCAAGACCAAGGTGGCGGTGCTGTCCACCTTCGAGCACCGCTCGTATGAGCTGGCCGACCTGACGCTGACCTTCACCCCCCAGACCGACCTGGCGATCCTGAACTACATCGCCAACCACATCATCCAGACCAAGCGGGTGAACCGCGAATTCGTGGACAAGCACACCGTGTTCCGCGAAGGCAACACCGACATCGGCTACGGGCTGCGTCCGGACCATCCCCTGCAGAAGGCGGCCAAGAATGCCGACAAGGCGGGCGGGTCCAAGCCGATCACCTACGAGGAATTCGCCAAGTTCGTCTCCAGTTACGACCTGGACTACACCGCCAAGCTGACGGGCGTGCCGAAGAAGCAGCTCCAGGACCTGGCCGAGCTCTACGCGGACCCCAAGGTGCGCGTCACCTCGTTCTGGACCATGGGGTTCAACCAGCACACCCGCGGCGTGTGGGCCAACAACATGGTCTACAACATCCACCTGCTGACGGGCAAGATCTCGACGCCGGGCAACAGCCCGTTCTCGCTGACCGGCCAGCCCTCGGCCTGCGGCACGGCGCGCGAGGTCGGGACGTTCTCGCACCGCCTGCCCGCCGACCTGGTCGTCACCAATCCCAAGCACCGCGCGCATGCCGAAGAGATCTGGCAACTGCCCGCGGGCACCATCCCCGACAAGGTCGGCGCCCATGCCGTGCTGCAGAACCGCATGCTCAAGGACGGCACGATCAACGCCTATTGGGTGATGGTCAACAACAACATGCAGGCGGCCGCGAACCTCATGAACGAAGGGTTGCCGGGCTATCGCAATCCCGACAACTTCATCGTGGTGTCGGACGCCTACCCCACCGTCACGACCATTTCGGCCGACCTGATCCTGCCGGCCGCCATGTGGGTGGAAAAGGAAGGCGCCTACGGCAACGCCGAACGCCGCACCCAGTTCTGGCATCAGCTCGTCAATGCGCCGGGCGACGCGCGCTCGGACCTGTGGCAGTTGATGGAGTTCTCCAAGCGCTTCAAGGTCGAGGAAGTGTGGCCGGCCGACCTGCTGGCCAAGAAGCCCGAGTACCGGGGCAAGACCCTGTTCGACGTGCTGTTCGCCAATGGCAAGGTCAACAAGTTCCCCAATACCGAGCTCAATGCCGACTATGAGAATCAAGAGGCCAAGGCCTTCGGCTTCTATGCGCAAAAGGGCCTGTTCGAGGAATACGCGGAGTTCGGCCGCGGCCACGGCCACGACCTTGCGCCCTTCGACACGTACCACGAGGTCCGTGGCCTGCGCTGGCCCGTGGTCAACGGCAAGGAGACGCTCTGGCGCTACCGCGAAGGCAGCGACCCGTACGTGAAGGCGGGCGCGGGCTTCGAGTTCTATGGCAACCCGGACGGCCGCGCCGTGATCTACGCCTTGCCCTACGAGCCGCCCCCGGAGTCGCCGGACGAGGAATATCCGTTCTGGCTGTCCACCGGCCGGGTCCTGGAGCACTGGCATTCGGGATCGATGACGCGGCGCGTTCCCGAACTGTACAAGGCGTTTCCCAATGCGGTCTGTTTCATGCACCCGGACGACGCCCAGGCCATGGGACTGCGCCGGGGCGTGGAGGTCGAAGTCGTCTCGCGGCGCGGCCGGATGCGCACGCGGCTGGAAACGCGGGGACGCGACAAGCCGCCGCGCGGCCTGGTCTTCGTGCCCTGGTTCGACGCCGGTCAGCTCATCAACAAGGTCACCCTGGACGCCACCGATCCGATCTCGTTCCAGACCGACTTCAAGAAATGCGCCGTGAAGATCGTCAAGGTCTGAGCCCGGGAGACAGCCATGAAGAATCGCGTCACCGCAATCGCGCTTTGCGCCCTGCTCGGCTCGGCCGCCTGGGCGGCCCCGCCCTTCGAGGTGGTGGATCCGATGCGCGGCCCCACGCCCGTGGCGGACGAGACCGACCCGCCGCTCATCAGCCCCATCGAGAACAAGGACATCAAGCGGATGCGCACGTACTCCATGCAGCCGCCCACCATCCCGCACAAGATCGATGGCTATCAGATCGACAAGAACTTCAATCGCTGCCTGACCTGCCACGCGCGCGTCAACACGGAAGAGACGCAGGCCCCGCCGCTCAGCGTCACGCACTACATGGACCGCGACAGCAACGTGCTGGCCGAGGTGTCGCCGCGGCGCTATTTCTGCGTGCAATGCCACGTGCCGCAGGCCGAAGCCAAGCCGCTCGTGGCCAATGACTACCAGGACATCGACGTGATCCTCAAGCGCCTGACCGCTCCGGCGTCCGACAAGAAGTAAGGGACAGGAGCCCGTCATGGTCAAGCTCATCAAGCGATACTGGAACATCATCCGCCGGCCCAGCGTGCATTTCAGCCTGGGGTTTCTGACCGTGGGCGGATTCATTGGCGGCATCCTGTTCTGGGGCGCGTTCAACACCGCCATGGAGCTGACGAACACCGAGAAGTTCTGCACCGGCTGCCACGAAATGCGCGACAACGTCTACGCGGAACTCAAGGGCACCATCCACTTCACCAACCGCTCGGGGGTGCGGGCGCTGTGTTCGGACTGCCACGTGCCGCACAACTGGACCGACAAGATCGCGCGCAAGATGCAGGCGTCCAAGGAGGTCTGGGGCAAGATCTTCGGCACCATCGACACGCGCGAGAAGTTCGTCGACAAGCGGCTGGAGCTGGCCCAGCACGAGTGGGCGCGCTTCAAGGCAAACGACTCGCTGGAATGCCGCAATTGCCACAACTACGAATACATGGACTTCACCCGCCAGAGCGTGCGGGCGCAGAACATGCATTCCACGTACCTGGCCGACAAGTCCAAGACCTGCATCGACTGCCACAAGGGCATCGCCCACACGCTGCCGCACATTCCGCCTGGCCAGACCTCCCAAGCGACGCCGCCGGCCAGGGCGTCCCAAGAGGTGGCCAATGCGGCCCGCTGACGCGCCGTCGCCGGTTCTCTGCGCGCGCGGACTGGTCAGCCGGCGCGGCGGACCGGGCGGGCCTGCCCCCCTGGATTTCGACCTGCACGCCGGCCAGTTGCTGCACGTGCAGGGGGCCAACGGCAGCGGCAAGACCAGCCTGCTGCGCATGCTGGCGGGCCTGCTGCGGCCGCTGGCGGGCGCCGTGTTCAACGCGGACGGCGACGTCCGGCGCGATCCGGCCGCGCACTACGCGCGCACCGCCTACCTGGGCCATGGCAACGGCCTGTCCGGCGACCTGACCGCGCTGGAGAACCTGCGCTGCGCCCTGCACGTGGCCGGCACGCCGCACGCCGACGCCGAGATCGCCGCCTGCCTGCGCACGTGGCGGCTGGACGCCTGCCTGCATGCGCCCGCCGCCCGGCTGTCGCAGGGCCAAGGCCGCCGCCTGGCGCTGGCTGCCGTGGTGCTGGGGGCCAAGCCCCTGTGGCTGCTGGACGAGCCCGACGCGGGCCTGGACGCAGCCAGCCTGGAGCAACTGCGGCAGGCCCTGGAGGCGCACCTGGCGGCGGGCGGCGCGGCTGTCGTCGCCTCGCACCGGACGCCGGCCACCTGCGCCTCCCATACCCAAACCCTCAACATGGATGACTACGCGGATGCTGGCTACGTTGTCTCAGTTGGCGCTGCGTGAGATCCGGCTGGCCTGGCGGCGACCGGCCGACACGCTGGGCGCGACGCTGTTCTTCATCGTCACGGGTTCCCTGTTCCCGCTGGCGGTGGGGCCCGAGCCCGCGCTGCTGCTGGCGATGGGACCGGGCGTGCTGTGGGTCTGCGCCCTGCTCGGCATCCTGCTCAGCCTCCAACGCCCCTTTGCGCAGGACTACGACAGCGGCGCGTTGGAACAGTTGCTGGTGTCGCCGCATCCGCTGCCGCTGCTGGTGGGCGTGAAGCTGGGCGCGCACTGGTTCAGCACCTGCCTGCCGTTGATTCTTGCCAGCCCGGTGCTGGCCCTGCAGTTCGGCCTGGCGCCGCACGCCATCGGCATCCTCGTGCTGTCCCTGCTGCTGGGAACGCCCACGCTGGCGCTGGTGGGCGGCCTGGGCGCAGCGTTGACGCTGGGACTGCGCGGCGGCGCGCTGCTGCCGCTCGTGGTGCTGCCGCTGTACGTGCCGGTGCTGATCTTCGGCGCGGGCGCCGTGTCGGCCACGCACGCCGGTTTGAGCGCGGGACCGCAGCTCTCGTTGCTGGGCGCGGGCCTGTGCCTGGCAATCCTGCTCTGCCCCTGGAGCGCATCGGCGGCGCTGCGCGTGGCGCTGGATTGAGGGTTCCATGCACATCCCCCCATCCGCCTTCGGCTCCCCCCGCCCCGCCACGCCACGCGCGCGCTGGCTGCGCTACGCCTCGCCCGCGGTGTTTTACCCGCTGGCCGGCCGGATGATTCCGTTCCTTGCCGTGGGCGCCGCCCTGCTCGCGGCCGCCGGGCTGTACACGGGCCTCGTGGCCGCCCCCGTGGACAGCCAGCAGGGCGAGGTCTATCGCATCCTTTTCATCCACGTGGCGGCGGCGTGGATGTCCATGTTCCTGTACCTGGTCATGGCGGGCTACGCCGCGCTGGGGCTCATCTTCAACACGCGGCTGTCGTTCATGATGATGCGCGCGCTGGCGCCCACTGGCGCGCTGTTCACGTTTCTGACCCTGTGGACCGGCGCGCTGTGGGGCAAGCCGACGTGGGGCGCATGGTGGGTGTGGGATGCGCGGCTGACGTCCGAGCTGATCCTGCTGTTCCTGTATCTGGGATTCATGGCCCTGCAGGCCGCCACCGACGACACGCAGCGCGCGGAC
>Ga0182739_1005089_pt1 | contig 10553 bp, 14 predicted proteins | sample eDN5th30CBELigBY_FD_128873 | JGI IMG/M metagenome (GOLD analysis project Ga0182739, IMG submission 128873) | Enriched backyard soil microbial communities from Emeryville, California, USA - eDNA 5th pass 30_C BE-Lig BY (version 2) (version 2) | ecosystem: Environmental > Terrestrial > Soil >...
GGATGAAGTGGCAATTACTACAAACAAAAACACAATTCCATTCGATACAGAATCACCATTCGTTACATCTGGTATCCGTGTAGGTACAGCAGCTGTTACATCTCGCGGTTTCAAAGAAGAGGATGTAATCGAAGTAGGCAAAATTATCGCGTCAGTTCTTAAAAACCATGAAGATGCAGCAGTAAAAGAGGAAGCACGTAAACGTGTTGAAGCTCTTACAGCAAAATATCCTTTATACGCATAATTGAGTTTAAGCCCTCTATCTACAATATTGTAAATAGAGGGCTTTTTAATAAGAAGAAATAACGAATAGATAGTCAATTACAGGAGAATGCTACTTAAAGATAATATTTGTACTATTTTTGTATTATAAAAAGGGCAATTTTTAAAACATTCTTGTCATAGTTTTCGTTAACTTTATTTTCTGTTATACTGTGTTAGATAAACAACAGTTAGGAGATGTCAACGTGAGTAAAGTATACGTATTTGACCACCCATTAATCCAACATAAGTTAACTTATATTCGAGATAAAGAAACAGGGACAAAAGAATTCCGGGAGTTAGTTGATGAAGTCGCAACATTAATGGCTTTTGAAATTACTCGTGATTTACCACTGGAAGAAATCGAAGTGGAAACACCTGTTACGAAGGCGAAGGCAAAAGTATTATCAGGGAAGAAAATGGCGATTGTCCCAATTTTACGTGCGGGTATCGGAATGGTAGATGGCGTATTAAAATTAATTCCTGCTGCAAAAGTAGGTCATATTGGTCTTTACCGTGATCCGGAAACATTAAAGCCAGTAGAATATTATGCAAAACTTCCAGCAGATGTTGAAGAACGTGACTTCATTATTGTTGACCCGATGCTAGCAACGGGTGGTTCAGCTGTAGAAGCGATTAATTCACTGAAAAAGCGCGGTGCGAAAAGCATCAAGTTTATGTGTCTGATCGCAGCTCCAGAAGGTGTGGAAGAAATTCAAAAAAATCACTCAGACGTAGATATTTACATCGCATCTCTAGATGAAAAATTAAATGATCATGGCTATATCGTACCAGGCTTAGGTGATGCCGGGGATCGTTTATTCGGAACAAAATAATAAATAAACGAGACGTCCGTAAGCAGTTGCGGGCGTTTTCTATTAAATAGCAAGTTGATTAGACATTTGCAGAAAAATTAATTACAGATTAGACAAGGAGAAGAATGATGACGAAGAAGTTTAAAGTTATGACGATTTTTGGTACACGTCCGGAAGCAATTAAAATGGCGCCTCTTGTGCTGGAACTCGAAAAACATCCGGAACAAATTGAATCGATTGTTACTGTAACGGCACAGCACCGTCAAATGCTTGACCAAGTATTGGAAACTTTTGAAATTAAGCCGGATTATGATTTAAATATAATGAAAGACCGTCAAACATTAGTAGATGTAGCGACGAATGCACTATTAGGACTTGATCGAGTAATGAAGGAAGCAAAACCTGATATCGTGTTGGTACATGGTGATACGGCGACAACTTTTGTTGGCAGTCTGGCAGCTTTCTACAATCAAATTGCAATTGGCCATGTTGAAGCAGGACTTCGTACAGGTCAAAAATATTCACCATACCCGGAAGAGATGAACCGTCAGTTAACAGGGGTAATGGCAGATTTGCATTTTGCGCCAACTGAACAGTCTCGTGCTAACCTGCTAAAGGAAAATAAATCGGCAGAAGCGATTTTCGTAACGGGTAATACGGCAATTGATGCATTAAAAACAACAGTAAGTGACCATTACACACATCCGGTTATTGAAAAAATCGGTTCGGACCGCATGATTTTATTAACGGCACACCGTCGTGAAAATCTAGGTGAACCAATGCGTAATATGTTCCGTGCAATTATGCGTTTACTGAACGAGCATGATGATGTCCAAGTTGTCTACCCTGTGCATATGAATCCTGCAGTACGTGAAGTAGCCAATGAAATTTTAGGGGACAACCCGCGTGTTCATTTAATTGAACCATTGGAAGTTTTTGATTTCCATAATTTCGCTGCCCGTTCTTACATGATTTTAACGGATTCCGGCGGTGTTCAAGAAGAAGCGCCATCGTTAGGCAAGCCGGTGTTGGTTTTACGTGATACAACAGAGCGTCCTGAAGGGATTGCAGCAGGTACACTGAAACTTGCGGGAACAGACGAAGAAGTTATTTACAAAATGGCTAAAGAATTATTAGTCAATGACGATGCTTATGAAGCAATGGCACATGCATCGAATCCTTATGGAGATGGATTTGCTTCCGAGCGTATTGTGGAAGCATTAATGCAATTTGCTCAAAAGCAGTTAGTAGATGAAATTATCGAAAAAGCAGAGACTCGATAATCCAAATTCTTACTGAAATTTACTTTAAAATGAAATTGACAACAGGAGATAGCATTTCGCTCCTGTTGTCAAGTATTAAATTCGACATTATTGCCAAAAAATTTTTTCTTGGATACAAAAAATGTATCGACACGGAAAAAACGCATGAAATAGCGAATTTTAGCGTTAGTGAAAAAATGCAAAAAATATTTATGCATAACTATACACAAATTTGTCAACAATTTGACAAGGAATGTATCTATGTGAAGTTTTTCACCATTACTAATTGACATCAAAAACCCCCTATTGTATGCTTACAAAGGGTAAGAATGATAAGAGTTTCGCCTAGTCAAAAGACGTTGAAACGCTTGTTATATCAAGTTTCTACTAGATTGACAGTTGAAACGAAACTCGTCAATTTGCAACGTTCTATGCGCCTGGATGAAGTCCGTGAAGATTAAGAGACACTTAGAAGTATGAAATGAATGTTCACAATAGGATTTTCCTGAAGTGGAATTATTTACTACTTGTAACGGCCTCTAATTTTGTAGTGCATTTACTACGTTTTAAATTCATTTAATGGTCGATGAACACTTTCTTTACTCGAAAAAAGTTTCAGGAGATTAACTGCCAATGCTAAATTTGCATCACGTTTTTGCAATGCAGAAGAAAGCGTTCTTTTTTTTGCTTGCTGTTTGTACGTTAGGCTGGGGATTTTCGCCATATGATTCTATATTTGCTGGTATAGCCCTAGGTGCGTTCTTTGGTACGTATAATTTTTGGATTTTACTTCGACGTATGGAAAAATTTGACCGTTCCATTAGTGAAGGGACAAAAGTAGCATCTATCGGTACAGCGCTTCGCTTTGGATCAGGTGTTGCCGCAGTCGCAATCGCAATATCGTTGCCACAATATTTTCACTTAATAAGCACGGTCATTGGGCTGATGATTCCGTACATCTTTTTAGTAGTAGAAAGAGTAGTACATCATATAAAAAGCCACTAAGGTGCATTTGAAAGAGAGGTGAATGCAAAAATGGATCATACAGCTCCAGAGCTAGATTTGGATTTAGGCTTTATGACGCTTACTTTCAACTTATCTACAGTACTAACTCTCTTAGTAGCTGCAGTCATCGTATTTATTATCGCGTTTGTATCAACACGTACACTTGCGTTAAAGCCGACTGGTATGCAGAACTTCATGGAATGGGTTATGGATTTCGTGAAAAATATTATTAAGAGTAACATGGACTGGAAAACTGGTGGGCGCTTCCACATTCTAGGGATTACATTAATTATGTTCATTGCAGTGTCCAACTTACTTGGTTTACCAATGGGTGGTATTCTGTACGGCCATGATTTATGGTGGAAATCACCAACAGCCGATCCAGTTGTTACAATGACATTAGCTTCGATGGTTCTAGTTTTAACACAGTATTACGGCGTAAAAATGCAAGGTACTGGCGGTTATGCTAAAACATTCTTCCAACCAATGTCGTTTATGTTCCCGTTAAAAGTTATTGAAGAGTTTGCAAATACGTTAACTCTAGGTCTACGTCTTTACGGTAACATTTATGCCGGCGAGATTTTACTAACGTTACTAACTGGTTTAGCAGTTTCAAGTGCGTTTGGTTTCTTCGGTGCAATCGTACCAATGATGGCGTGGATGGGATTCTCGATTTTCATCGGATTTATCCAAGCTTTCATTTTCACAATGTTAACGATGGTATACATGGCTCACAAAGTGAGTACAGACCATTAATTATAAGTTCCCGCGTTCAATGTAGTGCGGTAATTTGAACCAAAAAAAATTACAACATCCAAGGAGGATATTATCAAATGGTAGGTTCAGTAGGTTTATTAGCAGCAGCAATCGCAATCGGTTTAGCAGCACTAGGTGCAGGTATTGGTAACGGTTTAATCGTTTCAAAAACAGTAGAAGGTATCGCTCGTCAACCAGAAGCACGTGGCGCACTTCAAACTACAATGTTCATCGGGGTTGCATTAGTAGAAGCATTACCGATCATCGCAGTAGTAATCGCATTCATCGTAATGAACCAATAGTCTTCATAAAAAGATTATTAAAATCCAGTGGCGAAGTAGACTTCATTTGAAACCCTTCGCCATTAGTTTTGTGTAAATAAGAAATACCCTTTTTTATTTAATATTAAATACGAACAAAAAGTATGACAAAATATAGATTTTATTCAAGCTCTTGAAGGGAGTGAAACAATCGTGTTTTTAGACTATCTTGTACTAGGTGCAGGCGCTACTGGCATTAACTTAGGTGATGCTATTGCGACGTTAGTGATTTTCTTAGGTTTAATGGCACTTCTTAAAAAGTTCGCTTGGGGTCCTTTAATGGGTATCATGCGCGAGCGTGAAGAGTTAGTTGCAAGCGGTATCGATGCAGCTGAAAAAGCTAAAAAAGAAACACAAGCACTATTAGAAGAACAAAAGAGCCTTCTTAAAGAAGCTCGCACTGAAGCGCAATCAATTATTGAGAACGCTAAAAAGCAAGGCGAAGCAACTCGCGAAGAAATCGTGGTAACTGCACGCGCTGAAGCGAACCGTCTAAAAGAATCTGCTGTTCGTGATATCGAAGCAGAAAGAGAAAAAGCAATCGCTGCTGTACGTGAAGAAGTAGTTTCATTATCAGTACTTGCTGCGTCTAAAGTTCTTGGGAAAGAAATTTCTGAAGCAGACAATAGCGCACTAATTAAAGAAACGATTGCGAAGGCAGGCGAAGCGAAATGAGTCAATCGACTGTAGCAAATCGCTATGCTCAAGCAATGTACGAATTAGCATTAAGCAAAAACCTTCTTGCTGAAGTAGGTGCAGATTTACGTGAGATCAAAACAGTAGTAACTACAAACGAAGAGTTTATGGCATTACTTACTGCTCCGAAAATCTCTACTGACCGTAAGAAAGAGCTTATCGCTCAAATTTTAACGGGTGCACAGCCAATCGTTGTTAATATGGTTCAATTCCTAATCGAAAAGAAACGTCTTAACGAATTAACAGCTGTTGCAGACCAGTATCAAGCATTATCAGCTGCCGCTCAAGGCACTGCAGATGCTAAAGTATACTCTACGCGTGAATTAACTGATGGCGAACGTGCAGAAATTTCTGCTGCTTTCGGTAAGTTAGTCGGCAAAGGGCAACTTAACATTACAAACATTATCGATGCGTCATTAATTGGTGGCGTACGCGTTCAAATCGGCAACTACATTTTCGACAGCACTGTAGCGTCTAAGCTAGAGGACTTAAAACGAGTATTAGTTGGCTAAATCTTAAGAAATGTGAGAGGTGAACATACATGGGCATCAAAGCTGAAGAAATCAGCAGTCTGATTAAACAGCAGATTGAAGGTTATCAATCGGAATTAAAAGTAAGCGAAGTAGGTACAGTTATCACTGTTGGTGACGGTATCGCTCGTGCTCATGGCCTCGACAACGCCATGGCTGGAGAGCTTTTAGAGTTCTCAAACGGTGTTATGGGTATGGCACAAAACCTAGAAGAAGGTAACGTTGGTATCGTAATTTTAGGAGACTACCTAGGCATCAAAGAAGGCGATGAGGTTCGTCGTACAGGTCGTATTATGGAAGTACCAGTTGGTGAAGAACTAATTGGCCGTGTTGTAAACCCACTTGGTATGCCAGTGGATGGATTAGGTCCAATCAACACAACAAAATCTCGTCCAATCGAAAGTCCAGCTTTCGGTGTAATGGCACGTAAATCAGTACATGAGCCATTACAAACAGGTATCAAAGCGATCGACGCTTTAGTACCAATCGGTCGTGGTCAACGTGAGTTAATCATCGGTGACCGTCAAGTTGGTAAAACATCTGTAGCGATCGATACTATCTTAAACCAACAAGGCGAAGATATGATCTGTATCTACGTTGCAATTGGTCAAAAAGAATCAACTGTACGTAACGTAGTTGAAACTTTACGTAAACACGGTGCTTTAGATTACACAATCGTTGTAACTGCTTCTGCATCACAACCAGCTCCATTACTATACCTTGCTCCTTTCGCAGGTGTATCTATGGCAGAAGAATTCATGTTAGATGGTAAGCACGTATTAATCGTGTATGATGACTTAACTAAACAAGCATCAGCATACCGTGAACTTTCACTTCTTCTACGCCGTCCTCCAGGTCGTGAAGCTTACCCTGGTGACGTATTCTACTTACACAGCCGTCTACTTGAGCGTGCTGCGAAGTTAAACGAAACATACAAAAACGGTTCGATTACAGCGCTTCCATTCGTAGAAACGCAAGCGGGCGATATCTCTGCATATATCCCAACAAACGTAATCTCAATCACAGATGGTCAAATCTTCTTACAATCTGACTTATTCAACTCTGGTGTACGTCCAGCGATCAACGCCGGTTTATCAGTATCACGTGTAGGTGGTTCTGCTCAAATCAAAGCGATGAAAAAAGTAGCTGGTACATTACGTCTTGACTTAGCAGCATTCCGTGAGTTAGAGTCATTCGCTCAGTTCGGTTCTGACTTAGACGCAATCACACTTGCTAAATTAGAGCGTGGTAAACGTACTGTTGAAGTTTTAAAACAAGACTTAAACAAACCACTTAAAGTTGAAAAACAAGTTGCGATCCTTTATGCATTAACTAAAGGTCACTTAGATGATATTCCAGTACAAGACATCGTTCGTTTCGAAAACGAATTCTTAAGCTGGTTAGATACAAACCACACAAATGTTTTAGATCATGTTCGTACAACTAAAGAACTTGCTCCAGACGCAGAGTATGTTGAAGCAATTAATGCGTTCAAAAAGACTTTCGCTAAATCTGAGTAAGAATTGAACGGTTTTTCACGCACATTACTGTAGCGTGAAAAACTGGACAACTCTTTTTTAATAAGAGCTTGATAAAAATCTAAAGGTGGTGAAATACCAGTGGTAAACTTACGCGAAATTAAAGGTCGTATTAACTCTACAAAGTCAACGAAACAAATTACGAAAGCGATGCAGATGGTTTCTTCTTCAAAGTTACGTCGTGCAGAGCAAAATGCTAAGTCTTACGTTCCATACATGGAAAAAATCCAGGACGTAGTAGGCGCAATCGCAACAGGTACAAAAGACAGCGGACATCCAATGTTAACTACTCGTCCTGTTAAGAAAACAGCTTACTTAGTCATCGGTTCTGACCGTGGTTTAGCAGGTGCTTACAACTCAAGCATCTTACGTGAAGTACAAAGCACTATTGATAAACGTCACAAGTCGAAAGATGAGTACGTTGTTTTAGTAGTAGGTCGTGTTGTTCGTGATTACTTTGTAAAGCGTGGACACAATGTTATCGCAGATGTCGTTGCTCTACCTGATCAACCATCATTTGCCGATATTAAAGAAATCGCTCGTAATGCTGTTGGTATGTTCATTGATGGTACGTATGATGAACTTTATATGTACTACAATCACTTCGTATCTGCAATTCAAAACGAAGTGACTGTGAAAAAAGTTCTTCCTTTAACTGATATTGCACCTTCTTCAAGCAATGCTTCTTATGAGTTTGAGCCATCAGGCGAAGCGATTTTAGAAGTATTACTTCCACAATATGCGGAAAGCTTAATTTACGGCGCTTTATTAGACGGAAAAGCGAGTGAACATTCAGCGCGTATGACAGCAATGAAAAACGCTACAGACAATGCAAACGATCTTATTGCAGACCTTTCTCTACAATACAACCGTGCACGTCAAGCGGCGATTACACAAGAAATTACAGAAATCGTTGGTGGAGCTGCAGCCTTAGAATAGGCGCGCTCATCAACGTCGTATAAGAATACGATAGGAGGGTACAAAGTAATGAACAAAGGACACGTTCTTCAAGTAATGGGTCCAGTAGTAGACGTAAAGTTTGCTAATGGTCAATTACCAGACATTTATAACGCATTAACAGTTACAATTGAACGTCCTAACGAAGCACCGACTACTCTTGCATTAGAAGTAGCGCTTCACTTAGGTGACGATTCTGTTCGTACAATTGCCATGTCATCTACTGATGGTTTACAACGTGGAGCAGAAGTAACAAACTCAGGAGCACCAATCTCAGTACCAGTTGGTGAAGCTACATTAGGTCGCGTATTTAACGTACTTGGTGAAGTTATCGACTTAGGTGAAGAAATTCCTGCTGATGTTCGTCGTGATTCTATTCACCGCGAAGCTCCAACTTTCGATCAATTATCAACTACTGTAGAAATCCTTGAAACAGGTATCAAAGTAGTAGACTTATTAGCACCATACATCAAAGGTGGTAAAATCGGTCTATTCGGTGGTGCCGGTGTAGGTAAAACAGTATTAATCCAAGAATTAATCAACAACATCGCACAAGAGCACGCAGGTATTTCTGTATTCGCGGGTGTAGGTGAGCGTACTCGTGAGGGTAACGACTTATTCTTCGAAATGACAGATTCAGGCGTAATCAAACAAACTGCGATGGTATTCGGTCAAATGAATGAGCCACCTGGAGCACGTATGCGCGTAGCTTTAACTGGTTTAACAATGGCTGAGTTCTTCCGTGATGAGCAAGGTGCAGACGTACTATTATTCATCGACAACATTTTCCGTTTCACACAAGCAGGTTCTGAGGTTTCTGCCCTATTAGGTCGTATGCCTTCAGCGGTAGGTTACCAACCAACACTTGCTACAGAAATGGGTAAATTACAAGAACGTATCACATCTACTACAAAAGGTTCTGTAACTTCGATCCAAGCGATTTATGTACCAGCCGATGACTATACTGACCCGGCTCCGGCTACAACTTTCGCCCACTTAGATGCAACAACTAACCTTGAGCGTAAATTATCTGAGATGGGTATCTATCCAGCGGTAGACCCACTAGCTTCGACTTCTCGTGCATTATCACCAGAAATCGTTGGACCAGAACACTATGCAATCGCAACTGGTGTTCAACGTACAATCCAACGTTACCGTGAGTTACAAGATATCATTGCTATCTTAGGTATGGATGAGTTATCTGATGAAGATAAACAAACTGTAGAACGTGCTCGTCGTATCCAGTTCTTCTTATCTCAAAACTTCCACGTAGCGGAGCAATTCACTGGTCAAAAAGGTTCTTATGTACCTGTTAAAGAAACTGTTCGTTCATTCAAGGAAATCCTTGATGGCAAATGGGATCACTTACCAGAAGATGCTTTCCGTCTAGTTGGTTCTATTGATGAAGTAGTAGCGAAAGCTAAAGAAATGGGCGTACAAGTCTAATTAGCTGACGAGGAGGAAAAAATATGAAGACAGTTACAGTCAATATTGTCACTCCCGACGGCTCAGTATACGATTCAGAAGTAACGATGGTAATCGCTAAAACGACTTCAGGTGAAATTGGTGTCTTAGCTGGCCATATTCCTATGGTTGCTCCACTTACAATTGGTTCTGTGAAGCTTAAAAAAGCAGACGGCACTACAGATGTCGCAGCGGTTAGCGGTGGTTTCATTGAAGTTCGCCCTGAAAAAATCTCGATTTTAGCTCCTTCTGCAGAAGTTGCTTCTTCGATCGATGTTGCCCGTGCTAAAGAAGCTTTAGCCCGTGCTGAAGGTCGCCTTCAAAAGAAACAAGATGACATCGATTTCCAACGCGCGGAATTATCTTTAAAACGTGCGATGAATCGTATCAATGTTCATGAGGGTAATATCTAATGTTTAACAAGCGGGCAGATTCTTTCTGCCTGCTTTTTTTATAGTCATGAAAAAAACACAGGAAGTTAAACTGGCTGAAACACAAATCGCCAATATTTGAGGTAAGGTGTTTAAAAGGAGCGGGGAAAATGGATTTATATGTCGAGGCTGGCCAACAAGCAATCGTTAATGTATTAGCATATATTATATTTATAGGAATTGCCCTTTATGCATTACAAGGACTAAGAATCGAACAATTATTTAAAAAAGGGAAAACTTTTCAAATTCAGCTCTTTTATATTTTGACGAGTATTGTTATTGGTTCAATTGTAGCGGATTTCTTTTTAAACTTTTTAAGATGGTCGCAAACGATTCCCTATATTTTTAGTTAGTACAGGAAATAGCTGCGGTTTTATTTCTTGTAAAGGGGAATAAACGTTTGTTTTCCACTACAAGAAATAAAAATTTCCTAGGAAATATTACAGGTTTGCAAAGTTACATGTTTTGGGTAGTTATTAAAGGAAGATACTTTTATGTGAAAATTTGTCTATTCACAC
>Ga0182739_1005090_pt1 | contig 10552 bp, 10 predicted proteins | sample eDN5th30CBELigBY_FD_128873 | JGI IMG/M metagenome (GOLD analysis project Ga0182739, IMG submission 128873) | Enriched backyard soil microbial communities from Emeryville, California, USA - eDNA 5th pass 30_C BE-Lig BY (version 2) (version 2) | ecosystem: Environmental > Terrestrial > Soil >...
AGAGGTCGAGCTTGCCGCCGAAGCCGCCGCCGCAGGCCGTCGGCACGATGCGCACCGCCTCGGGCTTCAGCCGCATCAGGTTGGCGATCTCGTCGCGGTCCATGTAAGGCGTCTGCGTCGTGGCATGGATTTCGATCCGGTCGCCGACCCGGCGCGCCCAGCCGGCCTCGGGTTCGACATAGGCATGCTCGACGAAGGCGGTCTCGAACGTGCCTTCGGCCACGGCGGCGCAATCCTCGAACGCAGCCATCGCGTCGCCGCGCTTCACCCCGCCCTTCAGCAGCAGATTTCCCGGCTTGTCGGCCTGCACCAGCGGTGCGCCTTCGGCCATCGCGGCGTCGACACCGAACAGAGGCGGCTCGGGCATCCACCTGATGGGCACCTCGTCGTCGCGGATCGTCAGCACCTCGGCACGCTCGCCGACCAGGGCGACGACCGCCTCGCCGCGATAGCGGACCAGCCCGTCCGCGAGGACCGGCTGATCCTTGATGTCGGGATAGATGCCGTAGCCGTTGAACAGCACGTCCGCCGCCGTCAGCACCGCCGTGAGGCGTCGCCGCAGCGGCTCGAGATCGCCCAGTTCGAAGCGCGCGCGCGCATGGGGCGAACGCACCACGCGGATCCACAGCGCGTCGGCGGGAATGCCGTCGGCGCCGAACACGTCGCGCCCCGTCACCTTGGCCGGACCGTCGACCCGGACGATGCGAGAACCGATGGCTCCACCGGCGGCCGGCGCGGTCGCCGGCGCCGAGGCCACGACGTCCATCACCGCGTCGACGATCTTGCCGTAGCCGGTGCAGCGACAGAGCACGCCGCCCAGGAAATCTTCGACCTCGGCCCGGCTCGGTTTGCTGTTCCGCCGCACCAGTTCCTGTGCGGCCATCAACATGCCCGGCGTGCAGATGCCGCACTGGGCCGCGCCATGATCGAGGAAGGACTGCTGGAGCGCAGCGATGGTCTCCCCGGCGGCGGCAAGACCCTCCACCGTCTCGACGCTGCGGCCCGCGACCTGGCCCATAGCCACGAGGCAGGAACAGACCTGGCGTCCGTCGAGCAGCACCGTGCAGGCGCCGCAATCGCCGGCATCGCAGCCGACCTTCGTTCCGGTGAGGCCGAGATCGTCACGCAAGGCCGCCGCCAACCGCGTGACCGGCGCGCCTTCCCAGCCCATCGCGCGCCCATTCAGGATGAAATCGAGCTTCATGCAGCCACCTTCGTCAGGAGCCGCCGCAGCAGAACCAGGGTCGCATCGCCACGATAGGCAGCGCTGCCGCGGATGTCGTCGATCGGCGACAGGGGCGCGAGATGGGAAGGCTCGACCCGTTCTGCCAAATGCGCGTCGAAAGACGCTCCAATCAGCGCCTGTTCCAACTCGGGCAGGCGCTGCGCCACGGGCGAACACGCGCCGACGGCGACGCGGGCGGCGGCGACTTTCCCCTGTGCGACCTCGACCACGACAGAGGCCATGGCGATCGAGATCACGAGGTATCGCCGCGCGCCCAGCTTCACGAACGCGCTCCTCGCCTCGGCGCGCGGGCGCGGCACATGGAGTGCCACGACGAGCTCGCCGCGCTGCAGGGCCGTCGTGCGCACACCGGAGATGAAGGACGCGAGCGGCAGGCGCCGTGTCCCGTCGCGGCTCGCCAGCTCCACGTCGGCATCGAGCGACAGGAGGGGCGGCACGCCATCGGCGGCGGGCGAGGCGTTGCAGATATTTCCCGCAATCGTACCGCTATTCTGGATCTGCCGGCCGCCCACCTCGCGCGCCGCCTGCTTCAGCCCGTCGAACAGAGGCGGCAGGGACGCTTCGGCCAGTTCGGCCCATGTCGTGGTGGCGCCGAGGCGCCAGCCGACTTCCGTCTCCGAAATGCCGCGCAGGGCGGCAATTCCCGCAATATCGAGAACGTCCTCGATGATCGAGCGTCCGACGCGCGCCGGATAGAAGTCGGTGCCACCGGCCAGCACCGTGAAAGGTCGGGTCAGTGCCTGGAGAGCCTCTTCAAGGCCTCGGGGTCGGAGATAGGCGCCCATATCGTTCGTGTACGCACGATGACACAGGCTCCGTGCGTGTCAAACGAATGAGTCGGATTCAGATGATTCGCGAGAGAAGATCGAGAAGCTGCTTCTGTTCCTGGGAGCTGAGCGGCTTCAGCGTCTCGCGCGAGACCGCCGGCCCGTTGAGCAGCAGCCTGTTGACCAGCTTCTGGCCGTCGGTCGTCAGGCTGAGCAGCGTGCGACGCGCGTCGCCGGGATCAGGTCGCGAATCGACGAACCCGCGTTCCTTCAGCCGACGCACCACGCCCTGCATGGTGGCCTTGTCCATGCCGACGAGACGACCGAGGAGGTTCTGGGACAGCTCGCCATATTCGCCGAGCTTCGCCAGGCTCGAATACTGGGTCGGCGTAATGTTGGGATCGCCGATCCCCCCCTGGAAGATCGCGCTCGCCCGCTGGTGGGCCCGCCTCAGCAGGTAGCCGATCTGGTCTTCGATGCGATAAGGCCTGGAGGCCGCGCTGCTCGATGCCGCCTTAGGCTCGTGCTGCTTCTTTGCAACGTTGCTTCGCATCGCCCCCCCGGCTTGCTGCTCCTTCGCTACACCGGCAGGGCTCGTCGCACAACGGTCACATGTGCCTCTATATCCGAGTATGCTGACAGGGGAATTTCCAAAACTCCTGCAACCTCACGTTCCGGCGCGCGACGATTCTCTCCCGATCACCGGGCATTATCCCAACGCCTTCAAGGATTTCCGTCCGCGTTTTGCGGCGCAATGGCAGCAACGATGACGCGCGAGCGGGGCGGTGGCAGTGTCGCCACACACCATTCGCAACACAGGACAATAAAATGCCCGGCGCGCTCGAAGGCATCAGGATCGTCGACCTCACCAACATCATCCTCGGCCCCTACGGCACGATGCTGCTGGCCGACCAGGGCGCCGACGTCATCAAGGTCGAGGCGCCCGAGGGCGATGCGGTTCGTCATATCGGCAAACCCGGAAAGACTCCGGGCATGGGTCCGACCTATCTCTACGTCAATCGCAACAAGCGCTCGCTCTGCCTCGACCTAAAGAACAAGGAGGCGCGTGCCGCCCTGCTCAAGGTCGTGGCGACCGCCGATGCGTTCGTCCACGCCTTGCGGCCCCAGGCCATCGAGGCGCTGGGCCTCGGCTACGAGGAGATCCGCAAGGTGAAGCCCGACATCGTCTATGTCGGCGCCTATGGCTACTCGGCCGAAGGTCCTTACGGAAAACTGCCGGCGTACGACGATGCCATCCAGGCTCGTTTCGGCATTGCCGACCTGATGGGCCGCGCGGCCGGCGACGACGTCCCGCGCTACCCGCCGACGATCATCGCCGACAAGACGGTGGGCCTCACCTTCGCCTTCTCGACCCTGTCGGCGCTGATGCATCGACAGCGGACGGGCGAGGGCCAGTTCGTCGAGGTGCCGATGTTCGAGACCATGTCGGCCTGGCTGATGGTCGAGCATCTGTGGGAGCGCACCTTCAGCGACGAGGGCGAGGTCGGCTACACCCGCCTGCTCGCCCGCACCCGCAAGCCCTACCGCACCCTGGACGGCTGGATGGCGATCCTGCCCTACAACGACAAGCACTGGCGCAACTTCTTCGAACTGGTCGGCCGGGCCGAAGTGCTGGAGGACCCGCGTTATTCGACCATCAATGCCAGATCCATGCATATCGGCGACATGTATGCGATGGTCGAGGCGCTCGCGCCGTCGAAGACCACGGCCGAATGGGTGAAGCTGCTCGACCAGGCGCAGATCCCGAACGCGCCGGTCTCGAAGCCCGCCGATCTGTTCGACGACCCGCACCTCGTGTGGCGCAAGCTGTTCAAGAAGTATCCGCACCCCTCGGAAGGCGAGATCATGATGGTCGAGCCGCCGATGACGATGAGCCGGACACCGCCCGCCATCCGCACCATGGCGCCGCTGCAGGGTCAGGATTCGCGCGCCGTCCTGGCCGAAGCCGGCGTCGGCGCCGACGAGATCGCGGCGCTGAAGGCGGCGGGCGCGCTCATCGAGCCGTAGCTTCGACCGCCAACTCCGCGGCCGCCAGATCCTCGAGCGCAGCGCCGACCGACTTGAACAGGGTGATCGACGTGCGATCGCCGGCGGCGCGGCCGCTTCGTTCGCCGCGCGCCAGCTCGAACAGATCGGCGATGACGGCCGCCTCCGTGATGGCGCCACTGGCGAGGGCCTGGACGACGTCGCCGCCTTCCTTCAGGGCGCCGGCGCGGGTGTCGACATAGAGACGGGCGCGCTGGACGGCCCGGTCGTCGCTCTCGCGCATCTGCGGCGTGTAGGCGCCCACCAGGTCGACATGCTGACCTTCGCGCAGCCAGTCGCCTTCGACCAGGGGCTCCTTCGAGAGCGTGGCGCAGGAGACGATGTCGGCTTGTTCCACCGCGGACCTGCGGTCGCCGACGGCCCGCACGGTGACCGGTCGGCCGACCGCTGCCGGCAGGGTGGCCGACAGTCGTTCGGCCAGGCTCTCGGCCTGCTTGGCCGTGCGGCCCCAGATCGCCACTTCGCGGATCGGCCGCACCTTGGCATGCACCCGGATCAGTTCGGGCGCGAGGGCACCGGTTCCGATCATCAGCAGTCGCGCGGCATCCGGCCGCGACAGGTAGCGCGAGGCGAGGCCCGAGGCGCAGGCGGTGCGCCGCTTGGTCAGCATTGTGCCGTCGAGCAGCGCCAGCGTGGCCCCCGTCCCGCCGTCGAGCAGCAGGTACTGGCCGTAGATCGAGGGCAGCGAGCGCTTGCCGTTGTCGGGGAACACGGTCACGACCTTGACGCCGACGCGGCCGGAGGTGCCTCCCGGCCGAGAGGTCGTCCAGGCCGGCATCAACAGCAGCATCGCATCGGACGATCCGGCGCCGAGCGGCTCCCGGATCGGATGATGATGCCGCACCGGCATCTCGCAGCCCGCCCGGAACAGTCCGTCGAGCCGGTCGATCAAGGCGAGGTCGTCCAGGGCGGCGTCGATCTCGGCCGCCGACAGGACCTTCACGAGAATGGACCCCGCGTGGCACGGGTGCCGAGTTCGGGCGCCACGAGGGCGCTCTGGCGTTCGAGGGCACGCTGGTCGCGCGGCGCCGGGCCGCTGGGCGCGGGCGGTTGCGCCGCCGTCTGGGCAGCGCGCAGGCGCGTGACCTCGCGGTCCAGGCGGGCCGCCTCGCCACCGGCCTCGCGGGCGCGACGACGGTGATGCCGGCCCGCCCACCATCCCATACCGAGCCCGGCAAGGACGCCGAGCAGCAGCATGGCCACGACCAGCAGATAGACCGGCATCACGATGATGTGCGGCAACGGCCACAGCGCCAGCTGCACGGTCTGCGTATTGCTGACCGCCACCAGGACACCGATCAGGATGAAGAGCAGGAACAGGGCACGCGAGAGGATTTTCATGCGGCCGGAGAATGCCACACCCCACCCCCACGACGCGAGGCGGACGATCGCAGCAGATCTATTTCTTGTCGTCGTCCGCTGAGTCGGGCGGCAGCAGGCCCGCGGCGCGCGCGGCCTCCTTGTTCAGCCGGTCGCGCAGGTCCTTGCCGGTCTTGAAATAGGGGACGCGCTTGGAGGCGACGGAAACCTGCTCGCCGGTGCGGGGGTTGCGGCCCGTGCGCGGATCGCGCTTCTTCACGGAGAATGCGCCGAAACCGCGCAATTCGACCCTGTGGCCAGACGCCAGCGCCTTGGAAATCTCGTCGAACACGGTTGCGACGATCCGCTCGACATCCCGCTGGTAGAGATGCGGATTCCGGGCCGCCAGGCGCGCAATCAGCTCGGACTTGGTCATCGCGTTTCCATGGCGGGCGCTTCAGGCCCGGAGAACCGTTGTTAAGTCCTTGATATTAAACCGGATAACGGTGTCGTCAAGCCTAAGCCCTTGAAAGCAAAAGAAAAGGCCGACCCTTGCGGGTCGGCCTTGCCGTAAACCATGATGAATTGGCTACTTCTCGTCGTCGTCGGCCTCGGCCCGCTTCTTGAGAGCGGCGCCCAGGATGTCGCCCAGGCTGGCGCCCGAGTCGGACGAACCGAAGTCGGCCATCGCCTTCTTCTCCTCGTCGAGTTCACGCGCCTTGACCGACAGCACGACGCGGCGCGAGGCCTTGTCGATGTTGGTGATCTTGGCATCGAGCTTGTCGCCGATCGCGTAACGGTCGGGACGCTGCTCGGAGCGGTCGCGGCTGAGCTCGGTCTTGCGGATGAAGCCCGGGATGCCGTCCTGCACCGTGACGTCGATGCCGTTGTCCTGGATGCCGGCCACGATGACGGTGACCACGTCGCCCTTCTTGGCGACCGCCCCGACCTTCTCGAACGGATCGTTGGCGAGCTGCTTGATACCGAGCGAGATCCGCTCCTTGTCCATGTCGACGTCGAGGACCTTGACCTGGACCTGGTCGCCCTTCTTGTAGTCGCGGATCGCCTCTTCGCCGGCCTTGTCCCAGCTCAGGTCGCTGAGATGGACCATGCCGTCGATGTCGCCGGGCAGGCCCACGAACAGGCCGAACTCGGTGATGTTGCGAACCTCGCCATCGATCTCGGTACCGGCCGGGTACTTGTCGGCGAAGCTCTCCCACGGGTTGGCCATGCACTGCTTCAGGCCGAGCGAGATACGGCGCTTGGACATGTCGACGTCCAGCACCATCACTTCGACTTCCTGCGAGGTCGACACGATCTTGCCGGGGTGCACGTTCTTCTTGGTCCAGCTCATCTCGGAGACGTGGACCAGACCCTCGACACCCGGCTCCAGCTCGACGAACGCGCCGTAGTCGGTGATGTTGGTGACGCGGCCCTTGAGCTTGAGGCCGACCGGGTACTTGGCACCCGCGCCGTCCCAAGGATCGCTCATCAGCTGCTTCATGCCGAGCGAGATGCGCTGCGTCTCGGGGTTGAAGCGGACGACCTGCACCTTGACCTGCTGGCCGATGGTGAGGGCTTCCGACGGATGGTTGATGCGCTTCCAGGCGATGTCGGTGACATGGAGCAGGCCGTCGACGCCGCCCAGATCCACGAACGCGCCGTAGTCGGTGATGTTCTTGACGACGCCGTCGAGCACCTGGCCCTCCGACAGCGCGCCCATCAGGCGCGTGCGGTCCTCGGCGCGGGTTTCTTCCATGACGGCGCGGCGCGACACGACGATGTTGCCGCGGCGGCGGTCCATCTTGAGGATGGCGAACTGCTGGGCCTGGCCCATCAGCGGGCCGACATCGCGCACCGGGCGCACGTCGACCTGGCTGCCCGGCAGGAAGGCCACGGCGCCCGAAAGGTCGACCGTGAAGCCACCCTTCACGCGACCGAAGATCGTGCCCATGACACGTTCCTGGTCGGTGAACGCCTTTTCGAGGACGGTCCAGGCCTCTTCGCGGCGAGCCTTGTCGCGCGACAGGACGGCTTCGCCTTCCTTGTTCTCCATACGGTCGACGAAGATGTCGACGATGTCGCCTTCCTTGACCTCGGGGGCGCCGACGCCGCCGTTGGCGAACTCACGCAGTGCGACGCGGCCCTCGGACTTGAGGCCGACATCCACCACGACGAAATCGTTGGCAATGCGAATGACGCGGCCCTTGACGACCGTGCCTTCGAAGCTCGACGAACCGCCCAGCGATTCTTCGAGTAGTGCTGCGAACTCCGCACTCGCGGCGTCGTTCGGGGTACGCAGGGCGCTGCCCTTGGCCATTCAAAACTCTCCTTCATCGATCCCAGGCGAAACGCTGCCGCCCGTCGGCCAACCGGTTAAGTCCGGCGGATCCACTGCCTTTTGAAACACCGACGCAGGAACGACACGTTCCGGCGCAGCCGCCGCTGAAAGTCTTCGATCCGCCGGCGGCGACTTACGGCCCGGAGGATCGAAAGCCCTTGCTCTCCATGAACGCCAAGGCGGCGGCGAAGGCCGCATCGGCATCCATGTCGCTGGTATCGAGGTGGTAAGCATCGGGTGCGGCTTTAAGAGGTGCAGCCGCCCGTTCGCTGTCGCGACGGTCCCGCTCCGCCATCTCGGCAAGAACGCGCGGCTTTATAGTGTCGACCCCCTTGGCGCGCAACTCCCGGTACCGCCGCTCCGCCCGCGCCTCGGCGCTGGCGGTCACGAATAATTTCACTGACGCGTGGGGGCAAATGACGGTGCCCACGTCCCGCCCGTCGAGCACGGCGCCGCTCGCCTGATCGGCGAATTTCCGCTGGAAATCCAGCAGATTGGCCCGAACCTCCGGAATCGCCGCCACTTTGGACGCGGCCTGGCCCGCCACGTCGGTCCGCAGCCCCGGATCGGCCAGATCGGAAGGATCGAGGCAGGCCGCGATCTCGACCGGCGGGCGCCCGGTCCTTTCGGCCTTCAGCCCGACCGCGCGGTAGAGCAGCCCGGTGTCGAGATGCGGCAGGCCGAAATGGTCGGCCAGCCGTCGCGCGAGCGTGCCCTTGCCGGCGCCCGCGGGCCCGTCGATGGCAATGACCGGTCGGTCCGTCACGCGGCCTCGATCCGGGCCCCGAGGTCGCCCATCAGCTTGGCGAAGCCCGGGAAACTGGTATCGATGGGAGACCCATCGTCGACCGCAACGCCGTCGCGCGAGGCCAGCCCCAGCACGAGGAAGGCCATGGCGATGCGATGGTCGAGATGCGTGACCACCGTCCCCCCGCCGGCCGGCGCCTCACCCGTGCCATGAACGAACAGCGTGTCGGCGCCCATCTCGTGGCGGACGCCGTTGACGGCGAGCCCGGCGGAGACGCTGGCCAGCCGGTCGCTTTCCTTGGCCCGCAGCTCTGCGAGGCCCAGCATGCGCGTGGTGCCGCGGGCGCAGGACGCCGCGACGGCCAGGATCGGGTACTCGTCGATCATCGACGGCGCCCGCTCCGGCGGCACCTCGACGCCGCGCAGTTCGCCACCGCGCACGCGCAGGTCGGCTACCGGCTCGCCGCCCACTTCCCGGGCATTTTCCGCCGTGATGTCGGCGCCCATCTCGCGCAGCGTGTCGTAGAGGCCGGCGCGCAGCGGGTTCAGGCCGACATTCTCGACCGTCACGTCGCTGCCCGGCCGGATCGCCGCCGCCACGACGGCGAAGGCCGCCGACGAGGGATCGCCCGGCACCACGATGTCGCGCGCCTTGAGTTCGGGCCAGCCGACCACCGTGATGCGCTTGCCGCCGCCCTCCGCGGGCACGACCCGCACCTCGGCGCCGAAATGGCGCAGCATGCGCTCGGTATGGTCGCGCGTGGCCTCGGGCTCGATGACGGTCGTCTCGCCTGCGGTATTGAGGCCGGCAAGGAGGATGGCGCTCTTCACCTGTGCGGAGGCGACGGGCAGCCGGTATTCGATCGGCACCATCTCGTCGGTGCCGATGATGGCGAGCGGCATGCGGCCACCTTCGCGGGCCTCGAAGCGGGCGCCCATCTGCGACAGCGGCGCGATCACCCGCTGCATCGGCCGGCGGCGCAGCGAGGCATCGCCGGTCATGAAGCTGGTGAAGCGGTGGCTGGCCAGGATCCCCGACAGCAGGCGGGCGGAGGTCCCGGAATTGCCGAGATCGAGCACATTGTCGGGCTCACGCGCGCCGCCGACGCCAAATCCGCGCACACGCCATGCGCCGCCGCCTTCATGGTCGACCTTCGCGCCGAGCGCACGCAGGGCAGCGGCCGTGGCGAGCACGTCCTCCCCCTCCAGCAGGCCGGTGATGTTCGTTTCGCCCAGCGCCAGGGCGCCGAACATCAGGGACCGGTGGGAGACCGACTTGTCGCCGGGCGCCCGGACACGGCCCCGCAACCGGTCGACGGGACGGGCGATCAGCTTCGCAGGAGCGGCATGGGCGGACAGGGAAGTCTCCACGACAGAGTTGGGCGGCAGGGGGACCTGCAACGCGCGGCCGTCGTAGCATGCCGGAATTTGGTTTTGACAGGGTGAAAGACGCGTGACATACGCGCTCCCTCGCGGCCCTTTTGGCCGATTCCAGCACATTTGCAGGAGATTAAGCGTGGTCAAAGCGAGCTGGGGCACCAAACGCACCTGCCAGAGCTGTGCAGCGCGCTTCTACGACCTGGGCAAGAGTCCGATCAAATGCCCCAAGTGCGGGCGTGAGCATGATCGCGAGGACTTCGTGAAGGTCCGCCGGGGCCGCGGCGCGGCCGCAGCAACGGCAGCGGCGGCAGCGGCTGCCGCAGCGGCAGCCAAGGCGGCGGCGGCCAAGAAGAAGGTCGACGATCTCGACGGTGACGATTTGCCCGACGTCGACGGCGACGAGGCGCTGGCGGCGGACGATCTCGACGATGACGAGGACGATCTGGAGGTCGAAGTCGAGGTCGAGGTCGACGATAAGGGCGAGGGAGACCGCTAGAGACTGTTGCCAGCGCGCGAGGCAGCAATTATAACCTCGCGCCTTCCCAAGGATTTCGGGGCCATAGCTCAGCTGGGAGAGCGCTACAATGGCATTGTAGAGGTCAACGGTTCGATCCCGTTTGGCTCCACCAAATCGACAAGGGCCTGGCCGGCAACGGTCAGGCCCTTTGTTTTTGGGGAGACTTTCGGATCGGCCTGATCATGGCA
>Ga0182739_1005091_pt1 | contig 10551 bp, 7 predicted proteins | sample eDN5th30CBELigBY_FD_128873 | JGI IMG/M metagenome (GOLD analysis project Ga0182739, IMG submission 128873) | Enriched backyard soil microbial communities from Emeryville, California, USA - eDNA 5th pass 30_C BE-Lig BY (version 2) (version 2) | ecosystem: Environmental > Terrestrial > Soil >...
GGGCAATGTCTTCGCCTTTAAACTCCCCTCCGGGCAGACTGAACGGGTCGGCCCCCATCTCGCCCGAGCCCTGCACGCCGCTGTGGCCGCGGATCGGCATTAAACCGCAGTGCTCGCGGCCCAGAAAGCCCCGCAGCAGCGCAAGGTTCGCCACCTGCGAAATGTTGTCCGTCCCGAAGCGGTGCTGCGTCAGCCCCATGCTCCAGACGAACACTGCGGACTTCGCACCGGCCAGCAGCCGGGCGAATTCGAGCATTCTTGCCCGGCTCAGACCGGAGGAGCGCTCCAGCAGCTCCCAGTCCTGCTTCCTGACATGCTCTCTGAGCGCATCGTACCCGTTCGCATGCGCCTGCACAAAAGCATGGTCGACCGCGCTGCCCGGCGCCTGCTCTTCCATCTCGAACCAATGCTTCATGACGCCGTTCATGAAGGCAATGTCGCCGCCGATGTTCACCTGGTAGAAATCGTCGGCGATCTTCGTGCCGAACAAGGCGGATTCCGGAATGGACGGAATCCAGTACTGCTCCATCGACGGCTCGTAGTACGGGTTGATGACGATAATTTTCGTTCCCTTCCGCTTGGCCGCATACATATATTTCGTCGATACCGGCTGATTGTTCGCCGCGACGCTGCCCCAGAAGATCAGCACGTCGGTGCCGATCCAATCCTTGTAGCTGCAGCTGGAAGCGCCGATGCCGACCGAACGCTTCAATGCCGTCTTCGACGGGGAATGGCAGATCCGGGAGGCATTGTCGATGTTATTCGTCCCGAGCAGGCGGGCGATCTTCGCGGCCGCATAGTAAGACTCATTCGTGATTCCTCTCGCCGTCAAGTAAAAAGCGAGCTGCTTCGGATCGATGGATCGGATCTTGTCTGCAATCATGCCGAGCGCATCGTCCCAGGACAGCCGGGAAAAGCGCGTCTCTCCCTTGCGCCGGATCAGCGGATACGGAATGCGGCCCAGCTTGCGGAGCGCCGTGCTGTCGAGCTTGCGCAGCTCGCCGATCTCCTGATGCAGATGATCCGGCGCGATCGCCGGCATCGTGTTCAGGCGCAGCACATTCAGCCGCGTCGTGCAAAGATGCGGTCCTTCCAGCGTCCGGTCGTACAGCCCCGAGACGCCGAGCGCACAGCCGTCGCATACGCCTTGAGTCAGAATGCGATAAGCGTAAGGCAGCTGGTCGCGGTTATCCCAGGCGATTTTCAGCGTATCTTTGATGTGGTGGGGCTTCACGTGTCCGAGCCCGAAAGGAACTTTACTGACCCACAGCTTCGGGTCCAGCTGCTTGGGGAGCCGGATCGGCCCCGTATGTACCGTTCTTCCCATAGGTTAAACCTCCTGCGTGCTTTTCTTCTATCTAAAACCGAGCTTGCTTGAGCGAAGTCTGCATCATGGAGCTTGCTCGAAAAATATTCGCGCAATAGAAAAGCCGCAGCAGACCTGCCTCCTTTTTCCTGAAAAAAAAAGAAAGTAGATCTGCTGCGGCTGTTAGTCTTAAGCAGGGTCGCTGCCAAGTGCCAACGGCACTTCTATGCAGTTATTTGGATGCAAATTTGTTTTGAATGTTCTGATCGAACACAAAGATCGACATGCCGAAGTCCTTTTCCAAATCGATATCGAGATATAATTCCAGAAACTTGGCGCCCAGCAGCTCTTCCATTTCAACTGGCGGATGGTTGCGGTACATTTCCTTCACCATCTCCGTTCTAGCGGTGCGCAGCACATGCCTGCCTTCGCTGCCTGAGGCAATGAACTTCTCAACCGGCGAGAGGTTGCCCTCCATTTCGCAAATCGCCCAATGATTGCAGAAGGTAGTCCGGATCTCCCGGGGGCCTTTGCCCATATGGCGCTTTCGAAACGCTTTCACCAAATTGCTGAATTCCGCTTCCATTTTGTTCATGCATGAAATCCCCATTTACCCGAGTCTATGTTCCAAATTTTATCACGGACTTCCCGATAGTTCAATGCTTTCCTCCGGCTCGCGGCAAGGTGGATGCCCGCTTCCGCACGCGAACGGACTGCCCGGCAAAACGCATAAACGCATCAAAGAAGAACGCGGCAGCGTTTACTCGCGGGAGCTGGAACGCTGCAGCAGTCATATCTGTCCAACCGGAGCATAGAATAGACTACGTGTCCATTTCTATTATAACAAATAGGACTACAGCTGAAGGAGAGGATGAATCGTATATGTGGGAAAGCGTACTGAAGAAAGATCATTGGGAGATTCAAGTCAACCCAGCCAACAAATCGATTCAAATTCATGTGGACCAGATGGAGACCGGTAACGAGCGGATTTCCCTGGAACTTGGCCAGACCGACTTGTTCGAACTGCTGCATACGTTCCTATCCATTAACCGGTCATTCAACAAAGAAACGATGTACTATGACGATCTGGAGAGCGACCCCGTCTAGCCTGACTTGCTCCCGGATAAACATACGGCTTCTCCATAAAGCCCGCTAACGAAAAGCCTGCCCGGATATTCGAGACAGCCGAAGCCGATACAAAGCCATCGCAGCTTACGGATCCTGATCCTGCTTCCAAGTGCTGTGCTCCGCAACTTTCTTGGATTGTCCTCTAGGCAAGAGGACGAATCCCCGGATAAGAACGGACACTCATGCCGCTACGGAACGGTTCCGCACGCTCCGTCCGTTTGTCATCGGACATTCGGATCGGATGATCCACCGGCAGGCATTTGACTAAGCGCTCTAAATCAGCTGCCGCCTTCCCCGTTCAACCGGCGCAAAATATAACGGGCAACGCCATCGTCCGTGTTCGCTTCAATCACCTCGTCGGCCAATGCTTTCAGACCCGGCTGCGCATTGGCTACGGCCAACCGGGTTCCGCCCGCGCGGAACAATCCGATATCGTTCAGATTATCTCCGAACACGGTAACCTGCTCCGGGCGGCAGCCGACATGCCTCGCCCACATCAGCAGCCCGCTGCTCTTGTTCGCATCAGGGTCGCTGATTTCAAGGAAGTAATGATCCTTCAAATACCCGTCCGGCATAAAGTGGACATGCACTCTTTCGCCGTACTGCTGCTTCACAGCCTCATACAAAGGTTCAAGCTCCTCATACATCCCGATATAGGTCAGCATCATCGTTTGAAAGTTCTCCGGGCAACGCAGCGCGACCGTCTCGCGAAAGCGGGGATCTTGATGGCGGCTTGCCCTGAACTGCCGGTCTCCGGTCCGCGTCAAAGGCTCGTGAAGGACACGTTCCGTGTCATGCTCATCGAGCGCGAACAGCAGCGGGCACAGGCCGAACGTTTTGCCGAAGGCGATCAGGTCATTGGTCATAGCGGGCGGCAGAAAAGCACCGTCGAGCTTCGAAGCCGTCACCGGATCGTACAGCAAAGCTCCATTGTACAGGACGATCGGATGCTGCCAGGGAATCCGGTCCGCTACAGCCTGGGAGCTTGTATAGCTTCTTGCGGTAGCATAACTGATGACATGCCCGCTCCGAATCGCACCGGTCACGGTCTCGACGGTAAGCTCCGATAGCGTGGCATCCGGCCGCAGCAGCGTCCCGTCCAGGTCGGTCAACATATACAGCTTGTCCATATCGCGCGCTCCTCGCCTGCAAGAATAAAACCAACGCCATGCGGGCGTTGGTTTGTTGAGTTGGCTGCTTCGCCGCTTGGCGAGGCGGATTCAGCCCTGGGCCAGCTGCTCGTACAGCTCCGCATACTGCTGCGCCGAGCGGTGCCAGCTGAAATCCTTTTCCTTGATATTGTTCAGCAGGTTCGTCCATACTTCTTCCTGATTGTAATAGCTTACCGCCCGCTGTACCGTATACAGCATATCGTGGGCGTTATAATGGGCGAAGCTGAACCCGGTGCCTTCTCCCGTAAATTCATTATAAGGCTGCACCGTATCCTTCAAGCCGCCGGTTTCACGAACCAGAGGAACGGAGAGATACCGCATTGCAATCAACTGGCCGATGCCGCACGGCTCGAACTGCGAAGGCATCAAGAACAGGTCGGAGCCTGCATAGATCTGTCTGGCCAGCCCTTCGTCGAACGTAATGCAGGCGGCCATTTTATCCGGGTACCGTTCCGCCGCCCAGCGAAACATCTGCTCGTAACGCTGCTCGCCCGTCCCCAGCACAACCCACTGCACATCGAGCTGCATCAGCTCTTCGATGACACGGTCGATTAGGGAGAGTCCTTTTTGCTCGACGAGACGCGTCACCAGAGCAATCATAGGGACATCCTCCCGTACCGGAAGGCCAAGGCGTTCCTGCAGCTTAAGCTTGTTCTTCCGCTTGTCCTCAACGGAATCGCGGTAATGGACCTCCAAATGCGGGTCCGTCATCGGATCCAGCTCATCGTAATCGATCCCGTTCACAATCCCTTTCAACCGGAAGCTTTGAGAACGCAGCAGGCTGTCCAAATATTCGCCGTAAAACGGCGTCTGAATTTCGTCCGCATAGCTCGGACTTACCGTCGTTATGTAATCCGAATAGAGCAGCCCGCCCTTCATGAAGCTGGCGCCCCCGTATTGCTCCAAAGCATAGCCCGTAAAGTGCTCGTCCCCTAAAGCGAAATAATCTTTGAACTGCTCTTTTCCGAACACGCCTTGATATTTCAAATTATGTACGGTCATGACCGTTTTGATATGAGCATACCTCGGCTGATAGCTGAAATGGGCCCGGTACAGCACCGGAATCATCCCTGCCTGCCAATCATGGCAGTGAATGACATCCGGAATGAAATCGATATGCTGCATCGCATCCATGACGGCGAGGCAATAAAACGCAAAGCGTTCGGCGTCATCCCCATAACCGTAACAGCCTTTCCGGCGGAAATAATATTCGTTGTCCACAAAATAGAAGGGAATGCCTTCGTGCTCCAGCTTCAATATGCCGCAGTACTGCTGTCTCCAGCCCATTCTGACGGTAAACACGGCGACCGTTTCCATTCGCTCCGTCCACTGCGCCGGAATATCTTCATATTTGGGCAGGATCACTCTGACATCCAGTCCCTGTTTGGCCAGCTCCTTGGGCAATGAGCCGATGACATCGGCCAAGCCCCCTGTTTTGGCAAAAGGTACGGCTTCCGATGCGGCAAATAACACTTTCATGGGTCCTACCACTCCTTTGAAGTTGAGCGTGCGGGGAAGGTAGGTTTTATCCTCTATCAGCCTCAACAAACCTGCCCCGCAGCGCGGGGGTCTCAACTAGATTACCTTCGTCTTGGATGCAATAAACGGCGCCTGCTTATCTCCGGTCAGCACGCGGCCGCGGCTGATGAACACATCCTTGTCGAGAATCGCATTCTCGATGATGACATTCTCTTCAATCTCGCAGTTTTGCAGGATGATACTGTTTTTCACATAAGCGCCTTTACGGATCTTGACGCCGCGGAACAGAATGCTGTTCTCGACCTTGCCCTCAATAATGCAGCCGTTGGCGATCAAGGAATTGCGCGCATGCGCGTTATCCGTATATTTGGCCGGAGGTTCGTCCTTTACCTTCGTGTAAATCAAATTTTTCTGGAAGAACAGCTCCCGCCACACCTTCGGGTTCAGCAGCTGCATACTGTGCTTGTAATAGCTCTGAATCGTGTTCACGATGCCAGTGTGCCCTTCATGGCGGTAGGCGTAAACCCCCAGCTTGCCGATATTTTTCATAATGCCGTCGCGAACGAGGTGGTCATATCCCTGCGCCAGGCAAGATTCCACCATATCGAGCAGCAGCTCCTTGCTCATCACGTACATTTCCATCGAAATGTTGTCCGTGCGCAGACGGCCCGAATGATCCTCCATGACGGTAACCTGCCCGTCGTCCTTGACCGCCAGCCGGCGGAATTTGGCGAACTCCTCTTCATCGGCCTGCTTGTAGATCACGGTGATATCCGCATTCTTCTCCAGGTGATAATCCAGCACATCGTTTAAATCGATATTGCAGACCATATGGCTTCGGGAGATGACCACATACTCCTCGCGTGCCCGGTAGAAATAGTCTCTGTGGCTGTAAAACTGGAACAAATCGCCGCGGGCCATGCCCGTAGCTTCATGCAGCACCGCCGGAAGGATGAACAAGCCGCCGCGTTTGCGGTCCAGGTCCCATTCCTTGCCGGAACCGAGATGATCCATCAGGGAACGGTATTTATGCTGTGTGAAGACAGCTACGTTCTCCAGACCGGAGTTGACCATGTTCGATAAGGTAAAATCAATCAGCCGGTATCTTGCCCCGAAAGGCACCGAAGCCACGCAGCGCGAATAGGTAAGCTCTTCCAAGTCATCCGGTTCATTGACCAGATTAATAACGCCCATCATCCGTTTCATACGAACTCACCCTTTCAAATTGGCCATGGTAGACATACTGATAGTTTCGTTGCTGCCGATCAATATAATGTCCTGCTGATCCTCCGGTTGGCCAATGACGCTGCCGTCCTCCACCACTGTCCCTTCGCCGATGATCGCTTTGTATATTTTTACGTTGTTCCCGATCTGTACATTCGGCATAATAACGGAATCTTTTATGACACTTCCCTCGCCTACCTGCACGCCGTAGAACAATACGGAATGTTCCACTTCACCAAACACACTGCAGCCTTCGTTAACCAAGGAGCGCCGAATTTGAGCGGTAGGCGCCACGTATTGTCCGGGCTGGCACGGATTTACCGAGTAGATCCGCCATTCCCTGTCGTTCAGATTGAAATCGGGCTCGCTTTCCAACAGATCCATGTTGGCTTCCCATAGGCTTTCAATCGTACCGACATCCTTCCAATAGCCCTGGAACGGATAGGCGTACATGTTCAACTGGTCTCTGAGCATCAGAGGAATGACGTCCTTGCCGAAATCTTTGCTGGAATCGGGGTTCTCCTCATCCTTCGTTAAATATTCCTTGAGCACCTTCCAGTTGAAAATATAAATGCCCATGGACGCGAGATTGCTCTTCGGTTCCTTCGGCTTCTCGGAGAATTCGGTAACTCTCTCCTCCGAATCGGTGCTCATAATGCCGAACCGGCTGGCTTCCTCCCATTTCACCTCGATTACGGCGATCGTCGCATCCGCACCTTTGGCTTTGTGGAAATCCAGCATCAAATCGTAGTCCATCTTGTATATGTGATCCCCGGAAATCACAAGCACATATTCGGGGTCATATTGCTCGATAAAAGAAATGTTGCGGTAGATGGCATTGGCCGTTCCGCGGTACCAGTCTCCGCCTTTCTGTTCCATATACGGGGGCAGGACAGTGACGCCGCCGTTCTTGCGGTCCAGGTCCCACGGGGTTCCAATCCCGATATAAGTATTTAACACAAGGGGTTGATATTGGGTCAGCACGCCGACGGTGTCGATCCCCGAATTCGTGCAGTTGCTTAAGGTAAAATCGATAATACGATATTTTCCGCCGAAATGGACTGCGGGTTTGGCCAGATTGCTTGTCAAAACCCCCAGCCTTCTTCCTTCGCCGCCCGCGAGCAGCATAGCTACACATTCTTTTTTCCGCATGGACCCCTAGCCCCTTTCTCTTTTTGCAGTGCCCGCTTTACGACGAAGCTTGGCCGGCTTCAGCACGACGGTTGCAAGCGGAGGAATCGTCATCCGCAAGCTGTACGGCTGATAGTGCCACGATTGATTCTCTGTTAGAAGCGGACTGATATTCATCTGTCCGGAACCGCCATATACGGGGATATCGCTGTTAAAACGCTCGACATACTCTCCCGCTCTCGGTACGCCAATACGGAACCCTATATGCGTTACTGGCGTAAAATTGCATACAATGATCAGAAAATCATCCGGATCGCTCGACATGCGGATAAAGGAAGCGATGCTCTGATCGTTGTCGTTCGGATCGATCCACGAAAATCCTTCAGGACGGTGGTCAAGCTCCCACAGCGAACGTTCCTGCAAATACAGGTGGTTCAAATCGCGGACATAATGCTGCATCCCGCGATGGCTGTCGTAGCCGAGCATCTCCCAATCCAGATCTTCTAAATCCTTCCATTCGTCAAATTGACCGAACTCGCCGCCCATAAACAGCAGCTTTTTCCCCGGGTGCCCCATCATATAGCCATACAGCGCACGAAGGTTGGCGAACTTCTGCCAATAATCCCCCGGCATCTTGTTTAATAAGGACTTCTTGCCGTGCACAACCTCGTCGTGGGACAGAGGCAGCACGTAATTCTCGGAGTACGTATACATGATCGAGAAGGTGAGCAGGTTGTGGCTCCCCTTGCGGAACAGCGGATCGAGCTCCATGTACTTGAGCATATCGTTCATCCAGCCCATGTTCCACTTGTAATTAAAGCCGAGCCCCCCGGCATACACCGGCGCCGTAACCAGCGGCCAATCGCTCGAATCCTCCGCCATCATCAACGCTTGCGGATAGCGGGCGAATACGGCCTGATTCAATTTTTTCAAAAAGTCAATGGCCTCGGGATTCTCATCCCCTCCATGCTCATTGGTGGTCCATGCTTCACGCGGTTTGCCGAAGTTCAAGTACAGCAGGCTTGCCACCGCATCGACACGAAGCCCGTCAATATGGTACTTATCCAGCCAGAACAAGGCGTTCGAGATCAGGAAGCTGATGACCTCCGGCTTCGTAAAATCAAACGAAAGCGTGCCCCACTCGGGCTTCTCCGCCCGCTGCGGGTCGTTGTACTCATACAGCGCCTCGCCGTCGAACTGACGCAGGCCGTGATCGTCCTTCACGAAATGACCCGGCACCCAGTCCATGATGACGCCGATGCCCGTCTGGTGGCAGCGGTCCACGAAGTACATGAAATCCTTCGGCGTGCCGAACCGGCTGGTGACGGCATAATAGCCTGTCGCCTGGTACCCCCAGGAGCGGTCGTATGGATGCTCCGCCAAAGGCAGCAGCTCGATATGGGTGTACCCCATATGGGCGACATAGTCGATCAGCTCGTCCGCAAGCTCGCGGTACGTATAATATTCGCCTTCAGCCTTCTTCTTCCAAGTACCCATGTGCACTTCATAAATGTTCATCGGGCGGTTATACGCGGAATGCTGCCGCTTGCTCTCCTGCCATGCCTGATCCTTCCATTCATACCCGTCGAGATCGTAAACGCGCGACGCGGTTCCCGGCTTCAGCTCCGAGTAAAACGCGTAAGGATCCGCTTTCCACACCATCGTACCGTGCGATGTCACAATTTCGTACTTGTAATACTCGCCTTCTCCGACGCCGGGAACAAACAAGCTCCAAACGCCCCAGGTACTGACCCGGTTCAGCGTATGTCCGCTTCCGTTCCAGAAGTTGAAATCGCCGATCACGCGTACCTCGCGGGCATGCGGCGCCCATACGGTAAAACGGACCCCGCGGGTTCCCTCATGCTCGGTAAACTGCGCCCCCATCACCTTGTAGCTTTGGTACAAGCTCCCCTCGTGAAACAGGTAAAGGTCTTCAGAACCGGGGATTACGCTCATCATGGACATTCATCCCCTCTGTTGTTCAAAATTTTTGGCCTCTAAAGAGAAATACTACATTGGACTTCAAATTCCTCTTGTATCATTTAAATTCTTCATCTATTCAGAAAATAGTGTTTATTCAACAAATTCCGCGCTGCAAGCCGTGTTGAATGCTGCAGGAATTTGTCGTTTTAAGTGGAATTTAATGTAGGTGTACGAAACTACCCTGAGAGGAATGAAGCAAGTCATGAAAGAAAAAGTAAAAGGTCTGGTGCTCGGTTTGTCCATAGGCATCATGCTCACAGGCTCGGTAGCCTATGCCAGCGGCAATGGGACCCAAATTGAAGTCTATTTCAAAAACCTCAAATATATGTTTGACGGCACGGAAAAAAATCCGACCTCCGAGCAGGGTCAAGGTTTTATTTATAACGGCACCACCTATGTCCCGCTGCGCTTCGTCAGCGAGGCTTTGGGCAAAGAGGTGCAGTGGGACGGCGATACGGATACCGTCTGGGTCGGCAAAAAAATCGACTTAGCCTCCATTGTCGCCACCTACCAGGGAGGACAAGTCACGCTCGGCGAGTTTCAAAAATTCGGCTCCATGCTCAGCTTGATTTATCCGAGCTACGGACAGCATGAAAATGACCCTGAGTTTAAACAGTATGTACTTCATGAGCTGATCGGCTACCGTCTGGCCAACACCCGTCTGTCTGAAGACAGTCGGAATTCTTTACCCACATTGGTGGACAATCAAATCACGGCGACCCAAAAAAATGTCGAATCCGGAGGTCAGAGCCTCGCTTCACTGCTTGGTCAAAGCGGGCTGACCGAAGCCGATTACCGAAATTACCTTGAACTGACCACGGGCGCGGAGCTGTGGTTCAAAAGCCAGGTAACGGACGACCAGGCCAAGGCGGCCTACGATCAGAAGGTGGACAACGGCGATGAAAGTCTTGTCCGCGCTTCTGTACGCCATATTCTGATCCAATTCAAGGATGCCCAGGGCAACACCCGAAGCCAGGAGGACGTCGACAAAATGGTCAAGGAAGTCGAGGATAAGCTGAAGAACGGCGGCGACTTCGCTGCGCTGGCCAAGCAGTATTCGGAAGACCCGGGCTCCAAGGACAACGGAGGACTGTACGAAAACGAAGCCGTCACCGACTGGGTGGAACC
>Ga0182739_1005092_pt1 | contig 10550 bp, 13 predicted proteins | sample eDN5th30CBELigBY_FD_128873 | JGI IMG/M metagenome (GOLD analysis project Ga0182739, IMG submission 128873) | Enriched backyard soil microbial communities from Emeryville, California, USA - eDNA 5th pass 30_C BE-Lig BY (version 2) (version 2) | ecosystem: Environmental > Terrestrial > Soil >...
CGATGCGGCCGGCGGGCCGATGAGTTCGTCGGGCTGGATGGCCGCCTTCGCGCTGCTCTCGTTCAGCATCCTGCTCGGGCCTCTGGCTCTGTGGTGGTCGCGCCGCGGCGGCAGCGGTCAGGCAAGCGGGCAGACATAGCTTTCGCCCGAAAGGCTTCAGTCCTCACGATCTTCCCAGTCACTGCGCAGCAGCGTCGTTACATGTTCGATCGTCGGCCTTCCGTCGGCCATGCAGCGGCTGGCAACCTCGGTGACGCGCCGATACCCCAATCTGCGCTGCATCGCCCAGGAGTTTTCGTTGCCGTCGAAGTAGCCGTTGACCAATTTCGTCAGACCTAGTTCGCGAAACGCGAAGCGGATCTTGGCCTCGAACGCTTCGCGTCCATAGCCGCGCCCCTGATAGTGCCTGGCTATCCAGATTCCTCCACCAGCCGTCCCCGTCTCCCGGTCAATCTTGTTGAGGCTGACTCCGCCGATCAGCTGTCGCTCGGGTTTGAGTTCAACCGCAAATTCATATGCAGTCGGCCGGACGCCTGCGCTCGAAATCGCCCGACATCGCCTGATCCAGTTTTCGGCGTCCGACGTCGAATAGGGGTGCGGGACGAAAGCGAGCCACTTTGCGATCTCGAGATCGTTCAAGCCCAGCGTGAGCTGTTCGATGTCTTCCTCACCCCAAGGCCGGAGAGTAAGGCGCGAAGTTTCGATTCTGCTGTCCACGACGTTGCAGCCCTAACTGCTGCCCGGCTGCATCGCGGCGCGCAGCGGCTTCGGGATGCGCTGGGCCTTGCCGCCGGCGACGAAGGCGACGCGCACCTCTGCCTCCAGCAACAGATCATCGCCGCGCAGCACCTGCTGATGCAGCGTGATCGAGGCGCCCCTGACTTCCTTTGGCGACGTCACGATGGCGAGCACATCGTCCATGTAAGCGGGTTTCAGAAATTCGAGGTTCATCGCCCGCACGACGAAGGCGAAGCCGGGCGCCTCCTGCTCCGTCTCCTCGAAAAGCGCGCGATGATCGACGCCGAGCAGGCGCAGATAATTGCTGCGCCCGCGCTCCATGAAACGCAGATAATTGGCGTGATAGACGATGCCGGAGAAGTCGGTGTCCTCGTAATAGACGCGCACCGCCATCACATGGCGGCCGTCGCGGATTTCGCCGTCGAGGGTAGTCATGGGGTCGGCCGGACCTGTCGTTTGATGCGTGGTGCAGCCCACCCCATGAGCCGGTGGTGAAGGAGCGTCAAGCGCCGCGAGCATCTCGACGCCTGCCTGCGAGCGTCAAAGCCGCTCCCTGTCCTTGTCGCGGGACACCTGCTCGATCAGCGGGTCGATGCGGTAGAGAAAGCCTTCCGGTCCATCGGTGAGCAGGTACAACTGGCCATCGGACGCGATCCGCACGTCGCGGATGCGCCCGAGTTCCTGCGCGAAGATGTGCTGCTCCTGCAGGATCTCCCGGTTCTGCATCTCCAGCCGCACGAGGGCGTTGCCCCGAAGCGCACCGATCCAGAACACGAGAGCTTCGTCGGCATTCTCGACGGCTAGACCGGAAGGCGCGATCGCGGGCGTCCAGTGGTGTACCGGCTGCTCCATGCCTTCCCGGGCCGTGCCGACGATGGTGCGCGGCTGGCCGTGCCCGCTCGGCGGCGGCTCGGCATATTCGAGGCCGTGGCTGATGACGGGCCAGCCATAATTGCGGCCCGGCTCGATCAGATTGAGTTCGTCGCCACCCTGCGGCCCGTTCTCGTGCGACCACAACCGGCCGTCAGCGTCCAGCGCCAGCCCGAGCGGATTGCGGTGGCCGTAACTCCAGATCTCCGGCCGCGCTTCCGGTATCTCGAAGACGAAGGGGTTGTCAGTCGGGATCGATCCGTCGCTGTGGATGCGGATGATGGTGCCGGTCGTCTGGGTGATGTCCTGCGCCTTCGCGGGCTGCCAGCGGTCGCCGAGGGTCAGGAACAGGTAGCCGTGCGGCGAGAGGGCCATGCGGGCGCCGTAGAGTTCCGGCTTGTCCCCGGCATTGCTCTCGAAGATCACCTCGATATTCGTCAGTTCGGCGCGCGGCAGATCGAGCGTGGCGCGCGCAACGCGCAGCGTCGAGTGCCCGGCGCTTCCGTGGACGTATGAGAGATAGATGCGGCTGTTGTCGGCGAATTGCGGGTCGATCGCGACATCGAGCAGACCCGCATGGCCATGTTCGACATTGCTGAATACCGGAGGAAGGCCGCTCACTTCGCGCCGCTCGGACGGTGTTGCGAGCAGTTGCAGCCGGCCCGGTCGTTCAGTGACCAGCACCGCGCCATCGGGAAGGAACGCAGCCGACCATGGAAATTCGAACGGGCCGGCAACCGGCACCGCTTCGACGGTCGCTTCCGGTGGTTGTTCTGACGACGGGTCTTCGGTCGCGACGCGCGCTGAAACGGGAAAGGTGCCCAAAGCAAGCAGGAGGGCAGCGAGTCCCAAGGCTCGTACTGACTGTCTCTTGCTCCAGTAGTGAGGCGCGTTGCGGGTAGACGCGTCGAATGTCATGCGATGATCCGTGATCCGTTCTTGTGTGTGATGAAGGTCGGCCGCTTGTTGCGGCGACAGCGCCAGCTGGAAATCGGCTGTGCGTAAAGCATCGCTCCGAAAAGTGGTCGCCGGTTTTCGGAAATTGCGATGCTTGAACGAGAATCTACAGCATCGTGCCGATTCATCGAAACGGCCGATGCTGTAGAATGCGGCGGTGCGAACAAAGTTTCGTGTGCGCGCGGCCGCTGCGGGCACTGTGTCGCTACGCCGCAACAAACGTCCCGCTACGCGCGAAAATTTCGCGTGCGTGAGACGGCTTGCAACTCAGGATGCAGGCCAGTCCATCGCGCAAAAGAAAACCGCCCGCGCGTGGCGCGGGCGGCGGTAATCAGGCAGTGACACTAACGGTCGATCAGGTCTGCGGCGGAGCCTGCGGCTCGGTGTTCTCGGGACGGCGGCGGCGCTCGGCCATGAAGGCGTCGAACTCGGTCTTGTCCTTCGCGAAGCGCAGCCGGTCGAGGAAGTCCTTGAACTCGCGCTGCTCCTCTTCGAGCCGCTTGAGCGTCTCTTCGCGGTATTCGTCGAAGGCGCGGTTGCCGCTCGATTCCTGCCGCGGCTGCCACCACGTGCCGCGCGATTGCATGGCCTGCCCGCAGTAGCGCGTGGCGGCGTGACCCTTCCAGAAACCCATCCGTCCGCTCCATATCGTGTAGACGAGGATCGCGAGGCCCAGCGGCCACCAGACCACGAAGCCGAACACAATAAGCGCGATCCAGGCGGCTTTGCCGTACTCGTCGATTTTCGCAGTGATTGGCATGTCCGGCCTCGCATTGTGAATGTTAATCACATTAACATATGTAAGCGGGGCCAATCCTGGTGTCAAGCAAGCAGCGTCTGGCGCAGGAAGATTTTGTCAGGATCGAAGGTTTTGTCAGGTCTTGCCGTCGCCGACCGGCCCTTCAGGCACGCCGAGCCCGCGCAGATAGACAAGCACGCCGGCTTCCAGCAGTTCCTCGGGCGACATCGGCAGCTTGCGCCGAGCCGCATCGCCGCGCCCGAACAGCGACGCGATGCCGTGCGACATGGACCAGACATGCAACGCGACCATCAGCGCCGGCGGCCGGCCCTTGGCGGGCATGGTGGCGAGGATCGCCTCCGCCGCCTCCCGCAGGATGCCGAAGGCGCGGTCGCCCGCCTGCACGAGGGCCGGGTTCTTCTCCAGCGGAATGCCGGACTCGAACATTGCCGAATAATAGGCCTGCTGCTCGCGGGCGAAGGCGAGATAGGCGCGGCCGACCCGCTCGAACGCCGTCTGAGGGTCCGGGCGACCGCCATCCCACGCCTTCGCCAGCCGCGCTTCGAATTCCTCGAAGCCGCGCCGCGCCACGTCGGCCAAGAGTTCGTCGCGGTCGCGGAAGTGCCGGTAGGGCGCGGCCGGACTCACGCCGGCCCAGCGGGCGGCCTCGGCGAAGGTGAAGCCCGCCGGCCCCTTCTCCGCGATCAGCTCCAGCGCCGCGCGCACCAGGGCTTCCTTGAGGTTGCCGTGGTGGTAGCTGCGTCCGCCGCCGTCGCGCCCCTGCTTCGACCAGTTCATGTGAATAGTCATTACATGACGCGCCGCGCCGCGTCGACTGGCGTTGCTTCGACCTGCAGTACTGCTATTCCCCGGCGCGGCTTGTCGGTCTTGCCGGATGCCGTAAGCTCGCTTGAAGATCGCCGGAGGAAGCAATGATCGAGCTCTACGCGCTTACCAGCCCCAATGTGCAGAAGATCTTCATCGCGCTTGAAGAGCTCGGATTGCCGTATGCCGTGCATATGGTCGATGTCTTCAAGAACGAGAATTTCAAGCCGGACTTCCGCAGGCTCAATCCGAACGGCAAGATTCCCGTGATCGTCGACAGTGAGGGGCCGGGCGGTGCGCCCTATACGGTGTTCGAGTCCGGCGCGATCCTGCTCTACCTCGCCGACAAGACCGGCCGGCTGATGCCGACCGAGAAGCGCGCTTATTTCGACGCCATGCAGTGGCTGATGGTCCAGCTCACCGGCGTCGGGCCGATGTTCGGCCAGTACACGCACTTCAAGCGCTTCGCCTCTGCGGGCAACGAATACTCAGTAAACCGGTACCAGACCGAGGTCCGGCGGCTCTATGACGTGCTCAACCAGCGTCTGGGCGAGAACGCCTATCTGGCCGGGCAGGAATACACCATGGTCGATGTCGCCACCTTCCCGTGGACCCGCAATCATCAGTTCCAGAACGTCAGTCTCGACGATGTTCCCAATGTGAAGCGCTGGTTCGAGGCGATATCGGCCCGCGCCGCCGTGCAGCGCGCGCTGGCCAAGGTCGATGCGATACCGACCGCGCGTGACACCGCGGCGCCGGAAGCGCTCGATCGCCTGTTCGGTCGCGGCGAATACGCACGCGCCTGACAATTGTGCCCAATATCCGCCGCAACCATTCGGCAGGTGGGGTGTGAGACTTGGCTGGTCCATCCTCCGCTCTTTCCCGCGCAGGCGGGAATCCACGGCTGCAGGATACCAAAGTGGCCGCAAGGCACTGAAAATTCTGGGTCCCGCTGCTGCCCCGGCTTGATCGGGGGCGGGGGCGGGCGGATGAATGGTTCGGCCGGGATCGTATGACGCACCATGCCACTTCCCGTTCGGGGTCTGGCTGTCTTAAGTTTCGTTGCTGTTTGTTCTTGGATTTTTGCGGGGGCCGGTTGAATGCACCGTAGGACTGCCTTGCTGGGACTTCTTGCCGCGGCCACGTCGCCGGGGCTCGCCTCTGCGCAGATGTGGCGCTCGCTCGATCGCATTCCCGATCCGACGATCGAGGAGCCGCCGCCCGGCATGACCACCTATGAGACGGCGTCGGGGGCCAACGAATTGCCGTACGAATACCGTCGGCAGCCGGTCTCCTATCGGACCACCCAGCCGCCCGGCACGCTCATCATCGATACTTCCCAGCGCTTCCTCTATCTGGTGCAGACGCCGACACGCGCGATGCGCTACGGCATCGGCGTCGGCCGCGACGGCTTCACCTGGTCCGGCATCCTGCGCGTGAGCCGCAAGGCCGAGTGGCCGGACTGGACCCCGCCGCCGGAGATGATCAAGCGCCAGCCCTATCTGCCGCGCTGGATGGCGGGCGGCCCCGGCAACCCGATGGGGGCGCGCGCGCTCTATCTCGGCCAGACCGTCTACCGCATCCACGGCACCAATGCGCCGAACACCATCGGCCATGCGGTGTCGTCGGGCTGCTTCCGCCTCGTCAACAGCGAGATCGAGGATCTCTACGAGCGCGTGCCGGTCGGGGCCAAGGTGGTCGTGCAGCACTGAGCGTGCTGGATTGAGCACGCTGGATGCGCACGCTTCATTGAGCGTGCTCAGTCCTTGGCGCGCCTGCGGTCCGTCTCGCGCAGCTCGGTCTTGAGGATCTTGCCGTAATTGTTCTTCGGCAACGCGTCGACGAACACGTAGTCCTTCGGCCGCTTGAAGCGCGCGATGCGCGAGAGACAGAGCGCGTCGAGTTCGCTTGCGTCCACTTCGCCGACGACATAGGCGACGACCGCCTCGCCCCATTGCGCATCGGCGCGGCCGATCACCGAGACCTCGCGCACCTGCGGGTGCTCCAGCAAAATCTCCTCGATCTCGCGCGGATAGATGTTCGAGCCGCCGGAGATGATGAGGTCCTTCGAGCGGTCCTTGAGCGTGAGATAGCCGTCGGCATCGAATACGCCGACGTCGCCGGTATGCAGCCAGCCATTCTTGAGTGTCTGGGCCGTCGCCTCCGGATTGTTCCAGTAGCCGGGCATGACAACATCGCCGCGGCACAGGATCTCGCCCGGCTCGCCGGCGGGCAGCGGCCGGTCGTCGCTATCCGCGACGATCACGTCGAGGCAGGCATAGGGGCGGCCGGCGGAACCGAGTCGCTCGCGCCAGCGCGGGTGATCGCGGTCCGCGATGTCCTGCTTCGAGAGGGTCGTGATCGTCATCGGCGACTCGCCCTGGCCGTAGATCTGCGCGAAGCGCGGGCCGAAGCGTTCGAGCGCGGCGAGGGCGTCCTCGACATACATCGGCGCGCCGCCCCAGACGATGGTGCGGATGTTGCGGGGATCGCATGCTGCGGGGCAATCGACCAGACGCCGGATCATTGTCGGTGCAGCGAACATCGAGGTGCGCGGCCAGCGGTCGAACAGCGCGAGGATTTCCTCCGGTTCGAAGCCGCCCGACTCAGGGATCACGTTGACGCCGAGGCGCGCGACATGCGCCATGATGTAGAGGCCCGAACCGTGGCTCATCGGGGCGGCATGAAGCACCGGATCGCCGGGGCCCGTCTCGTCCACCTCCGCCAGATAGGCGTGGCTCGCCCACGACAGCACGCGATGCGTGAGCATGGCGCCCTTAGGCCGGCCGGTGGTGCCGGAAGTGTAGAACAGCCAGGCGAGGTCGTCGCCAGCGCGGGCTTCGACCGGTATCGGATCGGCGTCGAACAGCGTCCGGTAATCGGCGCCGCCGATGCGGATCAGGCGTTCGAGGCCTGGCGGCGCGTGCGGCGCGATCACATCGTCGAGACCCTCGGAGGCGAAGCAGACGCGTGTGCCGGAATGTTCGAGGATGTAGGCGAGTTCGCGCCCGTGCAGCCGGGCATTGGCGGGAACGGCGGCGAGACCGGCGTGCCAGATCGCGTAGAGGAGTTCGAGATAGTCGGGCGCGTTTTTGGCCGCGATCGCTACCCGGTCGCCGGGCGCGAGGCCGAACTTGTTGCGAAGAGCTCCCGCAAGCCGCGCCACGCGTCCGGCGAGGCCGGCATAGTCGCGCACGAAGCGCGTTCCATGGGCGAGTGCCGGGCGGTCGCCGTGACTGAGCCCGGCGCGTTCAAGCCACAGCGCGATGTTCATGCTGGCGGCTCCGGTTGTTCTTCAAAGCATCGTTCCGAAGAGCGGGTGCTGCTACGCCGAACAAACGATACCCGAACGAAAGCTAAAGCATGAATGCCATTTCGTTGAACGGCATCAGCTTGGATCGAGCAGCCGGACATGGGAGGCGAAATAGTCCGTGAACTCCCGGACAGACAGCCGCTGCTCCACGAGGCTTTCGACGATCATGCCGAGTTCAGTGCTGTCCTCGTGGGTGAATTCGTAGCCATTGAGTTCGAGGAACATCATCGCCGCCGTGAACGCCGTCCGCTTGTTGCCTTGCACGAAGGGGTGGTTGCGCGCGATCGCCGACAGCAGGCTCACGGCAAGGACCGCGATGTCCTCTTCGCCGTATTGCCAATGGTTCTGGGGACTGGCCAGAGCGCTCTCGAGCAGGGCCTGATCGCGCAGAAAGAATGGCTCGCCGGTGGCAGCCACAGCATCCTGATTGATCTCGATGATCACGTCGAGCGGAAGCCAGCGTGGCTCACTTCGCAAGGTAGGCGAGCGTCTTGCTGAATTTCCCGACGATCTTCTTGCGAAGCTCTACGTAGTCGACTTCGCCAGCGGCCGGCCTGGCGGGCCGCCGCTCCTTGCGGAGCGTATCGACGCTGGTTTCATCGACGTGCCCTTCGGCGGCATCGCGTTTCGACGCGCCGTGCACGGCACTTTCCGCTTTCATGTTCGCTCGTCCACGCATTGTCGTTCTCGGCGAACGAACGGCAGCACAGCCGTTCCGGGTCGGTGGCAAAAGCTCCTGGTTCGAAGTGAACCATGCTGGAGAACTGTTAAATAGCCCCTGCGGTAGAACAAATCCAGCACAAATCTGTTCCAAAGTTCGATGCTTGACGTGCTACACCGACCGGCGGGCCCGGCTACTCCGCGTTGCCCCAGCTCGAACGGATCGGGTAGCCCTCGCCGCCGAGCAGCGCCATCGCTTCATAGAGCGGCAGCCCGACCACATTGGTATAGGAGCCGACGATCTTGACCACGAAAGTGCCCGCCAAGCCCTGCACCGCATAGCCGCCGGCCTTGCCGCGCCACTCGCCCGCGGCGAGATAGGCGTCGATCTCCTCGCCCGACAGCCGCTTGAAGCGCACGCGGGTCTCGACGAGGCGCTGGCGGAACGAGCCCTTGGGGGTCGCGAGGCAGACGCCGGTATAGACGCGGTGGCTGCGGCCCGAGAGCAGGCGCAGGCACTGCGCGGCCTCGTCCATCATCTCGGTCTTCGGCAGGATGCGTCGCCCCACCGCGACGACGGTATCGGCCCCGAGCACGAAGGCGCCCTTGAGCGCCTCGTCGCGGTTCACGGTCACGAGTGCGGCTTCCACCTTCTCGCGCGCCAGCCGGCTTGCCAGCACGCGTGGCCGCTCGCCCTTAACGGGCGTCTCGTCGATGTCGCCCGGCAGCAAGCTGTCCGGCTCGATGCCGGCCTGGTTGAGCAGCCCCAGCCGGCGCGGCGAGCCGGAGGCGAGCACGAGCTTTGCACGATCCTCCATGCGCAGCTACTTGAACCGGGAGGTGATGCGACCCTTGGTCAGGTCGTAGGAGATCATTTCCACGAGCACCTTGTCGCCGGTGAAGACGCGAATACGGTTCTGCTCAACAGTTCCGCACGCGACTGAGATGAATGGCGGCGGAACCTAGCCGAAAGGCTTTGCGGCGACAACTGCGCCGCGACACGCGCGGGCGCTATTCGTTGCCCACGACACGGGAAACGAAGCGGGCCCGGATGCGCGCGGTGAGCATGTCGCGCACCTCGCGATAGGCGTCCATCCGCTGCTCGCGGTTGCCGGTGACGGCGGTGGCATCCGGCGTCGGCCAGTATTCGACATCGGCCGCGAGCGTGCGCGTGAGGTCGAGCGCCTTGTGGTGGGCCTCCGGCGCCAGCGTGACGATGAGGTCGAAGTTGAGCCCCTCGGCGTCCTCGAGTTCCTCGAAGGTGCGGGGGCGGTGGCGGCCGATCTCCAGTCCAATCTCCTCGAGCGCCGCGGCGGCGAAGGGGTCGGCTTCGCCCGAGCGCACGCCGACCGATTCCACATAGACCCCACGGCCGGCGAGGTGCCGCATGATCGCCGCCGCCATCGGTGAGCGCACGGCGTTCCAGCCGCACGCGAACAGCACGGCCTGCGGCCTCTGTGTGCGTCCGCCCGCCACCGCCTCAGCCCTTCCAGTGCAGCACGCAGATCAGCGTGAACAGGCGGCGGGCGGTGTCGAAGTCGACCTCCACTTTCGAGGCCAGCCGCTCCATCAGGATCTGCGAGCCGTCGTTGTGCAGCCCGCGCCGGCCCATGTCGATCGCCTCGATCTGGCTGGGCGTCGCCGTGCGGATCGCCTGGTAATAGCTCTCGCAGATCAGGAAGTAGTCCTTCACGATCCGGCGGAACGGCGTGAGCGAGAGCATATGCGTGACGACGGGCGCGCCATCGGCGCGGGCGATGTCGAAAACGAGCCGGTTCTCCGCAATGGCGAGCCGCAGCGCATAGGGCCCGCCGTCATCGCCGAGCGGCGCGAACACGTTCTCGTCGATGAGGTCATAGATCGCGACGGCGCGCTCGTGCTCGATGTCGGGATTGGAGCGGCCGATCGAGGCCTCGTCGAGCGTGACGGCCACCAGCCGGCGAAGGTCATCGTCGCCCGGCTGCCGCGCGTTACTCATGGGAGCTTACCGCTCATGGGATATTGAGCCGGATCGCGACCGAGCGGGCATGCGCATCGAGCCCTTCGGCGCGCCCGAGCGCGATCGCATAGGGTCCGAGCGCGCGCAGCGCTTCGGCGTCCAGCTTGAGGAGCGAGGTCCGCTTCATGAAGTCGAGCACGCCAAGGCCGGAAGCAAAGCGCGCGGAGCGCGCCGTCGGCAGCACGTGGTTGGAGCCCGCGACATAGTCGCCGATGGCCTCCGGCGTGTGATGCCCGATGAAGATCGCCCCGGCATTGCGGATGCGCGCGACCAGCGGCTCCGGGTCGCGGACGGCGATCTCGACATGCTCGGCCGCCAGCGCATCGATCAGTGGCACGGCTCCCTCGAAGTCGCGCACGAGAATGATCGCACCGAAGTCGCGCCAGGACGCACCCGCGATCTCGCCGCGCGGCAGCGCCGCAAGCTGGCGCTCGACCGCCTGCTCGACG
>Ga0182739_1005093_pt1 | contig 10548 bp, 8 predicted proteins | sample eDN5th30CBELigBY_FD_128873 | JGI IMG/M metagenome (GOLD analysis project Ga0182739, IMG submission 128873) | Enriched backyard soil microbial communities from Emeryville, California, USA - eDNA 5th pass 30_C BE-Lig BY (version 2) (version 2) | ecosystem: Environmental > Terrestrial > Soil >...
AGGGGCAGCGCGTGGATGGTGCGGGAGTCCCGGCCGGACATGGTCTCGGCCATGCACATCGCGTTGAGGATCGCCTCTTCGGTCGCCTCGGCCACGGCTTGAAACAGGCTCGTCATCGCGTCGGGCGCGAGCATCTTCACGGTGCTGATCCTGTCGTTCTGGCCGATATGATTGGCCGTGGAAAAGGCGATGAAGATATCGCCGCTTCCATTTGCACCGATGCCACCGACCCATGACAGTCCGGTCGTGGCCCGCCGGGCCAGCCGCTGGCACTGGATCGGAATGAGCGGGGCGTCGGTCGCCAGCACGACGATGATGGAACCTTCCGTCGCCTGCGGCGCGCTTGCCCTTTTTCCTGAGCGATGCGCCGGCACGACGTCGGGTCCGATCTCGCGGCCGACCGGCACGCCATCGACGCGCAACAGATCGCGTGCGCCATAATTGGCCTGCACCAGCGCGCCGACCGTATAGCGCTCGCCATTTTCGACGACGATACGCGATGCCGTGCCGGTCCCGCCCTTGAACTCGTGACAGATCATGCCGGTACCGCCTCCGACATTACCTTCGGCGATGGCGCAGCCGCCGACCGCGCCGTCGAACGCGGCAAACGCATGCTCCTGCGTCAGCGTGAAACCCTGGATGTCGCTGAGCCAGCCATCGTAGGTCTCGGCAACGACCGGCAGGTGAAAGGCCTGGGAAGCGCCATCGCGAACCGCCATTGCCGTGATGGCGTCACGCACGATCCCGACCTGATAAGTGTTGGTGATTCCGATCGGCGCGCCGAGCAGGCCCTGCTCCGCGAGCCACGGAAGGCCGGTCATCTCGCCGTTGCCATTGAACGAGAACGTCCCGGCGAAGACGTAGTCGGTCCAGATCTCCTGTCCGCGCGGCCATATGGCCGTGACTCCCGTGCGGGCAATCCTCGGCCTGTCCTGGATGACGGTCGCGTATCCTACCTTGACGCCCGCCACATCGGTGATGGCGTTGAAGGGTCCGGGCGGCAGGGTCCCGACCTCGAGGCCGAGATCGCGCAGGCGTGCACGGGGCATTTCTTCCCTCTTGGTTTGCGGCGGATGAGCCATCCGGCCTGTGATATTATCGACAGGATCAGGCATTGGCCGAGGCACCATGACCGACCCGATCGAGCGCGCTCCCTTCTACCACGAGGGCATGCGGGAACTGCAGGACCGCTTCGACGGCCGCCGCGTCGCCGACGGCCTCGAGAAGCATCGTCTCCACTTCGAATTCTGGGAGCAGGAGCGCAAGCTCATCGAGGAGGCGCGATTCTTCTTCATCGCGACCAGCTATCGGGACAACGTCGATTGCTCGATGCGGTCGGGCGATCCCGGCTTCGTCAGGATCACCGGGCCCGACACGATCGAATATCCCGAGTACGACGGCAACAACATGTACCGCACGCTCGGCAACATCCACCGCAACCCGAACGTCGGCCTCCTGTTCGTGCGCTTCGATGGCAAGACGTTTCGCGCCCGTATCCGGGGCAAGGCAACGATCCACGACGATGCGGAAACGCTTGCCGCGCATCACGGTGCGAAGGTCGTCGTCCGTGTCAAATGCGAGATCTTCCCGAACTGCCCACGTTACGTCCCGGACCTGATGGGCGAATCGGCGGCGATACCGGCAAATCCGTTCGTCCCCCGCCCCGGGTACGAGCCGCCGCCGCCCGAATGGAAGAGCCGTGACTACCTCAAAGACGTGCTCTCGAAGTACGACCCCCATCGCAAACGCGACACTTAACCGACGTGGCTGTCGGGGCTGGTTGAACGCCCCTGCCTCATGAGGCGGCACGGCGAAGTGGCGAGCCGCCGGGAGGCTCGACCGGCCGTCGACGAACATCCTGTTCCCGGCGAGGCTCCTTCTCCGCGCTCGGGAGGACAGAACGCAAGGGCTGCACATTCTCCATCGAGAAATTTGACGCATTTCGATGCAGTTCGATGACTCAAGCGAAGCTGGCGTGAAGAATCCCATGCCCGACGCATGCTAGCATGCCGCCCGGAGGAGTCCTGATGGTTTCAATTCCAGCGTGTTTTTCCGAGAGCTATGCCGAGGCGCGGACCAAGTTCTGCAGCGCCGCGGCCACGGCGGGCGGTGCGATCCGCTCGTGGCTCAACCCGCATGCCCGGGGGCCGACGGGCGAGCGGCTGTTCCTCGACACGGCACGCTTCGGGCCGGCCGACGCGCCGAACATGCTGGTGCTGATCTCGAGCACGCACGGCGTCGAGGGCCATTGCGGCTCGGGCGCGCAGATCGCCTGGCTGGCGACCGGGGGCGCCGCGAAGCTGCCGAAGGATACCGGTGCCTTGGTCGTGCATGCGATCAATCCTTACGGCTTCGCCTGGACGCGCCGCGTGAACGAGGACAATGTCGACCTCAACCGCAACTTCGTCGATCACGACAAGGCCTATCCGACGAACGATGGCTATCTTGCCATCGCCGACGCCGTCCTGCCGCGCGACTGGAACGAGGAGAGCAAGGCCGCCAGCGATCGCACCTTCGCCTCCTATGCCCAGAAGCACGGTGCCTTTGCCTTGCAGGGCGCGATCAGCAGCGGCCAGTACACCCATCCCGACGGCATCTTCTTCGGCGGGGCCAAGCCGACCTGGAGCAACCGCACCATCCGCGCCATCGCCCGCGAGGAGCTCGGTCACGCGCGGCGGGTCGGCATCATCGATTTCCACACCGGCCTCGGCCCGTTCGGCCATGGCGAGCTGATCTGCGCGGTACCGCCCAGCGCCAGGTCGTTCCCGCGCGCGAAGGCATGGTACGGCGACGAGCTCACTTCTCCCGAAAGCGGCACCTCCACGTCGGCGGTGGTCGTCGGCATCATGACCGACGCCTTCCCGCAGGAGCTGCCCGACGCCGAAGTGACGCCGGTCGCCATCGAGTACGGCACCTATTCGGTGCCCGAGGTCCTGAATGCGGTTCGAGCCGACAACTGGCTGCATCAGCGCGGCGACCTTGCCTCGCCGCTCGGGCGCGAGCTCAAGGCCGACATGAAGGAACGCTTTTTTCCCGCCGGCGACAAGTGGCGCGAGATGGTGTGGTCGCGCGCCGACCAGACGATCGGCTGGGCGCTCGAGGGCTTGACCGCGAGATGAGCCCGGGATGAGCCTCGTCGAACCGAACGAGGATTCGGCGCGGTTGCGGCTGCGGCAGGCGCTGTTGCGCGCGCCGTTGTTCGCCGACCTCGACACGACCAGCATGGCCGCCGTCGAGCGCGAGCTGACACCGGTGGTGCTGCCCGGCGGTACACCGCTGTTTCACCAGGGCGCGCCGGCCGACGCGGTCTATGTCGTGGCGAGCGGCTGTCTCGGCGTCTTCCGGCACGACGAGAACGACGTCGCCGAGGGCGGACCGGCACTGATCGCCGAGATACCGCCCGGCAACATCGTCGGCGAGATGTCGCTGCTGTCGCACAGCCCGCGCACGCGCAGCGTCGCGGCGCTGCGCGACAGCGAGGTCTGGCGCCTGTCGCAGCAGAGCTTCGACGCGCTCACCGGACGCCATCCCGAGGTGCTGCCCGCGCTGATGCGCAACGTGGCGGTGCGCAATGCCACGGGTCCCGCCAAGCGCCGCCGCCAGCCGCGTACATTCGCCCTGCTGCCGGCCGGACCGGACGTTCCCGCCGGACGGTTCTCGGTGCTGCTCGAAGCCGCCCTCGGCCGGATCGGCGGACAGGTCCAGGTGCTCGGCCAGGATTCCCTGCATGAAGATCCGGAGTGGTTCGCGCGCTGCGAGATGGATTGCGCCTTCGTGCTCTATCGCGCCGATCCGGGCCTCACCCCGTGGACCGAGCTTTGCCTGCGCCAGGCCGATTGCCTGGTCGTCGTCCGCAATGCCGCTTCGGGCGAGCCCACCAGGCTGCCCTTCGAGGTCGAGTCGGCGCAACCCGGCGCCGTGTTCCATCGCCGCCGCGAGCTGGTGCTGCTGCACGAGGGCCACGATCCGAAACCGGCATCGACGACCAGCCAGCTTGCCGGCGGCATGTACGGCCAGCATCATCATGTCCGTCTCGACCTGCCGTCCGATTTCGACCGCCTGGCGCGGCTGATCACCGGCCATGCGGTGGGCACGGTCATGGCCGGCGGCGGCGCGCGCGCGTTCACGCACATCGGCGTGGTCAAGGCCCTGCGCGCCTCGGGCGTGCCGATCGACCAGGTCGGCGGCACGAGCATGGGAGCGATCGTCGCCGCGGCGATCGCCGCGCGATGGACCGACGTCGAGCTCGCGGAGCGCTTCCGCCGCTCCTTCGTCAACGCCAATCCGCTCAGCGACTATACACTGCCCTTCGTGTCGCTGTTCAGCGGGCGGCGGGTGACGACGCTGCTGCGCACCGCTTTCGGGGACAAGGACATCGAGGACCTGATCCTCCCCTTCTATTGCGTGACCGCCAACCTCACGACCGCGAACGCCGACATCCACACCACCGGCAAGCTGTGGCGCTGGCTGCGCGCGTCGGTCTCGCTGCCGGGCGTCTTGCCGCCGGTCAACGACGCGGGCCAGGTCCATGTCGACGGCGGCGTGATCGACAACCTTCCGGTCAGGGCGATGCGGCGGCAGGGACGCGGCCTCACCATCGCGGTCGATATCGACACCGGCGGCGCGCTCGCCGCGGGTGCCGGCGTCGAGGAAGCCTGGTCGGCCTGGGAGTTCTTCCGTCGCCTGGTATGGAAGCGCGAGCAGACCCTGCCGATCCCCTCGATCGTCCGCATCCTGCTGCGCTCCGCCCTGGTCGCCAGCACCGCGCGCGCGATGGAGGATCGTGCCGCGGCCGACCTGCTGATCGTGCCGCCAATGGACAGGTTCGACCTGCTCGACTGGACGAGCTTCGACGTCGCCATCGAAGCCGGCTATGCGACGACCATGAGGGCGCTCGACAAGGCACGCACTCTCCCGGTCGGCGCCCGGATTTTCCTGGGCTAGTGCCCCGATTCGTCACGCCCGCGGTATCATCCCGAGTGCGGCGAAGGACCTCACGCGAGCCACGCGGCCCATACCCGATCGCCGTTCCACCTGCAAATACCTGCCCTGACTGGAGCTTCCATGCCGCCGAGCCCGTTCGACCGCTTTCGCCTGTCCAGCCGGACCGCTCTGGTGACCGGCGCCCGCCGCGAGATTGGCCGGGCCATCGCCCTCGGCCTGGCGGGCACCGGCGCGCGGCTGGCGATCCATCATGCCGGCACCGCCGAGGAAGCAGCCGACGCCGGCACCGTCGTGAAGGAGATCCAGGAGGGCGGCGGCACGGCGCGGGCCTTCGGCCAGGACTTCGCCCTCGACGATGCCGGACGCCGCCTGGCGGACGCCGTCACCGCCTGGTCGAGCGTCGATATCCTCGTGCTGAACGCCTCGATCGAGTTGCCCGAGGCCTACCAGGACATCAGCCGGGAGAGGTTCGACCGGCAGGTCGCGGTCAACCTGCGCAGCCCGCTGGAGCTGCTGCAGGCCCTGGTTCCGCCCATGGGCGACCGCGGCTGGGGTCGCGTCGTGACGATCGGGAGCGTGCAGCAGGTCCGCCCGCATCCACAGATGATGGTCTACGCCGGAGCCAAGGCGGCGCAGCTCAATTGGGCGTGGAATCTTGCCCGCCAGTTCGGCGGTCGGGGCGTCACGGTGAACAACCTGGCCCCCGGCGCCATCCTGACCGCGCGCAATCGCGCCCAGATGGCAACGGAAGGCGAAGCGCTGGTGCAGCGCATCCCGGCCGGCCGGCTCGGGCGGCCCGATGATCTCGTCGGCGCGGCGTTGCTGCTGTGCTCGGATGCCGGCGCCTACATCAACGGCGCCAATCTTTACGTCGATGGCGGCCGGTCGATCGCGTAAACCGCATCCATGCGGCCATCCTCGCCGCCTGGAAACAAACGGAGTGACGGCAGAGATGGAATACAAGCCACTCGGAAAAACCGGCCTCACGGTCAGCGTGGCGGGGCTCGGCTGCGGCGGCAACAGCCGGCTGGGGCTCGGCCGCGGCGCCAGCTTCGAGGAAGCGGTCTCGATCGTGCGCGCGGCGGTCGATCTCGGCGTCAATTTCCTCGACACCGCCGAAACCTATGGAACCGAGGAGATCGTCGGCGCCGCTGTCCGGCACTATGATCGCGACCGGCTGGTGATCTCGACCAAGGCGATCTTCAGGTCGGGTGACGAGACCGCCGAAACCGTCACCCGCCGCGTCGAGGCGGGGCTGCGACGGCTGGGCCTCGACCATGTGGACGTCTTCCATTTCCACGCCGTCAGCCCGGCGACCTATGGCCATCATCGCGATGTCCTGGCCCCCGCCCTCCTGAAGCTCAAGGAGCAGGGAAAGGTGCGCCATGTCGGTATCACCGAGACCGGTCCCAACGATCCCGAGCAGAAGATGCTCCGCCAGGCGATCGAGGACGCGCCTTGGGAAGTCATCATGCTCGCCTACAGCCTGATGAACCAGGGAGCGCGCCACGGGATATTTCCGACGACCCGGCGCCGCGGGATCGGCACGCTGCTGATGTTCGTCGTCCGCAACATCTTCAGCAACGCCGCCTACCGTCGCGACGTGTTCGCCAAGCTGGTCGAACAAGGTCGTCTCGACGCCTCGATCCTGTCCGATGGCGATCCGCTCGGGTTCCTCGTGGCCGAGGGTGCCGCCGAAAGCATCACCGATGCCGCCTATCGCTACGCGCGCCACGAGCAGGGGACGGATGTCATCCTGTTCGGGACCGGCAACAAGGCGCATGTCGAGCAGAACGTCGCCTCGATCCTCCGCCCGCCCCTGCCATCGCCGGTCGTCGAACGGCTTCATGCCCTGTTCGGGCACCTGACCGGCGTCGGCCTCGACCTGCCCGGCCCGGTCAAGGCGTAGAGATCATGGAACGCCCTTCGGTCAGACGCATATGACCTATTCTCCCGTCCTGGGTCACATGCGATTGCCCTGCCGTCGAACGGGAGGGAAAGACTATCAGCCGGCCGACCGCACCAGATTCCCTGGCCTCGCCCCGGTCTCCTCGCCCTTTTCGAAGATCGGCGCGCCGGAGCAGATCGTCATGTCGTAGCCGTCGACATGCTGGACCAGACGCCGTCCGCCGGCCGGCAGGTCGAAGATCATCTTCGGAGAATGCAGGTGCAGGCCATCGAAGTCGATGACGTTCACGTCTGCCTTAAGGCCGGGTTGCAGGCGGCCCCGGTCGCGGAAGCCGAAGAAGGCGGCCGTCTCGCTGGTCATCTGCCTCACCGTATATTCCAGCGGCAGGCGCGGCCCGCGCGTGCGGTCGCGGACCCAGTGGGCCAGCATCGTGGTGTTGAGCGAGGCATCGCAGATCACCCCGCAATGCGCCCCGCCGTCCGACAGGCCGAGGAGCGTGTGCGGGTCCTCGATCATTTCACGCACCACCTCGAGGTCGCCGTGCACGTAGTTGGTGACCGGGAAATAGACCATCCGGCTGCCGTCGCCGCCGACCAGATAGTCGTAGCAATACTCGGCCGGGCTCACGCCCTCGCGTGCCGCCAGGGCCTCGATGCTGCGTTCCGGCGGCGGCTCGTAGTCGGGCGTGTCGCCCAGAGGATACATGCGGTCCCAGCGGGTCGCGATCTGGCGCGACAGCGGCGGCAGCACCTCGAGCAGCCGCGGGGACGCCTCCTGCGACAGGATCAGCCGGCGCAGCTCGGGCGTGCGCAGCTTCGCCAGCATCTCCGCCGGCGGCAGCTTCGCGACCTCGGCAAACGCCTCGCGCAGCCCGAAGGGATTGAGCGAAGTGCCGAGGCCGAGGGTCAGCCCGACCGGGCGGCCCGCGACCTGGGCAGAGAGCGGCAGGTTGTCGGCACGGGCGGCTCGGACCCCGTCCATCAGGCGGCGCCAGCGCTGCGGGTCGTAGCTGCGGTCGGTGAGCAGGAACCAGACCGGCCGGCCGCTGTCCTTCGCCACCTGGCGCATCCAGCCGAACTCGGTCGCCTCGTCCTCGAAGTCGGACAGCATGCCGAACGTCCCGCGGGCCGCACGGCCCATCGCCTTGCCGATGGCGAGCAGCTCCTCGTGCTCGGCATAGCGCCCGGGCACCAGTTCGCCGGCCAGCGTCTTGTGCTGGTCCGTCCGGCTGGTGGTGAAGCCGACGGCCCCCGCCTTCAGGGCCTCCTCCGTCAGCCGGGCCATGGCCTCGATATCCTCCGCTGTCGCATGCTCGCGGGCGATGGCGCGCTCGCCCATGACGTAGACGCGCAGGGGATGATGCGCGAGCTGCGCGGCGATATCGATCGTGCGCGGCAACCGCGCGAGTGCATCGAGATAGTCCGGGAAGCTCTCCCAATCCCACTTGAGGCCTTCCGACAGCGTGATGCCGGGAATGTCCTCGACGCCTTCCATCAGGTCGATCAGCGCCTTGTGGTGCTCGCGGCGGACCGGCGCGAAGCCCACGCCGCAATTGCCGAACACGATGGTCGTTGCGCCGTGCCACGAGGACGGCGCCAGGACCGGATCCCAGGTGGCCTGACCGTCGTAATGGGTGTGGACATCGACCCAGCCCGGCGTGACCAGCCGCCCATCGGCCTTGACCTCGCGCTTGCCCGGCCCGGCCTTGCCGCCGACCTGGGCGATCCGCTCGCCGTCGATGGCGACATCTCCCACGAACGCCGGCGCGCCCGTCCCGTCAACGATGGTCCCGCCCCGGATGACGATGTCGTGCATGGCGTGTCCCGATTCCTGCTGAAAGGAAAGCTGGAGCCTTTCACACATCGCGCGACATCGGAAGTGCCGCTAGAACATGCCTGAGCCGCGAAAGGGGGCGCTCCCACGTTCCTCCCTGCGCGTAGCGCGGGGAGGAAAACGATCGAGATTGCGGATTCAGGACAGGAACTTCAGCCCGTTCACCACCTTGTCGATCACCTTGCGCGGGCCGTGGACCCCGATGCCGACGAAATCGAGCGCATCGACCGGCGCGGCGGCGAATGCCGTGCGGTTGTCGGCGTCGTTGGTCGTGCTGAACATCGCCTCGATATAGACGGCAGGCACCAGTTCGCGCGACAGGGCGCGCTGGTGGGTGCGGCGCAACTCCTCGACCGCGCCGCCGTAGACGAACACCGGCTCGCGGATCAGGGCGGTGTAGGCCTTGCCCGACGCGTCCTTGTAGGGCTCGCCCATCATGTGCGCGTGCGTGCCGGCCAGACCGCCGGCGAGGAAGGCGGCGACATTGGCCATTTGCCAGCCGGCGAGGTCGCGCCGCAGGACGAGAGCAGTCTTGGTTTCGTAGATCATTGGCTCCATATCGGGCAGGATGGTCCGACCGTCTTGAACGTTTGTGCATGGCTCATCGAGACCATATCGATTTCGACCGGACCGAAGGCAGCCTGCAGCGGCTTGCCGCACGGTTCGGTGGCCATGCCTACGACCTGCATCGCCACGAGACCTATGCCGTCGGCCTGACCCTGTGGGGCGCACAATCGTTCCATTACCGCGGCGGCCTGCGGACCAGCAGCGCCGGGCAGGTCATGGTGATCCATCCCGACGAGGCGCACGACGGCCATTCGGAGCGGGACGGCGGCTTCGCCTACCGCATGCTCTATGTCGATCCGGCCGCGGTCAGCGCCGCACTGGGCGGCGCCACGCCTTTCGTGCCGGACGTGGTGTCCGACGATCCCGCCCTGGCGGCCCTGCTGCACGAGGCGTTCGCCGACTTCCCGCAGGTGCTCGAACCGCTCGCTGTCGATGCCGTCGTCTCGCGCCTGGCCGACCGGCTCTCGGTCCGCGGCGATGCGCCGGCGAAGGTGCGACGCGGTGCGCCCGACCGGCGCGCCGCCGATCGCGCCCGCGACTTCCTGATCGCCGAGGCGCCGCGCACGGTCGCCTCGGAGGAACTCGAGAAGGTGAGCGGCCTCGACCGCTTCGCCCTCGCCCGCCACTTCCGCGCCGCTTTCGGCACCTCGCCGCACCGTTTCCAGGTCGGCCGGCGCCTGGCGCGCGCGCAGGCGATGATCGCCGACGGCAGGGCGCTGTCCGAGGTCGCGGCAGCGACCGGCTTCGCCGACCAGAGCCATCTCACGCGGCATTTCTCCGCGCGATTCGGCCTGACCCCGGGCCGCTGGGCCAATCTCGCCCGCCGCGCCGGCTGATCAGCCATCCAGCCGGTAGCGGCCTTCGGGATCGAGCCGTGCCGAGGACAGCCAACCGGTCCTCACGCCCGCCAGCGTGCTCGCCGCGACCGTGCGAGAGACCGGCAACCGGCACGCGATGCCCATGAACGCGTCGCGCATCCAGCCGAACGACTCGACGTTCGACTGGAACAGCGGGGTCAGCAGATGGCTTGCCTGGCGATAGAAGCGCACGGCCGGACCACGCCGCTCGGCAAAGCGCGCGATCGCGGACCGGATGTCCGGACACTCGCCCAGCACATCGGCCAGCGTCCAGCCGTCGACCAGCCCGAGGTTGGCGCCCTGGCCGAGCTGCGGGCTGGTGCCGTGCGCGGCATCGCCGATGAACAGGATCGGGCCGTCGCTCCACCTCGGCAACGCAACGTTGCGGTAGGTCGCGCGGGAGAAATCGTTGGCGTCGACCGCGGCGCTCACGATGTC
>Ga0182739_1005094_pt1 | contig 10547 bp, 4 predicted proteins | sample eDN5th30CBELigBY_FD_128873 | JGI IMG/M metagenome (GOLD analysis project Ga0182739, IMG submission 128873) | Enriched backyard soil microbial communities from Emeryville, California, USA - eDNA 5th pass 30_C BE-Lig BY (version 2) (version 2) | ecosystem: Environmental > Terrestrial > Soil >...
CCCCCCGCCTCGTTCCCCGCAGCAATCAGGGCGGCGAACCCCGCTTCGGTCGCCGCCTTGCAATCGGCTCGCGTGGTCACTTCCGCAACCCCGATCCGGCCGCTGTTGTGCAGCAGGTGACAGAGCCGTCTCAGCTCATCGTGATCGGCCCCGCGTCCGGAGAGCACCACGACCGAGAGATTCGATGGCAACTCGGCCAACTCCGTCGCATCGAACGCCGAGGTGGACACCCGAATCCCAAAGGCCTTCCCTTTGAGGTATTTCGATGCCCGCAGCAGCGTGTCCAACTCATCCTCAACCCGGAACTCAAAACCGAAGTCGAAGATCCCCAGCGCTCCCGCATGACTCGCCGCCACGACGATTCCGGGATCGCGCAGCCCGCTCGGCGAAACAGCCAAAACCCGTGGAAGTCGCGATTTCATGAGGCTCTACCACAACCTGGGTCGCTGGACCGATTAGTTCAGTCAAGTGTAGCCAGTCCTAACGCGTAGTCAAAATAAGTGCGATGGAGAATGTGGGCAGGCTCTAATGGAATAATAAGATCCACCCATCACGCGACTTGGGTGGGGGGCGGGTCGACGCGTGTCTTGCTCAAGGCCTCGGTGGACTGGGCCGGCCACCTTCGCGTCGGACGACTTCCGGCCCTCACAACAGGCTGATTCGGTTCAATCCCTACGGCCGGACTGGAGCCTTACCGGCGATTCCGAAGCTCTTTCTTCGACGTTCCACGCCGAAATATTGAGCCGTGTCGCAATCACCCTGTCGCGATTTCCCTCGTTGGTGGGAGAGTTTAAGCAGAATCGATGCCAAAGAATTGCAGTCTTTGATCCGGGTCCTCACGGGACGTCGTCACCACGCCATACCAGGCCAGGTCAGGGGAGCTGATGGGGGCACGTCAACGCGCGCTGTGGACGTCCCGGCTTGGAGGGCGAGGAGAGGGGTGAATTGTCAGCCGACGCTCAACGGTCATCGATCCGCACTTGTCACAGACGCAATTCGGTCTCCTCTAAAGGCCATTCTGCCTGGACTTTCGCTCGGGTATCTCCCCGCTGGCCGGGCCGATCTCCCAGGCGCCGTACCACGTTCCTACCCTTGCTGGTCGATGGTCGGAAATGATATGACGTACGGTAGACGTTAGGAGATGGTGGGGAATCTCGGGTCCCCGACCATCGTGGATATCGTCGTCGCGCGGCATCGTCTCGCGCATCGGGAGCACGCTTGGCCCAGCGTTCCCCGACGCCCGTTCACCTGGGAGCCCTTGTGATGACGAGCGCCGCTCGAGTTCGGCTCAGAATCTCCATCGTGTTTTTCAGCGCCTTGATGATGGTCGTGGCGTCCCCACGGCTCAGCGCTGACGACCCGTTCGGCTATCGACCGGTCGCACAGGCGATCCGAGGCGCGACGATCGTTGCCGGACCCGACAAGACCATCGTCGGAGGAACGGTCGTTGTCCGCCAGGGCCGGATCGAGGCCGTGGGCCTCGACGACCAGGTCACGGTGCCGTTCGATGCCGAGGTTACCGACGGCAAAGGACTCATCGTCTATCCCGGTTTCATCGACCTCTACACGACGCTGGGGCAGGCGCCCGAGGCGACGCGATCACGGAGCGGCCCCGCCAGGGCGATCGACTACAAGCAAGGGGCCCTGGCCCGAACACCCGAGGACAACCGGATCGGCCTGACGCCGGAATACCAGGTCGCCTCGACCCTCGAGTTGAGCGAGTCCCAGGTCAGCGACCGCCGCAAGCTCGGGTTCACCGACCTGCTGGCCGCCCCCGGAGGTGCGATTGCGACCGGCCAGAGTGCCCTGGTCAGCATGAGCGGACAGGCCCGCCGCGAGTCAATCGTCAGCTCACCGATCGCCCTGCACATCAATCTTAGGGCCCCGCTCACGCCGCCCGCGACAAGCCACGACGACGATCACGCCGCCCCGTCGACTCGGGTCCGAACGATGGGCCGCTACCCGATGGTGCTGATGGGAGCCGTCGCTCATCTTCGCCAGGCGATGCTGGACGCCGAGTACCAGCATGCGCTGAAGGCGGACTCCGGCTCCGAAGCCGCACGGCCCGTCTTCGACCCTGCCCTCGAGGCCTTCCATGCCGCACGTACCAAGACCCTCCCCGTCTGGTGGGAGGCCAATACCCGCGACGAGATCCACCGAGTGCTGGACCTCGCTGAGGAGTTCGGTACCTCGGCGGTCATCGTCGGCGGCCGTGACTCCGCCAAGGTGGTCGATCGCCTGAAGGCCCTCGACGTGCCCGTGGTGCTCCGACTCGACTTTCCCGAAGAACCCAAGGTGCCCACAGAGGCCGAGTATCGCAAACGCGACCTGGCCGATCGGACCGAGCCCTATCAGGTCCTCGTCGATCGGGCCTCGCGTTGGAAAGAGCGAGTCGGCACCGCTCAGACCCTGGCCAAGGCCGGTGTCCGGTTCGCGCTGGCCAGTGATGGCCTCTCCAAGCTTGAAAACTTCCCGACGCAGCTTCGCAAGGTGCTCAACGCAGGGCTGCCGCGCGATGCCGCGATCGGGGCCCTGACCCGTCAGGCCGCACAAATCGCCGGTCTCGACCGCCTCCTGGGCACGATCGAACCCGGAAAGCTGGGACACCTGGTCGTCATGTCGGCCCCGTTCGGAGACGACAACGCCAAGGTCCGTTACGTGCTCGTCGACGGCCAAAAGTTTGAGCTCGACCACAAGGAGAGCCGCTCCAAGAAGACCGACGGGGAACCAAAGACGAGCAGCCCACGCGCTGAGGCCAAAACCGAGTCGCCCAAGGCCAAAGCCGACGAGCCGAAATCAAGCGAACCGAACAAGGCCGAAGCGCCTGCCTCTCCTGCCAAGCCCGCGGCGAACGCCAACGCGGCAACGCCCCCCAAGACGATCGAGGACACCCCCTCTCAGACGGCGTTCGTCGATGTCCTCACGGAATTCGATGAGAACCGGAAGCCCCGGCTCGAGACCAAGGGGAACGTCCTGATCAAGGACGCGACGATTCTCACCGGCGCCAAGGAAGGGACGATCGCCAAGGGCTCGATCCTCGTCAGGAACGGCAAGATCGCCGCGGTGGGACCCGACGTGACCGCGCCGGAGGGGATCGCGGTGATCGACGCGGCGGGCCTGGTGGCCATGCCCGGGATCATCGACTCCCATTCGCATATCGCCATCCAGGGTGGGGGTAACGAATGGAGCCTTTCGGTCGTCCCGGAGGTCCGGATCAAGGATGTCATCAACGGCGACGACCCCGCCATCTATCGTGCCCTAGCCGGAGGGACGACCACCGCGCGGATCCTGCACGGGTCGGCCGACGTCATCGGCGGCCAGGATGCCGTGATCAAGCTGAAATATGGCCGTCCCGGCCGCGAGCTCATCCTCAGGGACGCGCCCCAGGGGGTGAAATTCGCCCTCGGCGAAAACGTCACCAGGAATCCCGGTCGATTCCCGAACACTCGGATGGGGGTCGAGGCGACGATCGAACGGGCCTTCCAGGAAGCCCACGCCTACCAGTTGAAATGGAAGGCATACGAATCCGCCAAGGCCGAGGGCAAGGCGACGACTCCACCCCGCCGCGACCTCCGGCTCGAGGCGCTGGGCCGAGTTCTCGACGGCTCCATCAAGATCCACAGTCATTGCTATCGTAGTGATGAAATCTTGATGCTCTTGCGGGTCGCGGCTCGACACGGGGTACGGGTCCAGTCTCTCCAGCACGTGCTGGAAGGCTACAAGATCGCGCCCGAGATTGCGGCCCACGGCGCGAGCGCCTCGACGTTCTCCGACTGGTGGGCGTACAAGATCGAGGCTTTTGACGCCATCCCCTATAACGCCGCCCTGATGACCCAGGCGGGTATCTCGGTCTGCATCAAGAGCGACAGCGACGAGGTGATCCGGCATCTCAACCTCGAAGCCGCCAAGATGGTCAAGTATGGCGGCGTCACCGAAGCCCAGGCGCTCGCGATGATCACGATGAACCCCGCGCGTGAGCTTGGGCTCCAGGACCGGCTCGGCTCGATCGAGGTGGGCAAGGACGCCGACATCGCGTTCTTCAATGCCCATCCGTTCGACGCGTTCGCCCGTTGTGAACTGTCGCTCATCGAGGGCGAAGTCTGGTTCCAGCGGCTCGATAAGGACGGCAAGGACGCCTACCGCGCCGGTGACCACACCGCCATGCCCGCGGCCAATAACGGGGCCAAGGGAAGGATCCTCGAGATTCCCGCGAATCCCAAGGACGTCTACGCCCTGGTCGGGGCCTCGATCCACCCGGTCAGTGGGCCCGAGATCGCCAACGGCACACTCGTCATCACAGACGGCAAGATCACCGCGGTGGGCGATGCCAATACCACCGTACCGGCCGGCGCTCAGACAGTTGACCTGCACGGATTCGACGTCTGGCCGGGGATGATCGACGCCGGCACCCGACTGGGGGTCTACGAGGTCAACAGCCTCGCCGAGACCCAGGATGACGCGGACTCGGCCCGATTTGGCGCCGAACTCCGCACCAGCACGGCCCTCCACCCCGACAGCGAGTTGATCCCGGTGGCCCGGGCCAACGGCATCCTCTCGGCCTATGTTCAGCCCACCGGTGGACTGATCGCCGGGCAAGGCGCGATGATCGACCTCAACGGTTGGGTCCCTCGCGAAATGATCGTGGCCGACCCGGTGGCGCTTCACGTTTGGATCCCGCGTCACGTTCCCTCGGAGGAGGACGGACCGGCGTCACGTCGCGAAGGCCCGGACCCGGCCAAGAAACGAGCTGAAGACCTCGACTCGATCGTGGAAGAGTTCGAGAAAGCCCTGGCCTACGACAAGGTTTGCAACGAGGCCGACCAGAACCACGCGCCCGCCCCAGAACCTGATCCACGACTCGCTGCGGTCGTCCCCTACGCGAAAGGCCGAAAGCCGGTCATCTTCCACGCCGATCATCGCACCGAGATTCTCGACGCCCTCAAGCTCGCCCGCCGGCTCAAGGTCAAGGCGATCATCTCCGGAGGAGCCGACGCCTGGAAGGTGGCCGACGCTCTCAAGGCGGCCAATGTCCCGGTCCTGGTCGGGGGGACATTGAAGCTTCCCAACCAGCCTAGCGACCCTTATGACGCCCCTTACGCCAACGCTGCCCGCCTGCACCAGGCGGGCGTGACCTTCGCGATTCGGTCCAACCCCTCGGGCGCCCAGCATGCGACGGCCTCACGCAACCTGCCGTTTGAGGCCGGGGTCGCCGTCGCGTTCGGCCTCCCCGAGGCTGAGGCGCTCAAGGCCATCACGCTCGCGCCCGCCCAGATCCTGGGTGTTTCCGAACAGCTCGGCTCGATCGAGACCGGCAAACGGGCCAATCTGGTGGTGACGGCCGGGCATCTCCTCCAGCCGACGACCGAGGTCAAGGCGCTCTTCCTTGATGGGAAGCCGCTCGCTCCCAGGAGCCGCCACACCCGGCTCTACGAGAAATACCGGCGACGACTCGCCGAGGTTCGCGCAGGGACCGCGTTGCTTGGCCTCGACACACCCCCCTCGGCGCCTTCCTCGCCCCCGTCCGCCACGGCCCCCGCCGCCGTTCACTCTCCCTCGGGACAGGATTGAACGAGACCGACCGGCCGGGTCAAATCGGGGGCGACGCGCCGCTTCGATCTCACGGGACGGGTCTGGTCCGGAATCCGCACGATGACCCCGGACCAGGCTCGGCCTGTGTGCCCGACCCCGATCTGCCCTGGCCGACACGCGGCAAACGCCGTCTGTCCGGTTCCAGGGACAGAGAATTCGGTTGATCGAAAGCGGCGACGATGTGGCCCTGAGCTCGAAATCGGTTGACCTCGAACAGGGGAGCGAGACGGATGCGGTCCTGGCTTCAAACGATCGGCATGGTGCTGGCGGTTTCCTTGCTCCTCGGAGCGGATCAGCCCCCCGGCGGACTCGACATCTACTTCATTGATGTGCTCGGAGGCGCGGCGACGCTGGTCGTCACGCCTGAGCGGGAGTCGATCCTGGTCGACACCGGCTGGCGGGGCTTCGAGGACCGTGACCCGAAACGGATCGAGCATGTTTTGAAGAACGTCGCCAAACTCGATCACCTTGACCACCTGGTGACCACACACTGGCATGCCGACCACTACGGCGGCGTCGAGGGGCTGGCGAAACGAGTCCGGATCGAACGGTTCTGGGATCGTGGACTCCCCGACCCCAACGCGCCCGACAACGACAAGCTCGCGTTCCCCGACGGACCGAAACCCGACGACCCGCTCGGTCTCGCCTACCGCAAAGCCAGCGCAGGCCGGCGCCAGACGCTGAAGGCAGGCGACTCGATCCCGCTCAAAGGGTCGGTCTCCCTGCTCGTCCTCGCCTCGGGCGGGAAGGTCATCGACGCCCCCACGGGTTCGGCGAACGCACAGTGCGACGCGGCTCCGGCCGACCTGGCGAGCGACCCCAGCGACAATGCAAGGAGCCTGGCCTTCCGGCTCCGGATGGGTCAGTTCGACTTCTTCGATGGCGGCGACCTGACGTGGAACATCGAGAAACAGCTGGTCTGCCCGGTGGACCGGGTCGGGCCAATCGACCTCTATCAGGTCACGCACCACGGGTTGGCGATCTCCAACCATCCCACCCTGCTTCAGACGATCGCCCCCACGGTGACGATCATGAACAACGGCCCCAAGAAGGGGGGCGACGCGGCGACCGTCCAGCGCCTCAAGTCGATCCCCTCGATCAAAGCGGCATACCAGGTCCACAAGAACGCAGCCACCGGGACGGCGGATAACACCGACTCGTCTCTCATCGCCAACTCGGACCTGGCCGGCGGTCAATTCATTCGCGTTCACGTCACGCCGGACGGTCGGCAATTCCGCGTGGGGTTTGGCGAAGAGGGGGCGACACGGACGTTCGACTCGCGTTGAGCTTCGTGTGAGGATCCCGAATCCACCCGCTTCATGGGCCGTCGCGCAGGCACGGCCCTCTTCGTTCGCCTTCCCTGCCCTTTCAGGAGTGAGTCATGCGACGCCACGGTTTCGTTCTGATTCTCCTCGCACTCGTCGCCTCTCCGGCGAGAGGGCAAGAGGCGAAACCCAAACCAACCTCGGAACCGATCTTCCCCTACCCCATCAAGTCGTCCACCCTCGAGAACGGCCTGACGGTCTACTCGGTTCCGTTCGACTCTCCGGGCATCATCGCCTACTACACCGTCGTCCGCACCGGCTCACGCAACGAGATCGAGCCGGGACTCTCCGGATTCGCCCACTTCTTCGAACACATGATGTTTCGAGGGACGGAAAAGTATCCGCAAGACAAGTACCAGAGCGTCGTCAAGTCTCTCGGGGCCGACGCCAACGCGTTCACGACCGATGACTGGACGTGTTACCACATGACGGTCCCTTCCTCGGCGCTCCCAACCGTCGTGGAAATCGAGGCCGACCGGTTCCGCAACCTCAAGTACGATGAGGCCGACTTCCAGAAAGAAGCGCGGGCCGTGCTGGGCGAATACAACAAGAGCGCATCGTCCCCCTTCCTCATCCTCAACGAGACGATGCAGGACAAGGCTTACACGAAGCATACCTACAAGCACACGACGATCGGATTTTTGGCCGACGTCAAGGACATGCCCAATCAGTTCGCCTACAGCAAGACCTTCTTCGACCGTTGGTATCGTCCGGAGAACTGTGCGATCGTCGTGGCGGGCGACGTCGATCATGGCCGTCTCCTGACCCTGGTACGTGAACATTACGCAAGCTGGGAGCGGGGCCGAGCCTCGGTGACGATCCCGGTCGAGCCCGAACAGACCAGCCAGCGCACCGCCCAGCTCACCTGGCCGGTGCCGACGCTGCCGATCCTCTATATCGGCTACCACATCCCGGCGGCCGATCCCAGGAATCCCGACGCCGTCGCCCTGACCGCACTCGCGCAGGCGGTTTTCGGTGAAACCAGCCCGCTCTACAAGACGCTGGTGCTCGACGAGCAACGCGTCGACCTGCTCGCCGCCGATGCCGAAGCCAAGCGCGACCCGGGGATGTTCACCATCGTCGCACGACTGCGCTCCTCGGACGACCTGCCCGCGATTCGGACGCGGATCGAAGAGGCCCTTTCCGACGCCGCCAGGACCCCGGTCCCGTCTGCCCGGCTCGAGGCAATCAAAGCCCATCTGCGGTACGCCTTCGCCGGCTCGCTCGATAGCCCCGACGCGGCCGCCATGGCCGTTAGCGACTCCATCGCCCTGACCGGCCGGCCCGACGCGATGAACGAGCGATACGCCGCGTACGATCGCCTCACTCCCGACGACCTGAAGCGAGTCGCCGCGAAATACTTCGCCCCGACGAACGAGACCGTGGTGACCCTCGAATCGGAGAAATCGAAATGACCGCGACCCGACGTGCCACGCTTGGCGGGGTCCTGGCCCTCGCCCTTTTTCCGCTCAGCTCCCACCACGCCCTGAGCGACGAGGCCACGAAGCCTCAGCCCAAACCGATCTATCTCCCGTCGCAGTCCACCCCGTTGGTTGCCCTCCGCTTCCTCTTCAACGTCGGTTCGGAGCACGACCCGCGCGGCAAGGAAGGGCTCGCCGCCCTGACCGCCGCGATGATCGCGGAAGGGGGAACCAAGGATCTGGCTTACGATCAGATCCTCGAGAAATTCTATCCGATGGCCGCGGCGCTCTCCTCCGCCTGCTACAAGGAGGCCACGGTCTTCTCCGGCGTCGTCCATCGCGACAACCTTGATGCCTACGTCGCGCTGGCGACCTCCATGTTCACCAACCCTCGCTTCGCTCCCGAGGACTTCGAACGGCTTCGCAACGAGGCGCTCGACTTCATCTCGAAGACGCTCCGCGGCAACAACGACGAAGAGCTCGGGAAGTGGACCCTTCAGGTCGAGCTCTACAAAGACCATCCCTATGGCCACGTCGACCGCGGCACAATCCAGGGGTTGAAGGCGATCACGATCGACGATGTCAAATCGTTCTACAAGACCCACTACACAACTCAAGCGATCCGGCTGGGCGTCGCGGGGGGAGCCGGTGACGGCATCATCTCTCGTTTGGAAAAGAGCCTCGCTTCGCTCGGTGACCAGGCCGTGACGCCCCCCACACTTCCCAAGCCCGAGTCCCCGCGTGGGCTCGACGTGACGATCGTCGAGAAGCCCGCCGACTCCACGGCGATCTCCCTTGGGTTCCCGATCGATGTCACGCGCCGCGATGACGACTTTTACGCCCTCGCGATCGCCAATTCCTACCTGGGCGAGCATCGGACCTTCAACGGGAAGCTGATGCAGGACCTTCGTGGCAAACGGGGGCTCAACTACGGTGACTACTCCTATATCGAAGATTTCATCCAGGAGGGGATGAGCACCTTCCCGGTTCCCAACAACCCGAGACGACAGCAGGCCTTCACCATCTGGATCAGGCCAGTCCCTCGTGACAAGGCCGTCTTTGCGCTCCGGGGCGCGTTGTGGGAGCTCGACCGCCTCATCGAGAACGGCATCCCGCCGGACGACTTCGAGGCGACCCGCTCCTACCTGCTCAACTACAGTAAGCTCTGGGTCCAAACCCTCTCGCGACGGCTCGGCTATGCGATGGATGGCGCCTTCTACGGCCGTGATGATCTCGTCACCGAGTTCGCCCGCCGCCTCCCGAAGCTGACCGTCGAGCAGGTCAACGCCGCCGTGCGTCGTCACCTCAAACGACCGGGCTTCAAGGTGGCGATCGTCGCGCAGGATGCCAAGGCCCTCCGCGACGCCTTACTCTCAGGCAAGCCGAGCCCGATCAGTTACGATACCCAAGGCACCCCGGAAAGCGTGCTCGCCGAGGACAAAGTCATCGAGGCCTTCCCGCTCAAGGATGTGAAGGTGAAAATCGTCCCTGTGGAGTCGATGTTCGAGAAGTAACAACGAGAACGTGTGGCATAACCGACGAGCCATGGCCCGAGTAACAACCGCGGCTCGCCGATCCAGCCTCCGCTAAACACCTGGGCACGATCTCTTTTTTGGCGATTTTGATTGTTGGGGCGGCTGGGATCTCGTCTTCGAGACCCGAGTCGAGGGCCTGGGCGCCGGGGTCTCGAAGATGAGACTCCTGCCACCCTAAACATGATCATCTCCAAAGCCATCGCGGCCAGACGCTAAGAGCCAACGCGTCGTTCACTGCGAAGGAGAAAGGGCCGGTTCTTCACCAGTCGGTCCGCTCAACGGTTCCCCTGGCAGGATGCCACACTCACTCTCTTGGTCATGAACGTTTCAAAAGCTCATCCCTATTTCTCGATCGCTCGTCGCTCGACGAGCCAGCCCAACCATGCGAATTGATCGGATCGATCTCAAGCTCGTACGTCTCCCGTTGGTTCGGCCGTTTCGGACGAGCTCGAGCCACAAGGATTCCATTGCACACATCCTGGTCAGGGTTCAAACCGACGCCGGAATCGGCTGGGGCGAATGTGCCTCGCCGTCCGACCCGTACTATTGCCCCGAAACCACCGAGACCTGCTGGCATATCCTCAAGGATTTCCTGGCCCCCGCCGTGATCGGTAAGTCGTGGACGTCCATTGATGACCTGGTTGGTTTCTATCGCCTGGTGAAGGGAAACAACTTCG
>Ga0182739_1005095_pt1 | contig 10546 bp, 12 predicted proteins | sample eDN5th30CBELigBY_FD_128873 | JGI IMG/M metagenome (GOLD analysis project Ga0182739, IMG submission 128873) | Enriched backyard soil microbial communities from Emeryville, California, USA - eDNA 5th pass 30_C BE-Lig BY (version 2) (version 2) | ecosystem: Environmental > Terrestrial > Soil >...
AGCATCATCAGCACGACGCCGGCGCCGAACAGCCAGAAGCTCAGCGAGTTCAGGAACGGGTAGGCCACGTCGCGGGCGCCGATCTGCAGCGGCACGACGATGTTCATCAGCCCGGTGATGAAGGGCATCGCCATGAAGAAAATCATGATGACGCCGTGGGCGGTGAAGATCTGGTCGTAGTGGTGCGGCGGCAAAAAGCCCGCCGAATCGGCTGACGCGACGGCCAGCTGGGTACGCATCATGATGGCGTCGGCAAAGCCGCGCAGCAGCATGATCAGCGCGACGATGATGTACATCACGCCGATGCGCTTGTGGTCGACGGAGGTGAGCCACTCCGTCCAGAGATACTTCCACTTCTTGAAGTAGGTGATGGCGCCGAAGACCGCTAGGCCTCCCAGGCACACGGCGGCCAGCGTAACCATGACGATAGGTTCATGGTACGGAATGGCCTCGAGGGTGAGTTTCCCGAGCATTGTTAGTTGATTCCTGCGATCAGATTATTCGACGTGGAGGTGCACGTGGCGGAGTCCACGCCGGCCATCTTGGTCATCGTGCTGCCCAGGATGAAATCGAACATGGCGGGCGGCGCCGACGAGTACTTCACGACCGGATTGTGTTCGCTGCGCTTGGTCAGTTCCGCGTAGACCTCGGGGGTCAGGGCGGAGGGAGCCGACTTGGCTTCCTTGATCCAGTTGTCGAACCCTTCCTGCGACATGGCGTGGGCCTTGAAGCGCATGCCCGAGAAGCCGCCGCCGCTGTAGTTGGCCGAAATGCCGGCGTAGGTGCCGATTTCGCGCGCGTTCAGGTGCAGCTTGGTCTCCATGCCGGCCATCGAGTAGATCTGGCTGCCGAGCTGGGGAATGAAGAAGGAGTTCATCACCGAGGCCGACGTGATCCGGAAGTTGACCGGAACGTCCACGGGGAACGCGATCTCGTTGACCGTGGCGATGTCGTACTCGGGGTAGATGAAGAGCCACTTCCAATCGAGCGAGACCACCTCGATGGTCACCGGCTTGTGTTCGGACACGAGCGGCTTGTAGGGATCCAGCGCGTGCGTGGAGCGCCAGGTGATCACGGCGAGAATCGCCACGATGATACAAGGGATGGTCCAGACCACGATTTCGATCGCCGTGGAGTGGGCCCACGTGGGCTGGTAGTCAGCTTTGGTATTGGAGGCGCGGTATTTCCAGGCAAAAGCCACGATCATGATGATGACTGGAATGACAACGATGAGCATGAGCCCGGTCGCGGTCAGCAGCAACGTCTTTTCCTGGATGCCGATATCTCCCTTGGGGGAGAGGATTTCCATGTTGCAGCCGCCAAGCAGCATGACCGCGCCGACGCCAAATATGCGCGTAAGGGTCGCAAGGAGGGGGTGTTTCACGTACAGCCTTGGATGGAAGGTGGAAAATGCTGCAGGGCAGCAGACTGGAATGCTGCTAGGCAGCAACCTCCATCCTATCGGTTTGATTTCGGTCAAGCCTGCGACGAATGGTCGCATTGCCTGGGAGGAATCCGGCCCAATGGCGGCGGATTCAGGGTTTTCCTAGGGGAGCGGAAGCCCCGAGGGGAGGGGGAGGGGTGCGACGATATGTCGCACCTGCACACGGGGGTGTTGTAAAGATGTGTCGCCCCGCACAAATCAATCCACGAGCACTTCGCGTTCCGGCCCCGGTTTCTTGGCCAGCTTGCGCTGGAGCGAGCGACGGTGCATGCCCAGGAGGCGCGCCGCGGCCGACACATTGCCGCCGGTCTCGTGCAGGGCCTGGTGGATGTGCTCCCATTCTAGGCGGTGCAACGGCGTCATGGTCGTTTCGATCGTAACCGTTTCTGGCTTCACCAGGCCCAGCGTGCGCAGGATCATGGGGGCCGTGGCCGGCTTGGGCAGGTAGTCGTCCGCGCCGCGCTTGATGGCCTCGACGGCGGTGGCCACGCTGGCGTAGCCGGTGACCAGCAGGATGCGCATGTCCTCGCGCAGGGCGCGCAAGGGGCGGATCAGGGTCAGGCCGGAGTCTTCGCCCAGGCGCAGGTCGACCAGGGCGAAGGCGGGGCGGATTTCTTCGGCCACGCGCAGCGCCTCGGCGATGCCGGTGGCGGTGCGGGTTTCCAGGCCGCGGCGCGACAGGCTGCGCTGCAGGGTGCGCACGTAGAGTTCGTCGTCGTCGATCAGCAGGCCAAGGTCGTTTGCATTCATCACATTCAGGTCCCGGGGTTGCCCAGGGGCAGGTAAAAGCGGATGCGGGTGCCGCCGCCTTCGGCCGCGGTCATGGTCATTTCGCCGCCCATCTGTTCGACGGTGGCATGCGACAGCGCCAGGCCCACGCCCAGGCCGCCCGGCTTGCCGCTGTTGAACAGGCTGGTCGCGGGCAGCAGGGTATGGTCGGGATCGAAGCCCCGTCCGTAATCCCGGACTTCCCCGCGCAGGGCGCCATAGCCGTATTCCAGATGCAGGTCCACGCGGGGCGCCTCGGCCTCCTCGCCCGCGTCCGCCGCGTTGTTCAACAACGCCTGCAGCAGGTGGGCGATGGCCGGATCGACGCGCAGGCTGGTGGGCAAGGTGCCCGAGCGCTGCAAGTCGATGGTCGGGCGGATCAGGCGCCATTGCCCCACCACGCGAACCAGGTCCACGGCGGTTGGGACCGCCAGATTGCGGATGCGTTCCCGGCACAGCGCCAGGAGCTGGCTCAGGGTGGCGACGTCGGCGCGCAGGTCCTCGTCGTCCTGGACCTCGGCGGCGATCTCGTCGGTCAGGAGCGTCATGGTGGCGAGGGGGGTGTTCAGTTCGTGCGCCATCGCGGCCGCGTGGGTCGCCAGGGCGACGATGCCCTCGTTGCGGGTGAAGCGTTCGCGCAGGCGGGCCAGTTCGCGCTCACGGGCGCGCATGTCGGCGGCCAGGCGCGTCGAGAACACCAGCACCACCACGACCGAAATCAGAAAATTGGCGCCCAGGCCCCACAGCAGCAGATTGTGGGGATCGACGTCGCCGCGCAGGGGCTGGCCGAAAACGGCGGCCGCGGCGTAGCCCAGCACGCCGGCCAGCGCCGCGGCAAGGGCCCAGTTGCGGGGCAAGGCCAATGCGGCCAGCGCCGTCAGGATCAGGAACATCGTCCCGAACGGATTGCTGATGCCGCCGCTCCAGCCCACCATCCAGGCCAGCACCGCCATGTCGACGAACAGGTGGCCAAAGGCGGTGGCGTGGGACAGGTCGCGCGGATGCCGCAGGCGCAGGCTGGCGTAGACGTTAAAGCCGATCAAGAGGCCCACGCCCAGCCACAGCGGCTCCAGCGGCAGGTCCAGCCCGAGCACGCTGCTGGCCAGCAGAATGGTGGCGGCCTGGCCCGCGATGGCAAGCCAGCGCAGGCTGCAGAGGGTACGCAGGAAGGAAAAGGCGGAACTACCGGGCATATCCAGATACAGAGGCGCCGGCCAGCCAGCCGGCAGTTACGGGCGCCCGGCTGCGCGGAACGCTGGCATCCTGAGCGCGGCGGCAGTGGCCGGCTGCTGCCCGGACCTCATGGCGCGGGCGGCGGATGTGCAGGCATTGTATGGTGAATCGGGGCGGCACGCTGTCCGGGCGGCATTGGATGCGTCCCTGATATGTGCGCCCCGCATCCGGGCCGGCGCGCGACGCGCGCCCGCTCCGAAGAGACTTCAATGGTGGTGACCGGCCGCCGGTGCGGCGGCGGCGTTCAGCGGCCGCGCCACCGCGTCCACCGGCACGCGCCGCTGCTGGCGCGCCGCGTCTTCCACGATGAGCGTCAGCGAGACGTGATCCCCCGGCGAGATCGGACGGGCCAGGTCGATGAGCATGACGTGATAACCGCCCGGCTTGAGGTCCACCGCCTGGCCGGCCGGCAGGTCGATGCCGGCCACCTGGCGCATTTTCATGACGTTGTCCTGCATCGCCATTTCGTGCACTTCCACGTGCTTGGCCGCCTGCGACTCCACGCCGACGAGCCGGCCCGCCTGGGCGGAGGTCAGGCGCATGAACACGCCGGTCGCGTGCTGGTTGGGGACGGTGGCGCGCACCCAGGGGTCCTGCACGGCCAGTCCGGCGTCCTGCGCCAGGGCCGGGAGCGTGAATCCCGCCAGCGCCAGGGCGAAGACGGCGGCCAGGGGTTTGATCGAGATCTTGGTCATGGTGGTTTCCTTTGGGTGAGTCAAAGCACGGTGCGCAGGTCTTGCGCGCATTCCTGCGCCGTCTGCTGATGGCGCAGCGCGACGCGCAGCTTGCCCTGGGCGTCGATGAGGTAGGTCAGCGCGGTGTGGTCCATGGTGTAGGAGGAGCCTGTCGCGACCTTCTGGTAGAAGACCTTGAAGGACTGGGCGGCGGCCCGGGTCTGCTCCGCCGTGCCGCGCAGGCCGATGAAGCCGGGATCGAACGCCTGCGTGTACGCCCGCAGGATCTCCGCCGTGTCGCGTTCGGGGTCCACGGTAATGAAGAGGACGCGGAGCTTGTCGGCGTCGGCGCCCAGCAGCGACTTGATCTCGACCGCGCGGGTCAGCGCCGTCGGGCAGATGTCCGGGCATTGCGTGAAGCCGAAGAACAGCATGACGGGATGGCCGCGGTAGTCGGCCAGGGTGCGCGTCTGGCCGGCGGTGTCCTGCAACTGGAAGTCGCCGGCCGGCATGCTGGACAGGTCCATGCCGTGCAGGGGGGGCGTGTCGGGGCCGCAGCCGGCGAGCGGCAGCAGCGCCAGGGTCGACAGCAGCAGGCGCCGCCGCGGATCGGGCGCGGCAGCGCGTGGCGCGCCGGCTGGCGCGCGCGAAAAGAGGGAATGCATGTAAAGCCTCGGGATTGACGGGTCGGCCGCGCGGTCGAGCCGCGCGGCAAGTGCCGCCCGCAGTCCCTTGCCACTAAATATAAGTAAGGCGGCAAGGCACGCGGACGGACCTGGACGGAGTCAGGCCCGTGATGGAGGCGCGCGGGAGCCGAGCGGCGGCCCTTGGGCCGGCTGCGCGGGCAGGAAGGGGGGAGCGGGCGGGGGCGGAGGATGTCCGGCGGCCGTCAGCAGCAGCGGCGTCATGGGCGGCGCGGTGGCGGGCGTGACGTGCGCGAGCAGGCCGAACGGACACTGCGCGCCGGTGTCCGCGGCGCCGTGGCCCGCCTTGCCGTTGCCATCGGTGGGCAGCGCCACGTTCAACACCGACAAGTCGCCCGCCGCCGAGCAGAACGTGACCTCCAGGCGGCCATCGTGCAGCGCGCGCGTGTCCGGCATGTAGCCGGCGGGAACCAGGGCCCGCAGCGCCAGGGCCAGGAGCGCCAGCCATAGCACGCCCTCGGCGCGCAGGGCGCGCAGCGTGCACAGGAGACGGGTCGTGGATGGCATGCAGGCATTCTATGCCAAGCGGTCCCGATTTCTTGGTACCCTTGAACGCACTTCGTTCCGACACGCGACCCCGTGCCCCAGGTTTCAGAGCTTTCCTTGTCCGTTTCGACCTTGCCCGTTTCGACCTTGTCCTTTGCCGTCCAGTCCCCCGGAAGGGACCGTGCGGGATCCTTCGCTCGATGGTGGCGGGGCGCGCTGATGGCGGGGTTGCTGGTGCTGCTGGCCGCCTGCGGCACCACCAAGGTCCAGCCCGGTTACTACCGCGTCGAGTCGGGCGACACCCTCTATCAGATTGCGCGCAAGGAAGGGGCCAGCGTGCGCGATCTGGTGCGGTGGAACAACCTGTCGAACGCCAATTCGATCGAAGTCGGCCAGGTGCTGCGGGTCGAGCCGCCCGCAGGGCAGGCGCGCACCTCGCCGCCGAGCAAGGCCAGCAGCAAGCCCAAGCCCGCGCCGCGCGCCACCGCCTCGTCCGGCAAACGGCGCACCGCGCCGCCGGGCGCGATTTCGCTGGTTTGGCCCGCGCAGGGCAAGGTCACGCGCGGCTACGACGGATCCCACTCGAACGGCATCGTCATCACCAATGCCGCCGGCACCCCAGTCGTGTCCGCGGCGCAAGGCACCGTGGCCTATTCCGGCAGCGGCCTGCGCGGCTATGGCCATCTGGTGATCGTGAAGCACAACGCCAGCTTCCTCAGCATCTACGCGCACAACAGCAAGCTGCTGGTCAAGGAAGGGCAGCGCGTGTCCCAGGGGCAGAAGATTGCCGAAATGGGCAACAGCGACAGCAAGCAGGTGGGGCTGTATTTCGAATTGCGCTACGACGGCCAGGCCGTCGACCCGGCGGGATCGCTGCCGCCGAAGTAGCGGGCGGTGGACGCGCCCGCGCCGGCGCGGTGTCTGACACCCTGTGCGGCGTTCCAGCGGGTGTCAGGCACCGAATAGGACGATGACGCCTAGATCGCGGCTTCCTGCGTCAGCGTCGACACGAACGCCGCGGTGCGCGAATCGGCGGGGCGCGTGAATACGGTGCGGGAATCCCCGGCTTCGACCACCACGCCATCCAGCAGGAATACCACTTCGCGCGACACGCTGGCGGCAAGCCGAAGGTCATGCGTGGCCATCAGCATGGTCATGCCTTCCGCGGCCAGCTGGCGCAGCACGTCGACCACTTCGGCGGCCAGTCCGGGGTCCAGCGCCGAGGTCGGCTCGTCGCAAAGCAGCACGCGCGGCGCGGGCGCCAGCGCGCGGGCGATGGCCACGCGCTGCTGCTGGCCGCCCGACAGGTTGGCCGGCCAGGCGTCTGCCTTTTCCAGCATGCCCACTTTGCGCAGCAGTTCCTCGGCCCGCGCGCGGGCGCGGTCGACAGGCCATTTCTGCACCGTCACCAGGCCCTCCATGACGTTGGCCACGACGGTCTGGTGCGGAAAGAGCTGGAAATTCTGGAACACCATGCCCGTCTGCTTGCGCACGGCCTGGACCTGCTCGCGCGCGAGCTTGCGTCCGGGTTCGAAATCGACCGTCTCGGGTCCGATCTCAAGGCGGCCGCGGTCGGGGACTTCCAGCAGGTTCACGCAGCGCAGCAGCGTGCTCTTGCCGCTGCCCGACGGGCCGATCAGCGCGGTGACGCTGCCTTCGTCGATCTGCACATCCACCTGCTTGAGCACGGGATTGCCGCCGAAGGACTTTTCGATTTTTTCAAGGCGGATCATCGGGTCTTCTCGCTGAACATGGCGTGCTGGCCGAAGCGCCGCTCCAGCCGCACCTGCGCCGCCGACAACACGGAACTGAACGCCAGGTAGATCAGCGCGGCCTCGGTATAGAGGATCAGCGGCTCATAGGTGACGGCGGCGATGCGCTGCGCGGCCTGGAAGATCTCGGGCACCGTCAGCACGGCGGCCAGCGAGGTGTCCTTGACCAGCGCGATGAAGGAATTGGACAGCGGCGGCACGGCCACGCGCGCGGCCTGCGGCAGGATGGTGCGGCGCAGGGCCTGGCCGCGCGTCATGCTGAGCGAATAGGCCGCTTCCCATTGGCCCTTGGTGATGGATTCGATGGCGCCTCGGATCACTTCGGAGTTGTAGGCGCCGACGTTCAGCGTGAAGCCGATCAGCGCGGCGGGCAGGGGATCCAGCACGATGCCCACGCTGGGCAGGCCGTAGAAGATGACGAAGAGCTGCACCAGCAGCGGGGTGCCGCGGATGAGCCAGACATAGAAGCGCACCACCGCCACCAGCGGCGCGGGGCCGAACAGGCGGATGAGCGCCACCACGAAGGCGAGCGCCAGGCCCAGCGCAAAGGACATCAGCGTGAGCGGCACCGTGAACACCAGCCCCGCATGCAGCAGCGGCCAGAACGAATCCGCCATGAGCTGCACCCAGGCCGGCACTGTCCATTCGCCTATTTTTGCCAGCAGCCAGTCGGGCAGGAGGGCGTGCAGCCAGGTGGGCAGCGTCATGGGCGCTCCTATTGCTTATAGGCTTATAGCGGCTTATAGCGGCTTATAGCGGCTTATAGCGGCTTATTGCGCGGACAGGTCCGTGCCGAAGTATTTGACCGAGATGGTCTTGTACGTGCCGTCGGCCTTCATGTCGGCCAGCGCCTTGTCGATGGCGGCCTTGAGTTCCGGATTGCCTTTGCGGATCAGCACGCCGGAATTGCTGAATTCCGCCGTCTTGTCCGTGGCCGCGATCTTCACGCGGGCGTTGGGCTTCTGCTTCTTGAAGTCCAGGAAGGACAGGTTGTCGTTGACCGTGGCTTCGACGCGGCCGGAGGTCAGCAGGTCGATGGCCTCGTTAAAGCCCTGCACGGCGACCACTTCCGCGCCGTGGCTCTGCGCCAGCTTGCCGAAGTTGCTGGTCAGCGTATTGGCGGACTTCTTGCCCTTCAGGTCCGCGAAGGACTTGATGCTGGTGTTGTCGTCGCGCACGATCAGCACGGCGGCGGACGAGATGTAGGGATCGGAAAAATCGTACTTGGCGCGGCGCGCCTCGGTGATGCCCACCTGGTTGATGACCGCGTCGTAGCGCTTGGCGTCCAGTCCCGCGATGAGACCGTCCCACTTGCCTTCCACGAACTGCGCCTTCACGCCCAGGCGCTCGGCGATGGCGCGGCCGATGTCCACGTCAAAGCCGGTCAACTGGCCGGAGGCATCGTGGTAGGTGAAGGGCGCGTAGGTGCCCTCGGTGCCGATCTTGAACACGCCCGCGGATTTGATCTGGTCCAGCCCGGACTGGGCGTGGGCGGCGGACAGCGCGGCGGCCTGCACGAGGCCGGCGACGAGAAGTGTACGGAAGAGTTTCATGGCAATGCTCCACGGGTGATCACGGTGGAGAGCATGTGGGCCTGCAATGCCCTCCGGCGTAGCCGCACTCTAACAACCGGCCTATTTTTCCACAAAGCATATGGAATAGTAAAAATATAGCTGCAGGTCATATAGCGGCGCTTGTCCCGCTTCTGTCACACAGGCCCGCCATGATGGCGGGCACCGGCATGGAGCCGGGGCGGGGGCGCACATGCAGCATGGCGAACGACTCAATGGCGTGACCCATTTGACCGGGCTGGCGCTGGCGGTGCTGGCGTCCGGCGCATTGCTCACGCGCGCGGCCGAATTGCGGGTGGACACGCGCCAGATCATCGGCTGCGCCGTGTTCGCGGCGTCGATGATCGCGGTGTATGCGTCGTCGGCCCTGTTTCATTGTTCGCAGGGCCGGCGCAAGGCGATGTGGGCCAAGGCGGACCACTGCGCGATCTATCTGCTGATCGCCGGCACCTATACGCCGTTGGCGTTCGGTCCGGTGGACCACGGCTGGGGCGCGGCGATGGGCGTGGCGATCTGGCTGCTGGCCTTCGTGGGCATCAGCCGCGAACTCTGGTGGGCGCGCGGCGCCCCGCCGGCCTTGCCGTTGTACCTGGCGATGGGCTGGCTGGGCGTGGCGTTCGCCGCGCCGATCGCGGGCGCGCTATCCACGGCGGGACTGGCCTGGCTGCTGGCGGGCGCGGCCATCTACACCACGGGCACGCTGTTCTACGCGAACGACAAGCGTTGGCGCCACGCGCACGGCATCTGGCATCTTTTCGTCATGGCCGGCACGGCCTGCCACTTCGTGACGGTGTTCGGCTTCCTGGAACACGCGCCGGCCTAGCGGCGCGGCGGCTACTGCCGCCAGGCGGACAAGGGCAGCATGCCTTCGCGGCTTTTCACTTTGCGCATGACGATGTGCGAGCACAGGTCGCGCACGCCGGCCAGTTTGCTGAGCTTGTCCTCCACGAAGGTCGAGAACGCGGCCAGATTGCGCGTGCGCACGGTCAGGATGTAGTTGGATGCGCCGGTAACGATGCTGGCCTCGGTGATTTCGTCGTGCAGCGCGATGCCGGCCAGGAATTCTTCGTGCCAGCCCACGCGCGACTGGTCCAGCGACACATGGACGATGGCCTCCAGTTCAAAGCCGAGTTTTTCGGCGTCCAGCACCGCGCGATAGCCCCGGATGAGGCCCGCTTCCTCCAGCGCGCGCACGCGGCGCAGGCAGGCCGACGGCGACAGCGCCACCTGCTCGGCCAGGTCCTGGTTGCTGAGGTGGCCGTCTTCCTGCAGGCGGGCAAGAATGCGCCGGTCTATGGCGTCGATCTGCATGGCGCAATCCAATTCTGAAAATGGCGAATGGATGCAATTTAATGCGGAAAACCCGGGTAAGTCACGACCGATTTTGCAATTTATCGGCACCTGCGCGCTGATAGTATTTAACGCGAAACCGCTAGAAGGAACGGAACATGAACACTCGCGAAGCCTGCGTGAACGCCGACCGCCAGGATCCCCTGGCCCCCTTGAAAGACCAGTTCGAGCTGCCGCCCGGCGTGCTCTACCTGGACGGCAATTCCCTGGGCGTGCTGCCCAAGACCGCCGCGGCCCGCGCCGCGCAGGTGATCGGCCAGGAATGGGGCTCGGGCCTCATCCGCAGCTGGAACACGGCCGGCTGGTTCGACTTGCCCGCGCGCCTGGGCGACAAGCTGGGCGGCCTGCTGGGCGCGCGCGAGGGCGAACTGGTCGTCACCGACACCACGTCGCTGAATATCTTCAAGGCGCTGGCCGCCGCGCTGCGCATCCAGCAGCACAAGCACCCCGCGCGCCGCGTCATCCTGTCCGAGCGCGACAACTTCCCCACCGACCTCTACATGATCCAGGGCATGATCGACCTGCTGCAGCAGGGCTACGAAAT
>Ga0182739_1005096_pt1 | contig 10546 bp, 10 predicted proteins | sample eDN5th30CBELigBY_FD_128873 | JGI IMG/M metagenome (GOLD analysis project Ga0182739, IMG submission 128873) | Enriched backyard soil microbial communities from Emeryville, California, USA - eDNA 5th pass 30_C BE-Lig BY (version 2) (version 2) | ecosystem: Environmental > Terrestrial > Soil >...
GACCAGACAAAAACTCGCAGAACATGATCCGATTCAATCCAAGCGGATCATGTTCTAGGCCCGCCGTCGTTTTCATGAGAAGCCCGATCATGACAGCCGCCGCAGGAGCGCTGCATGTCGATCTTGGATCTCTTCGCCATCATCGTTCTCGTTCTGCTTGTTGCGATCCTCGTCGCCGTGGTGATCGCCATCGGCATGTTCCCTGGCCATGTCGCACGCAAGCGCAACCATCCGTGGGCGGAAGCGGTGGCGATCGGGAGCTGGGCGACCCTGATCTTCGGCTTCGTCTTCTGGCCGCTCGTGGCGATCTGGGCCTATGTCGACGTGCCTGAGAAGCGCGAGCGGGAACCGTGATCGTCGTTCTTCTCAACATCTATATTGCGATCCTTGCGCTGTTCGTCTGGCTGCGCATCGTTCCGTTCAATCTGTTCTGGAAACTGTCGCCCCTCATCGTGCTGCTGGGTTTGCTCATCGGTCTGTTCATCCCGATGGGCTGGGGTGCGCCGTCGGGACCGGTGCTGGTATTGCGTAACTCGGTGCAGATCGTACCCTCGGTCGCGGGCGAGGTCACCGACGTTCCCGTCCAGCCGAACGTGCCGGTGAAAGCAGGTGAAGTCCTCTTCCAGATCGATCCCGTCACCTACGAAGCGCAGGTCAAGGCGATCGAGGCGCAGCTCAAGTTCGCCGAGCTGCGCCTCTCCCAGTTCTCCGATCTGCAGCGGCGCGATACCGGGCGCGCTTTCGACGTGCAGCAGCACCAGGCCGAGGTCGACCAGCTTCGCGCACAACTGGAAGGCGCCAAATGGAATCTGGACAAGACCACGGTGCGCGCGCCCGCCGACGGCTATGTCACCAATCTGACCCTGCGCAAGGGGGCGCGGATCACGACCCAGACCCCGGTGATGGCGTTCATCGACACCTCGGACACGCTCGTCGGCATCGAGATCCCGCAGATCTACGCCCGCTATATCGAGCCCGGGCAGCCTGTCGAAGCCACCTTCAAACTTCTTCCCGGCCGCGTGTTCGAGGGTGAGGTCGAAATGGTCCTGCAGGCCATTGCCTCCGGTCAGGCGACGCCTTCGGGGCTCGCGGTCGCGCCGACCGAGGTGCAGTCAGGGCCGTTCGTCGTGCGCTTTCGCCTGAAGGATCCGGACATTGCGCAGCGGCTTCCCGCTGGCAGCACCGGCCTTGCCGCGATCTTCACCAGCCGCGTGGCCGCGAGCCACGTCATTCGCAAGGTGCTTCTGCGGCAGGTGGCGATCGTGAACTTCGTCAATCCGTTCTGAGCGACGGCCGGGATCGCCGGCCGCGCCGGCGGATCGCTGAGCAGTTGAACCAGGGAGAACCGGTGATGGTTGCCGCTGCCTTGAAGAAGATCGATGTCGCTCACGAGAGCCATTACGCCTTCGCGCGCGGATTTCCGGTGAAGGACACCGCCGGGCAGGCTTATGACGATGCGGACCTTAACCGCGCCATCCAGGCCTACAAGTTCTTCTACCCGACCGTTTCGGGTGCGGCGATTCTGCACGGCAGCAAGGCGGTCGGTGCCGTGCCGAATAAGGTATTCGGCATACTCGATACCGAACCGATGCAGGTCGGCTTCACGCTCAACTCCGACACGCCCTATGGGCCGATCCTGCTCGACCTCGCCATCGGGCCGATCGTGGTCGAACTTGAGCCAGGGCCGCTGATCGTCGTCTCGATGGATGTCAACCAGCGCTGGGTCGCTGACATGGGATTGCCGGGCCCCGACGCGGGCAAGGGTGGCAAGCACCTGCTGGTCGGTCCCGACTACAAGGGCGATCTGCCGAAGGACGGCTACTACGTCCACCGCGCCAGCAGCAACATCCAGATCGTCGGCGCGCGTTCGCTGCCGGTCGGGGGCGACGTGAAGGGCGCGAAAGAGCGGCTGAAGACCATCAAGGTCCATCCGTTGAAGAAAACGGCAGGCTGGACGGAGCCGAAATGGCTCGACATGACCGGAAAGCCGCAGGACACGACGCCGATCGAATGGGAAGACAACATCCGCTTCTGGGAGATGCTTCACCGGACTATCGACGGCGAGCCCGCCTTCGCCGGCTATCACAACGAATATGGTGAACTCGCCGCGCTCGGCATTGCGAAGGGAAAGCCCTTCAAGCCGGATGCGCGCATGAAGAAGATTCTCGACGAGGCCGCCCGCGTCGGCAATGCGCAGATGCGCGTGCAGTCCTTCGACGACCGCAGCCCGGAACGCCTTCCGTGGAAGAACCGGAAATGGGAGTGGGTCAGTCTCCGTTACGAGGACGGCGACTTCAACACGCAGGATCGGCTCGACCTGGAAGCGCGCGAGAAGTGGTTCTATCAGGCCATCGGTGCGTCGCCCGCGATGTTCCGGCGCGATACCAAGGCCGGCTCGCTCTACTGGCTGGGCCACAGGGACAAGACGCGCGACTATCTCGATGGCGGCAAGAGCTATCGCCTGTCCGTTCCGCTGCCCGTGCCCGGAAAGCTGTTCTGGTCGGTCACTGTCTACGACACTGATACGCGCTCGCAGATCCAGACAGACCAGAACAAGGCGGCGCTGCGCTCGCTGTTCGAACTCAAGGACGTGAGCGGCTCCAAGGTCGACCTGCATTTTGGTCCCAAAGCGCCATCGGGCAAGCAGGACCGCTGGATCAAGACGATTCCGAACAAGGGCTGGTTCGCTTATTTCCGCATCTACGGTCCGGAGGGTCCTGCCTTCGACGGCAGCTGGAAGCCGGGCGACTTCGAGCAGGTGGGTTAGCTTCGAGGCGCGTCGGCGATGGATTGTCGGTGGACGCGTTCTCGTCCACCATGACGGGCCTCGTGGAAAGTTGGGGCAATCAGGGAGAGCGCCGATGATTGACCGACGCCTGTTCCTTGCCGGGCTCGCCGCTGTCACTCAATTGCGGTGGACGGGCGCGGCGCTCGCGCAGGCCGATCCGCTGCCTTCCTGGAACGACGGCGGCGTCAAGCGATCGATCACCGCGTTTGTTGAGCGCGTGACGACAGCGGGCGGCGCCGACTTCGTGCCGGTCGCGCAGCGTATCGCCACCTTCGACAATGACGGCACGCTGTGGGTCGAGCAGCCGATATACACGCAGGTCGTGTTCGCGATCGACCGCGTGAAGGCGCTTGCCCCGCAGCACCCGGAATGGCGCGAGCAGCAGCCGTTCAAGGCCGTGCTCGAAGGCGACCGCGCGGCGCTCGCGGCCGCGGGCGAAAAGGGGCTGCTCGAGATCATTGCGGCGACGCATGCCGGCCAGACCGTCGCGCAGTTTCATGAACTGGTCCACGAATGGATTTCGACCGCACGCGACCCGCGTTTCCATCGCCTCTACACCGAACTGGTCTATCAGCCGATGCTGGAACTGCTCGCTTATCTGCGGGCCAACGGCTTCAAGACCTTCATCGTATCCGGTGGCGGGATCGAGTTCATGCGTCCGTGGACGGAGCGCACTTATGGCATCCCGCCGGAGCAGGTGGTCGGCTCATCGGGCGTCACCCGGTTCCATCTCGGAGAGAACGGCACGCCGATGCTGATCCGGGAACCCAAGGTCGAGTTCATCGACGATGGGCCGGGCAAGCCGGTCGGCATCAACCGCTTCATCGGTCGCCGGCCGATCTTCGCATTCGGCAATTCCGACGGCGACCTTCAGATGCTGCAATGGACCGCGGCCGGCGCCGGCGCGCGGTTCATGGGGCTGGTCCACCATACCGATGCCGAACGCGAATGGGCCTATGATCGCAATTCGTTTGTCGGCCGTCTCGACAAGGCGCTCGACGAGGCGAACGCGAAGGGCTGGACGGTCGCGGACATGAAGCGGGACTGGAGGACGGTGTTTCCCTAAAGCGTTTTCGAGCGAAAGCCTGCCCCGGACTTGATCCGGGGTGGATGCCGGTTCGCGTGAAGAAAACGCGTCACTACAAACAATTAGAGCTCCGGCTTTGATTCCATCAAAGCCGGAAAAGCTCTAAGAGTGGGCGTTAACGCACCTTGCCGATGTGACTTCACATCACGTGGCCCAGCCAACGAGGTTGGTTGGGCCACGTCTCGTTCTTAGCGACAAACCGAGGGGCAAACTTAATCGCACCGCCTGCCGTGCTCGCGGAGCAAGTCCTCGCGAATTCGCGGATCGGGGTCGGTCCCCAGATATGTGTCGCCGCAATACACATCGTTTGGTCCGCGGACATCCGGCGCCTGTCCCGTCATCGGCGCCTGGGGCTCGATCGTGACCTGTCCTTCCGGATAGGCCGACTGCGGTTCCTCGAAGCGCGGGTCGCCTTGCGCCAGCGCTGGCCCGACAAGCAGGGCAAGCGCTGCGGTTGCGATGATGAGCCTCTTCATCTGTGAGTTCCTTCTTGGCCGGAACCCCCAGCGCGCTTTTTAAAGGCTGCCGCGGCTATCCATCTTGATTTACCGCAAAAGGATCAAAGTCCGATCGCGCCGGATCGCACGCATCGTCACCGCGCAACGCGGACGATGCTGCCACTCGTCGCCGACTCCACGACGGCGTCGAAGACCGACATCCCGTGCAGCACCTCGTCGATATGCACCGGAAAGGGAATACGGCTCGTGACGCTGCGCGCGAAAGCGGTCAGTTCGGCATTCAGCATGTCGAAGCCGGCGAAGTCGATGATCTCCGATTCCGGCGCCGTGACCGGACCTTCCGGCGGGCGATCCGGCATCGGCGTGAACCGGAACATCTGAAGGTTGGTCCTCGTGGTCTCGGCGAGACCCTTGGTGCCATAGACCGAGAAGTTGAAGTTCGGCGCGGTTGCGGTGGAGCACGAAATCGTTGCCGTGAGGCCGCTTTCGAAATTGAGCATTACGGTCGTGGTGTTGTCGTGGCCGTATCCGCCCCGGTCGACAGCGCGGCAATAGACCTCGCGAACTGGCCCGCCGAATTCGATCATGTGGTCCATCAGATGCACGCCGACGCCGGTCATGCTGCCCGCAGGCGATTCCTCTTCGTCGGCCCGCCAGTTGTCATGCGCCATGAAAGGGGCGGTGCCCGAGGTCTGCTGACCGACCATTGAAACCAGTGTTCCGAGGCGCCCATCCTGAAGTCGTCGCCGCGTCTCCGCGATGGAAGGGGCGAACCGCCGCGGAAAGCCGACCGCCAGCACGACGCCGGCCTTCTGCGTTGCCGCGACTGCTTCGTCCGCCGTCTTGCGCGCCAGCGTCATCGGCTTCTCGACGAACACATGCTTGCCCGCCGCTGCGGCCTGCATGATCTGCTGCGCATGCTGGCTGTTTGGCGTGGCGAGCACGACTGCTTCGACCGCATCGTTGCGGAGCAGGTCGTCGAAACGATCGACAAGCGCAATGTTCCGCTCGCGGCAGAAGCCCTCGGCCTTCGCGCGGGTGCCGGTCGCGCCCGCGACGAACCGGATCTCGTCGCTCTTGCCGTGAACGGAATTCACGAGCGACTTTCCCCAGCGGCCAAGACCTACGATGGCGGCATTCAGCATATCGGTCTCCAGTTGGTGAAGCGGTAGAGCAGGCGCGGCCGCATGTCTGAAGGCGGGGCGTTGATGCAGCGGTCCGCTCGGTATGTTCGGCGCGGGCAGCAAGCGATGGTGGTTTCGCGCGCGTGAGGATCGAGCATCAATCCGTCTCTGCCACGCATATCGACCGCTGTATAGGGCGCGCTGCCGCAAGAGTCCGCAATGCGCTGCGCTTCAACGACCAGGCAGGAAGCGGTAGTCCGCAGAATATCATTCGGCTACGGTGTTGCCGATGCGACCGAGAACAGACTCGTCAAATGCCAAGACGAGCAGGCCATCGAGGAACGACAGGGAGAGTGCCGATGGATAACGGCGAAGAGAATCCGTCACGGGCCGAAGTCGTAGCGCTGGCGGATGTCCGCATGCCGGATCAGATGAATCGAGTCCGGCACAGACGCGCGCGACTGATGCTCGCCGCTGCCATTGCAGGCGGATTGATCGCAGCATCGCTGCTGTCGTCTCCAGCGCACGCGCAGAGTGAACCGTATCCCACACGGCCGGTGCGGGTGGTTGTGCCGTTCAGTCCGGGCGGACCGCTCGATGCGTTCGGGCGACCGCTGGTTGAAAAACTTTCGCAGGCTCTGGGACAGCCGTTCGTGTTCGAGAACCGGCCGGGCGCGAACGGCACCATCGGCACCAATGTCGTCGCAAAGGCTCAGCCTGACGGCTACACCATGCTGATGATGACCAGCGCATTCACCGGCAATGCGGCGGCCAATCTCAATCTTCCCTTCGACTCGTTCAAGGATCTTGCGCCGGTCACGCAACTGGTGCGCTCGCACGGCTTCATCCTGATGCTGCGCAAGACGCACCCGGCCAACGACCTCGCGAGCCTTGTGCAGATGGCGAAGGCCGCGCCCGGCAAACTCAACTACGGGCATGCAGGGGTCGGCAATATCAATCATGTTGCCGGAGAACTGTTCAAGAAGGTTGCCGGGATCGACCTGCTCTCCGTGCCGTACAAGGGCGCCGGTGCCTACATTGCGGACATCGTCGCGGGCCAACTCGACATGGGGTTCACGTCGACGATTGCAGCAACACCGCATATCCAGAACGGGCTCGTGAAGGGCATCGCTATTGCGGGGCCGCGGCGCATCTCGGCGCTGCCGGATATGCCCACTTTCTCGGACGCAGGCTACCCGGACATGAACTTCGCCGGATATTTCGGACTCTGGTTCCCTGCCGGCACGCCAAAGGAACGCATCGACATCATTCACCGCGAAGCGGTGAAGGCGATCGCAACACCGGAACTGCAGCGCGTGGTTGAAAAGACCGGGCTGGACTCCGTCGGCTCCAGTCCCGCCGAGTTCGAGCAGTTTCTGCGCAACGAATATGCAACGCAAGTCGCGATCAACAAGCGGATCAGCGAAGCGCCGTGACGCATGCGATAACCGGCGCCGCTGTCCGAAAAAATCGACATGAAGTTGGACGAGACGAAACTTCCGCCTACTATTCTGACAAGGCTCGCTGCCGTGCCGGCCGACGTGACCGCAATGCGGTCGGCGGAATGGCGCGGAAATCTACACAAGACCCAGGTGGAAAAAATCATGCCGGCCAGCCTGATCGGCAGACCGGTGCTGCCTCGTTACGGAGGCGTTAGCGCGGCTGCACGATCACGGTGCTCCAACAGTGTGATGCAGAGGAATTGTTCGTAATGGTGGCGTCAATCATCGGGGTCGGGCAATCGGCCTATGTCCGGCACCCGCAACAAGGCCAGACGGTGCATGTCTTCATCCGCGACGCTGTGGTCGCCGCTTTGAAGGATGCGGGCATCGATGCAGGAGAGGTCGACGGCTTTGCCGTGACATCTCATTTCTCGCTGCGGCCGGACAAGGCGACCGATCTTGTCTGGCGGCTCGGCCTTTCCGTGAACTGGCTGCTCGAGGACACCAATGGCGGCGCCGCCGCGGTCAACATGCTGGGTCACGCCGTACGCGGAATCGAGTCAGGCGCCGCTTCGGTCATCCTGGTGGTCGCCGGAGATGCCACCGGTCTTGCCGGCTTCGCCAAAAGTTCCCTGGAATCCAGCACCGCGACCCGCGATCACGTCACGCCGATCGGCCCGGTCGGCGCCAATGGTCGGTATGCGTTGCTGACTGCGCGGCAGATGAAAGCCTACGGCCTTGCCAAGCGCGACTACGGACACGTCGCTATCGCGCAGCGGCAATGGGCGGCGGGCAATCCGCTTGCGGCCTATCGCACGCCTCTGACGATGGAAGAGTATCTCGCGGCGCCGATGGTGGCCGATCCGCTCTGCCGCTACGACTGCGTTCCCGTGGTCGCGGGGGCGCAGGCGATCGTTCTCGCCCACCCCGACCGCGTGCCGCGTGGCCGCGCGCCGGTGCGCGTGCGGAACGTGCGGCAGTGCTTCAACTACGATCATCAGGCCGGCGACGGGCTGCATACCGGCATCAGCACCTTTGCGGATCGGTTCTGGAGCGAGGCCGGCGTGTCGCCGGGCGATGTCGATCTCGCCAGCATCTATGACGACTACCCGGCCATGGTGCTGGCGCAACTCGACGATCTCGGCCTCATCCCCGATCACGATCTGGCGCGCTATGCCAGCCGCGAGATTGGCGAGCGGCGGTTCCCGGTCAACACCTGGGGCGGTCTTCTTTCCGCGGGCCAGCCGGGCGGACCTGCAGGAGGGCTGAACGGAATCTCCGAGGCCGTGCTTCAGCTTCAGCATCGCGCCGGGGACCGTCAGGTGAGCGATGCAGAACTGGCGGTCGTCACCGGCTATGGCCTGACGATGTATCGGTACGGCGGCGCCGCGGGTGCGGCCATTCTGGAGCGCATGTGATGGAAAAGGGTCTCGGTATCTGGCGCTGCGTCCAGTGCGGCACGGGTTTTTTCCCCGAGCGTTTCCTGTGTCCTGAATGCCGTTCGGCGGAGTTCAGTCGCGATCGCGTGCATCAGGGCGTGATCGAGGAGATCACCACCATTCGTCACGTCATCGGCCAGAATGAGCCGAAGCTGGTCAAGGTCGCGAGCGTGCGGACCAGCGATGGCCAACTCGTGCTTGCCGGTTTGCGTAGCGACCTGGACGAAGGACACGCCGTGGACCTGTTCGAGGAATCGCGTGCAGCCTTCGCCGTGAAGCCGGGAACGTCGCCATAACTTGCAACGAGCTGCCAGAACCAGTTCCGACTTCAGCAGGAGCCCTTACGGATGCCGATCCACCGCCGTGAATTCGAACCCGATGCGCAAGGTCCGTTGAAGGGCGTGCAAGTCATCGACATGTCCCGCCTCATCGCCGGCAATACGCTGACCATGGTGCTCGCCGACTACGGCGCGGAGGTGGTCAAGATCGAACTGCCCAAGGGCGACCCTCTGCGCGACTGGAAGACCAGCGGCGTCGAAACCTATTGGAAGACGCTTGCGCGCAACAAGAAGAGCCTGTGCCTCGACATGCGGCGGCCGGAAGCGGTCGAGATCGTCAAGGATCTGGTGAAGCAGGCGGATGTGTTCGTGGAAGGCTTTCGTCCGGGCTCGCTGGAGACGATGGGCCTCGCGCCGGAAATTCTGCTTGAGCTCAATCCGAAACTTGTGGTCGTGCGCATTTCAGGCTTTGGCCAGTCGGGACCCTATCGCGACCGTCCCGGTTTTGGCGCGCTGGTGGAAGGCATGACCGGTTTTGCGGCGTCGATCGGCTATGCCGACCGCGAGCCGCTGATGCCGAACTTCCCGCTTGCCGACTCGTTTGCCGCCTATGCCGGCGTCGGCGCGGTGCTGGTGGCGCTGCGTCACATCGAGACCGCCGGAGGTCAGGGACAGGTTATCGATCTGCCGCTGCTCGAGCCGATGTTCGGCGTGCTGGGTCCGCAGGCCGCGGCCTACCGGCTGACCAACAAGGTCCGCCAGAGGTCCGGCAATCGCAGCATGTTGACGGCGCCGCGCGGCGCCTACCGGTGCAAGGACGGCCGCTACGTTGCGGTATCGACCGCCATCCAGAGCATGGCGGAGCGTCTTTTCCATGCCATCGGCCGGCCAGATCTGGTGACTGATCCGCGTTATTCCACGTTCGAGAAGCGGGCCGCGCATGCGGACGAACTGGATGCGATCATGCAGGAGTTCCTGAACACGCTCACCCAGGAAGAAGCGGTTGCTCATTTCACCGCGGTGGATGTCACAGTCGGGCCGATCTACGACATCTCGCAGATCATCGAGGACGACCACTTCATCGAGCGCGAAGTGCTGGTGGAGGTCGAGGACGACGACATGGGCTCGGTGCCGATCAGCGGCCTGCCGGTCCGGCTTTCCGAGACGCCGATGCACCTTTACAGGCCCGCGCCGAAGAAGGGCGCGGACCGCAACGAAGTTCTCGGTTGGATCGGCATGTCGGAAGACGAGGCAGAGAAGCTGACCAAGGCCGGCATCGTCATCGCGCCGCGTTAGAGCATCGCTCCGGGAAGCTGTGTTCTCACGCGCTGCGGCGGTCAAGGCCGGCGGCGGGAATGTTCCACTGCTCGCGCAAGTCCGTCAGCGGCTGCGCGACATGGGCCCAGAAATCCCATTCGGGAGAGAATGTATCGACCCGCGCGTTCGCGCCGCCAGCCCAGGCGTGCCAGAACTCGGAAGGGTCGAGTGCTCCGCTCGCGCTCTTGGCGACATCGTTGATCTGCACATGCAGATGCCAACTGAAGATCACCGGCAGAATGTGGCCTGCCATCGGGTATTTCGGATGCATCGACGCGGTGAAAGTGGAGACCAGAATCTCGCCGCGCGCATCGGTGTTGTAGTTGGTCAGCACATGCGCCGAGTCATGGGGGACGGAGAACCGGGCGTTCAGCCCTGTGGGGTCGCCGGGGAAGGCGTAGCTGTTTTCCTTGAAGTGCTGCCAGAACGCGTGGCCGAATGTCTCCTCTCCGAGCCGCGATAGTGCTTCGAACCGCTGCGCCAGTCCCGGATCGGCATGGCCGTGATCGTAGGGCAGGAGCCATGCGTCCACGTCGCCGCCTTCCCATGGTTTGCCGGTGATGCTCTCCATGTTGAAGCGCGTCATATGCGCGAGCACTTCGCTGATCCGGTC
>Ga0182739_1005099_pt1 | contig 10538 bp, 12 predicted proteins | sample eDN5th30CBELigBY_FD_128873 | JGI IMG/M metagenome (GOLD analysis project Ga0182739, IMG submission 128873) | Enriched backyard soil microbial communities from Emeryville, California, USA - eDNA 5th pass 30_C BE-Lig BY (version 2) (version 2) | ecosystem: Environmental > Terrestrial > Soil >...
CCATTGAAGTGGATGACAAACGTTTAAGCTACAACTCGGCCATTCGCGATATTAATGGAAAAACGACGATCAATAGTGAGCCGATTCAAAATACGGATATTGAAATAAACATCATTACATTTACGTATGAACAGGCCGAAAAAATGAAAAACCATTTGCTTGCATCTACGTTCCAGGATGAATTTTATATTGATAATCTAGTATTGACGATTCATGAAGCAGAGCAGAATCTACAAATCGACTCAGTTGTGCCTGTACAAAAAAGTAAGTATTTATCAGAAAAGTAGAAGGGGATGCGAATATGTGGTTACCACTTTTAGGTCTTGTATTAGGTGTGGTATTAGGGATTTTAACAGATATTCAAATTCCATCTGTTTATGAAAACTATTTATCCATTGCTGTACTGGCGGCTCTCGATACTATGGTCGGCGGTATCCGTGCATTATTGCAGCAAGTATACGACGACAAAGTATTTATTTCCGGGTTTTTCTTTAATATAATTTTAGCAGCAGGATTGGCTTTTCTCGGAGTTCATATAGGTGTCGATCTGTATTTAGCCGCAATTTTTGCATTCGGTGTTCGACTATTTCAGAACATCGCAGTCATTCGTCGGTTATTATTGACAAAATATGAAAACAGAAGGTTGAAAAAGGAGGAAAACTCTTAACAATCACGTTAAAATATCATTACAAATTATCGTTTTACTTAGACAATCAACGAAAATTACAATAGAATGAACTATAGGAGTAATCGAAGGAGGTGCAGAAAGTTGAATCATCAAGAAATTTATGTCTCACTAGATATTGGATCATCTTCAATAAAGGTCCTAATCGGTGAGATGAACGGTGATCAATTGCACGTAATTGGTGTAGGTCATGTGAAATCAACAGGAATAAGAAAAGGTGCAATAGTTGATATAGATGCAACTGTACAGTCCATTAAAAAAGCTGTAGACCAAGCAGAGCGAATGACTGGTATTAATATAGAGGAAGTGGTGCTTGGAGTTCCTGCAAACCAGACAGTTCTACAGCCTGTAAAAGGGGTTGTAGCGGTAAACGGTGAAGACCGGGAAATCACGGACGATGATTTAGCTAGAGTAATAGACTCTGCACAGGTAATGTCGATTCCACCAGAGCGAGAGTTAGTAAATTTGATTCCTAAACAATTTATCGTGGACAACCTAGATGAGATTAAAGACCCGCGTGGTATGATTGGCATTCGTTTAGAGATGGATGCGACAATGATTACGACATCCAAGACGCTTGTACATAATGTTTTAAGATGTGTAGAACGTGCAGGCTTGCAAATTCGCGAAATCTATCTACAGCCATTAGCAGCAGGGTATTTTGCGCTGACGGAAGATGAGAAAAACCAAGGAACTGCCTATATTGATTTAGGCGGCGGCTCAACAACTGTTGCGGTATTCCAGGATGGACTGCTGACAAATACAGCTGTTATCCCGGTAGGCGGGGATCATATTACGAAAGATTTATCGATTGTATTGAAAACTCCTACTGAACAAGCCGAAAAAATCAAAAAGCAGTATGGACATGCCTTTTACGATGATGCTTCAGATGAACAGACGTTTGACGTTCCTGTTGTTGGTACAGATACAACAGATCAATACAGTCAACGCTTTATATCAGAAATTATCGGAGTGCGTTTAGAAGAGTTATTTGAATTAGTATTGGATGAATTAGCACGTATGGGGGTACAGGATTTACCGGGTGGTGTTGTGATTTCCGGCGGGGTAGCTCAGCTGGAAGGAATTGCTCAGCTGGCGCGACAAGTAATGTTAACTCGAGTTCGTATTTATACACCGGATTACATCGGTGTACGTGAACCGGCCTTTACGACGTCAGTAGGTTTAATTCGATATGCACATGCAGAAGACGAATTTTACGGAAGAAGCGAGCCGGTACCAGCTTCTTCATATGCAGCACCTTATCCTACTCAACCAACTCCTTCTAAAAAACAATCAAATGTGCCGGAGAGAGTAGAAAGCGCAAGTAAAGTAAGTGTGATTGATCGCGCGAAAAACTTATTAAACAAATTTTTCGATTAATACGAAAATGAATGACGTGAACAATTAGGAGGAGAAGAGTATGTTAGAATTTGAAACGGATGTTGAACAATTAGCCGTTATTAAAGTAATCGGCGTTGGCGGAGGCGGTAACAATGCCGTAAACCGCATGATTGAACATGGTGTACAAGGTGTAGACTTTATCGCTGTAAATACAGATGCGCAAGCTTTAAATCTGTCAAAAGCTGAATATAAACTACAAATTGGCGGTAAATTAACACGTGGACTTGGAGCAGGGGCAAACCCAGAAGTAGGTAAAAAAGCTGCTGAAGAAAGTCGCGAACAGTTGGAAGAAGTATTACGCGGTGCCGATATGGTATTCGTAACTGCTGGTATGGGCGGTGGTACTGGTACTGGTGCAGCACCAGTAATCGCATCAATCGCACGTGATTTAGGTGCATTGACAGTAGGTGTTGTAACACGTCCATTTACATTTGAAGGCCGTAAACGCCAAACACAGGCAATCGGCGGTATTACTTCAATGAAGGAAGCAGTTGATACATTAATCGTAATTCCAAACGATAAGCTACTGCAAATTGTTGATAAATCAACACCAATGCTGGAAGCGTTCCGTGAAGCGGACAATGTATTACGTCAAGGTGTACAAGGTATTTCAGACTTGATCGCAACACCTGGTTTAATTAACCTGGACTTTGCCGATGTAAAAACAATCATGTCCGATAAAGGTTCTGCATTAATGGGTATCGGGATCGCTGCTGGTGAAAACCGTGCAGTAGAAGCCGCTAAAAAAGCAATTTCTTCTCCATTACTTGAAACATCAATCGATGGAGCAAAAGGTGTTATTATGAATATTACAGGCGGAACGAACTTAAGTTTATTCGAAGTTCAGGAAGCTGCCGATATTGTACAGCTTGCTTCGGACGAAGAAGTAAATATGATCTTCGGTTCTGTAATTAACGATAACTTAAATGATGAAATTATCGTAACGGTAATTGCAACAGGTTTCTCTGATGACTTTATTATTCAAAAGCCACAGCCTGTACGTCCATCAATCGGTGCTCGTCAACAAGCTGCAACTAGTACAACTCAGCCGCAACAGCAGCAGCCTGTACGCCAGCAAGAACAGGTGCAGCAAGAATCGCCGCGTCAAACACAACAAACAAACTATCAGCAGGACGATGCATTGGATATTCCGACATTTTTACGCAATCGTCGCAATCGCTAGTCTTATAGATTTTCATAATATGAAAAACGATTATTTACATGTACATGTGAATAATCGTTTTTTTTTAGTTTAAGAGAGGCTGTGGAAAGTAGCTTGCTATACAATGTGCTCCAAAGAAAAAGTAGAAAAACAGATTCCCCGTTACAAAAAAGGTCCCCCTCTCCACCTATGTTTCTATAACTTTCCCTCTGCCAACTTTTTGTCGATTGAATTTGAATAGCGTAACAATATGTCATACGATTCTTCCAGATTTATGCAACAGTTAGACAAAATACACTGAGGGGGTTTGATAATCTTATTTACAGGAGGACAATACATGTATGCAGAGTGGATTCTTTTAATGAATTTTTTAATGAATCTCGTACTACTAAAATTTACCGCAACCATAACATATACCATCATTCCAATTTGGAGATTACTATTAGGAGCCTTTTGTAGTGCGCTGATCGCTGTGTTATTTATGGGAAACATATTCATGTTGCTTGTAAGTTTCATCGTACTATTGGGCATAGCCTTTTCATTTAAATGGAAAATATTTTACGAGCAAGGGAAGTGGATTGTTGTCGCTACTTTGCTCGCAGGTGGATTAATAACAGCATTACAACCATTTTTGCTTGCATCTCCGTTTTTCGTTTATATTTTTTTATGTTTCGGCATAGTATGTATTAGTTTGACAGTGATGAAACAAGGCTGGTTTCAAAAACTGCAGAATGTTGCACAAAGTCGGTATGTCACGACAAGCAAAGTGGAACTGTTCGAACAACAAATGGGGCTTGTAACATATATTGATACCGGAAATGAATGCACGGAACCTTTAAGTCAGGCGCCGGTCCATTTTATTTCATTTAAAGCAGTTCAATCGATGTTACCGGATGAATTTAGTGAATGCCTGCTCAAATGGGATGAACAGGAGCCTTACTCACTGACAATGTTTTCAAAGGAAATACAGAAAAGAATACGTATTGTTCCTATTACAACGGTTCAAAAAGGCACATTACTCGTACCGGCCTTTCGTGCCACAATTGTCATTCAGAACAAGACGTATCCAAATCACTATGTTGTATTTACGAAAAATGATGCGCGCTTTCCGCAAAATGCACAAATGATTGCACATGTGTTTGTCCTAACGAATTCATAAGGGAGGATCGATATTGCTTAAAAAAATTCAATCGATAATTTTAAACATACTAAGCTACTTTAGAAGAAAAAAAGGGACATACTATATAGGGGGACATGATTCATTGCCTATTCCATTAACTAGAGAAGAAGAAGTTGTCGTAGTCGAAGCATTTATGAATGGTGACTTGCATGCCAGAGATATGTTAATTGAGAGAAATTTACGTTTAGTTGTTTATATTGCAAGACGTTTTGATAATACGAGCACGCCGATTGAGGATTTAATCAGCATCGGTTCCATTGGCCTTATTAAAGCGATTGAAACATTTAATTTGGATAAAAATATTAAATTAGCGACGTATGCATCCCGCTGCATCGAAAATGAAATCTTGATGCATTTACGAAAGACGAGCCGCATGAAGGGCGAAGTATCCTTTGATGAACCGTTAAATGCGGATGCAGACGGAAATGAGCTATTGCTTTCAGACATATTAGGAACAGAAGAACATATCATAACACTTGATGTAGAACGTAAAATTGAGCGTCAGCATATGTTTAATGCCATTAATCAGCTGACACCTCGTGAAAAATATATTATGGAATGCCGTTTTGGCCTAAACGGAAAAGAAGAAATGACGCAAAAAGAAGTAGCGGATCATTTAGGTATTTCACAATCTTATATTTCAAGGTTGGAGAAAAAAATTATTATGGATTTACGTGAATTCCTGAACGAACCAATTGCATAAGATGGTTAAATTTGGCGCGCATAGCGACGACCAATTCGGACAAAATGATTGAAAAGACAAAAGACAATCTAGTTCGGAAGGTGAAGTTGGATGCGTACAAAAGTGGAATTATGTGGTGTGGATACATCTACATTACCAGTACTGAAGCCAGATGAAATGAAAGATTTATTTATACGATTACAGCAAGGAGAATGGATTGTTCGTGAGCAGCTAGTTTTCTGTAATTTACGGTTAGTGCTCAGTATTGTCGGCCGTTATGCCTATCGTGGCGAACAGGCAGATGATTTATTCCAAGTAGGATGTATTGGTTTATTAAAAGCGATTGATAATTTTGATTTGAAGCATAATGTTCGATTTTCAACATATGCTGTACCGATGATAATGGGAGAAATCCGCAGACATCTGCGCGATCATCATGCACTGCGTGTATCTCGTTCATTGCGCGATATTGCATATAAAGCGATGAAAGCAAAAGAACAGTTTATTGCGGAACATTTAACAGAACCCACTATCGAACAGTTGGCACAGGCAATCGAGATGAAAAAAGAAGATGTTTTATTTGCTCTTGATGCAATTCAAGACCCGATGTCACTGCAGGAACCGATCTATTCCGATGGTGGCGATGCAATCTTCATGATTGACCAAATTAAAGATAAAGTTACAGAAGAGCATTGGGTCGGTTCGATTTCATTGCAAGAGAGTATGAAAAAGCTGAATAGCAGACAAAAAATGATTATAGAAAAGCGATTTTTCCTAGGAGAAACTCAAACGGAAATCGCACAATCTTTAGGTATTTCACAAGCGCAAATATCGAGATTGGAAAAGAGTGCGGTAGAATTGATGAAGCGGGATTTCCGTTAAATAGATAGAAATTCTGAGGGACTGTCCAACACGTAGGGCTGTCCCTTTCATCATAGTTACACAATGTTTGAATACTTATATTGGGGTAAAAATAAATTAATGATACAGAGAGGATGGAGGAATGCGATTTTCATCCGTTCAGGAGAAGGAAATCATTGAGGCATCCAGCGGGAAATTTATCGGTTATATTGTAGATGCGGAAGTGGACGAAAAAGAAGGCGCCATTATTGCATTTATAATTTCCCCGCCAAAAAAGTTTTACCATTTATTTCAAGGGGAAGAGTTAGTTAAGAAAATCCTTTTCAGTAATATACTCACAGTCGGTAAAGATGTCATTTTAGTGAAATCACCGGATGAATAGTTCACGCTATTCATTGAAAATTAAACTATCAATTGATACAATAAGAGAAACTATTGTTGTAAAGTTGGGAAAAAAGTGACGAAAATCATAGAAAACTTAAAACAGATTGAACATCAAATAGAAATTGCAAAACAACGTGTCAATGCCAAACAGGCAGTTCAGATTATTGCTGTGACGAAAGAAGTAGATGTCAATCGGACAGAAGAGGCAATCGAAGCAGGTCTTGTCCATATGGGAGAAAATCGTCCTGAAGGCTTATTAAATAAGCTGGATTCGATTAAATCAGATGTTTCATGGCATTATATTGGTTCATTACAGACGAGAAAAGTAAAGCAGGTAATTGATCAAATTGACTATTTACATTCTCTTGATCGATTAAGCCTGGCAGAAGAGATTGAAAAAAGAGCAACAAAACGAGTGAAATGTTTCTTGCAAGTCAATGTTTCCGGTGAAGAATCGAAACATGGCTTAACGAAAGAACAAGCGCTGGATTTCGTAAAGCAGCTTGAGCAATTTTCAAAAATTGAAGTAGTAGGTTTAATGACAATGGCTCCTTTTACTGAAGATGAAACGATGATTAGACAAGTGTTTAAACAGTTAAAACAATTGCAACAAGAAGTGTCACAATTGAACATTCCAAATGTACCTTGTACTGAATTATCGATGGGCATGTCAAATGACTACGAAATTGCAGTTGAAGAAGGGGCAACATTTGTTAGAATTGGAACAGCTCTTGTTGGCTAAGGAGGATTAATATGAGCATTAAAAATATTTTTGACAAGTTCTTTTATTTAGAAGAAATAGAAGAAGATTATGCTCCTGCCAAGAATCAAACAGTGCAAAAACAAGCACCAAAAGCAGTTCAAAATGAACCACAGCAATTTTATCAGGATTATGGCCAAAAGCAGCAACCACAACTCATTCAAAACCGAATGAAGAAGGAGCGTAAAATGCAACAGCAACCACCACGCAATGAAGTCGTGATGCAAAATCATAACAATGTTGTGAGCCTTCAAGCTGCGTCTTCATCGAAGAATTCAAAGTTAGTATTATTAGAACCACGTGTATATGCAGAGGCGCAGGACATAGCGGAACATTTAAAAAATAAACGTGCTACCGTTGTCAATTTACAGCGCATCGACCGAGATCAAGGGAAGCGAATAATCGATTTTCTTAGTGGAACAGTGTATGCTTTAGGTGGAGATATTCAACGTATTGGAAATGATATTTTCCTATGTACACCGGAAAATGTTGAAGTAACTGGAGAAATTTCTAATTTAACGTTCGAGTAATTAAATTTTGTGAGGTAAAAACATGATCATATTTTCGATTGTATCAACAGCATTTCTTGTTTACCGTTTTATGCTGATTGGATACATATTAATGTCTTGGGTTCCGGCACTGCAAGAATCGGCTGTTGGTCGTTTCCTTGAAACAGTATGTGAACCGTATTTAGGATTCTTCCGCAAATTTATTCCACCGATTGGCATGATTGATATTTCACCAATTGTCGGTTTATTCGCGTTAGTATTTATTGAGCGAGGCGTCTATAGCGTCCTAGCATTTTTCCTATAATCTAATTGAACTCCTGCCATTGTAGGAGTTTTCTTTATTTCCGGCTGTTTTCGGTGTTATCGGATTGTAGCTGGCCAGCCTTCAATCGGGAAAGGTTCCGGAATGAGCCGAACACCTATACATAAAATAGAAGTTTAATTTAATTGAAAAGTGGAAAAATTAGTAACACAGTTTAAAAGAAAGTAGGAATTATGATGGAGCATTTAATCCAGCATTTTCGTAAAGATGAACAACCTTTCATTGAGCAAGTTATTGGATGGCAGCGTGAAGTAGAAGATCGCTATGCTCCAAAATTGACGGATTTTTTAGATCCGAGACAGCGTTTTATCGTAGAGTCCATTATTCAGCAATCCGAAGATCTCCGTGTTTTCGCGGAAGGGGTATTTGAAGAAGCGGAGCGTAAACGTATGCTGATTGCTCCTTCCTATTACGAGCCGGCTGAAACCGATTTTCAAATTGCTGTATACTCACTGAATTACCCGACAAAATTTGTCCAGCTGCGCCATCCTGATGTTTTAGGTGCCTTATTATCGATCGGGCTTGACCGCAGTAAGTTTGGCGATATCCGGCTTGCCGATAATACGGTCCAATTTGCTCTTGCTTCGGAAATCGCGGATTATGTGCGTTTGCATTTAACAGGTATCGGCAAGGTGAAAGTAAGCGCTGAGGAAATAGATGCCACAACACCTTATATTCAAAACGAGGAGCAATGGGTCGAAAGCTCGCACACGGTTTCTTCCATGCGTCTTGATGTAGTTTTGGCGACAATCGTTAATATTTCCCGTCAAAAATCGCAAAGCCTGATCAATGCCGGAAAAGTAAAGGTTAACTGGACTGTCAGAGAAGCTGTTGCCTTTGAATTGCAGGAAGGGGACATTATTTCTGCACGGGGATATGGACGGTTAAAAGTCATCATGACAGAAGGACGGACAAAAAAAGATAAGATTCGATTACAAGTAGGTCGTTTAGAGCAAAAAGTATAATTTTCAACTGTTTTTTAGGAAAACATGATGTTATTCCGAAAAGAAACGTTTATAATACTTGTAAGAATGCACGTAAAAAAGGAGAGTAGAACGATATGCCATTATCACCTCTTGATATACATAATAAGGAGTTTACACGTGGTTTCCGTGGTTATGCAGAAGACGAAGTAAATGAATTTTTAGATCAGATTATTAAAGATTATGAGATTGTTTTACGCGAGAAAAAAGAGCTCGAGGAAAAGATTAAAATGATGTCGGAACAAATGAATCATTACAATTCATTGGAAGACACATTACAAAAATCAATTGTTGTTGCTCAAGAGGCAGCTGGCGAAGTTCGTCGCAATTCCGAAAAAGAAGCAAAGCTCATCGTTAAAGAAGCTGAAAAAAATGCGGATCGTATTGTCAATGACGCATTGGCAAAAGCGAGAAAAGTGACGATTGAGATTGACGAATTGAAAAAACAGTCGAAAGTATTCCGCAACAGATTCAAAATGTTAGTGGAAGCACAGCTTGATTTACTGAATACTGGCGATTGGGATCAATTACTGGAATATGACGTAGATTTAACGGAAATCCAGGAAAACAATCGTAAAGAAATCAAAGAAGAGAACCAAAATGACGAAAATGCCGTGTATTAATCAACGGTACTTGACATTTTATACAGCCTTTTCATATACTGAAAAATAATGAATAGGATGCAATTGCATCAGGCTTTGACGGAGACAGTAAATTTAACATTGTGGTTTAGCGATTCGAGGACGGTGAGAGCTCGAACGAAGCAAGTTAAATCGAAAATCACTCCTGAGCTAAATAACTGAAATTCGAGTAAGTTATTTCGTAGCACACGACGTTACAGTGTCTAATGAGGCTAATTGTATTTAGCGAATTTAGGGTGGTACCACGAGACTAATGCTCCTCGTCCCTTTTTTACAGGGATGGAGGGGCTTTTTTGTTGTATAAAAAGCTACCAAATCCTTAAGAGCATTAAAAACATGATTATTTTAGAAGCTGCATTATTTGTTGAAGCTGTTGATTAGAAACGGGGGGATGGAACGAATGCCAAAATCGTCACTTCCTGTGACAATGCTTTCGTGACAACATCGTGTTGGCCCCATCCCCGGAATGGAAATCAACAATCAGCAATCGATAAGAACACTAGGAGGAATTTACAATGGTAGAGTATAAAGACACATTATTAATGCCGAAAACCGACTTCCCTATGCGCGGCGATTTGCCAACTAAAGAACCACAAGTTCAGGCACAATGGGATGAAATGGATATTAACAAATTAGTGCTGGAGCGTACGAAAGACCGTCCTCACTATTTACTGCATGATGGTCCTCCATATGCAAACGGAGACATCCATATCGGTCACGCATTGAACAAAGTTATCAAAGATATGATTAACCGACAAAAATCGATGTCAGGTTTCCATGTGCCATATATTCCGGGTTGGGATACACACGGTTTACCAATCGAGCAGGCATTAACAAATAAAGGCGTTAAACGTAAAGAAATGTCGGTTGCAGAATTCCGTGAGCTTTGCGAAAAATACGCTTATGAACAAATCGAAAACCAAAAAAGCCAATTCCGTCGTCTAGGTGTACGCGGTGACTGGGAAAAC
>Ga0182739_1005100_pt1 | contig 10535 bp, 9 predicted proteins | sample eDN5th30CBELigBY_FD_128873 | JGI IMG/M metagenome (GOLD analysis project Ga0182739, IMG submission 128873) | Enriched backyard soil microbial communities from Emeryville, California, USA - eDNA 5th pass 30_C BE-Lig BY (version 2) (version 2) | ecosystem: Environmental > Terrestrial > Soil >...
AGGGCCGGCACGTGCAGGCCCTGGTCGCCGCGGGTGAAGTCGATGGAGTTGTAGATGATCAGGCGCGCGATCTCGGCGAAGGACAGCGTGGTCAGCGCCAGGTAGGGGCCCGACAGCCGCAGCACGATGCGGCCCAGCACCAGGCCGATCAGCCCCGGCACCACCGCCGACAACGGCAGGCCCAGCCACAGCGGCACGCCCCAGTGGAAGGCCAGCAGGCCGGTGGTGTAGCCGCCCAGCATGGCGAAGGCCGCCGGCGCCAGCGAAAACTGGCCCGTGTAGCCCGCCAGCAGGTTCCAGCCGGTGGCCAGCATCGCGAAATACATGCTGACGATCAGCACGCCCAGCCAATACGGCGACGAAATGCCCAGCGGCAGCAACGCCAGCACGGCCAGGAACGCCAGCGACAGGCGCATCTCCTGGCGCAGCTTGTTGCGCAGCAGGTTGGGGTGGGTGAGCGGATCCATGTTCAGACCTCCCGCGCGCGTTCGCCGAACAGGCCCTTGGGCCGGAACAGCAGGATCAGGATCAGCAGGGCCAGCCCGAAGGTGTCGCGGTAGTCATAGGACAGGTACACCGCGCCGAAACTTTCGAGCACGCCCAGCGCCAGCGCCGCCAGGATGCTGCCGGGTATCGATCCCATGCCGCCGATCACGACGATCACATAGGACTTGATGGCCGGGAACGCGCCCACGTCCGGCGCGGGATTGATGACCGGCGCCAGCAACGCGCCGGCCAGCGCCGCGAGCACGCCCGAGGCCATGAAGATAATGCTGCTGGCGCGCGCGGTGTCGATGCCGGCGATGGAGGCGCCCAGCCGGTTCTGCGCCACCGCCTGCACCTGGCGGCCCCAGAGCGAGCGCTTGATGAACAGCGCCAGCCCGACCAGCAGCACGATGGACAGGCCCGCCGTGATCAGCTTCTGGCCGCTCATCATGAAAGGGCCGACCGCCATGCGCGTCACGTCGGACAGGGCCGGACCGCGCATGGGGTAGGGGCCCACCACCTTGTCCACCAGGTTGATCAGGAGCAGCGACAGGCCGAAGGTGACCACCACCGCGTACTCGTCCTTCATCAGCCCCCAGGAGCCGTAGCCGGCGTACAGCGGGCGCATCAGCCAGCGTTCGGTGGCCCAGCCCAGCAGCGCGCCGGCGGCCGCGGCCACGGGCAGCGCCAGCCAGGGCGGCACGCCCAGGGCCAGCGACACCAGGGTGTAGGTGTAGGCCCCGATCATGTAGAACTCGCCGTGCGCGAAATTCACGACCTTCAGGATGCCGAAGATCATGGTCAGGCCGACCGCCATCAGCGCGTAGAACAGGCCGATGATCAGGCCGTTGACGAACAGGTCCAGTGCCAGCACTCGATGCTCCCTGACGCCGGGGCCGGGCCCCGGCGTTCATTGCGGTTCAAGAATGGAGGCGGTCCGGCCTTGTGGGGCAGCAGGCCGGAGACGCGGCGTGGGGGCCCCTTTTGCCGCCGGGCCGCCCCAAGGCAAAAGACGCCCCCTCGGGGGGCAGCAAGCAAGCGCAGCTTGCGCGGCGTGGGGGCTCCATCACTTTGGTTTGATGACCTTATCGATCTGGAGCGGTTGGCCTGAAGCCTGGATCAGCGTGGTCTTGCTCAGGGGCTGGTCCACTTCGGTCAACTGGTAGGTGACGTAGGGAATGTCGACCCACTGCTGGTAGGTGTAGCCCGGCTGCTGCGAGAAGCTGAATTTGCCGCGCACGCCCTCGAACTGCATGCCTTGCAGGGTCTTGATGATGGCGGCGCTGTCGGTCGACTTGGCTTCCTCGATGGCGCGGGCGATCAGCAGCACCGAGTCGGCGGCCTGGAAGATCAGGCGGTTCGGTTCGGTGTTGGCCTGCTTCTGGTAGGCGGCGCCCACGTCCAGGCCCAGCTGGGGCATGGGCATCTGCGGGTGGTACAGGCCGAAGGCCAGCATGTACTTGCCGGCTTCCTTCACGTTCTTCCAGAAGTCGGGATAGTCGGCGATGCCGGCGCCGTCGTAGAACCAGGTCTTGGCGCTGGGCGCCACGCCCTGTTCGTACAGCTGGTTCATGAGGATGTACGCGGCCGGCGGCAGCATGATGTTGACCACCAGCTCGGGCGGGTTGGCGCGCAGCGGCAGCACCGCGGGCGTGAAGTCCTTGCCGGCGCGGTCCAGCGCCACGTACTTGTACTGGGTCTGCGGCGAGGTCTTCTTGAGGAAGTCGCCCAGCAGCTTGGCCTGGCCGATGCCGTAGTCGGTGTTCTCGGCGAAGGCCACCACGCTCTTGACCTTCAGCGCGGCGATGGTGTCGGCCATGGCGCTGGAGACGCGGGTGTTGTAGTTGGCCGGGTTGAAGACTTCCGGGTAGCCCTTGATGCGCACGTCGTCGGACCAGCAGTTGGTGTTGACGTACGGCACCTTGTAGCGGTGCGCCACCTCGATCTCGGCCAGGCACACCGAGCTCTGGTGGCCGCCCGTCACGGCGACGACCTTGTCGCGCGAGATGAGTTTCTCGGCCGCGGCGCGGCCCTTTTCCGGAATGCCCTGGTCGTCTTCGTAGACGATCTTCAGCGGGCGGCCCAGCACGCCGCCCTTGTCGTTGATCATCTTGGTGATGATCTCCACGCCATCCTTCACCTGGGTGCCTTGCACCACGGAGCCGGGCGGCGATTGCGCGATGCTGACGCCGATGACGATGGGATCGGCCGCCTGGGCGGAGGAGGCGAGAACGACCGCGGATACGGCTGCGGCAAAGCGAAGCAGTTTCATCGTTGTTTCCTTTTGGAAAGGAGCTGCGGCGATGCCGTCGTCCGCGAGGCGAACGGAGTCGGCGGTCGGGGAACGTCGTTTGTTTTTTAATCCTGTAGTACCGGTCTTACCAGTTAGTGTTTACCAGCATGGGAGGCGATGCCGCCGCCCGGGCCTCAGGGAGCGAGCAGCGCTTCCACCCGCGCCGCCGCGTTCAGCACGCGCCAGTCGGCGCCGCGCGCGCCGGCGATCTGCAGGCCTATCGGCAGGCCGTTGCGGCCGGCGCCGCAAGGCAGCGTCAGGGCGGGCATGCCGGTCAGGTTGAAGGGCATGGTCAGCCCGGTGACGGCCGTGTGCAGCGGCACTTCCTGGCCGCCGATGACGACCGCGCCGGCGCCCGAGCGCGGCGGCTCGATGCGCAGCGTGGGCGTGACCAGCACGTCCACCGCCTGCATCGCCTGGTCGAACAGGCGCGCCAGCGCGGCGCGGCCGCGCTGCGCCCGCGTGTACCAGGTGGCCGGGAGGAACTGCCCGACCTCCAGCCGCACCCGCACGTCGGCGCCCAGGGTCTCGGGTTGGTCGATGAGCCGGCGCCAGTGGATGTCGGTGGCTTCGCTGCACAGGGTCGTGAACTGCAGCGCGGCGCTGTGCTCGACGCCGGGCAGGTCCAGCGGGACCAGCACGGCCCCGTCCGCCTGCATCAAGGCCAGCGCGCGATCGACCGCCTGCGCCACGTCGTCGGCCAGCGGCGCGTAGAAGTAATTGCGCGGCACGCCCACGCGCAGCCCGCGCAAGGCGCCCACGCTGACGGTGCGTTCGGCCTGGCCGGCCATGATGGAAAAGGCCAGCGCGGCGTCCGCCACGCTGGCGGCGATCGGGCCGAGGTGGTCCAGGCTGGCGCCCAGCGCCTGCGCGCCGTCGCGCGGCACGGCGTCGAAGGTGGGCTTGAAGCCCACCACGCCGCAGCAGGAGGCGGGGATGCGGATGGAGCCGGCCGTGTCGGTGCCGACGGCCACGCGGACGATGCCGGCGGCCACGGCGGCGGCCGAGCCGCCGCTGGAGCCGCCCGCGGTGTAGCCCGCCGCGCGAGGATTGCCTACCCATCCGTAGTGCGGGTTTTCGCTGGTAATGCCGTAGGCGAGTTCGTGCAGGTTGGTGGTGCCGACCACCAGGGCGCCGGCCTCGCGCAGGCGCGCCACCGCCAGCGCGTCGCGCAGGGCGGGCGGCGGTTTCAGGCCGCCGCTGCCGTTGGTCTGGGGGAAACCGGCCACCTGCATCAAGTCCTTGACGGCGATGGGCACGCCCATCAGCGGCATGGCCGCGCCTTCGCGCAGCTTGCGGGCCGCGGCGGCGGCGGCGCCGTCCAGCGCCGGCGTGTCGGACAGGGTGATGAAGGCGTTCAGGTCGGCCTGCTGGCGCGCGGAGGCCAGCGCGGCCTTGGCGGCGTCGGCCGCGTGCTCGGGCGCGTCGCGGCATTCGCGCGCGATGGCGGCGATGCCGGGCACGTGGCGCGAAACCGCGATGCCCCGGCCGGCCTGGGCCGCGGGCAGCGGGTGGGCGGACGCGGAGGGAGGCGGGGGCGGCGCCAGGTAGCCCAGCTCCGCTTCCGGCGCCAGCGCGTCCAGGGTTTCGAGCTCGGGCAGGTTGACGCGCAGCCGGTCCAGCCAGGCCTGGCGCCGTTCGCCGTAGGGGTAGCCGGCGAGCCGGGCCTGGGCGTCGACGGCGCGGGCGAATCTATCGTGGAGGTCGGTCATGGGCGGCGTTTCGCTGTAGAGGGGGGGGCGGGGCCCCGGCGGCGCGCCGGGGGCGTTGTCCGGCCCGGTTTTATCCTTACCGGTCAGACCAGTTGGGTGTCATAATGCCCAGGCAGGATTTGGCTGTCAACGACCCCCGGGGGCGCGCCCAGCGCGCCCGCGCGCCGAGGAATTCCACGATGAATACCGTCGAACACATCGCCCAGCAATTGCAGGCCCGCATCCGTTCGAGCGAATGGGCGGCGGCGGGCAAGCTGCCGGGGCAGCGCCAGCTGGCCGAGTCCCTGGGCGTCAGCCGCGCGTCGCTGCGCGAGGCCATCACCATGCTGGAAGGCCTGGGCATGCTGCGCAGCGAAGCCGGCCGCGGGGTGTTCATCGCCAGGCCCGGCGAGAAAGGGCTGGGCAGCGCCTACGGCCGCTGGCGCTTCCAGGGGCGCTACGCCTTGCGCGACGTGTACCTGGTGCGCAACCAGCTCGAAGAACTGGCGGCGGGGCTGGCCGCCAGCGTCGTCACGCAGGCGGGCTTGAGCCGTCTGCACGCCACCATCACGCAGATGGAGCAGGCGGCCGACGCCGGCGACCTGGTCACCATGTCCGAAGGCGACCATGCCTTCCACGCCTGCCTGTTCGAAATCGCCGGCAGCCCCATGCTGCTGGACCTGGCCGAGAGCATCGGCGACGTGGTCGACGGCAGCCGCCAGGTGGCGTTCGCCGATCCCGCCCGCGTGCGCGAACCGATACGCGAGCACGCCGAGATCATCGAGGCGCTGGCCACCGGTTCGCCCGAGGCCGCGCGCCGCGCGATGCGCGCGCACATCTGCAACGTGGCCGACCGGGCGGGGCTGTCGCTGACCATTCCCGGCGCCTAGCGCCTGTTCCCGCCAGCAGGAGCCTCGCGCGGCCCCGGCCTTCAGCGCTGGCCGTCGTGCACGGCCACCGCTTCCTTGGTCAGCCCGCCCAGCCGCGAGTGCACCCGGCCGCCCGTGCCCATCACCAGGGCGAACAGGATTTCGTTGGCGCGCGGCGCGTCCTGGATGCCGATCTCGATGCTGTTGAAGTGGCTGCGTACGTAAGAGGCATGGATATAGTGCACCGGCACCATCATGCGGTAGCCGGCCACCGCCACGGCCTTCACGGCCGGGACCATGGCCTTGGGCTCGCCCAGCACGCTGCGCATGGCCCAGCCGCCCGCTTCGTGCCAGACCGCGCCGTGTTCCATTTCGCCATCCAGTCCCACGATGGCGGCCTTGCTGTAGACCTCGACGTTCTCCTTGCCGCCCAGGGTCTCGACCAGCTCGGTCGCCAGCAGGGTGCCCAGGCCGCGCAGTTCGGCCATGAAGGGCATGAGGTCCGGCTCGTAGCGGCCCGCGTAGGGATTGCGGATGACGGCGCAGGCGGCGGCCAGCTTGAGCGGGCGGGCCGGCGGCGGGCCGTTTTCATGGAAGGTGGTTTCGACGATGAGGCAGCGCTTGCGGATATCGATCAGCGACATAAGGCGGATTCCTGGAAGAAAGAGGGAAAGAGGGGGATCATTGCGGCGCGATGCCGGCTTCCTTGACGATGGCGGCCCACTTGTCGATTTCGGTCCGGACGAAACCGCCGAACTCGGCCGGGGTCTGCGTCTTGACGCTCAGGCCCTGGCGGGCATAGGTCTGCTTGAGTTCGTCGTCGGCCAGGGCCCGGTTCAGCGATGTCGACAGGCGGTCGAGCACGGGGGCCGGCAGGCCCGCCGGGCCCATCAGGCCGAACCACACCGTCAGGTCGAAGCCGGGCGCGCCGCTCTCGTTGAGCGTGGGGATGTCCGGGGCCAGCGCGAAGCGCTCGGGCGTGCTGACGCCGTAGGTCTTGACCTTGCCCGCGCGCGCCTGCTGCAGGCCGTTGGCCAGGTCGGTGAAGGTGAGGTCCACCGTGCCGCCGATCACGTCGGTCAAAGCCTGGGGGCCGCCGCGATACGGCACCGGCGTGACGTTGATCTTGCCCATCGCCGCCAGCTTGGCGCCGAACACCTGGGCGCTGCCCGATCCGTACGCGTAGGTCAGCTTGCCGGGATTCGCGGCGCCATAGGCGTACAGATCCGACACCTTGGTGCCGGGCATGCGAGGCGACCCCACCAGCAGGTAGGGGGTCTCGGCCACGGCGCCGATGGGCGCGAGATCGGTGGCGGGGTCGTAGGGCAGATCCTTGAACAGGCTCACGCCGCTGGCGGCGGTGGACACGCCCACGACCACCAGCGTGTAGCCGTCGGGCTTGGACTTGGCCACGTCGTGGGTGCCGATGATGCCGTTGGCGCCCGGCTTGTTTTCCACCACCACGGGCTGACCCAGGTCCGCGCTCATGGCCTTGCCCAGGCTGCGCGCCACTACGTCGGTGATGCTGCCCGGCGGGAAGGGCACGACCATGCGGATGGGGTGGTCGGGATAAGGCGCGGCTCGGGCGCCGGCGGCGGCCAGCAGGGCGGCGCCCAGGCCGAGCGCCAGTCTGAGCGTGGCGGCGGGTCGGTTCATGTCTGTCTCCTGTTTGGTGTCGTTATGGGGCGCGCGCGCGGGCCGCTTCAGTCCGGCGCGGGCGCGCTCAGGTTTTCCAGGTAGCGGTGGATCTCGGTGTTGTCGGCGCCGGCGGGCAGCGCCTCGCGGGCGCGCTGCCACAGCGCCGTGCACAGCGACAGTTGCGAAGCCGGCACGCCGGCCAGCGCCTGCAGCGCATCGGCGGTGCGCAGGTCCTTGGCCATCAGCGCCAGCGCGAAGCCGCCGTTGTAGGTGCCGGGCACGATGAACTGGCGCAGCTTGGTCTCGGTCGCGACGTTGCGGCCGCTGGAGGCGTTGAGCACGTCGGTGAAGACGTCCAGGTCCAGGTCCATGCGCCGGGCGATCAGCAGCGCTTCGCTGGCCGCCAGCAGGCCGGCCGCGTAGACATAGTTGTTCAGCGCCTTCATGGCGTGCGCCGAACCCGCGGCGCCGGTATGGATGAGCGAGGCGCCCATGCGAGAGAGCACCGGGCGCACGCGCTCCAGCTCGTCGGCGCCGGCGCCGACCATGATGGCCAGCGTTCCGGCGGCGGCCTTGGCCACCGCGCCCGACACCGGCGCGTCGATCAGCGTCACCCCGGCCTGGCGCAGCCGGGGCGCCAGCCGCCGCGTTTCGGCGGGGTTGGACGAACCCATGTCCAGCAGCACGGAGCCCGCGCGCATGATGCCGGCCAGCCCGTGTTCGCCCTCGATCACGGCGTTGGTGATGGCGCTGTCGGGCAGCATGGTGATGACGATGTCGCGATCGGCCATCGCGGCCAGGCCGGCCGCCGGCCGGAGATTGCGGTTCCAGGCCGGGTGCCCGGCCAGGCGCTCCAGGCGCGCGGGGTCGCGGTCGTAGGCCAGGATGTCGTAGCGCTCCTCGCCGCCGGCAAGGTTTTCCACCATCGGCAGGCCCATCATGCCCAGGCCGACGAATCCTATGTTCAGAGTCATGCATTCCCTTTATCGAATCTCCCTGGAAATCGCGCCAGGGGCCGTCTGGAATGCTAATGAATGCCTGGATGTCGCAGTTATGCTAAGTTGGCCAGGGGATATAACAAACGATTATCGGATCAGCCATGCGTTTCAAGCTCAGGCAGATGGAAGTGTTCCGGGCGGTGATGCTGACCGGTTCCATGAACGGCGCGGCCCGGCTGCTGTTCGTGTCGCAGCCGGCCATCAGCCGCCTCATCGCCCACACCGAGCAGAGCCTGGGCCTGCAGCTGTTCGAGCGCGACAAGGGCAAGCTCACGCCCACCCCGGAGGCGCAGCGCCTGTTCCAGGAAGTGGGGCCGCTGTTCGAGGAAGCCTTGCGCATCGACGAACTGGCCCGCGACCTGGCCGAGCGGCCGGCGGGCGCATTGACCCTCTGTTCCAGCCCCAGCCTGGCGCTGAGTTTCGTGCCGCCCGTCATCGCGCAGTACCTGGAGCTGTACCCCAACGTCAGGCTCAAGTACCACACCACGCTGCTGGCCGACATGGCGCACGAACTGCTGGGGCGCAAGGCGGAACTGGCCGTGTCGGTGCTGCCGATAGACCATCCCAACCTGGTGGTGGAGCCGCTGGCCACGGGCGAGATGGTCTGCATCCTGCCGCAAGGGCATCCCCTGGCATCGCGGCCGGCGGTGAGCCTGGCCGAACTGGCCCGGCACCGGCTGATTCTCTACAGCCGCAATATCCCGTTCGGGCAGCTCGTGGCGGCGGCCTTCCAGCGCGCGAACGTCAGCTGGAATTCGGCGGTGGACATCGTGCGCGCGGAGCTGGCCTGCGCGCTGGTGCGGGTGGGGGCGGGCGTGGCCATCGTCGACCAGTTCTCGGTCGGCGAGCAGGGCTGGCCCGGCGTGGTGACGCGGCCCTTGCAGGAGTCGATCCCGCTTTCGCTGAGCCTGGTGCGGTCGCGCTTCGAGCGCCCGAGCCGGCAGGTGCAGCGCTTCGTGCGCCTGATCAAGGAACATGCGCGCGCGTCGGTCCCGGCGCGCCCATAACGCGCGCCTGGCGCGCGCGGCGCCGGCAGGGAACGGACAGCCGCCGCAGTTTTCGGCCACGCCGGTTCGACCTCGATCAAGCTTTTCCCGAATAAGCGCAGTCTTCGGATAGCGGCCGCCGGATCCGGCTACCGCGGCCTCGGCGCGCGGCGCCAGTATTCGCCTCACTCAGTCATGCGAGAGAGGTGATGCGATGAAGGGTCTGGAGAACAAAGTAGCCATCGTGACCGGCGGCGCCACGCTGATCGGCGCGGGCGTGGTCCGGGCGCTGCGCGGCAAGGGCGTGCGCGTGGCGCTGTTCGATATCGATGCCGCCGGCGGCGAGCGCGTGGCCGCGGAGGATCCGGCCGGCGCCCGATTCTGGCCGGTGGACATCGCGGACGACGCGCAGCTGGCCAGCGGCGTGGCCGACGCGGCGGCGCACTTCGGCCGCATCGATTTCCTGGTCAACCTGGCCGCCACCTATCTGGACGACGGCGCCGCTTCGGGCCGCGCCGATTGGCTGCGAGCCCTGGACGTCAACGTGGTCAGCGCCGTGATGGCGGCGCGCGCCGTCCATCCTCACCTGGCCGCCGCCGGCGGCGGGGCCATCGTCAACTTCACCAGCATCTCGTCGCGCGTCGCGCAGACGGGGCGCTGGCTCTATCCGGTTTCCAAGGCGGCCCTGCTGCAGGTCACGCGCAGCCTGGCGATGGACTATGCGGGCGACGGCATACGCGTCAATTCGGTGTCGCCGGGCTGGACCTGGTCGCGCGTCATGGACGAGCTGACGCAGGGCGACCGCGCCAAGACCGACCGGGTGGCCGCCGACTACCACCTGCTGGGCCGCGCAGGGGACCCGGCCGAGGTGGCCGAGGTGGCCGCCTTCCTGCTGTCGGACCACGCCAGCTTCGTCACCGGCGCCGACTACGCGGTCGACGGCGGCTATTCCGCCATGGGCCCCGAACAGGCCCGGCCGGCGATTCCGCGCCTGGCCGCCTAGGGCGCGCAGCCCCGGGAACCCTCAACACTGCAAGGAGAAGAATCATGCGTCGAATCGCGATCGTGGGAGGAGGGCAGGCGGGCCTGCCCTTGGCGCTGGGATTGCTGGACAAGGGCTATGCGGTGACGGTGGTCACCAACCGCGAGCCCGAAGCCATCCGCAACGGCAAGGTGATGTCCAGTCAGTGCATGTTCGATGCGTCGCTGCAGATCGAACGCGACCTGGGCCTGAACCAATGGGAGGCCGGCTGTCCCACCGTCGACGGCATCGGCCTGGCGATACCGCATCCGGAGCGGCCCGGCCACAAGCTGATCGACTGGGCCGCGCGGCTGGACCGGCCGGCGCAGGCGGTGGACCAGCGCATCAAGATGCCGGCCTGGATGGAACTGTTCGAGGCCCGGGGCGGCCGGCTGCTGATCCAGGACGGCGGCGTGGGCGAACTGGAGCTGCTGGCCGCCTCGCACGACCTGGTGCTGCTGGCCGCGGGCAAGGGCGAGGTCGTCAAGCTGTTCGAGCGCGATGCGCTGCGGTCCCGCTTCGACCGGCCGCAGCGGGCGCTGGCGCTCACCTA
>Ga0182739_1005101_pt1 | contig 10533 bp, 8 predicted proteins | sample eDN5th30CBELigBY_FD_128873 | JGI IMG/M metagenome (GOLD analysis project Ga0182739, IMG submission 128873) | Enriched backyard soil microbial communities from Emeryville, California, USA - eDNA 5th pass 30_C BE-Lig BY (version 2) (version 2) | ecosystem: Environmental > Terrestrial > Soil >...
CAGACCTCATCGACGCGGCGGACGAATGGACGGTCTCGCTGCGCGAACTCAAGGCCTTGCTGGGTGCGGTGCCGACGCAGCTGGCCGTACTGGGGAACGATTTTCCGTTGCTGCCGGTCGTGCCGGCCACGCTGCAGGCTTGGCTTGATCATGCCCGAGCACACAACCCCGATGTCGCAGCGGCACGTATGGCCGTCAGCGTGGCGGATGCGGAAGTCGACGTGGCAGCCAGTCGCTATATGCCCACCACGGATCTGGTCGCTGCCTATGGTCGAGCGAAGAGCGAGGACCTGTCTACGCTGAGTCAAAGGACCAACACCTTTTCCATCGGCATCCAGATCAGCATTCCTTTATTCGCCGGCGGCTACAACAAGGCCAATGTGGCGCGAGCCCGATCGGATCGGATAAGACTGGAGCAAGAGCTGCGCGCCACACTGGAACGAACACTGGCCGAGGTGACGCGTCAATACGCCAATGTGCGCGCCGGCGCGGATCTGGTCAGAGCCCTGCAAGCGGCTGTGGCATCGGGCGAACTGAGCCTGAAATCCGCCCGCAAAGGATTTTTGGTCGGAATTTCGAGCAATCTCGAGGTGCTGAAGGTGCAGGACCGGCTGTATCAAACGCGTTACGACCTCGCCAAGGCGCGGCTCGAATACCTGCTGGCGCGTCTGAAGCTGGCCGCCGTTGCCGGGGAACTCGGCAGCCGCGCATTTGACGACATCAACGATACCTACCTGGACCGGGTCGTGTCGCTGACAGGACGTGGTCATCGAGGAAGTGCGCTGCTCGCACGCCTGGGCCCTCCAAACGGGAGTCACCCATGAACGCTATTCACGTCGTCTCCCCGGAGCGTCACGCCCGCAAGCGGTGGCAGCGCTATACCTCGTACGCCCATACCGCCGCGGACGCGGTGGCGCATCTGGTATTGCCCGAGTTGTCCCGGGCCTGCATGGCCATGCCCATAGGATTCATGATGGCCAAGGGCGGCATGGCGCCTGTGGCGGTCCAGGGCCTCGCACCTCGCACGAACCTGTTCGTCGCGGAAGATGGCCGCTGGCTTGCCGACTACATCCCCGCTGCTTATCGCAGCTACCCCTTTGTGCTGGGGGCGACGGAGCAGGGGACGCCTGTGTTGTGCGTCATCGAAGACAGCGGCCTGCTTTCGGACACGATCGGCGAGCGGTTTTTCGATGATAGCGGTGAGCCTGCTCCGTTCCTGAACGAGGTGCTGGATTTCATGGTGCAGGTTGCGCTCAAGCGGCGCGCAACGCAGCGAATCTGCAGCGCTTTGCAGAAACATGATCTCGTTGCCCCATGGCCCTTGGAATGCAAGACGGATGCAGGCGTGCACGTGGTCGACGGCCTGTATCGCATTGACAGAACGAAGCTCAACAAGCTCTCGGCCCACGCTTTTCAGGATGTGCGGCAGGCGGGCGCCTTGCCCCTCGTCTATTGCCATCTGCTGTCCATGCAGCACATGCACACGCTTGTCCATCTGGCCAGCACTGCGCGCGAGCAGGCGGCCGGACAAGGTCCGTTGGCACCCGGGCCTGCCGGGGATCTGGACCTGGAATTTCTCAATAACGACGGCACGCTCTGTTTCGGCGAGGCGCGCTCACTTATGCAAGGCTACGAGGTGCACCCATGAAATCATCGCGCCGTACCGAAATGGCGGAGGCGTTGCACCGCTGCCGACCTACGTTCTACTGCCTGGCAGCCTTCAGCTGTGTCATCAACGTGCTGGCACTGACGCCTTCCTTGTACATGCTCCAGGTGTACGACAGGGTCCTGGCCAGCGGCAGCGAGACGACCTTGCTGATGCTTACGTTGCTGGTGCTCGGCCTCTTCCTGCTGTCCGGACTTCTTGAATTCGCCCGTTCATCGGTGTTGATTCGCATCGGCAATCGCTTTGACATGGCGCTCAATACGCGCGTATTCAACGCCGCCTTTGAACGCAGCCTGGTCGGTGTCCGGGGCACTCCATCGCAAGCGGTGCAGGACCTGGGCAATATGCGGCAGTTCCTGTCCGGCAATGCGCTGTTTGCCTTTTTCGATGCGCCGTGGACGCCCATTTATATCGCGGTGACCTATATGGTTCATCCCTTGTTGGGCTACCTCGTCCTGGGCGGATCCATCATCCTTTTCGTGCTGGCGTACATCACGAATGCATCGACGCAGAAACCGCTGGCCGAGGCGAACCAGGCGTCCATCGCGGCGGGACTTTTTGCCAATAATCATTTGCGCAATGCCGAGGTCATTGAAGCCATGGGCATGCTGCCGGGTTTGCGTGCGCGCTGGTTTGGTCAGCACAGGCGGGTCCTCGCACTGCAAACAGTGGCATCCGACCGCAGTACACGCATCAGTTCCTTTACCCGCTTCGTGCGCATTTCGTTGCAATCGCTGAGCCTCGGCGCGGGCGCCTTGCTCGTGATCGATGGCACGATCACGGCCGGCATGATGATCGCTTGTTCGATCCTGATGGGCAAGGCGCTGGGGCCGGTCGAGGCCGTGATTGGTTCCTGGAAACAACTGCTGAGCGCACGCGGCGCGTATGGACGACTTGATGAATTGCTGAAGGCTGCGCCCCCCCGTGGCGACACCATGAGTCTGCCCGCGCCTACGGGGTACCTTCAGCTGGAGGGCGTATTCGCCGCCGCTCCGGGTGGCCAGGAGGCGATCCTGAAAGGCCTCGGCTTCAGCGTCAATGCCGGCGAGGTAGTTGGGGTGATCGGCCCTTCCGCGTCCGGCAAATCCACCCTGGCGCGTCTGCTCGTCGGGGTATGGCAAGCCAATCGCGGCCATGTGCGGCTGGATGGTGCGGATGTCTTCCGATGGAACAAGGACGAGCTGGGACGCTACTTGGGTTACCTGCCGCAGGATATTGAGCTGTTCGAGGGTACCGTTGCTGAAAACATTGCCCGCTTCGGCAAGTGTGTCGACGCCGACATCGTCCGGGCTGCACAGCTCGCGGGCGTGCACGACATGATTCTGCGCTTGCCCCAGGGTTATGACACGCGGCTGGGTGTCAACGGCGCTTCGCTTTCCGGCGGACAGAAGCAGCGCCTGGCACTGGCTCGCGCCGTTTATGGCGATCCGTCGGTGGTCGTACTGGATGAGCCGAACTCCAATCTGGATGACGTGGGCGAGGCGGCTCTGGTCCAGACAGTCAACGAGCTGAAGCGCCGTGGCGCAACAGTCGTCGTCATCACACACCGTATGAACATTCTTAACGCCGTGGACAAGTTGCTCGTCATGCGAGATGGCGCGATGACCTTGTATGGTCCGCGCGAAGAAGTGCTGAAGGGCCTGCGTCAACAGCAGCTGCAGTCTGCGGCGGCCAGCGCGCAGGCCAAAGTGCATGCCTCCCTCCATGTTGTTGCCAGTGCATAGGTCTCTATCATGAACACATACCCGATGACGGTCCCGATGGACCTCGATTCCTCCAGCCTCGACGTGGACACCAACGCTCATTCGCCGCTACGCTGGGGTCTGGCGATCTTGCTGATCGGCTTCGGCGGTTTCATCTATTGGTCCGCCTTTGCGCCGCTGGATGCCGGTATCACTGCCGACGCCACCGTGCAGGTAGCCGGCAATCGCAAGACCATCCAGCATCTGGAGGGAGGCACGGTTGAAGAGATCCTGGTTCGAGAAGGAGACCGGGTTGGTGCCGGCCAGGTATTGCTGCGCCTGAACCGCACGCGCGCTTTGGCGGAACAGGGCGTGGTCAGCTCCCAATACATCACTGCAAGGGCCATCGAGGCCCGACTGCTGGCCGAGCGCGACGGATCATCATCGATTGTCAATGATCCCCAACTGGTGGCTCGTTTCAAGGACGACCCGCGCTTTATCGAGGCGGCGCGCGCCCAGGCGCGCCTGTTTGATACGCGGCGTGAAGCCTTCCGCGGCGAGATCGCGATCCTGGTAGAGAACCAGCGCGGGGCTGAAGCGCAGCTGAACGGCCTGACTCAGGTGCACGCCAATCGACGGGCACAGGTGGGGTTCATGAATCGTGAACTTAAGGGAGTGCGTGAACTTGCCAAGGAAGGTTACCTGCCGCGCAATCGCATGCTCGAGCTGGAACGCGACGCCTCCCATCTCAGGGCTGCCTTATCGAACGACGTGGTCGAGGTCGGGCGTGCGCGCAATCAGATCGCCGAGCTGAAGCTGCGCATCCTGCAGCGGGGCCAGGAGTACCAGAAGGAGGTCCAGTCGCAACTGTCGGACGTGCAGAAGGAGGCCGCCGCGCTGGGCGACCGGCTGGCCTCGCTGGACTACACGGTGCGCGAAACCGAGATCCGGGCTCCCATCGCCGGCTATGTCCAGAACCTGAATGTACATACCGTCGGCGGCGTCATAGGCCCCGACACCGTGCTGATGGAACTCGTACCCAACGCGAACGACCTTCTGGTGCACGCGAAAGTGCCCGTGCAGGCCATCGACAAAATGGTGCCCGGCCTGGCTGTGGACATCACCTTTCCCGCCTTCAATCACGCAAAGACGCCCAACATCCCGGGGAAGGTACTGACGGTGTCGGCTGACCGCCTGAATGATCCGGAGACCAAAATGCCGTACTACCTGGCGCAGGTCGAGATCACGCCGGAAGGCGTGCCGATGCTCGGACCCAATGTCATCCGCCCGGGCATGCCGGCCTCCGTGCTGATTCGGACTGGCGAGCGCACGATGCTCAGCTATCTGCTCAAGCCTTTCCTCGAGCGGCTCGACAAGTCGTTCAAGGAACAGTAGCATGCGCACCGCTCTGGCTGCTGCGGGGATGGTTTGCCAGTTGGCATGGTCGACGGCGGCCGTCGCGGCCCCCGCCTCGAATGCGCCGCCCGCCACGGGGTCATCCACGTTGACGCTGTCGCAAGCCTGGCGTGTCGCCATGCAGCACGACCCGACTTACCATGCAGCCATCAGCGAGCGCGAGGCGGGCCAGGCCAATCGGGCGATAGGCCGTGCGGGCCTGTTGCCCCAGGTCAGCGCCTCATTGGGGCGCAACAAGATCCGGGGCACGCTCGAGGCCCCCGGCGCCTGCGGTCCCTCGTGTACCGACCTGGACTACATGAGCCGGACCAATGAAATCCGGGCTACGCAGACTGTCTTCAATTGGAGCCGGATCGCGGAGTACCGGCAGGGCCACGCAAGGGCGGACTACAGCCTGGCGGTCTTCGAGACCAAGGCCAAGGACACCTCCGTCCGCTTGGTCAACCGCTATTTCCAGGCGTTGCTGTCCTACGAAAACGTGGTGCTGGCCAAAGGCAAGCTGCGGGCCAGCGAGAAACAGGTCGCGGCCGCACAACGGCGCCTTGAGGGCGGCGAAGGCACCTTGCCCGATGTGCGCGAGAGCGCCTCCAGGCGCGACCTTGCACGTGCGGACGTGATCCAGGCCGAAGATGCACTCATCGTGGCGCGACGTGAGCTGCAGGAAATGCTGGGCTACACCCCAGTCGAGCTCACGGCGCTGAAGCCCGGCTTCAAGCCGCAGCCGCTGGCGCCCGCTACAGAGGAGGATTGGCTGGCCCTGGCGCTCGCCAACAATGCGGAGATCCGCTCGGGCCAGGAAAATCTGCGGGTCGCAGACCAGGAAATCGACCGGACCTTCGGCGGACACTTGCCCACACTGGACCTTGTGGCCGCGCGGCGAAAAGTCGATGCCGAAACCATCTCGACACGCGATCAATCCAGCTTGACGACGTCCATCGGCATTCAAGTCGCCTTGCCAATCTATACAGGTGGACGGGTCAGCGCCCAGGTCAGGCAAGCCCGGCATAATCGGGATCGCGCTGTCCAGGAACTTGCCGCTACTCGCGAGCGTGTCGCGGTGGAAGTGACACGCCAATTTCAGGCGGTCGTGACGGGGGCGCAGCGCATCGACGCGCTCGAGCTCGCGGTGGAATCCAGCGCGGCCGCGTTGAAGGCAACCGAAATGGGCTACCGGCTGGGTTCGCGCAGCGTGATCGATGTGCTGGACGCCGAAGAACAAATCTATCGGGCGCGCCTGGATCTGACGCAGGCCCGGCTGCAGTATGCCTTGGCGCGCCTTACTTTGGCCGGTGTGATCGGACGGCTGGATGCCGCGGTCATCGAAAGCGTCGACAGCACGTATTTTGGGCCTGAAAGAGTCGTGCTGCGTTGAACGGGGGTCGTCCTGCGGTCGACGGGGAGCGTAGTGCAGCCTCAAGTCGGATCGACGTGGGGCTTTCATCGATTCGAAAAACCTCTAGATCAAGACAAATTTGATATTGGAGCCTATAGTCTTTACAAGCCATAATCCCCAAAAATCTATTCTTAAAAGTTGGGGGGATGGCATGAAGGACGACGCTAACGTACGCAGCGGATTCAATGGCACGCTTCGGCAGGGAAGCAAACCAGCACTGCTGGTCATCGACTTTCAACGGGGTTTTACCGAAACCTCCGTCAGCCCGCTTGCTTCGGATTGTTCAAGTGCGGTCACCGCCACCAATGCGCTGATCGATGGCATGAGGGGTCTTGGCCCCGTCATTTTCTCCATCGTGGGATATGACGCGAACTTGTCGGACATGGGGCGCTGGGGAGAAAAGTGCGGATCTCTGTCGACGCTGATACGCGGCACAGCTGCGTGCGAGCTCGATCCCCGCTTGCACTACGACTCGTCCGCCGACCTCATCCTCCACAAGACCCAGGCTTCGGCATTCTTTGGAACAGCACTGGCCGGCATACTGGCGTCCGCGGGCTGCGACATGCTGATCGTCGCGGGATGCACGACCAGCGGCTGTGTCCGGGCCAGCGTGGTCGACGCGATGCAATATGGGTTCCCTCCCTTCGTGGTCCGGGATTGCGTCACCGACCGTTCGATCCCGCAGCACGAAAGCAACCTCATCGATATGTCCAGCAAGTATGCCGAGGTCGTGGACATTCGCGCCATGCTCGACATCCTTGGCGCCATCAGGCAGCCCGTGCGCGCCTAAGCGCAGTCCAATTCACAAAAGTTTTTTATCGCGGCCCGCGAGGGCCACGTCAGGGCCGCTGTCACCCGTCTTTCTTATGACAGAAACACCAGGAGGAGCATCATGAAAAAGCATTGGCTAGTTACTGCGGCGGTCACCCTTTGTATGGGTCTGGGTTCCGCCGTTGCGGCGGAAAAACCCATACAACTGACGTTCTCTACTTACTTGCCGCCCTCGTACGAGTATGTGTGGAAACCCATCGAGAAGTTCGTTGACACCGTCCATAAGGAAAGCAATGGCCGCGTGAAAATAAATGTTTTCCATTCGGGCCAATTGTTCGACGGCTACGAAGAGCTCGCCGCCTTATCGCGCGGCGACGTAGACATGGTGAACATGACGGGTACTTACCTTAGCGGCACCATGCCGGCGCTCAATATCTTTACCCTGCCTTTCCTGTTCCAGGACGTGCCGCACCTGCGGCGTAGCCTCAACCAAGGCTTGCTCGACCTGGGCATCACCAAGGATTTGAAGGAACAGCACGACACCGTCATCCTGGGGGTAGCGCCGTTCGATCCATACGAGTTCTATACGCGCGACAAACCGATACGCACGGTCGATGACTTCAAGGGCAAGGTATGGGCCACGACGGGATCCGTGGATGCGCGCGCGCTGCAGTTATTGGGCGGATCACCCACCGGCATGCCGTCTTCAGAACTCTACCTGGCTTTTGATCGCGGTGTGATCGATGGCACGCCACGGCCTTTGCTGACCGGCATCGGTCGCAGCCTCTTCGAAGTCACCAAGCACCTTGCCCTGGCCAACTTCGGCGTCGACACATCGATATTGTCGATCAACCGGAAGAAGTGGGACTCTCTGCCCGCCGACGTTCAGGACATCCTGCGCAAGGCCGCCAAGGAACGCGACAACGATCAATTTGACCGGGTCGCAGCCTTCGTCAAGGAAGCGGTGGCCACCTACGAAGCCAAGGGCGTGAAAGTGCACCGCCTTGATGGCGAGGCGTTGCAGGCAATGCGCAAGGCGACGGCGCCCGCCATTGACGAATGGCTCAAGCAGGTGCCCAACGGTGCCGAGTATCTGGCGATCGTCGACAAGACCAAGAACCCGTAAGTTCGTCCAGGCACGTGCCTGCGGGCACGTGCCATCAACCGAGAACACGTATGCATCCATTCCTGCATCGATTATTCCGGCTTTCCGAGGGCGTGAACCGTGTTGCCGTGGTGATATCGGAGATCGCGCTCGCCGCGCTGATGTTGCTGACTGTCTATGCGGTGGTCGCGCGGTATGTGTTCCACAGTCCCAGCGTTTACGCGGTTGAGGTCAGCACCTACCTTCTTCTGGTGGTGGCCTGGGCCGTTGTCGGGTGGGTGCACCACGTCGACCGCCACGTCAGCATGGAGGCGCTGAATACGCGCCTGACCGGCACGTGGAAGAAAATCGCCGATCTCGCTTCCGAACTCACTATCCTTATTTTTTGCGCCGTGCTGATCTGGTCGGGATCCAATGTCGCCCTGACGGCCATCGAGCGCGGCTATCGATCTGCGTCTCTCCTGAAGTTTCCTCTTTGGCCCCTGTACTTATTGATCGTGCTGGGCGGCTTGTTGCTGGGCGCGGTGGCCTTGTGTCGACTTGTACGAGTCTTGACGGCCGACGGCGGAACACAAGAGAAGGGAGACTGAATTGGAACCCGTGACGATTTTCGGCCTGATTCTGGCCTTGTTCGCCGTGTTGCTCCTGATCGGCGTTCCGATTTTTGCTTCCCTGGGTGTGTCCAGCATGTTGGGCATGCTCCTGCACGGGGGCGTGGACGGACTTAACGTCATCCCCTCGATCCTCCATCGCGGTTTGGCCAGTTATTCATTGATCTGTATTCCGCTCTTCATTCTCATGGGCGAGGTGATGGCGCGTACCAGCATAGGCGGGCGCCTTTATACCTTGTTCTATCTTTGGATGAACAGGCTCCCGGGCAGCCTCGCCATCGCGAGCGTCGGCAGCTCAGCCGTTTTTGGCGCCATGAGTGGCGTCAGCGTTGCGGGCGCGGCGACCATAGGTCGTGTCGCCATCCCCGAGATGCTCAAGAGAAACTACGACGCCGGCCTGGCGGGGGGCTCCGTCGCGGCGGCCGGCTCCCTGGCTTTGCTGATCCCACCCAGCATCGGGTTCGTTCTTTACGGGGAAATGGCGGACCAGTCCATCGGCAAGCTCTTTACCGCTGCCATTCTTCCTGGCCTGTTGCTGACCGGCCTGATGATGGCGTACCTGTTTGTCGTGGTTCGGCTGCGTCCCTCCATGGCCCCGGCGGAAGCAGGGCAGATAAAGTGGATCGAGCGCTTTCAGGCCTTGAAGGAAGTATGGGCGCCCGTGCTTCTCATATTGCTGGTGCTCGGGACCATCTACTTCGGCGTCGCCACGCCGACCGAAGCGTCTGGTCTGGGTGCGATCGGGGCCTTCGTCGTGGCGCTGCTGTACAGGGAACTGAACTGGGCGACCACCGTCGAGATATTCCGGGCCACCATCGTGACCAGCGGAATGATCCTGCTCATCCTGATTGCGGCGCTGCTGTTCGGCTACATCATGACGCGGCTCATGATTCCGCAGATGTTGATCAGCTGGGTCTCCGAGCTGGCACAGCCGGCGTGGGTCGTCCTGCTGCTGGTGCTGGTTTTTCTGTTGATTATCGGGATGTTCCTGGACATCGTGTCCGTCATTCTCATTGCAACGCCTATTCTGCTTCCCGTCATTGTGGCGCTGGGTTTCAGCCCGATCTGGTTTGGTGTCATCCTGGTGATCACGTGCGAAATGGCAGTGATCACGCCACCGGTCGGATTGAATCTATACGTCATCAAAGGGATTGCGCCGCAAATTTCGTTGAACGACATCATTCGGGGCGCCTTGCCATTCGTGCTTGTCGAAGCATTGGCGATTTTCATCCTGACCTTGTTTCCCCAGATCGCGCTCTGGCTTCCGGGATTGATGTAGATGGCGGAGAATCTCAGCACCAAATTGCTTCGGTCAAAACTGATGGAAGGCCGGCTCATCGCGGGCAGCGAGATCGGGCTGCGCATGGACCAGGCCTTGCTTCAGGATGTCCTCGGCACCCTCGTCATGCTCGAACTCGAGGCGATGGGGATAGACCGGGTCCAGACACAGCCCAGTGTCCAATACATTGATCACTCGCTGGTTCAGCAAGACCATCTGAATGCGGATTCACACCTGTTCCTTCAAAGCGCCTGCGAGCGGTTTGGCATCTGGTACAGCGGTCCGGGCAACGGCATCAGTCATCCGGTGCACATGGAGCGATTCGGCATCCCGGGGCAGTCGCTGATTGGGTGCGATAGTCATACGACGGCCGCGGGCTCGCTGGGCATGCTCGCGATCGGGGCCGGAGGGATCGAGGTGGCGCTGGCCATGGCCGGCGAGCCGCTCTATATCTCGATGCCGCGAATCATGGGCGTCAGGCTCGAAGGCGCCTTGCCCGACTGGGTATCCGCCAAGGATATCGCGCTCGAGATGCTGCGGCGGCATGGCGTCAGCGGAGGAAAAGACACCATCGTGGAATTCTACGGCCCAGGGCTGTCTTGCCTTTCCG
>Ga0182739_1005102_pt1 | contig 10532 bp, 5 predicted proteins | sample eDN5th30CBELigBY_FD_128873 | JGI IMG/M metagenome (GOLD analysis project Ga0182739, IMG submission 128873) | Enriched backyard soil microbial communities from Emeryville, California, USA - eDNA 5th pass 30_C BE-Lig BY (version 2) (version 2) | ecosystem: Environmental > Terrestrial > Soil >...
ACAAAGACAAGTGGATTCAGCGGCTCAACAAGCTGACCAATACCGAACTGGACGTGCGGCTGATCCAGCGGGAGAAGATGAGCGTGTTATTCGCGGGCAACGATATTCCTGACGTGCTGGGCAGCGTGGACCTGCCGACAGGCAAAGACATGTCGGGCTCCGTGGAAGCCGGCGTCTTCATGCCGCTGGACGACCTGCTGAAGCAGTATGCGCCTACGGTCTATAAAAGCGTACCGAAGGCGGCATGGGAGGCGGTGAGCTACAATGGGCAAATTTACGCCATTCCCAGCTACTTAACGAACCCGTCCCGCCGCGGCACCTATATCCGCACCGATCTGCTGGAGAAGGCCGGACTGCCTGCGCCGAAAACCGTCGACGATTTCTTGAACGTCATGCGCGCCTTTAAAAAGCTCGGCGTCGAGTATCCGTACCAAATGCGCGAAAACTTCAAATATGCCGACGTCATTCTGGGCGCCTACGACGTGCTTCCGTATAAAGACCAGTTCGAGAAGCAGGGCGACCAGATCGTACCGAGATTTTTCGATGTGGAGAACACGCAGAAAGCGCTCCAAGCGTACAAAACGATGTATGACGAGGGCTTGATTCCGAAAGATTTTGCCACGATTTCTTCTACCGATTACAGTAAAAACATAAGCGCGGGCAAAGCCGGCATTTGGTCTGCCAACGTCGGAACGGGCTTGAAAGATTTCCGCACCTCGATTAAGGCTGTTGTGCCTGAAGCGAAGGTCGATGTCATTCCTTCACCGAAGGGTCCGGAAGGGAAGGGCGGCTACTTCCTTTATTCCCCCATGGTAAGCGCTTATTATATCAATAAGAAGGTCGATCAGGAGAAAGCCATCGGCATCATGAAATTTATCGAGTGGATGACAACCGATGAAGCGGCCAAGTTTTTCAGCTTTGGGGTGGAAGGAGAGAACTACACGGTCGAGAACGGCAAAATCAACTACAAGTTCCCGACGAATAAAGAGGAAACGCAGGAGGAATCGTTCCGTACGACGCTGAGGCTGGCGAACGATGCTACCTATAACAAGCTTCAGCTCGACTTGAGCAAGGACGGCCAAGACGTTCTGGCTGCGTTCGACAATGTCCTGTCCAAAGAGGGACTGCCGGGCATCGGCTTTAATCCCGATTTGAAGGCGTTCTCGAAATACCCGGATCTGACGCCGCTCGGCGATACCGGACCGAAATTGATCGTCGATCATATGGTCAAAATGATTTACGGCAAGGAGCCGATCTCCGATTGGCCCAAGGTCATCGAGGAGTACAAGGCCAAGGGCGGGAACGAAATTATTAAAGAAGCGACGGAGCGGTACAACAATAAGGACGGAGTTTCGCTGTTTAGTAATCAGTAGGGTTTGTTTTTTCTTTATCTCCCACTGCAAATTTTCATCAAAATACAGAGATCTGCGCCCCGTTGGCGGATCTCTTTTTTTGTACTGAGTTTTATGCAAGGAATCATGAGCATTGTGCATGGGCATGCCACCCCCTCTTTTCTATAATTAGCAATGATGCTTGAAAAGGCTAGATAGAGGAGGCAGCATGCATGCAAATGGAGAAGAAAACGGGCGGCAACGGTCTGGAGCTGAACTTGAATTGGAGCGAGTTTCTGGCTCGCCATGATATGACCTGGACGACGCGTCCGTTAACCTGGGATGAAGGCGCGCTGATCGGCAACGGCCTGATGGGCGTGATGATGTACGGTGAGGAGCACCGGCTGAAGCGTAATGTGCTGCGTTTGGTGCTGGGACGGACGGATATTACGGCCAAGCGTCCCACGGGCGGATATAATCCGCGCGTGCCGATCGGAGAGATCGATCTGGAATGTGAAGGCTGGATCTATCAGCCGACCACGATTCGGGTCGATCTGTGGAATGCAGAGATTCGGGCCCATATTGTGACGACAAAAGGGGAAATCCGGCTTCGTGCTTTTATACATAGCGAGAAGCCGGTGCTTGTGGTTGAGCTGGAGCCGGATGAAGGAGAGCGCGGGGCGCAGCTACGCTGGTATGCCGAGCCGGAGGTCGATCCGGTGCTGAAAAATGCCGACGGCATCAATCTGAATCAATATATTCCCCAGATTAAGGTCACGCGCTCCGCGGCGGGAGAGGTCCAGGTCGGCGTACAGCGGTACGATCTGGGAGACGGCTGCACGACGGCTTGGCAGGAGGGAGCCCTGGGCGGTAACCGCCGCTTTTGTTACTTGACGGTACAGCAAGGAGCGGATGCCCCGGCGGCGGCCGCGGCTGTGCAGTTGATTGAAGCAGCCGTAAACGAGGGACCGGAAGCGCTGCTGCAGTCGCACCGGAGCTGGTGGCATGCGTATTATCCGCAAAGCTTCGTATCGCTGCCGGACACGCGGCTGGAGGGCTTTTATTGGATTCAGATGTACAAGCTGGCGTCCGCCACCCGCAAGGAGCATCAGATTATAGATAATCAAGGGCCGTGGATGGCTCCGACGCCGTGGCCCGGGGTCTGGTTTAATATGAACGTGCAGATGAGTTATTCCCCTGTATACACCTCGAACCGGCTGGAGCTTGGGGAGTCGTTAATCCGCGCGCTGGATGCAAACCGAGACAATCTGATCGCCAATGTGCCTGAGGCCTACCGCGAAGATTCGGCCGGGCTTGGCCGCAGCTGCAGCTACGATCTGCAGAGCCGGGTAGAGGACGAGACCGGGAATCTGCTCTGGATCTGCCATAACTATTGGCGGCATTACCGCCATGCAATGGATGAGACGATGCTGCGGGAAGGGCTGCGGCCGCTGCTTCGCCGGGCGGTTCAGTACCATGTGCACCTGCTGGAGGAAGGCGAGGATGGCAGGCTGCACCTGCCTCCGACCGTATCGCCGGAATACGGCTCGTTCAAGCGGGTGACGGTCGCCGACTGTCATTACGATCTGGCGCTGCTGCGCTGGGGCTGCGAGACGATGCTTCGGATCGACGACCGGCTGGGCTTAAACGACCCGCTTAGTGAAAAGTGGAGAGAGGTACTGGAGCGGCTCGTTCCGTATCCGGAGGATGAGAACGGGCTGCTGCTGGGCAAAGACGCGCCGATTGAGTTCGGCCACCGGCATTTTAGCCATTTGCTGGCCGTATTTCCGCTGCATGTGTTGGCCGGTGAGCAGCCGGAGGAGCGGGAGCTTATTCACAAGTCGCTGCGCTACTGGACCGGCATGGAGGGCGACATGAGGGGGTTCACGTTCACGGGGGCGGCTTCCATCGCCGCAGCAATCGGTCTTGGCGATGAAGCGCTGCAGTATATCCGCAGCTTCCTGCACTTGATCAAGCCGAACACGATGTACCGGGAGGCGGGGCCCGTCATGGAATCGCCGCTGGCCTGCGCCGAGGCGATCCAGGATCTGCTGCTGCAGAGCTGGGGAGACAAGATCCGCGTATTCCCCGCGCTGCCCCAAGAGTGGAAGGACGTCGCGTTCCACGACCTGCGTGCCGAGGGCGCTTTTCTGATCAGCGCGGTTCGCAGCGGAGGACGAACCTCATACATCCGCGTGAAAAGCTTGGCGGGAGAGCCGTGCCGGCTGCAGACGGACTGGAGCCTGGGCGATGGGGAGCAGGTGTGCGCAGCATCGGACGCTCCTGTTACGGTAAGCGGTTTGGGCGGAGGCCTATACGAGCTGGGGCTGAAGCAGGGGGAGGAAGTTATTCTCTATTTAAGCGATTTAAGCGGTGGAAGCGGTAACGACCGGCTGGAGAACGAAGAAGTAGGAGGACCTTTTACCATGGGACCTGTGGCGGCACAGCGGCATTTGTGCAATTATTTTGGAGCGAACAAGCCGTGGAGGCTGTATGGGATTCCTTTTGGCATGAATGGTTAATAGTTTAAACGATTGGCTGACCGGCGTGCCGGGAAGTGTCCATTGTACATGGACATGCTGTTTATGATGGGCTTTCTCCTGTTATACTAAAGAGGATGAATATTTTAGATGACAAAGGAGTACATAGGCATGCCGCAGCTTACGGTAAGAGGAATTTCAGCGGATCAGCTGAGCAAGATCAGCTTGTCCCTGGTGGAGGAACTGGCGCGGATCTGTGAATGCGGGACGGATAATTTTACGCTGGACTGTCTGCAGGTACAATCGGTGTCTGGCGGAGAGAAGGCGGATACGTATCCGTTCATCGAAGTCGCCTGGTTCGAACGGGGAACGGAAACGCGGGACCGTTTTGCACAGGCGCTGACTCAGCATATCCGCGCGTTGGGCGTGGAGGAAGTGGAAGTGGCCTTCAAGGTGTACAGTGAGGACGGCTACTATATTAACGGGACACGGTGCGATCTGCTGTAGGTGCTGCGCTCGTGCATGTTTTTCATGCGGGGAACGTAGGTTTGCAAAGCTGCTATTTCTTTAGAGGAACCTAAGGATAAATTTACACTTCAAGATTTCCTGCCATATCGCAATATTGGATTGGGTAAAACAGGGATGCTCCGGCATCCCTGTTTTTGGTGCCAAAAACAGGGAAGATAACAGAGATGATTAAGTGCGCTTTGTTCCTAGACATAGACAATCCCTTAGAAATGGGCAATAAAACTGGGGGCTCCAACAAGGAACCCGACTGTACATCCAACTAAACGGCGCAATTCCCGCCAAGAGTGAATAATGGCACTCTTGCCCTGATACTCCGGCATGCCTTGGGAAGCTGCAATCCTCTGGTGTGAAACTCGCTAAAGTCGGCAACCGGACCTGTGATGTGGTTGGGGAAGCAGCCGGGAGCCACAAAATAAATATGTAAAATTATGGTATGTATTTTTCTTGAGGTTCTGAATTTAAGGCTTCCAAAGCGAAGGGGTTCGCCCATGTAAATGGGTCAATCGCGGGTACCCTGGAGTCCCGTAAATTGGATGATTATTAACCCAGTTCACCTAATCGTTAAGCTCTTGAGCTGGCTGCTGCGAACTTTGCAAATGAGCTCGGTTGGCGAATTCCGTCATGAATTTAAACAGACGAATCGGCACACGAGAGAATTTGATGTTTTCTCCTGTCTGTGTTTTCTTATCCTGCGGGGCCTGAGTGAGATCAAGCAATTATGCGTGGACCGGATCTGAAAGGAAAAGCTATAATACAGGTAGAGAAGACGATTAGGAAAGGAGAGCATACGCATCAGCAGAATCGATTATGACAGCGCATACATGATGCTGTTATGGTCAGTACAGAGGGGCTTGAGGAGGCAAATTGAAATCCAATATATTCCAAGGGGGATACTATGAATATGGGATCATCCATCGTGAAGCTCAAACCTGCTACAAACGCGTTTAGAGGGAACTATTTTCGCAAGAGTCTGATCTTCGCCTTGATTATTACCAGTCTGCCAACGGCGATTATCGGCATCAGCACGTATTTCATCGGCATCAATCAGGTAGAGAAGGAGGTTTATCAAAAAAATCAGTACCAGCTCGGGCAGGTGTTCCAAAGGCTGGATGAACAGTTCTCGCAGCTGGAATCACTGGTTGATAAGAGCGCAGCCAATCCCATCTTCGATGAAAAGGTGAGAAACACGAACTTTGTCGATGAATTTGTCCTAATGCAGGACATTTACAGGCAGATGGCCGTCGTCCAAAGCTCGCATCCGATGATTTCGCGGATCGATCTGTATTTGCAGAATCAGCGCCTGCTGGTTTCCAACGATCGGGGCGCGATCCGGCTTAGGGATGAGCCCAATCAAGCGGCCTACGATACGGTCCTGACCTCGGGAGAGCTGATGTATTGGGACGACTCGGAGAGCTACTACAGAAGCGGCTCGCTGTTTCCGCTCGTTCTGGTGCACAAGCTTCCGTTCGCTTCAACCAGGCCTTACGGAGCGCTCATGGTCTATCTGGATAAAGCGGTCATCGATAAGGAAATTACGCAGTTGAATCCGTACGAGAACGGTGTTTCCTTTATTATGAAGCCCGGCGGCGAGTGGATCACCGCAGGCCAAGCGGGAGACGATGCCAAGCAGCCCCTGAAGGAATACATCAGGAACAAAGTGCTGAAGGACGAGGGGAAGCATGAATCCTTCAATGTAAGGTGGGAAGGAGCCGACTATTCCGTTAGCGTGGCGACCTTCTCACGGACCGGCTGGCTGTCGGTCATCGCGACCCCTTTGTCCCAGCTGATGGAGCCGATTACGCTAACCTCGAAGCTGATGCTTGCCGTCAGTCTGCTTGGGCTGCTGGTTGCAGCCATGCTGTCATGGATCGCTTCACAGCGCATGTACAGTCCTATCAAGCGGCTCGTGCATATGTTCGGGGGGGCGATGGGCAGCAAGTCGCCGGAAGAGGACCGTTCCGATGAAATCAAGTTCATCGAGGACAAATGGCTGAATATTACAAGGGAAAGCCAGGTGTTCCAAGCCCTGCTCGAAGAGAACCGCTACAGCATGAAGAAGGGCTTCCTGCTTCAGCTGATTCAAGGGCAGCTGTACTTTTTCTCGGAGCTGGAGCTGAGGGAACGGCTGGAGGAGCACGGCTTGCAGACAGGCGGTAAGACCTTCCTGCTGATGCTGATCCAGCTGTCCTCCTTCTCGGAATCGAGCAAACGGTTCGTCGAGGGAGACGAGCAGCTGGTCACCTTCGCAGCTGCCAATATTATTGAGGAGCTGTCCATGGACAAGGGAAGCATGGAAACGATCAATCTGCACAACTTATCGGTCTCGCTCATGGTGACCTTCGAGCAGGATATGCCCCATGAACAGATCAAAAGCGAAATATTCCGGTTCGCCAATGAGGTCATTGCCGTCATTACGAAGCTGCTCGGCGTTCATGTAGCTGTCGGCGTGAGCAGGCTGAACCATCAGCTGAAGGCATTGCCTGAAGCTCTGGAAGAGGTGAAGCAGTGCCTGCATTTCAGAACGGTCGGCGATCATGGCCAAATTCTCAGCGCGGAGGACTTCATTCCCAACGTATCGGAGCATCCGGATTATCCGTTTCACATCGAGAAGGAGTTCATTCTTGCGCTGCAGATGCGGGCCGAGGAGGAAGCGGTCGAGAAGTGGACCGAATTTCTTCAAGTGTTAAAGCAGGATGCGGGCAAAGCCTTCATGATCCAGCAGCATATGGCGCAGTTGCTTGGAAGCGTTAACCGGGCGATGATGCAGCTTGGTGTCACGCATGCCTCCGTGACCCAGGGCATTAATTTATATGAGCAGCTGTTCAACCTGAAGGAAATCGACGAGATCAACAAATGGTTTATGACCAAGGTGATCCGGCCCTTTATGAAAACGCTCTCCGAAAAGCAGGGCATCGAGATGAAGCAGACGATCAACAAGGTCAAGGACATCATTGACCAGGAATATATGAAGGATATTTCTCTCGAATATTTGAGTGATAAAATCGGCATGCTGCCAAAACGGCTAAGCGCCGTGTTTTTGCAGGTGACCCATCAGAACTTTATCGACTACGTGACGGAGGTTCGTCTGGACAAATCGAAGCAGCTGCTGCGGGACACCGACCTCAAGGTAACCGAAATCGCCATCCGGGTAGGCTACCAGCCGTCGTACTTCAATAAAATCTTCAAAAAATTCGAGGGCATGACTCCCGGAGAATACCGCGATTCTGGAATACGGAAGTAAATAAGCAGGCCGGACGAGTCCGTTCCGGCGTGCGGAAACGCCGAAAAAGCCCGTCATATCAAGGGCTGCGAAAAAGTAATATGCTGGTAAATGAAACCGGGAAAATTTCGAATTGTAGGAAATGGCGCCGTCGGGTACATTCAGAAGCATGAACCGATCACAACAAACGGAAAGGTGGTAAGGAATGCAAAAGGCGTTTGTGGAAGCAAGGGAAACCCAAGAGGTAAAAGGCAAGAGCTCGTTTCAATCGGCTATGAGGGATATGCTCAGGGATAAGTATCTGTACATTCTTGCTTTGCCGGGAATTCTTTATTTTCTAATCTTCAAGTACATCCCGATGGGCGGAATTCTGATCGCATTCCAGGATTATTCTCCGTACCAGGGCTTCCTGGCCAGCAAATGGGTAGGATTCGAAAACTTTGAGCGCTTTTTCACCGGCAGCGAGTTTTGGAATTTATTCCGTAACACCATGATGATCAGCCTGCTGAATCTTGTTTTCTTCTTTCCTGTACCTATTATCGTTTCCCTATTGCTGAATGAAGTGCATAACGTGAAGTTCAAGTCTTTCATTCAAAGCGTGGTTTATTTGCCCCACTTCTTCTCGTGGGTCATTATCGCAGGCATCACCTTTCTGCTGTTCTCCCGTACGGGAGGCATCGTCAACAATGTCATTGTGATGATGGGACTTGAGAAGGTGGACTTCCTGACGAATCCGGATTACTTCTGGATCATGCTCACGCTGCAGTCCATCTGGAAGGAGGCCGGGTGGGGAACCGTGATCTTCCTGGCGGCGATTGCGGGCACCGATCCTGCACTGTACGAGGCTGCCAAGATGGACGGAGCGAATCGGCTGCAGCAGATGTGGTACGTTACCCTGCCGGCGATCAAGAATGTCGTCATTACTTTATTGATTCTTCGTCTCGGACATGTGATGGACGTCGGCTTCGAGCAGGTTTATTTGATGACGAGCAGCGCCGTATCGAGCGTATCCGACGTCTTCGAGACCTACGTGTTCCGTATGGGCGTTAAAAACGGGCAGTTCAGCTTCACAACCGCCGTTGGACTGTTCAAATCGATTGTAGGTCTGATCCTGGTCGTGTCTACCAACTGGCTGGCCAAGAAATTCGGAGAAGACGGTATTTATTAAGGAGGCAGCGCCTGTGACCAAAAGCATTAAGGGGATGACGTTCGATTTCACGATCACGGCCATTCTCATTTTTATCGGGCTCATTACGATCGTGCCCTTCCTATATATTGTCGTCGTGTCCTTCGCCACGCCGTCGGAATATATTCAGAAAGCGGGCGCCTTTATTTTCCCGTCCAAGTGGACCTTGATCAACTATCAATACCTGCTGTCTACCGGCGCCTTCGTTAAAGCGGGAGGCAACAGCGCATTTCTCGCCATCGTAGGCACCTTGTTAAGTCTGGCGGTAACTTCAAGCTTCGCCTACTCGTTATCCCGCAAAAGGCTGCGGGGCCGAAAGACTTTACTGATGCTTGTTTTAATTTCGATTTTGTTTAATCCCGGCATCATTCCGCCTTATCTGGTTGTCAAAAGCCTGGGCATGATCAATAGCATCTGGTCGCTGATTATCCCTGCTTTGACAAGCGGCTGGTACATTTTCTTGATGAAAAGCTTCTATGACAGCATTCCCGCAGGCTTGGAGGAAGCAGCAAGCATCGACGGCTGCAATGACATCGGCATTTGGGTGAAGATCATTCTTCCGTTATCGCTACCTTCGCTGGCGGCATTCGGACTGTTTTATGCGGTAAGCTACTGGAATGTATTTTTCAATGCGATTCTGTACATTAACGACTTCAACAAATGGCCGCTTCAGGTGCTGCTGCAGAATATGTTAATCGACTCCTCAACCAGCGGTGGCGACCTCGCGAACCAGATTGCATCCGAGCAAGAGATGCCTAAGGAAACTTTGAAGATGGCAGCCGTTGTGGTTGCAACAGTTCCTATTATTCTGGTATACCCATTCCTGCAGAAGCATTTTGCCAAAGGCGTGATGGTGGGCTCTGTCAAGGAATGAGATATAAACAAATGACGAGGAGGTCACACAAAGATGAAATTCAGCAATAAAACCGTCTCGAAGACCATACCGGCTTTGGCTGCGGCTGCCCTGCTGGTTACAGCTACAGCCTGCAGTTCGGGTGCGGGAACATCTGCAACCGGCGGCAGCACGGGCGATAAGACGGAGGCTCCGACACAAATCAGCATCATGTCCACCTTTTTCTCCCAGGAGCCGCCGACTGAAGACAATGTCATCATCAAGGAGATTGAAAAAAGGACGAATACCCAGTTGAAAATAACATGGGTTTCTCCGAATAATTATGCGGATAAGCTGAACGTCACGCTGGCATCGGGCGATATGCCTGATATGATTCTCGTGGATTACCCGCAAAGATATCCTCTGGTCAAAAGCATGTCGCAGCAAGGTGCCTTCTGGGATTTGACCGATCTGTACAAAAATTATCCGAATCTGGCCAAGTTTCCCGAATTAACGTGGAAAAACCTGGCGTTCGGGGACGGGAAAAACTACGGCATTCCGCGTGTCCGGCCGGTATATGGCCAGACCGGCTTGAACATCCGCAAGGACTGGCTGGATAAGCTCGGTTTGAAGGAGCCGACAACGACCGATGAGTTGTACGAGGTCTTGAAGGCTTTCGCTACCCAGGACCCTGACGGCAACGGCAAAGCGGATACGTACGGTTTCCTCGGCTATACGGACCCGACGGGCATGGGCAAATTTAACGTCATTGAATCGGCCTTCACCAAGACTGTGGGCGACTGGAAGCTGGAGAACGGGAAGCTGACGCCTATCATCTTCCTGCCGTCGCAGAAGGATGCGCTGGTTTACCTGCATAAGCTGTATGCCGAGAAGCTGATCCCGGAGGACTTCAGCATACTGAAGCAGACGCAGACTCTGGATATGATGAAGGCCG